>ENA-ORBV01000590-ORBV01000590.1-microbial-mat-metagenome-genome-assembly--contig:-NODE-590-length-83390-cov-42.073146_pt1 | contig 83390 bp, 55 predicted proteins | sample MGYA00237777_ERZ505514 | MGnify/ENA primary metagenome ERZ505514 (study PRJEB26160, sample SAMN06269048) | microbial mat metagenome | isolation source: Oligotrophic lake microbial mat | place...
TTTATTGTTGGTGAGTAGCGATAATTGAAGTCATGCAACTTTTTTTCAACAGTACACTTTATTCCGGATTCACGATTTACTAAATGAGTTATGAGTAATGAGTAATGAGTTTACTTATCGATAGCCGAAAGTTTTTATTGTTGGTGAGTAGCGATAATTGAAGTCATGCAACTTTTTTTCAACAGTACACTTTATTCCGGATTCACGATTCTTCAAATCTTCTCCTTCTCTAAATGCTCCAATGCCTCTTCTACATTTTCGCAAATCGTAAAAAAAGAATTCAATTTTGTTGTTACCATTAATTCAAGTAATAATTTATTGAGGGAACACATTACAACTTCGCCGTCAAATTTTCTTACTTTGGTTAATACTTTTAGGAAAAAATTTAATCCGGTGCTGTTTATATACTCCAGCTCGCTCATGTCGAAAATGATGCGATAATATTTATCCTCAATCAGATCTTTAAGTTCGTCGTTGAGGGTGATGGTTTGAAATTCACCCACTAATCTGCCGTCGAGTTTTATAACTAAAGTGTGACTTTTCTTCTTTTGAATATTAAATTCCATTTTATTTTTTTTCTTGCTGTTTTATACTTCTGTTTTCTCTTGTGTTTTTTGTTCGTTGATTTCGCGCAACTTCTGACAGCTTCCGCAAATGCCATACAAGTTGAGGGAATGATGTGTTATTTTAAAATTCAACAGATCTCCCATCATCGATTGTATCTGTTGTATCCTCGGGTCACAAAATTCGACAACTTTTTTGCAATCCACACATATAATATGATCGTGCTGCTTATATCCATACGATTTTTCATACTGTGCCAGATTTTTTCCAAACTGGTGTTTCGTGATCAGATCGCAGGTCAAAAGCAAATCCAAGGTATTGTAAATTGTTGCACGACTCACTCTGTAGTTTTTTTGGAGGATATGCGTATACAAACTTTCTGCATCAAAATGATCAGTTCTGCTGTAAATTTCTTCCAGTATCGCAAAACGTTCCGGTGTTTTACGTAAACCTTTGGTTTCGAGGTGGGCTGAAAAAATATTTTTTATTTCTTCAAAAATGGTATTTTTTGTTTGTTTCATGTTTTATTTAAAAATAAAATTTTTGGGGCGCGAATATAAATAGTTGTCCAACGCTGGATTAAAAATTAATTAATTTTCCAATCTTGTTACAGAAATTACTCCTTTCATGGCGCGCAATTTTCTTAACAATGTTTCTAATTGTTCGGTATTTTTTACATAGGTTTTTATAGTTCCTTCAAATAATCCTTCTTTGGCATCCATAACAAGACTTTGCATATTTAATTTCATATCACCCGAAATAATATGGGTTACTTTATTTACTAATCCAACATCATCTAATCCCGTTACTTTAATTCCGGTTAAAAAGGCAATGTCTTTTTGCTGTGTCCAGCGTGTTTTTACAATTCTGTATCCGAATTTACTCATCAACTCAGTGGCATTTGGGCAATTTGTTTTGTGAATCTTAATTCCTTCATTAATGGAAACAAATCCGAAAACATCATCACCAACAATTGGGTTGCAACATTTTGCTAATGAATATGCAATATTATCCATTGCATTATCAAAAATTAATAATTCTGCGTTGGAAGTTGCAATTTTTTCTATGCGTTCATAATCCACCGGAGCTTCCTTATCTATTACAGGAGGAACAAGTTTGCCGACATGCAGTGTAAAATCTTTTAATTCTTTTAACGAAATATCCTTCGTCGCAATGCGATAATATAATTCCATACTGGTAGGCTGACGATAATATTCCATCAACACCTGAATATTGCGATCATTAAATTGTGCTTTAATACCTTTCATGCGTTTTTCCAACACCCCTTTTCCTTCCAAAGCAATTGCGCGTTTTTCTTCTTTGAGTGCAGTTTTTACTTTACTTCGCGCACGTGAAGTAATTAAAAAATTCAACCAATCTTCATTCGGTTTTTGTTTTTTTGAAGCAATAATTTCTACCTGATCGCCATTAGTTAAAATATGACTTATCGGGATCAACCGGTGATTTACTTTTGCACCAATACAATGATAACCCACATCCGTATGAATCTCAAAGGCAAAATCGAGTGCAGTTGCTCCCTGGGGTAATATTTTGAGATCACCTTTAGGAGTAAATACATATATTTCTTTAGAAAATAAATTCAAACGGAAATCATCCAAAAATTCCAATGCATTAAATTCGGGATTGCGCAATAATTCTCTTATTTCCCGCAACCAATTGTCCAATGCTTTATCATTAGAACCTTCCTTATATTTCCAATGCGCCGCAAATCCCTTTTCTGCGATTTCATCCATACGTTTTGTGCGAATTTGCACTTCCACCCACCTTCCCTTCGGACCCATTACTGTTGTATGCAAACTTTCGTATCCATTTGCTTTCGGTGTAGAAATCCAATCGCGCAATCTATCGGGATTCGGATGATATAATTCCGTAACCATGGAATACACTTTCCAACAATCCGATTTTTCAATTTCTACAGGTGAGTTTAATATCACGCGAATTGCAAACAGATCGTACACTTCATCAAAAACAACTCCCTTATTTTTTATCTTATTATAAATGGAATAAATACTTTTTGGCCGCCCGTACATTTCAAAAGCAAATCCTTCTTTTTCCAAACGATCGCGAATAGGTTTCATGAATTCGTTCATGTAACGCGTGCGCTCGCGCTTTGTATCGGCAAGTTTACGGGCAATATCTTTATATGCCTCACCTTCCTGGTATTTCATACCCAGGTCTTCTAATTCACTTTTTATTGCATAAAATCCGAGCCGGTGTGCAAGTGGCGCGTATAAATATAAGGTCTCCGATGCGATTTTTAATTGTTTCTTGCGCGGCATACTATCCATCGTTCGCATATTGTGCAAACGATCGGCAATTTTTATCAGGATAACACGCACATCATCGGCAAGTGTGAGCAATAATTTTTTAAAATTTTCCGCTTGAATAGAACTGGTAAGGTCAAAAACTCCGGAAACTTTTGTGAGGCCATCAATGATACGCGCAACTTTAATTCCGAATTCTCTTTTTATATCATCCAGTGTGAGTTCTGTATCCTCCACAACATCGTGCAATAAAGCACAAATAGCTGCCGTAGCTCCCAATCCCATCTCATTTACCACAATTTGTGAAACCTTTAATGGATGAATAATATATGGTTCGCCGCTTTTTCTGCGCATATTTTTGTGCGCATCCACAGCCATCTCAAAAGCAAGGCGAATCTGTTTCCGTTCTGCCGCAGTCATATTATTTTTCAATCCGCGCAGCAGATTGCGATACTCCTTTACAATGAGTTTCTTCTCTTTTTCTACAACTAGCGGGTCTAATGTTTCCATAGTACAATTGGAATTACAAATCTAAATGAAATCACATTCAGAACTGCTGACAATAGTTAACAACCTTAAATTTTGATGCAAAGTTCGGGGTTCGGAGTTATGGGTTCACAACTGCCAACTGCCAATGCCACTGCGACTGCAAATAGTTCTGAATTCTGAATTCCGGGTTGACCACTGCCAACTGCCACTGGTTCAGAGTTCAAAGTTCTGGGTTGAAAATTGTTCTAAATTGTATAAAATCAATGCATTGCGTCTCTACCATTTAAAACAATTCTCGTTACCACGACAAGGAATGCCACTGCCAACTGCCTACTGCCACTGCCAACTGCCACTGGTTCTAAGTTCTGGGTTGCGGACCTAACTAACCATAAAAACCTTTCTACCAAATTTCCACCTGCGCTTCAAACTCCCTACCTTTGCGCCGTGAATTATCTTTTAGTTGAGGCACTTTCGAAAACTTACGATACAAAAGTGCTGTTTGAAAATATCTCTTTCGGTATAAACAGAGGTCAAAAAGTTGCACTGGTTGCAAAAAATGGGGCGGGTAAAACTTCCCTCATGAAAATTATTATGGGCAAGGAAATTGCCGATTCCGGAAAATTTACCCTGCGGAAGGGAATAACAACAGGTTATCTGGAACAAGATCCCGACCTGGACGAATCGCATACCATTCTTGAAAATTTATTGAGTGGTGATTCGCCTATTATAAAAGCAATAACGGATTATGAAGAGGCCTTAATTGCGCAACATCACGAATACAACGAAACAACTGCGCTGCAATTGGAAAATGCACACGAACAAATGACAGTTTTGGAGGCCTGGGATTATGAATTGAAGATCAAACAAATTCTATCCCAGTTAAAAATAACAGACCTTGAACAACCGGTAAATACTTTAAGCGGAGGTCAAAAAAAACGTATAGCACTTTCTAAATTATTGATACTCGAACCAGATTTTATAATCATGGATGAGCCAACGAATCATTTAGATATTGAAATGATAGAATGGTTGGAGGAATATCTTACCACTAAAAACATGACCATTTTATTAGTTACGCACGATAGGTATTTTTTAGATAGAGTATGTAATCAGATTATTGAACTGGAAGATGGAAAACTTTATCAATACAATGGGAATTTTTCTTTATTTGTAGAGAAAAAAGCAAACAGAGAAATTGCAGAAGCAAGTGAACTGGATAAAATAAAAAATACTTACCGCCGCGAACTGGAATGGGTGCGCAGAATGCCAAAAGCACGTACCACAAAAAGTAAATCGCGACTGGATTCTTTTGATGATATTGCCGAAAAAGCCACTGCAAAGAAAAATACCGATCAACTTAAACTGGATGTTAAGATGACGCGTATGGGTGGAAAGATATTAGAGATGATAAAAGTATCAAAATCATTTGGAGAACTTACCATCGTTAAAAATTTTACTTATTTATTTAAGAAGTACGATAAAATTGGTATTATAGGTAAAAATGGTGTCGGAAAAACTACCTTTTTGAATATGATAATGGAACTGGAAAAACCGGATACCGGAAAAATACAAACCGGGGAAACCATTGTCTATGGCTATTATTCACAGGATGGAATTCAATTGAAAGAAGAAAAAAGAGTATTGGACGTGGTGAAGGATATTGCAGAATTTATTCCTTTGGCCGATGGTTCCAAATTGAGCGCATCGCAATTATTAACACGTTTTCAATTTGCCCCGGAAACACAATATGCATTTGTAAGTAAATTAAGTGGTGGAGAAAAACGTCGTTTATATTTAATGACCATCTTAATTAAAAATCCGAACTTTTTAATTTTAGATGAACCTACAAACGATCTTGATATTTTAACACTTGGAATATTAGAAGATTTTCTTGCAGAATTTCAAGGCTGTATATTAATTGTTTCCCACGACAGATATTTTATGGATAAATTGGTAGATCACGTTTTTGTTTTTGAGGGAGATGGAATTATCCGCGATTTCCCGGGTAATTATTCCGATTACAGAGAACGTTTGGAATTAGAAAAACAAGCTGCAAGAAATCAGAAATCGGAGCCTGTAAAAACAATTCCTGTAAATACTTCCTCCAATGGAAAAGAAAAACACAAGGAAAAAGTGAGTGAGTTTCCGGAAACAAAAAAAGAAAAAACAAAACTCACATTCAAAGAAAAATTCGAATTCGATCTGCTTGCAAAAGACATCACTCAATTAGAAATTCTTAAAAAACAAAACGAAAATAAATTAAACGATTCCAATCTACCTCACGATGAGATCTACAAAATTTCGCAAGAGTTAGTAAAGACTATTGAAACTTTGGATGAAAAAAGTATGCGCTGGCTTGAGCTTAGCGAAAAATAGTTTCGGGTTTTGAGGTAAGTTTATGCACAACTCTGCGTTCACCAAATGAGCAAAAAAAATATTTTCGATTTTCAATTTGAACAAGGCATTAATCAGGAGTAAAAGTGCCCGGCTTTAAGGAACTACTCATTACTCATTACTCATTACTCATTACACATTGTAGGTATGTTACTGAAATCTTCTCCCAATACTAGCTACCTATTTTACAACAAAATTTATTCCCCTAACAAACCTTAAACGTTCCAATTTTCGAAAAATCATCCCTTGTCCCGATACCCTTGTCCCAATACCCTTGTCCCGATACCCTTGTCCCAATACCCTTGTCCCGATACCCTTGTCCCCCTCCCCTTCAAATCACTTCAAACATCTTCACCCCAAATTCCCCATCTATAATAACTTTAATAAAATAAATACCTGGAATAAAATCACTGATATCGATGGAAACAATATTACTATTATTATCGACTACAGAATAATTATTACTGAATTGACCTGCTACATTACCAATCTTTATTACTGCATTGTCGAGGGGTTGTGAGAAAACGAGAGAAAGGCTAAACTGCGCAGGATTTGGAAATACTTCAAAACTTAGCAGTGAATTTTGTGCATCAAATGCCTCACTTACAAAAATTGATTTTTGAAAATCCACAAAACAATTATTGGAGAAATGTATTTTATTAGTAATTGTATATTCACCGGACGATAAATAGGAATGTTTTGCCGGAATCAAATCGGTTGAAATAGTCCCGTCTCCAAAATTCCAATCTGTACTTGTATAAGTTCCGGAAATATTATAATTAATAACTGTTGCATCTAATTTATCAATCTGTAAATCAAAAGTTGCCTCAGGTTCTGCAATGGGAGGATAAATATCAATATGCTGCACATCAAATGCACTCCATTCATCTGTAATATTATTATTTACTTGCAGATAGAATATTATTTTGTTGTCAGAATAAAAATCCGCATCGTTTAAAGAGGAAATATCAAAGGAATAAATAGGTCCGGAATAAATTTCCTCCGTTAAATTATTTGTCCATGTGAAAGTATAATTAATTAATTCATCATCTGTGATCAATTCCCCTTTATCTGTATATAACTTTGTTTGCATTTCTATAAAAGCATTTTCATTTTGCAAACAATCAGGAACCTGAGCGGTAATAATTGCTTTAAATGGTTTGATTCCATACAGATTGCTGTCCGGCAAAAATTGCTGCAAATAATTTTTTACAGGCAGATAATCAGGGTCTTCTGCAAGATTGTTCCATTCTTCAGGATCTATATTTCGATCGGAACCTATTTCATACAATTCTGATTCCTGGAAAGATAAACTACTATCGCATTCGCCTATTCCAACGCCATTATTAGAGGTGTAATTAATGAAGTGCCAACGTTCTGTTCGCACTGAATTTTGTGGGAAACAATTTCGATTACTGGAAATTATTTGTGTTAACACAGGGTGCTCCCAAATAGTATCCGGATTATAAACAAGTGGCATCAGACTTCTTCCATCAAGATAATCTGATCCATCCGGCATCAATGGATAAGGCAATCCTGCAATGTCACAAAATGTTGGAAATAAATCCAACAACCCAACTGACCGGTTACATATTTTATTTTGGATATTTCTGAGATCTGCAATTATTAAAGGAATCCTTATCTGAGTTTCCCAAAGTTTTGCCTTACCCCAAACTTTTTTCTCGCCAAGACTAAATCCGTGATCACTGGTAATTACAATTACAGTATTATTATAAATTTCGGGATGTGATTCTAATGTTTCCAAAATTTTTCCAATTTGTTCATCCGCAAAATTAATTGCAGCCAAATAAGACATCACTGCATTAGCTCTTTTCGATTCCGATAAAATAATAATTCTTTCACTGTCAGAAATCCCTGCACTAATTTCAGGAAGTGGAAATAAAGAATCAAGTGGCCATGAAATAAAATCGTTTTGAATTGCCTGTGCAACCATAAATTTTCCGAGATACGGAAGCTTCTCATAATCACTCCATGCAGTATCCGGTTGAGGTGGCATAATGATACCATTTTCAGGATCCGCAAATTCAGGAAAATTATAAGGTTTATTAAAAGGTTCTACATAAAAATCGTAGATGTAATCTTTTGCAAAATACTGTTCGGGAACATATAAGTTGGAATGTGGTTTTCTTATACCAATTGCCAGAAAAAATGGTTTATTACAAAATTGTGTTGGATCATTTGCATAGGCATCAAGAAAAGTTTTTGCCGTATCGGCAGTTCTATAATCGGCCATTGTTGCCACATTTACGCTATCGATAGCGCCCCACTTTAAATTTTCAACACCCTGAAATTTATCCTCAGCCGGAACGGACACATCATTTCCCGAATTTATTTGTTTATTCCAGGATAAAGATTTTGAACAGGGATCACTTGTAATTTTATCAAAATCAGGTTGCTGTTCATTACAGGTATCACAGTGAAATATCTTGTCGATATTATACGTGAAATATCCTGCCGAATCTTTTAACCACTCCGGCATTGTGACCAAATATTTATCAGGACTAAAGTTAGCTCTGAAAGCATTACTTACGTAACCTTCGTTTTTATAAATCCCGGTATAATCAGGATTTTTACCTAACAAAAATGAAGACCTGGAAGGTACACATAGGGTTGATGGAGTAAATGCATTTAAAAAAGAGGTTCCCTTTTATTGAAGAGCAAACAAATTTGATGTTTCCACCTGTGGATGACCACCGAATCCCTCCACATCATCGTTCAGATCATCAAAAACGATAAAAATGATATTGGGTTTTGGATCTCCTGTTTGCGAAAATACCAATGCCGGCAAAATACAGTAGATCAAAAGTAATTTATTTTTTTTCATAGTGGTGTTTTCCTATTTCTATTAAATTTAACCAATGACGGGGAATCATCAATACAATATTAAAGGTATACAAAAAGTGATAATATTATGTAATCGGTAAAAGCCTGTTGATTATTCAAACACACCCTAAAACGAATACATTGGCTGATTTTTTTGCAAAAATGACAAAATCACACAATTGCTGTTTAGCAAGCAATTTGGGTATTTATTTCATTAAATCTGCACTTTCAGGATGTTTTATGCCTGATAATGAGCAGTTTTCTTCACCGGAGTTTACTTTTCCTCAATTCTTTATCTTACTTTTGCAACTCTTTTTGAAAAAGAGCCGTTATTTGAAATTCATGCTGAAATTAGGCTGTCAAACCGAAAAATCCACAGCTGAAAAAATATCAAACCAAGGTTAAATCTTAGTCGGACCTGTTCCACAAAGCTTTAGCAAGAAAAATATCAATCCAAAGTTGAATCTCTGGCGGGCTTGCCCGCCGAAGCGTTAGCACAGGCGGGTATGGTGAAATTGGCAGACATACCAGACTTAGGATCTGGCGCCGCAAGGCATGGGGGTTCAAGTCCCTCTACCCGCACCAAAGCGTTTTAACTTTTATTTCTTTCCGAAACACGCTGTCGGACCAACAAAGGAAATAAACAATTATCAGGATCAATAGGAAGATACATTTATGTTTTTTGTAAATTTTAACAAGATCCCAAATTCTACCCGATTTATACAAAACCATTTTATACCCAATCTTGTTACTTCCTTCCAAACTGTAAAATTTCCTCCTCCAAATCATTAAAAAATTAATGCTGCTTATTAAAAACCATTAAAAATTATATAAAAAATAAAAACGTGAACGTATCAACCGAAAATTTAAACCCTCAACACAATATCATCCGATTCCATATCGATAATGCAGATTACCGCGATCGTTTTGAAAAGGCATTAAAAGATCTTGCAAAAAAATCTAATTTCCCAGGTTTCCGTCCGGGACATGTTCCAATGGGAATGGTTAAAAAAATGTACGGAAATACTGCAATTCTCGAAGAATTATACAAGATCGTAAATGAGCAGATGAATGCCTATCTGAAAGAAAATAATTTTGAATTGTTGGGAGATGCACTTCCGGTGGAAAACAAGCTGGATATAGATCACAACGAAAACAAATCGTATGAATTCGCATATGAAATAGGTGTTCAGCCTGTTGTGAACTTAGAAGAAAATATTAATAAAGATAAAACTTTTACCCGTTACAAAATACATGCAAAGGAAGAAGAAATTGATGCAGAATTAGAACGCATTCGCAATAAATATGGCAAACGGGAAGACGTGGAAATTGTGGACCAAAACGATGTTATCTACGCACATGTTCACGAATTAAATGAAGACAATTCACCTAAAGAGGGCGGAGTGCATGCGGATTCTTATTTTAACCTGCAAATGTTAAACGACGATAGTCAGCATTTATTTTTAGGCGCTATACAAGGTGATATAAACAATATTGAAGATGTGTTCTCCGTCTTCAAGGGCGACAAAGTGAAGATCGCGAAAAATATTTTACAATTAACTGAAGCAACAGAGGAATCGTTGGAAGGAATTAGCCCGAAATTTGAATTTAAGATCGATAGAATTGCAAGATTGATTCTCGCAGATCTCAATGAAGAATTTTATACGGAAATAAGCAAAGAGTTCGGTGAAATATCATCTGAGGAAGAATTACGCTTAAAAATAAAGGAAGGAATTGAACAGTATAATAGCCGCGTAACAGAGGTAACACTCGAAAACGACCTATTTAAATATTTAGGCGATACAACCAATGTGCCCCTTCCGGAAGTCTTCTTAAGGAAATGGTTCAAACAAAGCAATGAAACTGAGGTAACGGAAGAAAATTTTGAAGCCGAATTTACCGATTTCATTACCAAACTAAAACAATCCTTAATTTATCGAACCGTTCAAAAATCGCATGACCTGAATGTTAAAAATGAAGAAATTATTCAGGAAGCACTAACAACGGTTAGAATGAGTTACGGACAAATGGGTGATGATTTCATACAATACATCACCCAATCACAATTGAAGAATAAAGCTTTTGTGGAAAACATGCACGATCGTGTTGCGCAAAAGAAATTTTTTGAAGCCTTAAAAGGTTACATCACAATTGAAGATCAGGCAATAACAGCAGAAGAATTTCAAAAACTAAATAAACAGGAGGAAGTATATGCAGAATAACGAATTTCGCAAATATGCGATTAACCACATGGGTATGAGCAGCAATGCTCTCGACAGTTATATGAATATGCAAAGCATGCATGTAACTAATTTTACCCCTTATATTATTGAAGAACGCCAGTTAAACGCACAGGCATTGGATGTTTTTTCCCGATTGATGATGGATCGTATTATTTTTATGGGAACCGCAATCGACGATTATGTAGCCAATGTTATCCAGGCACAATTACTATTTCTGTCGAGTGTTGACGGGAAAAGAGACATCCAAATTTATATCAATAGTCCCGGTGGAATAGTGTATTCAGGTCTCGCAATTTATGATACCATGCATTATATCACCCCTGATGTTGCAACAATTTGTACCGGCATTGCAGCATCAATGGCAGCAGTATTATTGTGCGCCGGAACTAAAGGAAAGCGCTCAGGATTAGGCCACTCAAGAGTTATGATTCACCAGCCAATGGGTGGAGCACAAGGTCAGGCAAGTGATATGGAAATCTCTTTAAGGGAAATATTGAAACTTAAATCAGAGTTGTATGAGATTATCAGCAATCACAGCGGACAACCAATCGATAAGGTAGAAAAAGACTCCGACCGTGACTACTGGATGCGTGCCGAGGAGGCTAAAAATTACGGTATGATAGACGAAATACTGGTAAAAGACCCGAAAAAGGGATAAATTTGATTTAATATATACCATGAAGAAAAAGGAAACCTCCACTCACTGTTCATTTTGTTTACGCGCCAAAGAAGATGTAAAAATCCTCATAGCCGGTCAGGAAGGACATATTTGCGAAAACTGCGTTGCTCAGGCTGAGCAACTGGTGCAGGATGAATTAAATCAACCTGTAAAACGCTATAAATTCTCCCTTGCCAATTCCATGAAACCGAAAACAATCAAGGAGTTTTTGGATACTTATGTAATTGGGCAGGATGATGCGAAAAAGATTCTTTCGGTTGCTGTTTACAATCATTACAAACGACTTAACTACAAAACCAATGAGGATGTAGAGATAGAAAAGTCGAATATCGTAATGGTAGGACAAACAGGTACCGGAAAAACATTACTTGCAAAATCGATCGCAAAATTTTTAAATGTTCCCTTTGCAATAGTAGATGCTACGGTATTTACGGAAGCAGGTTATGTTGGGGAGGATGTGGAGAGTATTTTATCTCGTTTACTTCAGGTTTGCAATTTTGATGTACCTGCTGCAGAAAAAGGAATCGTATATATTGATGAGATAGATAAAATTGCCCGAAAAGGTGATAATCCTTCCATAACACGTGATGTATCCGGAGAAGGTGTTCAACAAGCGCTATTGAAGATGTTGGAAGGAACGGAAGTGATGGTTCCACCACAGGGAGGAAGAAAACACCCGGATCAAAAAATGGTGAAGGTGAATACGCAGAATATTTTATTTATATGCGGAGGAGCATTTGATGGAATAGAAAAAATTATTGCTAGAAGAACCGCAACTCAATTAATTGGTTTCAAACGCAATGATGATAATAATACTGCCGACAGAGATAATCTTTTGCAATATATTGCACCGCAGGATCTGAAAGGATTTGGATTGATTCCCGAATTAATTGGACGTTTACCCGTTCTTACACATCTTGATCCATTGGATGCAGATGTTTTAAGAGCAATTCTGGTGCAACCTAAAAATGCCATCATTAAACAATATCACCAATTATTTGAAATAGAAAATATCAACCTCATTATTGAAGATGAGGTCTACGATTTTATTGTAGAAAAAGCAATTGATTTTAAATTGGGTGCCAGAGGATTGCGTTCTATTTGTGAAGCATTGTTAACAGACGCGATGTATGAACTTCCTTCCACTCCCGATATTAAAGACTTTCATCTTACACTTGAATATGCAACCAGCAAATTCAATCAATCGAAATTGAGTCAGCTGAAGATCGCGAGTTGAGTAATTATACTTATTAAAGAGACGACTTTCGAGTCGTCTTTTTTTTTTGATTCGGGATAAATGCTTTTCAATTTATAAAATAGATATAAACAATATTTTATTCCTATTTTAAAATAAAGTTTTATCTAATTGATATACAATTTTTTACTAAAAACAACATTATTCATTTCCAGTTTAATTAAATAAAGCCCCGCTGAAACTTCCGTTTGTATTTGTGTATATTGCTCAATTATGCGTTGAGTAAATATCAATTTTCCTGAGATATCATAAACGGAAAGTTTTACTTCTTCCTCAATTTTATTATAAAAATAGAGATTTACATCTGTGTTAAAACTATAAACATTAACCAAAGTATTATCAAACTCTTCTGCATTAATATAACTAAAGGTATCCCCTGCATTAATAGGCGTATCGGGCTGCAACTCACAGGCATAATCCTTAACAATTAATACTCTTCCCTCCTCCTTTACATCACATCTTATCCAACCGTAATGATTGTTTCCATCCAAATCAAGGAACCTTATTCCTACAAAATGATCAATCATACTTGGGATATCAAATCCACACCATTCACAGCCTAAACAATAATGAATATTCTCACTTGAATTAAAATAATCACGCAATGCCATCCGTTGCAAATTAGCATTTTGCCAATCCAACTTTTCACCTATTGAAGTTCCAAGAGATAACGCATAAGGAAAATATCTAACAAATTCTCTGCCATAAAAAGTGCTATAATAAATATCCCTCCCTGCAATTGCATTTTCTTCATAATTTACTCCAACGAGCATATCTTGCCGTAACCACGTCGAAGAAAAAAAATCGTAATAAAAGGTAAACGAAGAGTTTATAAATAAAAAATCAAACGTCCCATTTGCATCAATATCAAAGTAACCAAATTCTTCTGCTTCATCGAAAATAGTGTCGGGATCTATGTCAGTACAAATAACTTGTGCATTACTATTTTAGTTTAATAACAGAAATGAAATTGCAAATGCGGAATAATCAGCGAGGCGGAATACTTTTGAATTGATTTGCATTATTTTATAATGGTTAAGTTTTTATAAAATTGGGTGAGATTGCTATCTGTAATTCTTACCCGGTATGATCCTGATGGCAAATCAGCGATGTTTATTGCAGTAGTATTAGAAGAATTAAGGGGAGCAATAATTTTCATGTTACCTCCTGTTGCAGTAAGAATGATGGTTAAACTCAATATAACAAAAAATAAATGTAGCTTATTTAGTTTTGTTATGGGGTTTTGCGATGGGCGGGGGTGATTTTTTCATCTTAAGGATTTAGTTGTTAAATTATAATTTAAGGTTTTAGCATTGGCGTAACTTGGCCACATTGGTTTAGGGATTTGATGACCAAATAGCGCAATAATAACTTACAAGTTAGGTATTTTTTTGCAACCCACTACTAAAATTGATATTTAATTTTAAAATTGAAATGAACCAATCCATTGATTAACAGGTGGAAATCTATCTGCTTGCCCTAATAATGCTTTAAAAGAGAATGTTAACAGAGAGTTGAGATGATTTTAAGGTAACCAAAAATGCAACTTAATCAGTAATATACCTATAGAATGATACACTTGAGAGATTAGACCGAGAGCCACTTCGCCCGCTTATATTATGGTTCAATGAACCCAATTTGAAAATAGAAAGAAGGAAACCATCTGTAATTTCACTCAAGCGAAACTTAGAAAAATCTTCTCATAACCAAAAACAGAAAGGAGGCTTTCGCCTCCCTCTGGTCGTGAACCTAATTTATGAAACAAACCAACTGTCTAAAAACCTATAATTCATCATTATCAATAATCACTATAACTTCTACCGGGATCTTACTGAGTATTCTTTTTTCCATAGTATTATGATTTAGAAGGATGAAATAAAATATTTACAAAGCCAAAAGTAGAAAAGCAATTTGTATAGAGTTATTACAGTAAATTACTTTTTGTGACTATATATATACTAATTTATTACCATTTTTTAGTCTATAACCTAATAAATATTGATAGTTTTAATTTATAAAGGTGACATATTTAATATAAATCCCACGCTTTGCAACTCTTTTAAATTATCAACAGGATAGCATATTGAGGGTGGAAAAAAATAATAGGAATGTTCGTTAAATATTCTATTTTTGTTATGTTTGTGACAAGTAATTTATTAAAAATACTTGTTAAAGCACTGTAAACGCGCCTAAATACTACATAAACCCTATTCAGCCTAACCACCCTGAAGCTCAGCACATATGAAAAATTTGATAGAAATCAGTAAGGTTGTGACCAAAAAGCGAATCTCCAAGATCGAAATCTTTGATAAAACGCTTTTAAACCGAAAGGATAGCAAGTTTAACGAGTTTTATGAGGGTTTGGTGAATGACAAATTTACTAATGATGAGGAGGCTGCAATGTATTTATACAATACCTCGCCACTTGATGATAAATATCGTCAGCTTAAATCCAGGTTCTCGAAACGTTTGTTAAACACCTTGTTTTTCCTAGACAGCAATGACCCCTCCTTTTCCGATTACCACAGAGCAAATTATACCTGCAATAAAAACTGGGCTCAGATCCGCATTCTTTTAAACAGTGGAGCAAGAAATGCAGCAATTAAAATTGCAGGTAAAACCCTTGCAGTTGCCATTACCTATAAATTTTCGGACATCATTTTAAATTGCTCGCGCATCCTCATGAGTAACGCAAGTTTGAGTGGGAACGATAAAGAGTATGAAGAATTTGCAGCACTTACCGCCAAAGCTTTAAAAAATGTTGCAGAAGAAATTCAGGCGGAAGAAATGTATCAGCGCCTCACCATTAATTTTGCAACTTCTGCAGTGAGTGCAAATGAATTATCGCACATTGCGGATAAATATTATAAGGAAGTGTTGCACTTGTGTGAAGACTCCGACAGTTACCAGTTGCATTTTTTAAAATATCAGATCGGCATTTTGAATATGCAAATAAAAAGCAATTACAAACAAACGATCAAGATATGTGAGGAAGCGGAAAAATATCTTGCCGATAATCCGAATTTTAATCAGAAAATAAAACTTGCAAACCTTGCCTTAATAAAGATCAGCTCTTACCTGCAATTGCGCGATTATGAAAATGGAAGAAAAAATGCAGAAAAATGTTTGGATCTTGTGCAGGAAGGAACTAATAACTGGTTCGTTTTTCTGGAATATTACTTTTTACTTGCAATGCACACAGAAAATTATATAAATGCCGCTGCTATTTATATAAAAGTGATAAATCACCCACGGTTTATTTATACCAACGAAGAAAGAAAAGAAAAATGGAAAATATTTGAAGCCTATATCAATTACATTTTCGAAACAGAAAATATCGACCGTGAATTATTAAGTAATGATCCTGCGAAAAGAAAATTCCGTTTATTAAAATTCCTTAACGAAGTGCCTAATTTTACCAAGGACAAAAAAGGATACAATGTATCCATCCTCGTTATTCAGATCATTTACATGCTGGAAAAAGGCGAATATACTAATATCATTAATCGCTCCGAAGCCATGAATGTGTATTGCAGTCGCTACCTGCGCAAAGACGATAGCTTTCGCAGCAGCCTGTTCTTAAAGATGTTACTCACCCTCGTAAAAGAGGATTTCGGCTATGAACGCACTAAACAAATGGCACAAAAATATCTTCGCAAAATGGAGGAAGGAGATCCGGAAGGAAATACCTCTGTAAATGAATGGGAAATAATACCTTACGAAATATTGTGGGAGAAGGTACTCAACCGATTGAAAAATAAAACGGTGAACAGTAGAAATTAAATCGGAAATTTCAAACTTATTTTATTATAAAAAGTCCAACTGCGGAAAACTTTTATCCAATATTTTTCCCGCATCCACATTCAACCATTTATTCATAATAGTAGAATACACAGAGCGAAAGTCCATCTGATGGATAAGATCTCCATCTTCCAGATTGGCGAGATTTGGCATGTCGTTCATCATTCCACCCTGTTTTAATCCGCCGCTGATAAGATAAATATTATTTGCTGTTCCATGGTCTGTTCCTTTACTTGCATTTTCCTCCACCCTTCTGCCGAATTCAGAAAAGGTCATGATCATAGTGTCTTTAAATTTATTATTGATTTTTAAATCGTTACAAAATGCTTTCAACCCATCTGAATATACCTTAAGTTGTCGCTCCTGTTGCCCTTTTTGCAATGCATGCGTATCAAATCCACTCAGGGATACATAATAAATAGAAGTATTTGTTTCTGAAATAATGAGTTCTGCAATTGTTTTTAACTGATTGCCAAATTCATTTGCAGGATAAACGGATGTGCTTGCATATTTTTTCGATTGGGCATAAATATAATCAGTACTTTCAGCGGTGTCGGTGAGTAATTTATGCAGATATTCCACGTTGGGATGATCATGATCATCTGCATGTTTATACTGAGCGTTTGCAATGGTATCGATAAATGGATTTTGATTTACATTTTTTAATTGTTTAGGGTCGCGCACAGCAAATCCACTCATTAAATTCCCTTTTAATGCAAGACTTACACTATCGTCAATCTCCATTGCAAAATGCGGTTTCACACAATTATTATTGCAGGTAGAATCCAATATTCTTCCTATCCAACCGGTTTGCAGGTATTGATTTTCATCACTACCCGTTTGCCAGATATCCATAGAACGGAAATGTGACCTATTGGGATTCGGATATCCAACATTATTAATTAAAACAACATCTCCGTCAAAAAAAAGATCAGCCAATCCCTGCAAACTTGGATTCATTCCTATATCGCTACTCAAACGAATGATTTCTTCCTTGCTGTAACCAATATTAGGTCTGTTTTTGTGATACAGGTCATCTGTAAAGGGCACTATACAATTTAATCCGTCGTTTCCACCGGAAAACTGTATCACCACTAAAACCTTTGGCCTCACATCGGCAGGTAAAAAACCGGAAGAAGCACGTAAAAATTTTGGCATCAACAAACTCGCAGAAGCAAGTCCGGAATATTTGATAAAATCTCTTCTGGTACTTTTCATCTTAAATCAATTGAAATTCTGGTAATGACATTACGATACCTACCGTACTAATAATTCTTTTTTCATCGGTAGAATGATCAATATATTTTTCAATAAGTGCAGTATCAATATTATCTTTTGGTGCCTGAATAAAATATAACAGAACAGTATTTGTAAGTTCCTGTTCTTTTACATTTTTGAACACATTCACAATCTTCGACCAATCGGAATATACCTCCGCCTTCTTTTTTGTTTTCAGCATATTTTCATCCTCCGGGGCATCTTCAAACTCCGGTTTAGGCCTGATGTCAAATCCACCACCCTGCACAATTTTGGTCGGGAAGTTCATGCGCAACATCAGCGTTGCACTATCCACCCAATTTCGTCCACCAGGCCAACCGGCAACATTGGGAGGAAAAAATAATATCTGCCCCAAAACCTTTTGCAAATTGAGTTGTGCTTTTTCTTCTTTAAAATCTAATGCTATCAAGGATTTATATCTTACCAATAATTCTACCGGTGACATTATTTTTGAACCAATATTTTTTTCATCATAAAACCAATCGGAAGTATAGATGTTTCGCATTAACTTGCCAATATCGAATCCTCCATGATAAAAATCGTCTGCAAGTATTTCAACCCGATCTATATCCACTTCGTCATTTACAAACTCTTTATAAATTTTTGTCACAACATATCTTGAAGTTTGTTTTTCTTCCAGCAACATATTGATGATATCATCTCCATTAAAATTTCCTTTTTTTCCAAGAAATTCTTTTTCATCGTTATCGTGATCTTTATCTACAATTTCAAATTCTCCTTTTTTATTTACAGTCCAGCCGGTAAATGCACGCGCCGCTTCTTTAATATCTTTTTCAGTATAAATATTACCTTCTCCTAAAGTAAATAACTCCATTACTTCCCTTGCAAAATTTTCGTTAGGAGCATCCTTTTTATTTTGCTGATTATTCAGGTAAATGATCATTGCAGGGTCCCGTGCAATGGCGTGTAATAATTTATCGAATTTGCCTAATGCATTTTTTCTCAAAGTATTATTTTGTATTTGCATTAAATAGGCTAACTGCGTAGATGTTGCAAAATGATCATGCCAGAAGATGGTCATCTTTTCACGTAATTGTGCTTTGGAAGACGTAATAATTTTTATCCATTCATTATTTAACGAACGCATTTGTTCCTGACTGCGCAGTATCATAATTAATATCCTGATATTGGAAACTTCTTTACCTTTTACAGGATCCTCCAAATAAGTAAGGGATCTGAATTGTTTGGAATTGGTAAATAATTCATCCACCAGTTTTTCAATAGGCGTATTTAATTTTTGTTTGATATTAGCCGGAGTTTCACCGAATCCCGCCCTTAAATAGAGGTGCTGTATCTTCTGTTGCTGACTGACCATAGATAGAAGTTAAAACGATGAAAACAATTCTTGTGCCATTAATATACGTTTGATTTGACCTGGAATATCAAATTGGGTTTAAACCGTTGTATGATTGTACTTTGTATATAACGTTTAACAACCCTTGTTTTGTTACAGGCAATGACTAAATTAGTTCATTATGGAACCCACAAAAACCTCCTCAGCTAAGATAAAACAACTATTGGATAGTAGCGGCAAGGGTAAAGTCTAATAACCCTGTATCTCCTTATGAAGCTGATCTTCTGGCTGCCTTTGAAATACCGGAAAAGGAATCCGGATTCGCGATTCACTAAATGAGTTATGAGTAATGAGTTTTACTTATCGATGGCCGACAGTTTTTTTGCCTGATGAGTAGTGAGTATTGAAGGAACTTTTTTTCAAACGTACACTTTTTCACGCTTCACGAAATGAGGTGAATGGTCAATGGGGAGTGGTGAGTAAATGCACGTTTGCCGAAAAGTTATTCTATGAGTAAAAGCATAAAGCTCCAATGAGAAATTGATTCGGATTCACGAAATGAGGTGAATGGTCAATGGGGAGTGGTGAGTAAATGCACGTTTGCCGAAAAGTTATTCTATGAGCAAAAGCATAAAGCTCCAATGATAAATTGATTCGGATTCGCGAAATAAGGTGAATGGTCAATGGGGAGTGGTGAGTAAATGCACGTTTGCCGAAAAGTTATTCTACGAGTAAAAGCATAAGGCTCCAATGAGAAATTGATTCGGATTCGCGATTCACTAAATGAGTTATGAGTAATGAGTAATGAGTTTTACTTATCGATAGCCGACAGTTTTTTTGCCTGATGAGTAGTGAGTATTGAAGGAACTTTTTTTCAAACGTACACTTTTTCACGATTCACGAAATGAGGTGAATGGTCAATGGGGAGTGGGGAGTGGTGAATGGTGAATGGTGAGTTCCCGTTTGCCGAAAAGTTATTCAACGAGCAAAAGCATAAGGTTCCAATGATAAATTAATACGGATTCACGCCTCACGCCAAATCACTTCAAAACATACTCCACATATCCAAAAGAATTCGCCGGAATTGTCCCGGTAAAATTCTCTGTTTTTATTTCTCTTATTTCATAGGTTGGTTTTGATCCCTTACCCATATACCCCGCTGTACCTGCTGCACTATAAAGATGTTTGCCGGATAAATAATGTAAAGTTGCACTTTCAACATTCACATTACTTTTATCAATGGATGCAGGAAAAGCGACACCCATATTTGTAAAATAATAATATACTTTTTTATCCGGATCAGATTTTAAACTATACTTTTCATTTTTATTCAGTGAAATTCCATTGTTTATTTCAGAAGCTAGAATATAAGCCCAGTATCCTGTGCGTTTTAACATCGTTTTATTTTCACTGTCATATTTATTACTTTTTGTAATCATTCCATATTTATCGGGACCAACACCGTTGTGGACACAAAAATATTCTACCCTGTTGCGCAATTCCACCATTTCTCTAAATTGCCATGCGCCATTTACAAGCGTATTCCCCAACATTTCGGATGGTTTTGTATTCCATTCGGTTACCCATAATTTTTTTCCGGGAAATTTTTGCTCCGCATAATTTAATCCTTCGGACAGAAGATCTTTCGTTAATAATAAATCTGCAGCTTTTTGATACGCCTTTTCGAGATCTGTTCTTTTTGTATCTTCTCCCATATATTCCGATCGCAAAGGGATCATATCATACACCTCTCCCAATTGATTTTGCGTATAATAATAATGTAAAATTACCGCGTCATAATTTCCTTTATAATTAGAAAGATCTTCATTCCACTGTACAATATCTTTCCTTCCCGTATTGGCTCCTGCCACCAATCCTAATTTTATTTGGGGATATTCTTTTTCCAATAATGTAAAAGACGGTTCAAAGTCAATAACATATTCTGCAAAGGAGGCGTATTTTCCATACACTTCATTTCCTGCCTCCACGCCAACTACATTCACTTTATTTTGCATTAAATAACGGATGGCCTGTATATTTTTTTCAGGTGTGCTATTCAAAACATTTAATACATAAATAACCTGCATTTGCGGAAAGGTTTTTTGCAGTTTAATCATATCATCCAGAAAACTGTGGTTTGGCTGCTCGCCTGCTTTTCGCAACCATTTTTCCAAACCATTTCCATCCTCATCAAAACCGGTTTTATCGAACCACTCTTTAATATTGGATTCCGTCATTCCCCATCCGCTTTTCACATTATAAGGATCGTGAAATTTCGAAATTGCGCCACCCGGAACTCTTAAAGTAAAGGGTTGATTCATTTCTAAAAGATATTTTTCCACGTCGGCATCGTAGTTTTCGAAGAACCCCGCCCCGTTAAACCCGAGATTTTGTGCCATTAGCGACTGTGATATCAAAAGAAAGCAATAAAGTAGTTTTTTCATGTTCAATTTTTTCCTTAACTCTGCGTTAAATTTAGAGCTCCCAATTCAAATGTCGTGCCCATTGAGAAATAATACCTGCAAAAATAAAGTAATTACCGGTTTCACTCTAATCTGTTTCAGCTTTAGCCGTTTACAGGCTCAAAGTGAAGTTGTTTTGCCGCAATCGGGAAATACTTATATACCGCTAAATAGTTTAAGTTATCACCTTGTTGACCGAATGGACATTCAATATAAAAATGCCTATCGTTTCGGAAATACCTCTACAAAACCTTATCTGAGAGAAGATATCAGCGGTTTGGCGCTCGCATATTCCAAATATGACACACTAAATAAAAAAGATCGGTTTAATACCAATTATTTATGTTCCGATAATGCAGAATTTTGTTTCTGCGACACCGATAATTATTATAAGGGATCGATCAAAAACTTTGTTTACAGAAGTCCTGAAACGTTTTACCAATATTTAACCGTGCGTGCTAATCCTGTTATACATAATAGTTTTGGTTTCTCGTCTGATACCTCTGCACTGAAATTTGTGAATACCAGGGGAATTGAAATACGGGGAAGTATAGATAACAAAGTGGGATTTTATTTTTATGCAAGCGATAATCAGGCGCAATTGCCAAAATATGTACAAGAAAGAACAAATGCTGCACCACAGGTAGTGCCAGGAGAAGGTGTGGTAAAAGTATTTAAAACCACCGGCGTGGATTATTTTACAGCGCGTGGCTATTTTACATTTAACGCGACGGAACATATTGCATTTCAATTTGGTCAGGATAAAATATTTATCGGTGATGGAATTCGCAGTATGATTTGGAGTGATAACAGTAAGGATCAATTATTATTAAAGATCAATACAAGAATAGGCAGAATAAACTATCAAAATATATTTACAGAGTTGGCAAATTATGATGGTTCAAATATTTACAACAGTTTAATTCATAAAAAATATGCGGCAATACACCATATAAGTGTTCCCATCACAAAAACTTTTACGCTGGGAGCCTTCGAATCGATTATATTTGACCGGACAGATGCTTTCGGACGCGAAAATGGATTTGAATTACATTATCTCAATCCGGTAATATTCTATCGAGCAGTGGAAAGCGGTTTAGGTAGCAGCGACAATGTTTTACTTGGATTAAACTGGAAATGGAATTTTTTACAGCGTTTTTCTTTTTACGGACAGGTGGTATTGGATGAATTCGTTTTCGGGGAATTATTTGCAGGTGACGGATGGTGGGGAAATAAATATGCGGCTCAGGCAGGATTAAAATATATAGATGTATTAAATATTTCTAATCTCGACATCCAATTTGAACACAATTTTGCGAAACCTTATATCTACGCTTACGACGATAAAAATGGCTCTAGTTATACGCATTATGCACAGGCAATTGCACATCCATTAGGTGCAAATTTCAGTGAAAATATTATTTCATTGTGGTATCAACCGGCTCCGAAATTTACAATTTCCAACAATTTAATATTATCTACATTTGGTTCAGATACCTTAAGCAATAACTGGGGAGGAAACATTTTTCTGGATTACAATACTTATGAAAATGAATATGGAAATTTCACAGGACAAGGGGTTAAAAATAATCTACTGGTAAACGACCTCATCCTCTCCTTTCAGTTCTGGCACAATGTATTTATTGATACAAGGATCACCTATCGAAAATTAAATAATGAGATAGATATTTATGATACGCAGGAGTTGTATTTTTCTGTTGGAGTGCGGATGAATGAAGTGTTGAAGTATTTTTATTTTTAGTCCGGGGAAAAAATTAGGAATCATTAATGGTAAACAGGTATATTATTCACAACTTATCTTTCAACTCCACTAAAAATTCTCTGATTCGTTTCAAACCTTCCACTGTTTGAAAATTATTATCTGATTTTGTTAAACCTGTTTTTAATTTTTCGCGGGCTCCTTTGATAGTGTATTTTTTTTCTTTGAGCAGGTATTTGATCATTTTGAGATTTTCAATATCTTTTTTTGCAAAATAACGATCGCCCTTTTTATTTTTTTTCAGATCAAAAACCGAAAATTCTTTTTCCCATAAACGTATTTGAGCAAAACTGATATCCAGCATGGTCGAAACCTCTCCGATAGACCAATATACTTTTTCTATTTCCTTTTCTTTATACGGCATAGCTGATTGTGTGGGTTAAAATTGCAGGGATATGGTTTGAAACGATTACAAATATATTAAATTTAACATAATTCTCATAGACCTTTCCGAGTATAAGAAGCTACCCTTAAAACTCATGGAAAAAAAAGTTCCACGCAAAGTCGCAAAGAAACAGTTGCAATAAATGTGCTTTGAAAAAAAATTTCACGCAAAGGCGCAAAGGCGCAAAGAAACAGCCGGAATAAATGTGCTTTTTAATTAATTTACTTTTAAATTTTTACACTTGCTAGAAAAATAAATTTCACACATACACACCCCTACAAACTTTGCGCCTTTGCGACTTTGCGTGAAAAAATACATCCTACACACTCCACTAACTTTACGACTTTGCGTGAAAAAAATCACATCATACAAACCCCTACAAACTTTGCGCCTTTGCGACTTTGCGTGAAAAAAACACATCCTACACACCCCACAAACTTTGCGCCTTTGCGTGAAAAAAATCACATCATACAAACCCCTACAAACTTTGCGACTTTGCGACTTTGCGTGAAAAAATACATCCTACACACCCCACAAACTTTGCGACTTTGCGTGAAAAAACTCACATCCTATTACGAATAAATTTTGTTTTGAATTTTATACAACCATTTAAACCTTAAACTTTAGCAGAATACTAAAAGTTTAAATATTAATCATAAGACTGATTAGATTTATTAGCAAGTTCTATCATACGCAGGTATTCTTCCGCAGAAAGGTCGTTGTAAAAGAAGTTGATAGGGTCAATTTTTATTCCACCCTTTTCAACCTCATAGTGAAGGTGCGGTGCAGTGGATAATCCTGAATTTCCTACCTTGCCTATTAATTCTCCGCGTTTAACTTTTTGTCCGGGTTTTGCTTTAAAAGCGCTGAGATGCGCATATCTCGTTTTATAACCATAACCATGATCAATTACGATAACATTTCCATAACCGGTTGAATTATTATCCGCCTGAATAATAGTACCATCCGCGGTAGCAAAAACATCGGTTCCTTTTGGAGCAGTAAAATCTAAACCCTCATGAAATTTTGCAAATTTATAGATCGGATGAATCCTGTATCCAAAACCGGAAGCTATTCTTTCCAGATCTTTATTGGAAATGGGCTGAATGGAAGGCGTATGTTCCAATAAATTTTCCTTATCATATATCAACACTGCAATTTCATCAAATGATTTTGATTGCACCACCATTTGACGGCGAATGAGTTCTAATTTTAATGCAGTGTTTTTTAATAATTCGGCATTGTCGAGTTTATTTAATCGCTGGAATCGCTCGCTTCCTCCAATACCGGCAATTCGTTCGTTTCTGGAGACAGGTTCCGCTTCAAAGATCACGCGATAGATATTATCGTCGCGTAGGGCAAGCTCCCCCAAAATAACACCCATCGTATCCATCTTGTTATCCATGAATTCCATTTCCAACTCCATTTCAGCGATCTGATTCTTGAGGTATTTTTCCTTAGGAGAATCAAAATAGGTATAGGCAAACCATACAATAATAGAAGCAAAAACAGCAGCCGTACACACCCAACCCGTAATGCGTATAGCCCACACCCATCGAGGGGTTACATGCTTCTCGAAGCGCAGATTTGACGGGTTATAAAAATATTTTACCTTCTTCGCCATGCGGCTTCGATTCTGTAATTTTGTGGTCTGATTAATAGCTGTGTAAGCCGGGAAGGGACACGAAGTTAAATAAAAAACGACAAACCCACAAACGAATGGAGAATTAAACCAGTATGACATCGCAGGAAATAAGGAGAAAATTTTTAGATTTTTTTGAAAGTAAACAGCACAAGATTGTTGCCTCAGCACCAATAGTGGTTAAAAATGACCCGACTTTAATGTTCACCAATGCCGGAATGAACCAGTTCAAGGACCTGTTCCTGGGTAACAAAAAAATTGAATATCCTCGAATAGCAGATACCCAAAAATGTTTGCGCGTATCGGGAAAACACAACGATCTGGAGGAAGTTGGAGTAGATACTTACCATCACACCATGTTCGAAATGCTCGGTAACTGGAGTTTTGGCGACTATTTTAAACAGGAAAGTATTAGTTGGGGATGGGAATTACTGACCGAGGTATTTAAATTGGATAAATCGAAATTGTATGTAACCGTATTTGAGGGAGATAAAAGTGAAAACCTCGAATTTGATACCGAAGCATATAATGAATGGAAAAAACATCTGGATGAATCGCATATTCTGAGAGGGAATAAAAAGGATAATTTTTGGGAGATGGGTGATACCGGTCCATGTGGTCCTTGCAGTGAAATTCATTACGATATGCGTTCAGAGGTAGAAAGAAAAAAATTGGATGGAGCAACATTGGTTAATACCGGAGATCCACAGGTAATTGAAATTTGGAACCATGTATTTATTCAGTTCAACAGAAAAGCGGATGGTTCACTAGAAGAATTACCAGCAAAACATGTTGATACCGGCATGGGTTTCGAACGTTTGGTTCGCGCAATGCAAAATAAATCATCTAATTATGATACAGATGTATTTATGCCTTTAATTAATAAGGTAGAATTATTGAGTGATTTAAAATATGGTAAGGATGAAAAAACAGATATTGCAATACGTGTAATTTGTGATCATATTCGCGCAGTGAGTTTTTGTATTGCAGACGGACAATTACCTTCCAATACCGGAGCAGGATATGTGATTAGAAGAATATTGAGAAGAGCGGTGCGATACGGATTTAGTTTTTTGCACTTAAAGAAACCTTTTTTTAACGAATTAGTGTCGGTGCTGGCTCATGAATTTAAAAATGTATTTCCGGAGTTATATGCACAACGGGAACTTGTTGCAAAGGTTATTTTTGAAGAGGAAACTTCCTTTCTACGCACATTGGAAAATGGAATTAAAAGATTGGATGATGTACAAAAGGATTTAATAGATTCCAATAGAAAAATAATATCCGGTAGTGTGGCATTTGAATTATATGATACTTTCGGGTTTCCTTACGATCTTACAGAGTTACTTGCGCGAGAAAATGATCTGCAGGTGGATAAAATCGGATTCGACGCAGAAATGCAAAAACAAAAAGATCGTGGCAGAAATGCAACAAGTATGGAAACCGGTGATTGGCAAGTGATACAGGACAATAATAAAATAGAATTTGTTGGGTATACGCAATTGGAAAGTGAAGCATCAATTGTAAAAATGCGTTCTGTAAAAACAAAAAATGTTACACAATATCAAATTGTGTTGGATAAAACACCTTTTTATGCAGAAAGTGGAGGACAAACAGGAGATACGGGCACTCTTACCGTGAATGGAAATGTTTTGAAAGTATTAGATACTAAAAAAGAAAATGAACTCATCATTCATTTCACAGACAAGTTACCCGAACAACCGGAAAAAAATGTAATTGCAATAGTTGATAAAAAGAGAAGAACAGATATTACATATAATCACACTGCTACACATTTATTACATGCAGCATTGAGAACTGTTTTAGGTACACATGTACAGCAAAAAGGAAGCTATGTTGGTCCCGACAGATTGCGTTTCGATTTTTCGCATTTTTCTAAAATTACCGAGGAAGAAATAAAAGAAATTGAAAACATCATCAACAAAAAAATTCGCGAAAATATTCCGGTAGTTACTAAGGTAATGCCAATTGAAGAAGCTCAAAAATTAGGTGCCATGATGTTGTTTGGCGAAAAATATGGAGAAAGTGTGCGTGTTGTAATTGCAGATGAAAATTTCAGCAAAGAATTTTGTGGAGGAACACATGTAGGAGCAACAGGAGAGATTGGATATTGCAAAATTATTTCTGAAAGCGCCGTTGCAGCCGGCATACGACGTATAGAAGCAATAAGCGGGGAAGTAGTTGGGAATTATATTGACGATACCCTTCATACCTTAAAACAAATAGCGGAAATAACGAAGGGAGCCGACCCGGTAAAAAGTGTATCGGCTTTAAGTGAGGAAAATAATGCACTCAAAAAAGAACTGGAAAAATACCATGCAGAAAAAATTGTGCGTATTAAGGATAATTTATTAAAGACGATTTCTGTTGTAAATGGAGTTAATTTTATCAGCTCCATGGTGGATCTTGACAATGCCGATCAGATAAAAAAATTAGCTTTTGACCTCCGCAATGAAACATCGAATTTATTTTGTGTACTGGGTGCTGACTTGGAGGGAAAGGCTAATATTTCCATTATTATCAGCGACAATTTGGTTGCGGAAAAAGGTTTTGATGCGGCAAAGATCGTTCGGGAATTGGGAAAAGAAATTGAGGGTGGCGGAGGAGGACAAAAATTCTTTGCCAGTGCGGGTGGCAAAAATCCGGGTGGTATTGCTATTGTTTTGGAAAAAGCGAAATCTTATTTAAATTGATTAATTTTTAATGTATTTTAAACATAAAATTTGTTACATGAAAACTTTTATCTATTTAGTGGTTTTTACATATGGAATACAATTTGTGGCTGCCCAAAATAATAAACAATTTGGAGGCGGACAATATGTATTTTCCACCTTAGATGATATGAATGAAGCACAAAGAGCAGAGATCAAACAAATGATCAAAAAAAATGAGGAAATATTACGTTCACATGGCAAATTACCGGAAACTTCAAATAAAACTGCTGCAGTTTCATTAGCATTTCCTTTGGCATGGAATGATGGATTTTCCGGATATAATTTTTATTGTATTTATAATTACCTTGATCACAATGAAGCGTATCCAAGTGTGATAACTGATTATAATTGTGGTGGCCGATCTTATGATACAGAAACCGGATATAATCATCAGGGTATTGATTATGTTTTATGGCCATTCGACTGGAATCTGATGGCTGATGGTGCAGTAAAAATTGTTGCATCAGCACCGGGAATGATCGTTGCGAAAACTGATGGCGGGTTTGACCAGAATTGCACTTTTAATCCCGGTATATGGAATGCAATATTTATTCGTCATGATGATGGTTCCACTGCATGGTATGGACACATGAAAAATGGTTCGTTAACGGATAAAGAGTTAGGTGATATGGTAGTGACCGGTGAATTTTTAGGTTTAGTGGGAAGTTCCGGAAATTCCACAGCTCCACATTTACATTTTGAATTATATGACGGCGACGATAATTTAATTGATCCTTATTCCGGAGTTTGTAATGATCTGAATGCCGAAAGCTGGTGGGCAGATCAACCGGAATATTTAGAACCGGGAATAAACAGAATACAAACGCATAACGCGCCCCCAAATTTTAATGATTGTCCGGAATTAGCAGACATCAATGAAAAAAATGAATTTATGCCGGGTGATGAAACATATTTTGCATTTTATGCGAAGGACCTGAGCTCCACAGATCTCTGTCATTTAAAAATTGAAAGAGCAGATGGTTCCGTTTGGTATGAATGGGATTTTTATCAACCCGGAGATTATATTGCTTCTTATTGGTATTGGTGGTATACTATTCCAACTGATGTTTCGGAAGGAATCTGGACATGGTCATGCGAACTTGCAGGAAATTATTATGAACACGAATTTTTAGTGGGAGATCTGCCTGCTAATACAAATGAGGCTCAGTTAATTAATAATTTATATACAAAAGTAACAGAGGGTATTTTAAATGTATCTATCAAAACAAATACACCATTTTCAGGTAGAATAATGATTTCAAATATTAGCGGTCAGTTGATTTATGACGAAACTACCAATATTTATTCGGGTTTAAATAAATATGAAATTTCGTTTTTAACTAAGGCAACGGGAATTTATATGTTGAATTTGTTAAATACTGCTACGGGAGAAAATACAACTGTAAAGTTTAATAATTAATTACCATTTTACAGAGCTGTGGTTTTGTTATTATAACAATCTCCAAGAGTTTCAATATTTACTTTAATTTACTGTCTACCTAAGTAAATTTTCGAGTCAGTTTTGCAATTCAGTCATCATCGTCATCTTTCTCCCCATTGCGTTTTCTGTTCTTTTCTTCTGATTCGATATAACCTTTTACATCTTCGGTATCTTTTTTATTCAATTTAGTTTGATTTGATGGAGACCTCCTTGCATCATCCTCATCACCACTTTTGTGACAGGAAGCACACGCTGAAATATTATAAATGCCGTCTTCTCTGTGTTCACTTATCATTTTAGAAGAGGTGTGTTCATGGCAACCATAACAGGTGTAAGTAATAAAATCGTTATTTGTATGGCAAGTGTTACATTCCACATTATGGTGGCGATCGAGGATAAAGTATTTATCATGATCAAAGGTTACCGGAGTCCATGAGGAGGAAGTATGACAAGTACCACATTTACTTTCCGTTAATGTAGCATGTAATTTGTCGGTTGGAGCTGTATGACAGGTATTACAGTTTTCTTTTTTATCAGCTATTATCAATGCATGGTCAAATGCTATTGCTTTTTCCCAATCAGTTGTTGAATGACATGAATTACAATCTTTTGAAAGGACGGGATGCAGATCGTCGGAAGGCGCTGAATGACAACTATTACAATTTTTTATCGAAGCGGCATTTAATAGGTCATGCTTAAAAATACTAATCGCTTCTCTTGGGATTTTTCCATGATGATCGGCATGACAGGAAATACAATTCACATTTTTTAATGCTTGGTGGAATAAAACAGTTTCTTCCAATGAATCCGCTAAAGTAGAATCTTTGCCAATATCCGCTAAAGTATGACAACTAATACATTTTTTATCATCAATTCCCCAAAATGGCTCATGACAAGAGCGGCATTCATTATTGAGTTTCTGGTGGCCTTCTAATAGTTCACCCGGATTAATCATAGGATGTGGAAACTTATATATAAGTACCACTATTAAAATGGTAAATGCAATCACGATAATTCTATTCATGAGCTGAACATTATAATTGTGATCAAATGAATTAATACCAACACACCCAACAAAACAGTAATTGGTAAATGCACCACTCTCCATTTCTTCATGAGGTCGACGCTGATACTGTCGAAAAACAATTTCTTTTCCGCCTCTGTTTTATCAATTCCGCTATTAATCAATTCTGCCTTTTTTTCCTTCAAATTTTCTATGGCGCGTTTTAATAAAAATTTACCGACCAGTCCGCTTGCTACTGCAATTAACATCATGAGAATTGCCAACCATGGCAGTATAGCATTAAAGTGAATACCAGCATGTACTAATACCATAATTGATCCCGCCCAAGCCATATATTCATGTAAATGCAACAATTGTTTCGGCGAGCCACTTGAAATTATTTTTCTTTTACGCAATGAATAAATAAATGATAAAATAATAATTATAGTACCTGCATATCCGAAAAATAACCCAAGATTCACAATGTGCATCTTATGCAAAAAATAATCAATTGCGATCGCTATCAATATCATCAATGCATACCATTGAAAAAAAGGGATCACATATTTTGAAAAAATTGATTGTTTCATTTATGGAGGGATTATATTTCATTTATTATTAGAAATGAAATAACAATACCATTTTTCAAAATTAGTGTTTAGCTAATTGTATAAATATGATTTAAGTCATGTTTCCAATTTATAATAGTAGATTTTTTATTGTGGAAATGAGCAGGGAGTGATGAATTTACGAAATTGAGGGTGTTCAAATTGACCATTTTTTAGATTTTAGATGGAGGTTATTTTTTACGCTTGTGGCAGCGGAGTATAATCTTGCATCATAACACGACATTTCCCCACAGAGCCACTAAGAATATTAAGTTTTATAATAATTGTCCTTTTGTTTTATTTTACGTTAATCGCCCAACTCACCCTAACGCTATCGGAAAATTCGTTTTTGTTCGCGTTGAGTTTTAGTGGGGAACTTTTATTTTTCCCACTAAGATTACTGAGGGAACTCTATGTTATCGGAGCATAATTTTGCTCCATCACTCTAGATTTCCCCATAGAGTTACCGAAGGAACTCTGTGGCTTCGAAGGATGCTGTTGCACCATCTACACACCGTTCCCTCCCGCAGAGTTTTTTCGATAACTCTGTAGGGAAATTCGTTAAGCAGAGAAATTCGTTTTCTTCATTTAATATTTGACAAATTGCTGTACTTGTTTCGATCCATTCTGATCAAAATAATAAATAAAGTAAGTTGCCGAAGCAAATTTATCAATTGGAAGTGTGAAGGTGTTTTGTCCTGAATGCAAGGTAAATTCATGAATTAGTAATTTTCTTCCAAGTACATCGGTTATTTCGATATTGATTTTGTAATCGATAGCAGCAATTATTGAAAAATTTAAAATATGCTCCACGGGATTTGGAAAAATTACGAATTCGGGATCTGCGTCAGTGTCAACACGAATAGCAATGGTATTACTATATTCATATTCTCCGTCCAAATCCACCATTCTTAATTTATAATAATTAATTCCCGGAATTGGGTTGTCATCATAAAAAATATAATTTAATTCAGTTGTGGAATATCCTGCCGCATCCACGTTGCCGATGATATCAAAATTAATTCCATCCGTGCTTTTTTGCACTTCAAAAAAATTGGAATTTATTTCGGTTGCTGTTGTCCAGTGCAATTCATTTTCTGCACCATTAAACCAACCGGTGAAACTGAGCAATTCGATTGGCAGCAGCAGACATTCAGGTGGTGCCAAAACAAATTCCCCTTCATCGGCACCGATATCCGGAGCACTTCCGGTGCCGGTATAACCTGGATTTCCTTCCCTTATTGTTCCTTCATAATCGGTGGTGATTAATGGTGTTGCAATATTAACCGCGTGACTTTCTGCATAATCTGTTGATCCTACCAATATCTTTAAATTATCCGGTAAAATTGCACCACCTGCAAAATTCGGAATATCGTAAAAACTATTTAATTCTCGGGTTCCACCGCCACCAAGCGACATAAAATATTTATAAGAAGTTATATCACCTGCGGTTAGAATATTAAAACATGGGTCATTATTCAAATTATTCACCAAACTCGTAGTTGCACCGCTATAGGCATAACCGTTTTTAATGGTAGATGTAGTTAATCCCTCCACATATATATAATTATTTAGGCCGGTATTCAGATAATAAAAATTATTATTAGAAGCTGCAGAAATACTTGTTGTTGCAGGCGGCGTGCCGGCAACACCAGGCGTAGGTTTACGAACGCAGGATGCAACTCCTACTCCACCGGGATTTGCATTTACATAAATAATATTATTTCTCAAATTTAATAAACCTGCTCCGTGATAAAATCCAGAAACGCCAAAACCGCTTCCACCGGAAATTAAAGCATTTTCCCCCAGTGCAATGGTATTGTAATATACATTATAGGTATTTCCCCCGGCAGCAACATAAATACCATTTACGGCAGTGTTGTTGGTGCTATTTGGTGCGTATAACCGCTGGATAAAATTATTGTAGATATTATAAGTGGTAGTTCCGGAAGTTCCATAAATGCCAATTACAAAATCAGTGGCATCACCTGACACTTCATAAATATGATTATTAAAAATATTCATGATGGGTGAATTCGGAAATAAATACATACCTACAGGATTGGTGATTCCTGCAACATTTGTATGATGCACATTAGAAATATTATTATTGCCGATATTAATGGTATTTCCTACAGCTCCTCCTCCCAAACTCAACCCGCGTAATTCAGGCGGACTAGTACCGGAAGCAGTAATATTATCAATATCATTAAAATTGCAGCTTACATTCGTAAGTGCATAAATATTTATACCGGACACTCGCGCACTGTTACCCGTAGAAGAAATTCCGTTAACGTCATTATTATCAATAGTAAATGATTGATTGAATGAAGTAGAAGAGGAAGCATTTGATGCACAATTAATTCCTATGGCATTAGTTGTGGCCGAAATATTACTTACGGTATTTCCCGTCACAGAAGATCCTGCAGGCATTCTGTTTACCATGATGCCGCAAGTCCAGTTTGTAGTACCTGACCCCGCGGTAATATTTGATACACTGTTATTGGTAATTGTTTTTACTGCATTAATATTTGCGAAGTTGCAGAATATTCCTCCGATATATCCATTTCCCAAAGAAGAAACTGTGAGATCGTCTACTACATTTCCACTAATTGTTATATTACTTCCAACAGCACTTCCTCCGGTATTATTTACATAGCCATACAAAGCGCCTGATGCATTAATTGTTTTATGATTATTTAACATAACGTTTCCGCTTACGGTTACATTTGTAGAATTTGTATTATCATAAATTAAATAAATTGGATTGACAGTTGAGGTGTTCAATGTATTATTGCTAATAATATTATTTGAAATATTAAGCGTAGTTGCATCAAATTCGTGATCAATTCCAAAAAATGCTCCCGATGCACCCGCAATATATGTGCAATTCTGTATGGTGTTATTAGAAATGTTTATACTTGTGGCACCTATGCCGGAATTTCCGATCCTGATACCAGTTACATTATTAGTGTTAGCACCTTCCAGTAAAGTGATGGAATTATTTATTACCGCGAACGTCAGAAGATAATTTGCAACTGTTATTGAACTCGAAATAAAAATACCATATAAAGTAAATCCGTGCCCCGTACCTGCTCCCGTATTATCGATAACATTTTGTGTTATTGTTAAATTATTATTATAGGTACTAAAAATTCCCACAGATCGTGAAGAAATAGCAGAAATATTTCCATAATTTAAAATGGTATTACCTAATCCAGTTAATCCGATACTATTATTCTGATCGTAATAGGTATAAGGAGATACCAGATCATTATAACCGGCAAATACAATTCCGTTAAATGCATTTTGTATGTTGTTAGAATATATAGAATTATTATCATTTCTTCCTGCAGCGGAAGTAACGACCAACAGCGTAGAAACGGCAGTTCGTGTTGCATTTCTTCCTATAATACCAACAGATCCAAATTCATAATTTGTAGGAGAAGCAGAATTATAATTATTATTTTTCAGTGTGATTTTACAATTCCTGATCACATTATTATTACATCCATTCGTACCTGAAATTTTAAATAATGCATAACCATATTCCATGGTAGTAGGAGCAGCTACATTATTATCTGTAAGATCAATTGCGTCGATTATTATATAATCACTTCCATTTAAAGAAAATATTCCATCCGCTATAGGAATCCCGGAGGTGAAATTAACCGTTCCTGTCTGCGCATAAATGATCGGATTTGCTCCCGCACCATTTTTAATAAAAGTAATTGTATTTGCAGCAGTCCCTGTTTGCGTTAAATTAATTCCCCCGACAGGTGCAGTTTCTGTATGTCCTGCAGCTACATTACATATTACTGCACAACTCACAGTACCGGCATTTAATGCGGTAACAAATGATGCAATGGTTGGATAACATAAAGACGGAACATAATAATTTCCACAAAACCCAACAGAGGGCAAAACGGTATAAATATAATTTGGTCCGCCGTTATTATTGATGCTTAGTGTATTCATATCATGAACAACCTGCCCATAAGTTCCAACTTCAGTAGTGATTGTTGCAAATGTTTTATTACTTGTATATGCGTAATAATAAATAATTGTTCCAGCCACCTGGCACGGAATTTCTATTGTTCCGGTAGTTCCCGTTATAGGAACGCTTAAAAATGTGGAACTGGCAAAGTTAACTGTAGTGGAATATCTTAAATACACATATTCAGAAGCGCTGAGTGTACCACTCAAGGTAACAGTAACGTAAACAGAATTTTCGGGATATACAGCTCCAATTCCGGGAGATTGAACTACTGAGGTAATGGCCACAGGATTATAGGGGGTTTCTAAAACACCCATATATTCATCTAGTGGTACGCCTGGAGTGCTGTTTTCTGTGCAATTAAAAGTATAATAATTGTTTGCAGTAATTGCAGGTAAAAATCCGGAATTTCCCCCGAAACTAAGATTGAATAGTGCTGACGCAGTTCCGGGAACCGGCTGTATAGTTTGATTATAGGAGGCTAATGTGAGACAACAAGAATACGGCCGCCATGCAGGATCGTAATCAGGCAAAGCAGCAGTTCCTTCACAAAATTCCCAATTTCTGGTTCCAGATAATGCTCCTGAAGCAGCTTGAAATCTTACCTGCCTGAAAATACCAAGATCAACCAGATTATAGGTAGAATAAGAGCCATTTTGTGCCTGAGTACCCAGCACTGCAGGCTGCGCAATTGCTGTATAGGAGCAAAGTACGAGCACTGAAAAAATGATATAGTAGAGCAGCCTAATCACAATATGGCAAAAATATAAAGAGAAAATTACAAATTATATTACAAATTACCCACTAATGTTGGTTTACACCTCCTTCATGCATTATTTCAAATGCAAAATTTGATGTGTAAATGTGTTAAATTGCCTATCTGTAATAGTTAATAGGTAATCTCCTGAAGCAATTGGATTTATCACATCAAAACTAATATGGTTTTCCCCGGCAGGTAAGGTTTTTTGTTTTGAATCAATTGTTTTTCCATGCATATCCATTAATGTGAAATTAAGATCCCCCGGCGCTGATAAAAGGAAGGAAATTGTAAATCCAGCATCGAAAGGGTTTGGAAATATAGCAACTGTTGAAGCAGAAAATGTTTCCAATGAATTTTGAACACCTTCTTCCACAGTAACACATAAAGTTGCAACACCACATAAATTATCGGTTACTGTTACACAGTATTCTCCAGCTAAAAGATCTGTTATATTTTGTTCGGTGGAAATAAATCCTGTCGGTCCGGTCCAGGTAAAAGTATAAGGGGCAATTCCCGCACTTAGAGTAAGTGTGATAGCGCCATTATTTATTCCAAAGTCTGCATTTTCAACAAACGCTGTTACGTCATCTGCAAAAACATGTTGCGAAGAAAAACAAATAATAAAAATAAAAATTAATTTTTTCATAATGTTATTGTTAGTCATAAAATTAAAGCTGTTCCAAAATTTGTTTTATTGATCGATCTGTAATTTCAAATGCATGGTAATCAATAAATTTAATTGTGTTTTCATCTCTGTTCTCAATTAATATTTTTTGTTCAAGCGGAAAAGTGACTGAGGACAAAATTAATAATTTGTCCTTGTAAACAAATTTCGCCCCTTCAGCATTCATTAAATATTGATAATTATCGGCCGCGTATGCAGTAAAAAAACCACTTGTTTCAAATGGAAAAATTTCAGATTTTCCCCACATTTCATTTTTCCAGGTAAAAATTGTTAACTCATTATTAACGGCAATAAATTGAATAATGGATGAATCGGTAACCACAAAATCAAAAAAAAGATCATCTATATATTTATATTTTTTAAGCATATTCACAAGTGGCCAATTTTCTATTTTTCCATTTTCGAAAGCTGCCTGCATAAGTTGTTTTGTATTGTTTTGTCCGCTGAATTTATCCAGTTTATTAATGGGTATTGATTTAAAGGACGACAATCTTTCATTTTGTGCATACTCTGTGAAATTAACCGCGTATACCGTGTCGTTGCGCATATCCCAGGCAAACGGAAGAAAATGAATACTTCGTCTTTTTGTCCCCGCAGGCAAAGCAAAATGCGCGGCGCTATCCATTGGTTCGTTGATATTTCCCGTCCACAACACTCCGGTTTGACCAATTATTTCAACTGCATAAAAAGTACTATCCTCAATAATTATTTTTCGTTCAAATTTACCCTGTGCCTTCAAAGTAAAAGCAAATGAAAACCATAAAATTATTACAATACAATTTTTCATTACCAGGTTTCAATATTAGAATCAAAATCTGCCATTTCAAGATCGGGAGTAGCCCGTAAAATTGTAAAATCAGGAGAGGCATCTAAGTCGCCATCACCGTTTACATCTATACCAATTCCAATTTCATCACTTGTTTCGCTTCTGCTCCATCCACTTAATCCGCCGTATTTAATATCATCAAAAGTTTCATACAATACGCCATAACTTCCATCATAATATTTTCCATTTACAATTGCGATCTGATGATTTCCGAAACTTGAAGCCGGATTAATTTCTGTTTGTCCCATCACACCAATTTCATCTGTTACTTCTGCATAGTCATAAATATATGCTGTATCAGCATCATAATAATCAGGCGAATAAACATTTACATAAGGCATGTCGGTACAATCATAGGATGGTGTTCCGAAATTCCATGTTTTGACTAAAAACCGAGAAATACTTCCGCACCCGGTTGAGGAATAATCTGCTGTGATGTTCATATAATTATTTGGCTCAGAAAACCCGTGAATTTTAAGACATGCAAGAAACAACTGAGCCCATGTATAACATTCGCCATCTGCATATTTTATCAAATTTGGAAGGGTAACATTTGGCGAAAAAATATCTTTATAATATTGCATAGGCACACCATCTGCCCGAAAAACACTGTGATCGGTAAAATCTTGCCATATCAAATCTATAAATACATCTTCTGTTGAAGCACCGTCTGCATTTCGGCAAGCAAGATCAAAAAGTGTGAGGTAATATTTATATCCTGAAAAAGCACTTTCCGGTTTTGCCTGTTTCCAGGTAACATAAATAGGACTCATGCTTGTTCCGGCGCTGTAAAAATTAATATTATCAATTGACCATTCCCACAGGATGGAAAAATTTTCAAAATATCTCACTTTATCATCTTCAAAAGACTGGTCAGCATTTGTTGCGGGGTAACTGATGATATCACCCGCGATGGCAGCCGAAACGGCGGGAAAATCTATTCCTTCGGGTCCGGTACCGCGAACAAAAATTTCATCCGGCATATTGGCACAAACAAACTGAATGGAAGCTTGCGCTTTTAAGTTACTTCCGCTTGTAAAAGCAGATGGATTGATGGTTCCATCATCTTCCCAATGAACGAAATCGTCGATATAACCTGTATTGTCGTCCTGTCGAATTGTATACATGTCATCTCCTGAAAAGGTAACGGATTTTAAGTTTACCTCGTATTCAAAATTCTGAGCTTCCAAAAAGCCTGATAAACAAAGTATTACGGAGGTTTGAAGCAACTTGATCATAGTTATAAGTTTTCTGAAAAATAAAAAACCGGTGTCCAGCTCCTCATCTGTCCACCGGGTACTATACATATGAAAAGAAAAATTACATTTCATTAATGTAAGTCCGAAGATAAAAAGTTTTTGGAATATTCTGTATTTAATGTTGAAAAAAAGGGTTTTTTAAATTTCATGGTAGCATTTAATTAAATTTTAAGGTTTAAAAAGCACAATTAAAAGGGCATGAAAGCGCAAGTTCTTATCTTTGCAGCTTTATGGAAGTATACGATAAGTATGAGGTGGTCATCGGATTGGAAGTACATACGCAATTGCTTACTAAAACCAAAGCATATAGTGGTGATATCGCCGAATATGGAGGTTCTCCGAACACCTTTGTGAGTCCGGTTACGCTTGGTCACCCAGGCACTTTGCCTGTTTTTAACGAGAAATGCCTTGAGTTGGGCATTCGTTTAGGTCTTGCAGCGCATTGTTCCATTACAAGATACAATGAATTTGCACGGAAAAATTATTTTTATTCAGATCTCCCAAAAGGATATCAGATTACTCAAGACAAAACTCCTCTTTGCACTGGAGGATATGTTTTGATAGGGGATTATGGAAAAGAAAAAAAGATCGGTATAACGCGCATACATTTGGAGGAAGATGCAGGAAAAAGCATTCACGATCTGGATCCTTTTTATACTTTGGTTGATTTGAACAGAGCTGGAACACCTTTGGTGGAAATTGTAAGTGAACCAGACCTGCGCAGTGGAGATGAAGCCTATGCCTATTTAACGGAGGTTAGAAAATTGGTGCGCCATCTTGAAATTTGTGATGGGAATATGGAGGAAGGTAGTTTGCGTTGCGACGCAAACGTGAGTGTGATGCTGAAGGGTGCAGACCAATTTGGTGTGAAAGTGGAGGTGAAGAACATGAACTCCATCCGAAATGTTAAACGCGCAATCGATTTTGAAGTCAAAAGACAAATAGATGCTATAGAAGCGGGTGAAACTTTAACCCAGGAAACCAGAAGTTTTGATGCCGGAAAAGGTGCTACACTTGCCATGCGAAGCAAAGAAGCAGCGCATGATTACAGATATTTTCCTGAGCCCGACCTGCAACCATTTATCGTTTCGGAGGAGCAAATTGAATCTGTTAAAAAATCAATGCCGGCACTGCCAAAAGAACTCATCCATAAATATGTTGAGGTGCTTAAATTAAGCCCTTACGATGCTGAAATATTAACAAGTGAAAAATCTTTTGCCGAATTTTTTGAAACTGTTATTAAACTGACAACAAATTTTAAAGCTGCTGCTAACTGGATGCTTGGCCCTGTTAAAAGTTGGTTAAATGAAAATGCAGTGGAGATTGATGTTATGCCGGTATCGGGACAACATATTGCAGATATTATTAAATTAATTGACGACAATAAGTTGAATTTTTCTATTGCATCCCAACAATTATTTCCTGCACTTTGTTTAGATGCTGATAATACTGCAGAGGAAACCGCAAAAAAATTAAACCTTTTACAAGATAATGATGCCGACGCATTGGAACAGATGATAGATGCAGCATTAGCGAAATTTCCCGATAAAGTTGCGGAATACAAAGGTGGAAAAACCGGAATATTGGGATTATTTATGGGAGAAGTAATGAAATTAAGTAAGGGGAAAGCTGATCCGAAAATGACCTCGAAAATTTTGGAGAAGAAATTGAGAATCGACAATTAAACAGCCAAAAAAAAATTGATAATTGAGAATTAAACAACCTCCTGATAGCTATTGGGACGACCTCACAGGTTTTGGAAACCTGTGAGGTCTGAGGGGAAAAGAAAAAAAATAGAGAATGGTTGAAGTGAAATGGGTTTGGATAAATTTGATAAACAAAATATAAAATGATTAATATGTTTAAAACAATAAATGTAATACTGATTGCGGTTATTTTTTTGGTAGTGGGATGTAGCACTGAGAAGAGTTTGGCCTTTGAAATAAAGGGTAAAATTTCCGGTGCGGAGAATAAAAAAATTGTATTGGAAACAATGAGTTTCCCGAATGCCGGCAACCCGAAATTTACTCTGATAGATACGGCGCGTGCAGATGAAAAAGGGAATTTTACCATAAAAGACAATCTGCCCGAACGTATGATATGCAGAATTACCATTGATGGTGATCGGCAGAATTATTATATTATTTCTTTGCACAACGAGAAAATAGATTTTAATGCCTCTCTTGCAGAAAAAGAAAATCCGGATGTTAAGGGATCTGCTGCAACTAGTTCGTTATTTTCGTTCCTAGGCGCTTTACGTGAATTTGATGCTAACGCAATGAAATTAAACGATTCTATTGTCGCACTTAAATCAACCGGGAGAGATTCACTTGCCGCTATTGTAATCGCAGATATTCAGGAAGATTATTACAATATATTCAGAAATTATGTTGATTCTGCAAAGGATGTTTCTAATGCAGTTCTTGCACTTGAAACCTTGTTTGCCGTAGACTTTGAATATGTAAAAACCTACGCAGCTAAAGTTCAGCATTCAGTTGATTCTAATTCCGTATATGTAAAAGAATTATCCGAAAAAATTAAAGTTCAGGAAGCAACTGTTGCACAAAGTTTTATTGGCAAACCCATTATTGATATTATACAACCAAATGCTGAAGGTCAGCAATTAAAATTATCTGATCTAAAAGGAAAAGTAGTATTAATTGATTTCTGGGCAAGTTGGTGTGGTCCTTGTCGTGCGGAAAATCCCAATTTAGTGAAAGTATATAACCTCTATAAAGATGATGGTTTCACAGTGTATAGTGTGTCGCTTGATACCGATAAAAAGAAGTGGACCGATGCTGTGCAAAAAGATGGTTTAACTTGGAAAAATCATGTTGCGGTGTTGGATGCTAATAATAATAAAGCCGCAATGGATTACCATATTACAGGTATACCGATGTCGTTTCTTGTTAACAAGGAAGGTATAATAGTTGCAGAAAATTTAAGAGGCGCAAAATTGGAACAGAAGGTTAAGGAGATTGTGGAAATGAGATAAGCAAGTAAACGCCGTTTTATTGTCTAAAATTCAGAGTATACATCACAATTTATAATTGATTCGCCATGTAATCATTTTTGAGGTTTATTTTTTCTCCTTATCTTTTTTATCAGAAGTTGTAGTTATTTCCTCAATTTTCTTTTTTCGTCGATAGGCGACAACCACAATAATTATTGCTGAGATCACTGGCAGCGAAATAAATAAAATAAAAACTAAAGCTATGGTTGAAATCTTCATTGCTAAATTTTGATCTTACAAAGATAATACAATCGGTCTTTTTATGTGATTAATGTCACTTCATTTGATGATTTACAAAGCTAAAATCAAAAAGAATATATATTAACATTGCATTTACATTTCTACCTGCTATGCAAGTTCCAAAGGCATTCAATCATTTTTTTGAAGAAACTGGTAAGGTAACAAAATTTACATCCCGGTTTTTTACTTCAGGACTGAAACCCAGATATGAGTTCAAGGAATTTTTACGGCAATGTTTTGTAATCGGGTACAAATCGTTACCCTTAATAGGGTTGACCGCCTTCATAATGGGTCTAGTTTTAACCATGCAATTACGCCCGACCATGGTTGATTATGGAGTAGAATCACAAATTCCTGATATGGTAAGCATAGCTGTTATTCGGGAAATAGGCCCCATTTTATGTGCTTTGATTTTTGCCGGAAAGATAGGTTCAAGTATTGGTGCTGAAATAGGTTCAATGCGTGTAACAGAGCAGATTGACGCCATGGAAGTATCCGGAACCAATCCTTATAAATATCTCGTAGTAACAAGAGTAGCGGCTGCAACATTGATGTTACCTGTACTAACACTTATATCAGATGCAATTTCACTTTATGGGTCTTATGTTGGAGTTAATATTTATGCAATCACCAGCTTTCGTTTATTCTTTTTACAAGTATTTTATGCTTTGAGTTTTCCGGATATTATTCCGGCCTTTATTAAAACATTTTTCTTTGGATTTGCAGTTGGCATGATAGGATGTTATATGGGTTATAATTCATCAAAAGGAACGGAAGGAGTTGGTCGTTCTGCCAATGCAGCAGTGGTTGCATCATCTGTACTTATTTTTATAATTGATCTTATTGCTGTTCAAATAACAGAAGTATTAGGAATTAATTAAAGAAGATGGAAACAGGAACAAAGAATGAAACAACATTTGATCAAGTTGCACAGGATGAAATTTTGGTTGCAATTACACATTTAAAAAAATCATTTGGCAATAATCATGTTTTGAAGGATTTTAATCTCACCGTAAAAAGGGGAGAAAGTGTTGCTATTCTCGGAAAATCTGGCTCCGGAAAATCTGTTTTGATAAAATGCATGATTGGACTATTAGAACCTGATGAAGGAAAGATATCAATTTTTAAAAAGAATATTCCGGACCTTCAACATGAAGAACTGGACAGGCTCAGGGCAAAAATTGGTTTTTTATTTCAGAGTAATGCACTATACGATTCTATGACAGTGCGGGAAAATTTATTATTTCCGCTGCGTCGGCATTGGATAAAAACCACACGCGAAGAAGAGGAAAATATGATACTGGAAGCGCTTAACAATGTAGGGCTAGCAAATACCATAAATATGATGCCCAACGAGTTATCAGGTGGAATGCGCAAACGAATAGCACTTGCTAGAACTTTAATTCTTAAACCTGAGATCATTTTATATGATGAGCCCACAACAGGATTAGACCCTATCACAGCAAAAGAAATCAGTACTTTAATGGTTGAAATTCAGGAAAAATATGGAACCACTTCACTCATTATTTCACATGATTTGAATTGTATAAAAATAACGGCTGACAGAATGGTAATTTTAATAAACGGAATTTGTTATGCAGTTGGCACATTTGATGAACTTAAAGAATCAACAGATATAAAGATCAATCAATTTTTTGAATAGAGATATTATGGCGAAAAAAACTTTAAATAATATAAAACTTGGGCTCTTTGTAGTGGTAGGCTTTGGATTTTTCATGCTGATGTTATATTGGGTTGGAAAAGATACCAATATGTTCAGTTCAAATATTATTTTAAAAGCCAGATTTGAGAATGTGAATGGATTAATGCCAGGTAACAATGTGCGCTCATCAGGAATTCAAGTTGGTACCGTACGGAAAATCACTTTCATTAACGATAGTACCATTGAGATCGAGATGGCCATTGATGAGGAATATAAAAAATTCATACATAAGAATGCATTGGTAAACATTGGCTCAGAAGGGTTGATGGGAAATAAGATCGTAAATATTACACCCGGGAAAGGAGATGCTAATGATGTAGAAGATGGAGATCTTCTCCTATCAAAAAAGAATCCAGATACCGACGAAATGCTCAAAATATTATACGAAACAAATAATACTGTCGCGCAAATAGCAGCAAGTGTAAAAAATACCGTTGACCAGGTAAATAACAGCACAACTATCTGGAGTTTATTAAATGACGACTCTGTGTCCTTCAATATTAAAAAATCGCTCATAAATATAAGAAAAGCAACAGATGACCTTACACTGTTTATGGAGGAGATGGAATTAATTGCCAATAAAATTGAATCCGGTAATGGCCCTGCAGGGACAATTATAAATGACACAATTATGAGTGCCGATCTCATGAATGCGACGAAAGAGATAAGAATACTGGCTGAGGATGCAAATAAAATGATTCAAAGTCTAAGTGTCACTATAGAAGAAGTAACGAATGAAATAAAAAATGGCAAGGGCACTGCTCAAGCATTAATAAGTGATACTGCTATTGTAAATAAACTCAACCGTAGTTTGGATAACATAGAACAAGGGTCGGCGGCATTTACCGAAAATATGGAGGCCTTGAAACACAGTGCTCTCCTAAAAAGATATTTCAAAAAAAAAGAAAATTAGAGATAGTTGCCAGCTTTAATAATTAGATATATTTATTCCCATTCTAAATTGCCACTCAGGATTTCAATCTTAAAATAAGTTTATTTATCATTATCACTTTGTCTAGTGATAATGATCATTCTCTAGCACCTAATTTAATTTAACTTTGTTAAGGTAAGAAAATTTTATAAGAACGTAATTGAAAGATTTATTGTTTTATTTATAACTACTTAAATATCAAACAATGAAAAAGTTGATGAACCATTTTATTATTGCTTTTTTATTTGCACTAATACCGTTTCTCTCCTATACACAAGAAAACAATTGGACCAGCGATTTGAATACCGATGATTCTGCCGCCATTTATGCTTTGGTACTTTATCCTGAAAATTTACGACTTTCTATATTTGAATCTTGTAAATATCCGGAGGCAATTGTTCGTATTACCGGACTTCAAAAGAAGACAAGTAATGCATTTGTTGAGCTGATCGGCAATTATTCCAGGCAAGTACAGGAAGATCTTTGGGATCTTACGAGGTATCCGGATCTGATTAATAAACTTGTTGTAAACGGATTGTTATCTGAATCAGAGCTTAATTATCTGGCACTTCAATACCCTTCAGAAATTCAAGGGAAAATCATTTTGTATGGAAGAGATTATTTCAACACTTTGAAACAAATGGATCACTTGTATACTAATTCCATTACTGAATTTAATGCTTTATTAAAAGGATATTCATCAACTTCAATAAATGCCTTTAATGATCTGGTAGGTATGCCGGAAGTATTAAATATTTTGAACGACCATTTACAAATGACGGTATTAGTTGGCGATATTTACAAAAAAGACCCAAATGGTTTATTGCGCGTTGCAGATTCTTTAAATCTTATTGCAGCTGAACAAAATGCAGCCAATGTTGAGGCATGGAAAAAATCAATTTCAGAAGATGCAGAGGCTCAGGCCGATCTAAAGGCAACCGCAGCAGAATATGCGACTGATAACGGTTATAGTGAAGCTGAATACAGCACTGCTCCATCAGAATATTATGTGGAACATTATGTTTGCTACTCTTATTCATATTGGTATGGATATCCTTACTGGTATCCATATTATTATTGGTATCCATATCCATGGTGGTACGATTGGGGATTTTATATTGATCCGTTTGGTAATGTAGTGATCATAAATACACCTTCTTATTATTTTACTTATTGGTACTTTTATTATCCTCATCATTATCATTATCACCCATATCTTGCAAGTGTTTATGTCACACATTATTATGGACCTAACAGAACAATGGATGGCAATACCAATGTAGTGCATGATTGGGTAGAAGGCAACAGAGAATATCTTCCTGAAAATTTCAATGATCCGGTTGAGCGCCCTAAGGTAATCAGAGATATCGGAAAATTTGAAAATGATAGGAAGGCATACAACATGCTCAATCCGGAAACTCCACTTTCGAAAGATGATTTTATAGTAAAAAATAAAAAAGAATATCCGCAACTAAATGTTCCAAGTACGTATCAGATCAATAAGGAAAAAAATGAGCCCGTTTATTATGAACAGCCTAAAATTCCGCCTGCAAAACAACCACCGATAAAAATAAATGAAGAGAATGAAAAAAATATAGAAAAACCTAAAAAAGAAGAGCCCAAATATGATTTTAAAAAGGTTGATAAAGCACAGGAATATCACAAATCGGTTTGGGGAACCGAACCTAACCAACCGAGACCACGTCCACAATCAAAACCCACAACAAATAAAAATAATCGAATCGATAATTAGGTTTTTGGATTAAAAAGGTGAATTAATACCCGGTGCATTTTTTCCGACGGGTATTCTTTAAATATAATATTACATATATTTAAAATTAAATCCGGGTTTTAATTTTATTAGTGTGTGATAAATAAGCTGTATTACTTGTTCCACATCATTTTTGTGTACACATTCTACTGTTGTATGCATATACCGAAGCGGCAGGGCTATTAAACAGGTTGGCACCCCACCATTTGAATAGGCAAAAGCATCAGTATCGGTGCCTGTAGAACGAGAAGCAACATCCCGTTGAAATGAAATTTTATTCTCTGTGGCAACATCAGAAACTAATTTTAATAATTTGTTGTGCACCGCCGGGCCTTTGGTGAGAGCGGGTCCTGATCCCAACTTAAGATCCCCTTCCAGATTTTTTGAGATCATTGGAGTATTGGAATCATGTGTAACATCTGTAACGATGGCAACATTAGGTTTAATGGTGTGTGCCATCATTTCTGCACCGCGCAAACCAACTTCCTCCTGAACAGAATTCACAATATATAAAGCATAGGGTAACTTTATCTTATTTTGTTTTAATAATCGTGCAACCTGGGAAATCATAAATCCACCTATGCGATTATCCAATGCGCGGCCTACGTAATATTTATTGTTGAGTTCAAAAAAATCATCATCAAAGGTTATAGCATCACCAATTTTAATTCCCAAACTTTCCACTTCCTTTTTAGTGGTACAACCACAATCTAAAAATATATTTTTTAATTCCGGAGCTTCCTCTTTTCCTCTTCTGGTATGTATGGCAGGCCATCCAAATATTGCTTTTACAATTCCTTTATCCGTGTAAATATTAACCCGTTTACTTGGTGCTATCACATAATCACTTCCACCAATTCTTTCTACATAAATAAAACCGTCTGCTGTAATATAATGCACAGACCAACCTATTTCATCTGCATGTGCTTCGATTACAACCTTAAATTCTGCATTAGGATTAATAATTGCCGCTACCGATCCATAATTGTCAACAAAATGTGTATCAGAATATTGTTTAATATAATCCAGCCAAATTTTTTGTCCGGCAACCTCATGACCTGTCGGAGATGGATTGTTTATATATTTGGAAAGAAATTCTATTTCTGTTTTTCCGATGATCTTTTTCTTTGATGACATGATAATTGTTTTGTATGTTGATAATTTGGAATTTAATTATTGTAAAATAGATCACAATGGTATATTTCCGTGTTTTTTCTTTGGCAATTTAGCTACTTTATTTTTAAGCATGTCCAAAGCCTTCATAATTTTTATTCTGGTTTCTGCAGGAACAATTACTTCATCTACAAAACCTCTGTAAGCAGCTCTGTAGGGATCGGCAAATTTGTTAGTGTATTCATCAATTTTTTCCTGCAAAGCCGCCTCTTTATTTTCTGCTTCCTCGATCTCTTTTTTGAAAATAATCTCAGCGGCACCTTTTGCGCCCATTACGGCTATCTCGGCACTTGGCCACGCAAAATTCATATCAGCACCTATATGTTTGCTATTCATTACATCATAGGCACCGCCGTATGCTTTTCGCGTAATAATTGTTATTCTTGGAACGGTTGCTTCACTGAAAGCGAACAATAATTTTGCCCCATTTGTAATAATACCCCGCCATTCCTGGTCAGTTCCGGGTAAAAATCCGGGAACATCTTCAAAAACAACCAATGGAATATTAAAACAATCGCAAAAACGCACAAACCTCGCTGCCTTTTTACTTGATTCAATATCCAGAACACCCGCCAGAACGGCAGGCTGATTAGCAACGATTCCGATGCTTTTACCGCCAATTCTTGCAAACCCAACAACAATATTTTCGGCATAATTCTGATGCACCTCAAAAAAAGATTCCGCATCCATTGTTTCTGCTATCACATCCCGAATATCGTATGGTTGATTGGGGTTATCGGGCAAAATGGTATTTAATTTAATGCGAAGTTCATCACCAGGGGTATATTGAAATAAGGGTGTTTCCTCCTCACAATTCTGAGGCATATAACTCAATAATAAACGAATTTTTTGAAGGCAATCCAGTCCGTTTAATGTTGCAAAATGTGCCACACCACTTTTTGTGGAATGGGTAATTGCTCCACCTAATTCTTCGCTGGTAACCTCTTCATGTGTTACTGTTTTCACCACATTGGGTCCTGTAACAAACATGTAGGAAGTTTTTTCCACCATTAATATAAAATCAGTTATTGCCGGAGAATATACAGCTCCACCGGCGCATGGCCCCATAATGGCTGATATCTGCGGTATCACCCCGCTTGCTAAGGTATTTCTGTAAAAAAGATCCGCATACCCACCAAGAGAATTCACACCTTCCTGTATTCTGGCTCCGCCACTATCGTTCAAACCTATCACAGGAGCCCCATTTTGCATGGCGAGATCCATAATCCTGCATATCTTTTCGGCATGTGTCTCACTTAAACTACCACCAAAAACCGTAAAATCCTGCGCGTAAACATAGGTGAGGCGTCCATTGATCTTTCCATAACCTGTTATAACTCCGTCACCATAAAAACGTTGTTTTTCCATTCCAAAATCGTGGCTGCGATGCATCACCAATTGTCCAATTTCCTCAAAAGTGCCCTCATCCATCAGCAACTGCACACGTTCCCGGGCTGTGAGTTTACCCTTTTTATGCTGTTGTTCGATTCGCACAGAACCACCACCTAACAGTGCTTCCGCCTTCTTTTTTTGCAGTTTTTCTATCTTTTTCTCCACGATTTTATACTTTTTTACCGATTTGAAGGCGAAAAATACTAAACCTTGCTTATATATTCCATGATATGTGAATAATTGAGTCCTCTTAAATTCTTCGAAAGGGAAACAAACTTATAGTGTTATAGTTTGTTAAGATCACCTTATGGTGTTTAACCCGCAGAAATTGTTGCAGTCCAAATGCCGTATTTTTGTAAAAATTTTTAATTATTAAAGATGAGATGTTTAGTTGCCGTATTTATATTATTTATTACATTACAAATTGCTTCTGCACAAATGACGGAATTTATTATCACAGGTTCGGTAATTGATTCTGCAACTTCAAAACCGATTGAATTTGCCGCTGTAACACTGACACTGCAAACTGATTCCACCATTATAAGCGGAGGAATTACGGATGCAGCAGGAAAATTCACAATAAATATTACTAAACCGGGAACCTATATGCTTCACTATCGATATATCGGATATACGGAGGCAAATAAAAACATCGAAATTAAATCCGGAACTGCGGTATTTTTTGCAGGTAAAATGGTGCTTTACCAAAATGCAATGGCTTTGGATGGTGTGAATATCACCGCAGAAAAATCGTATTTTCAAAATAGCATTGATAAGAAAATATATAATATTGAAAAAGATATTGTTGCTTCCGCAGGTTCTGCATCTGATGCCTTGCAAACAATACCATCGGTGGTAATTGATATTGATGGAAATATCAGTCTCAGAGGAAATGAAGGTGTTATTATTTTTATTGACGGAAAACCTTCCGGTATTGTGGGAAGTAATATGAACGCAATTTTAGAGCAAATTCCGGCAAGTTCGATAGAAAGTATTGAGGTGGTTACAAACCCTTCTGCGCGCTATGAGGCTGAGGGGAATTCAGGTATAATAAATATAGTTTTAAAGAAAAATAAAAAGGCAGGATTAAATGGAAATATTACCGCAGGTGTATCAACAACTCCTAAATATGAAGGCGGCGTATCACTAAATTTTAGAAATCAAAAATTTAACTTTTATTCCAATTATAGTTATGTGAATGATGATCGCAACGGTTCGGGTTCAATGTTTCGGAAAACCTTTGATGCGGATACCACATTTTATTTAAATTCGTTAAGTAACTCCAATTCAAAATCGCAAATGCATATGGCGCGCACCGGATTGGATTATTATATCAATGATAAAACAACTATTGGTTTATCGGGATCATTCCACACGAATAAATCTGACAAATCAGATGGCGTTGACTATACTTTTTTGAACCTTGACAGTGTTTTAACTTCAACAAGTATTCGCAATACCTTTAGTTTAAATGAAGGTTCTAATTATAATATCGGAACTACATTCAGAAAAACTTTCGACAGTCCGAAACATCTATTGACCGCTGATGCATTCTATTCAAAAGGTGATGGAAGCGATGAAAGCAATTACGATGAACAATTTTTTGATACCGATAATATCCTGATTGGAGATCCGCTGTTACAATTTGTGTCAAGGCCCTCCATCAATACAGATGCAAGTATAGGCACTGATTATGTTCGCCCTTTTAAAAACGGCAATCAGTTGGAAACAGGAATTAAATATACAAAAGAGATTAAGGACAATACTTTATATTCCGAATCTTTCGATGATATTATAAATGATTGGGATATTGATGATTCATTGAATAATCAATTTAAATATAATGAAGATGTTGTTGCAGCTTACCTGATTTGGAATTCCAGTTACAAAAAATTTGGTTATCAGCTTGGATTAAGAGCAGAACAAACTTATACAAATTCAGAACTTGTAACAACAAATGAAGTATTTAATAATGATTATTTCGGACTGTTTCCAAGCGTACATATTGCCTATAAATTTAATGAAGAAACAGAACTTGGAGCAAGTTATAGTCGCAGAATTGACAGACCAAATTCATGGTTCTTAAATCCATTCCCCGATTATTCTGATCCTTATAGTTTCAGAGTGGGAAATCCATTCTTAGAGCCGGAATATGAAAATTCTTATGAAATCGCATTTACGAAGGATTTCAAAAAACATTCTCTATCTGCATCCGTATACTACAATCAAACTTTAAATGAAATTTCTCCTTATTCGGTAGTTGATACGGATGGTATATCTGTAATGACCTTTCAGAATTATAATAATGAGGAAAAATATGGTGTTGAATTGGTTGGAAAAAATGAGTTTTACAAATGGTGGAATGTGACATCAAGTGTCAATTTTAATCAAACATTAGTGAATGCAGAAAATTTGGAAGTGGGATTAAATAATTCGCAATTTACTTATAATATCAGAGTGATGTCTATCTTTCAGGTATTAAAACAAACAGCATTTCAATTAACCTTTAGTTACAATACTCCATGGACCTTTGCGCAGGGCGAATCGGAACCTGTATATTATCTTGATGCCGGATTAAAATCTGATTTCTTTCAAAATAAACTCAGCGTTAATTTGAGTATGAGCGATGTATTTAATACCAGAATTTGGGAAGGATATAGTGAAGGCATTAACTTTTATTCAGAGTATTCCAGAAAACGTCAGTCGCAGATAGGCACCTTAAAGCTTACTTATAAGTTCGGACAGCAGGACAATAAACGCAGAGGAGGAAGAATGGAAGAAAATTATGATGGTGGCGGTATTGAAATGTTTTGAGGGTTATTAAATCATTTGATCATTTCTTCGATGCATTCAATAAACAGATCGCTGTCGTTCAAACTTTCCACCAATTGAATTTTTTCTCCGCCATGCTCAATGAACAGCGAATTGTATTCCACACCTATTTCATAAATAGTTTCGAGGCAATCAGCAACAAATGCAGGGCTGAAAGCTAATATTTTTTTTACCCCCTTCCCGGCAAGTTGTTTTATAACTTCATCTGAGTATGGTTTTATCCAGGGAGTTTTTCCAAGTCGCGATTGAAAACATACCGTATATTTTTTATCAGGGATATTTAATGATTCAGCAATCGCTCTTGCGGTTTCAAAACATTGGGCGCGATAACATAAGTGGTTTTGAAGAGTAAATGTAATACAACAAATTTCAGAAAGGCAATTAAAATCAGGTAATGATTTTGAAATTTGTCTTTCCGGCAAGCCATGAAAACTGAAAATAATATGGTCGTAACCTGCAGGTTCATATTTTTTTCCGATCTCAGAAAAAGCTTTAATAAATAATGGTTGATGATGAAAACTTCCGGTAAACCGCAATTCAGGAAATACGGGGTTACTTTTAATTACATTCATCACTTTTTCAACCACCGAACCATTCGCTGCTGAAGAGTATTGTGGAAAAAGGGGAATAACAATTATTTTGCTGCAATTTGTTTTTTTTAAAATATCCAGTCCATTTTTAATGGAAGGACTTTGATAACGCATCGCTAATTCTACCAGGAAATTTTTCCCTAATTTTTGTTGCAATTTATTTTTGAGTAACACACTGAATGATAGGAGTGGTGAACCATTTTCTTTCCATATCTGAGCGTACAATTTTGCACTTTTTGGCGCCCTAAAAGGTGCTATGATGCCACGAACCAACAAATTTCGTTGAGGAGCAGGTATATCAATAACACGCTCATCCAATAAAAATTCCTTTAAATATTTTCTTACATCAGGAACAGATGGAGAATCGGGTGTGCCGAGATTGACCAATAAAATACCTGTTAATTGTTGCATCTATAATAATTATTAAGGGCAAAGTTACTATCGAAAAAATAAGAGCGCTTCATTTTTATTAAAGAAAGAGCGTTTCTTTTTACACTTATTCTTTAATAAACCGCTCCACAAATGTTCCTTCCGAACTTCGTATTTCCAATAAATATATGCCAGATGTATAACCCTGTAAATCCACAAAAAGTTTATGAATACCTAAAGATAATTCCCCGGAAAATAATTTATCGGAGTGCGCCCCATTTATCCCTATCAGATTAATTTCCATATATTGATTTGAAGGGATATTGATAAACACATTAATAAAATTTTCGGCGGGATTAGGGTAAATTGATATTGCTAAAAATTTTTCATCAATCACATTAACCGTTGTATCAATTACAGTGGTGTCAGTACAAGGTTCAAAGGCATAAATTCCCGGTGAGCCTCCGGGACAAATTATTGTCCAGTTAGATCCGCTATTCATCTGACCGAGCGAGTCAAGAATTTCCAAAGTATAATTTCCCCCATCAGCTGCAAGTGGCCATGGTGTGAGATCCTGATAATTTACTGATAAAGATAAAATTCCATTAACATCATACATTCTTATCCATTCCCCATTGTTACCTAAATTAAAATTAAAGGATCCATTGTAATTAGAAACAAAGGGATGTGCAACAATAAATTTTGATTCTGTTTGTGTTAGGACCAAATTTTGTGAAGGGTTTAAAATATTTCCATCCGGAATTAAAAACTCATGTAAAACTCCTAATGAATCATCCATAAATTTCCATCCACTTATATCCACCGATGCATCCGAAATATTGCGCAATTCCACCCAGTCATCGCTGTCGAAATCTCCTCCTGAATTATAGTTTATTTCACTGAAAATTATAGGGTCATCGCAGGGAGTGTAAGGTTGCCCGGGCGAACCGCCAATGCAGCCGTCGAACCAATTATCAGGGTCGTTTAAATCATCTGTTGGATTAACTAATTCCATGGTCCTGCCTTGTCCGTCAGCACCACCTGGCCAGGGAGCATCATCAAGGTACGAAAATTCTAATTTAAGTGCATTTTGAATATCATACACCTTAATTGTTTCGGATGTATTATCAAGCCCGAAACCGAGTGGTCCCAAAACATTAACTACTTCGGGATGTTGTGTTTCAAAAAGAGGAAGATCAACTGCCAAAACTAAACGTTCATCAGCATTAAGCATTGTACCATCTGGAATAATATAAATATGCAACGGATCTGCGTCTTTTATTTTCCATCCTGAAATATTTACTTCTGATACTCCATGATTCCAAAGTTCAATCCAATTACCTGCGTTTACTGTTTCTTCCGCATTATAATTTACTTCGCTCACTACAATTTCTTCCGGGGCAGGAGCTCCATCAAAATATGCGGTAAATATTTCATCCGCTGAAATATTTGATAAAAAGGTATTTAATAAAGTATCTGTAATAAAGGGACTATCACCCCAATGAGAAAATGTATAACCTGTATTTGGTTCAGCAGTTATTTGAACAGGAACACCATCAAAATAAACTCCGGTCCAGGGCATATCAAAAATTGTGAGTGTACTTATTTTTATTCTTCCTGCACCGGGAGGTGAGCAATCTAAAGTAATGTCCACTTTTCCATCAAGCGCAAAAGCAGATTTTATTTGATTGCGTACATAACCTGAACGCACTTCAAAATCACTGCGCAAGGCATCGCGATATTCGTTAAAAGTTGCCAATTGTTCACCGAGCGGACCATATCCCCAAAGCATTAATTGTCGTGGTAATTCAGGTATTACCTCTAAATACATGCTATCCTCCATGGGAAGTGTTCTCTCCGGTAAAAATGTAGAATTCATCAAATCAGCATAACGGTTCACAAAATAATCGTGATAAATAGGATTCTGTAATAATTTAGCAAGTGGTTCTATATAAAGTTGTGTTCCAAATAATCCGCCTATTAGATCTGAAGTTGCATCCGACCATGCACCCATTCCCAAACCAAGTTCTACATCAATTAATGCATATTTCCATTTATTATCTCCACCTCTATCTCGCCATGCTTTAATATTATTATATGGCCAATCATAATTTGCCATCCAGGTTTCCGCTGCTATATAATCGGTAAAATTTTTAAGATCGAGAATGGAATCAGCAATTAAATAAAATTCGGGATCTTCCGGTGTTGGATAATTTCCTAAATAATCGCGCATTTGTACAAAATCAGTGTCAGAACCACTTAAAGTACGCAGTATTAATCCGTACCAATAACTCAATGTGAGCAGATCAAGACTATCTTTTTCTATTCCTAAAGCGTGATTAAAATGGCCTTCATCCAGTTTTGTTCTCAATTCATAATATCCAAAATATTCTCCATTTAAAAATACAACGATAGGATCATATGCCATATGTTCATTGTAAGTTCCCTCCGTACTGCGAACCATAAATGCATCCTTATACGGAAGTACATTACTCATATTACTTCCGTTTCGCAAATAAAAAGTTTCATATTCATCAACAGCCCATCTTCTTTTAAATAATGGATAATTTAATGTTCCGTCGCCATAAGCAGGATTGTCCAATTCAACACGCATACTATGCTGAGGTAATGCGCGGCTTCCTCCTGCACCTCCATCTACTTTTATTGCAACATTTTGTTCAAAAGCATTGTATTGCAAAGTGTCAAAATATTCAATATAACTTGCCTTTTTCCAATCGGTCCACCAATTGTCAAAAATGCCTTGATCTCCATACAAATTATTATTATTTGTTGTAATAGAAACTACAGGAACAGTAATATTTTCATCGATAAAAAAAGTATTGGTAGCTGTTTTACCGGGTAATAAAATTCCGTCCGGATCAAAATTTCTTGCTTTTATTACCGTTGTATTATCTATTGTTATCGGAATTGTATAAAGCGGATCTGCCAAAGTAGGTACTTCACCATTTAAAGTATAATGTATTTCACCTCCTGCGGGAATAATTATTTCCACTGTTTGTTCACCGGAATAAAATCCTGCATCAAGTGAAAAGTTTGCAAGTCCATCTGCATAACCTGTATAATACATTCCCGAATTGCTATAACCGGGAGTTGGAATTGGAAATATTGCGGAAATATCAGCGCCATCTGATATGCAACCTATGGAATGATCTGCCTCACCAACGGCAATAAAAAGGGTGTCTTCAGTAAAACCTAAAGTATTTGTGAGATAAATACTTTCACCCTCTGCATTAATTTTAAAATTTGTATGCAAATTTTGAGACAATGTAAATGTTGGAAACCAAGGTGGAAGTATATCGGTCCATAATATTTCTTCTACTTTAATACCAATAGATAAAAAAGGTCTGGCCGTAAGGTCACTTGAACCTTCAGAAACATTGTGCACTTCAACTGCAAAAACATTTGTTCCTTCTACAAGCCACGATTTAAATAATGTTTCCTCGAAAATAAAATTTTCAGGTGCAGCACCATAATACATTGCAGCTTCATGATCCACAGCTGACAATTCATCATAAGCAGGCGACCCTACTGCAAATCCATTTAATGCAATTACATTTCCGTTTAAATAAGCAATAAATCCATCGTCATAATCCATACTCAGCATTGCATTGCCAATTTGGGAAGTATCGTCAATATTAAATTCATGTCTTAAATAAATGCTCAGGGTGCCATCAGGTAAAATTGTGGTGTCGTCGTCATCTCCATATCCAACACTAACCTGACTATTCTCCCAACCTGAATCGTCGAACCCGGAAACGATCCAATCTGCAGGTGTATCATCATCCGGAACGAGGTATTTCCATACGGAAACATCATTAACAGGTTGTTCCCAGTGATGAATAGTATTATCCGGTTTACGGTCCTTTCCGGAGGTAAATACAATCAGAAATTGTCCTGCTTCTAAAATAATATCGGGAAACTCCCATTTAAAAAGGTCTGAACTATCATCTGAAACTCCGTAGTTATTTAAGGTAACACCGGCAGCACCGGTGTTATAAAGTTCGATCCAGGAAGGATTATCTCCATCTTCATCGTAGAGAAGAGTAGCGTTTTTGTTTGTCCCTTCGTTAATCACGATTTGGGAATTCATCCTTGACCCAAGGATGGAAAAAAGCAGGGTTATGCCAAAAATTCTGAGAAGTGGATGCATAAAGTAATAATCTGTGTGACTAATAGGACACAAATATAATTCATAACCTTTAAAAAACGATCAAATGCCTTTTGGCTCTTGACTGTTTTGTGGAAACATTTATTCAACAAGTAGTGAGTTAATTACTTATCTGTGAATTTATACCCCACTCCCCGAATAGCATGAAAAAATACAGGGTTTTTAGGATCTGCTTCAAAATACTTTCTAAATGCGAGTATAAAATTATCAATTGTTCTTGTTGATGGATATACATCATATCCCCAAACTGTTTGTAAGATTAGAGTTCGAGATACTACTTCGTTTTTTCTATCGATAAGAAGTTTTAATAATTTTAATTCTTTATTGGTGAGTTTTACAACACCATTTCTACCAATTGCATCATACGTAACAAAATTGATCGTGTTGCCTCCAAAACTATATTCATGAAATTTATCTTCTGCGGGATTTTTAGAACTGCGTTTGAGCAGATTTATTATTCTCAATAATAATTCTTCGAGATTAAATGGTTTGGTCATATAATCATCACCACCAGTTTTTAATCCTTTTATTTTGTCAACACTTGCATCCTTTGCTGTTAAAAATAAAATGAGGGTTTCTCTATCCTCTAAACGCATTTGTTCACAAACATCAAAACCATCCATTTCCGGTAACATTACATCCAGAATTACGAGATCAAAACGCTGTTCGCGGAAAGCTTTTAATGCTTTTGCACCATCGGGCACGGCAATCACTTCATAGCCTTCCAATTCTAAATTTAATTTAAGATTTTCTCGGATGTGGTCTTCATCCTCAACAATTAAAATTCTGTAGTTCATAGTCGCGGTTTTTTTGTGCAGTTGGTTTGAGTATACGCCACACAATGATTTTGGTTTTTATTTTTCTGTCATCTTTTTGTCTGTTTATCAGGCCGTTCCGACAGGTATTGTTATCTCAAAGATACTCCCAACAGGTGTATTATTTTTAACCTCTATCTTACCTGAATGCATCAATACCACTTGATTCACGATAAATAAGCCCAACCCTGTTCCCTTAGTCTTTCTGGTTTCCTCCGTTCCAATGCGGTAGAATCTACCAAAAATTTTTCCCTTCTCCACTTCAGGAATGCCAATTCCGGTATCTGAAATTTTCATATATATATTATTATCGTCACCCTTTAATTCAACCATTATATCAGCACCCTCACCGGAATATTTGATGGCATTTTCAATAAGGTTATAGATCACAGCAGAAAAGGAAAATCTGTCACCATAAAAATAAACATTACCCTCAATCTGACCTTTAAAATTGCGTTGACCTTTAAATTTTATTTTAATGCGGTCAAGGATATTTTTTGTGATGGATGTCAGGTCAATCAATTCCTTATTTAATCGGAAATTCGTGCTTTCGATTTTTGATGCAAGAAGAATATTTTCCACCAAAGATTCTAATCTTTCTATATCGTCGAGCGACATATCAGCCATTGTTTTTACCTGTTCAGCATCCAGTTGTCTTTTCTGAATTGTCTGCATCGATAATTTGAGTGATGCCAGCGGTGATTTTAATTCATGTGTAATGGACAATAAAAAATTATTTTGTTGTCGTGTAAGTGCAACTTCCTCCCGAAATGTTTTGCGCATTCGCCAAAAACCAAGTGTAATAAGGCCTATAAATACAACTCCCTCACCATATAACATTAATTCTGTTCTTCTGAAATCGCTGTGTAGACGGGTATATATTGCAGTGGAATAAAAATCAGATAGGTTTCTACCACTTTGCAAAAAAATTGTTTCTTCTCGACTTATAATTTCATCATAATTCTCATAATTATTTTTATGTAGTAAATACGACCACCAAATAAAGGAAGCAATGATGTAAATAAACACCACATGAAAAAATAAAAAATATCTTGATTTTGAGATATTAGCCATTGTTCAATGTATAATTTTTGTCAAAGATCAAAGCCAGAACATCGCAAATAATTTCAGATGCATATAAAATATCCTCTTCCGTATGTGCTTGTGAAATAAAACATACTTCATAACCTGAAGGGCCTATATAAATACCGCGTTGCAACAATTCAATATGCAGATATTTAAATTTATTAACCATCTCTGAATCAATTTGTGATGCTTTTCTGATCACACAATTTTCTGAAAAGGATATCCAAAAAACTGAACCTAAATAGAGAATATTAACAGGTATTTTATTTTCAAAAGTAAAAGCATTTATACGGTCAGCAAGACTTTTAGTTTTTTGTGTTAGTGCGCTGTAAAATTCAGGTTCAAGACATGATTTCAATTGGGCTATTCCTGCGGAAATGGAAAGTGGATTTCCTGATAAGGTTCCAGCCTGATAAACCGGCCCATCGGGGGAAATCATTTTCATAATCTCTTTACTTGCCCCGTAAGCGCCTACAGGTAATCCTCCGCCAATAATTTTACCGAAAGTTATAATATCCGGTTTAATATCATAAAATCCCGAAGCACCCTCAAATCCAATTCGAAATCCGGATATCACTTCATCAAAAATGAGCAGTATATTATTTTTAGAACATATATCGCGCAAGAATTGGAGATATTCTTTTCGTTGCAATAATAATCCATTATTTGCAGGAATAGGTTCTATTATAATGCAGGCTATTTCTCCGTTATATTTCTGAATTGCTGCTATAATTGCTTCCTCATTATCTAATTCAACAACTATAGTCTCAGTCGCCAAAGCGGGCGGCACACCTGCTGAAGATGTTTCTCCAAGTGTAACCAGTCCGGAGCCTGCTTTTACTAATAACGAATCGGTATGCCCATGATAACATCCGTCGAATTTTAGTATCTTATTTTTTCCGGTATATCCTCTTGCCAATCTCACTGCACTCATTACTGCTTCAGTACCGGAGGAAACAAATCGGATCTTTTCGACATACTTATGATTATCAAGAATTAATTTTCCTAAAATATTCTCAAATTTTGTTGGAGTGCCAAACGATGTACCATTTATTAAAGCATCGCCCACAGATTTTAAAACCCGATCATCCGCATGACCTAGAATTAGTGGCCCCCAGGAGCAACAAAAATCGATAAACTCATTGTCATCCTCATCCCATATCCTGCTTCCTTTACCCCTTTTTACAAAAATCGGAGCGCCAAAAACAGTTTTAAATGCACGAACAGGTGAGCTTACGCCACCCGGAAAATATTGCTTTGCTTCCTCAAATAATTGTTCTGATCTTATTCTTTTCATCATTTTTTCGTATCTGTTGGAAATTCTATAAAAAATGTAGTGCCAACATTAACCGTTGATTCAAACCATATATATCCACCGGCACCTTCTACAATATTTTTACACATGGCAAGCCCTATTCCCATACCGGAACTTTTTGTGGTAAAGTTCGGCACAAAAACTTTGTCCTTTTCCTCTTCGGAAATTCCTGATCCATTATCTTTAATGCGCAACAAACCTCGTGAATCCAGTAAATGCAGGTCAATTTCTATTAACCCATCTCTATCGTCGGGTATGGATTGAATTGCATTTTTTATGACATTATTAAATACCCTTAATAATTGATTTTTATCTGCAAAGATTTCTATCTTTTCGAAAGGTAATTCCAGTTTAATTTCGGCTTCTTCATTTTCTATAAATAAAGCGGTTGCATTTTCCAGTACATCATTTAAACAAAGAATTTCATTCACTGCTTTAGGCATTACAGCAAAGTTCGAAAATTCTGAAGCGATATTGGAAAGATTGTCTATTTGTTCCAAAATAGTTTCCGTCACCTTGCGTGTAAGCTCCTTTACATTTGGAGCATTCGATTGTATTGCGCGTTGTAAATGCTGAATACTTAACCGCATTGGAGTAAGCGGATTTTTAATTTCATGCGCTACCTGTTTTGCCATGTCGCGCCATGCACTCTCACGTTCCGACTTTGCAAGGAGATTTGCACTGTTCTCCAACTCCTGCAACATTTTATTATATTCCCCTACTAATAAACCGATCTCATCATCATGTGTCCAGTAGATTGGTTCATTTAAAGTTCCCAGTTTAATTCCTTTAAATTTGCCCGCAATATTTGCAAGAGGACGTGTTATGGATTTTGATACTACAAAAGCAATAATACCTGCTACTATCAACAATAAAACATAAACATTTACTAGAGTTACCATAAAGGAAGATATCTCTGTGCGCAAATTTAATTCAGTGGCAAAATAAGGGAGGTTGAGATAGAACATTGTTTCACCAGCATCGTCCAATACCGGAACATATGCTGATAAAAATGCAAGATCACCAATGTTTTCTGTTTGAATAAACCAAGTTTCTTTATCACAACTCATTTTAAAAAAAGCCAGTGAATTCATTTTTTTTGATACAAGTCCTTTATCAAAAATATCGGGTTGAGAAGAAGCTGTGAGGTCGCCGTCAGGTCTGTAGATATTGATATCCATATCATGAATTTCAGATAATTCTGCAACCCTGTTTCCAATTTTTTTCATTTGAACATTGGAAATTCCTCTAGTTTCTTTTCGTTTGTTCTCATTAATTAAAAAATCAATATTTGTCTGTACCGCCTCGATCTTACTGAGCAATCGCTGTTGATGCGAAAAATTATATTGGTTGGAAATATAATATACTGTTGCAACTCCCATTAAAATAAATGCAAAAATGATAAGACTGATTACGGATGTTTGGATCTTGTTTTGCAGTGAGGTATTTATCCATTCCTTTAAAATGATATTACCCTGTATAATTCGGCTGCAAAGCTCCAATAATAAAATAACAACAAGAAATATGAGGTTGAAAAAAAACAAATAAGAAAAGATAGAAATAGGTTCAAACCAACTTGATTGTGGAGAAGATACTACTACTTTTTTTGTTTCATTTACTTTATAAACATAATGGTCAAAATCATTTTGAATAATATCAGATGCTTCCTCATCCTTATTAACATAAAATATATCCATAAGTGGGTATGGATATTCTCCTTCACGTTCAGAAAGCGTGTGATCATTATAAATAGCATAGTCAAAATTCACAAAACTTTCCGACGTTCGAAGATCATCGTCAATAAGCAATTCAGGATAAATACTCTCACCACTGAATTTTTTCGGCAACATCCTTAAATATGCAACATATTCATCTGCAGAATCAGTATATACCGGCAATTCAGCCAGATAATAATAATTACCGGTATAATCATTAATAAAGTAAAGGTTTTTTGCGGAAGTAAATTCGCCATTATTTTCAATTGCATCAACCAAAGGGAATCGCGAGGAATTATTATCATCAGAGGTCGCAATTAACAAAGTGTCGTTCCTGTAAATAGAGATATCTGTTTCATATTTTTTAAAATAATTTGCCTGAAGATCTTGTCGTATCTGATTGATAATACCCGGACGAATTTTATCTCCGTTGTCTCTAAATTGTCCTTGCATAGCGAGTTGCTTTACAATATTCGTTTCCACCTCACTGAATAAATACTCTGTGATGGGATCCTTTTCTATTGATTTCTTAATTGCATATAATCGTTTGGTCTCTTCCTCCTTTTTATAAATGGAGGTATTAAACACATATGCACTGAAGGCAGAAAAATAAATCAGCCATAACATCATTCCACCTAAGGAACGAGTACTTATTTTTTTGCTCATTAAAAATGCCCTTAACAAAACGAATCCGGTTACAAATAGGATCATATCATATTGAATGGTTTTCCCCAAATAATATTGAGTCAACAGCAACACAAACCCCGATGTTAATACAACCAAACTAAATGTATATTTATTGGAAGCATTTTTTACAACTATTTCAATACAACGGATAATAATGAAAAAGTAACTCAGCAATAGAATAGAAATGCATAGAAATCCTGTGAAACTGAAATAATTTAAAGAAAAGAAGTTATGTATATCAAAGGAGATGGACGAGTCAATAATAAGGCTGCGAAAGATGTATCCGGAAATTAAGGTTGCTACACCAATGAACAATGCCATTACAATTTGAAATAGTAAACTTCTGAAAGCAGAATCTTTTGAAGGACCTTTGATATAAAAATACCGGGAAAAAAATAAGGCAAAACAGAATAATAAAATTGTTTTTATCATCAGATCGCCTGTGGAATTGGCAATGCCGGGTGAACCATAATATTGCGGATCGAAGAGCGGCAAAAAACTGAATATCTTATTGTATAACAACAGATTTGTAATAATATAAACACCAATTAATTCTACCATCAGGAATAAGGTGCCTACCACCCGGTTGAATTTATTCAGAAAATATTTTGCCAGGGATGTGCAAATGATCATCAGCGTTATAAATGCGAATATTATAGAGATATACATGAATTTATTATACTCCGTAATATTTTGAATATTAGGGTTCTCCGTAATATGAAATATCTCATTCCCATTTAAGGAATGCACGGCATAAGAACCCGGCTCTGCACGCGCCTTTAATTTAAGATGATCGTGAATTTGGATTCCGGGTGTTTTAACATGGTTCAGATATTTGTTTTTTATTCCGAATTCAAATTGCAGAGGTAAAAATCCTATCACATGAATATTTCCGGGAAAATCGTGTTGCAGCATTACATATTCCCCATTGGATTCGGAAATAAATAGTGGAGCATCGTTATACACCATTTGCGCCTTAACTGGAGTAATAAAATTATTGGTCCAGATAACGGCACTGTCGTTTTGATAAATGATCAATCCATATGGCTGCTCGGCAAGTTTACTGAATTCACCGAAGGTATAAGAATCCGTAATTAAGTTGCTGATAATAACCGGATCGGAGATCGTTCGAATGATCTCCTTTTCAAATTGCTGGTAAGCCCTTTCAATGGTTTTGGCACTTTCCTCCACTTCAAATTTATGTTTACCGGTACTGTAAAAAAAAGCAACTAAAGATGCCGTGCATAATAAAATAAAGGTGGTGAATAAATGAAGTGTCTTTCTTTTCAACTAAACGCGATTTTAATTTTAAATAACTATTGTATAAATTTCGGTCTTTTAAGCCCGGTTCAAAGATTAAACCTTTTTTGTGTTATCAATACGATTTTGCATTTTTGAAATTAAAAAATTGTATTTTCAAACCTTTAAACCGGAATTAATGTGTAAAAATAGCAACCTATTCACTTAATCAACCTAATTAAACGAAGAGCCTATGAGAAAAATTTTTACGATCCTAACTATCCTCCTTCTTAGCACACCTATCAGCCTTTTAGCCCAAAACCGCACAATTTCGGGAGTTGTAAAAGATTTGGAAACCGGACTTACCATACCCGGAGCTACTGTAATGGTGAAGGAAAACAATGGAATTGGTGCCTCTACCGACCTTGAAGGTAAATTTAATCTGAGTATCCCAACCGAGGCTAATACCCTTAGTGTAAGATCAGTTGGGTATTCTGAAATGGAAGTCTCCATAGGCACTTCCGGATTTTTGACCATTAATTTGTCACCGGAGGGTTTTGACCTCGATGCCGTTGTAATCAGCGCATCAAGAAGACAGGAAAAAATATTGGATGCCCCGGCGTCTATTAGTCTTATTACCACCGAGCAACTCAAAAATACAGTTGCTTTAACACCAATGGCCAATATTAAAGGGGTTCCGGGTGTTGACATTGTGAATACAGGACTAATACAAACAAACGTGGTGGTAAGAGGATTTAATAATATATTTTCCGGTTCGCTTTTGATGATGGTTGATAACAGGTATTGCGCTGTTCCTTCCTTACGGGCAAATGTGGCTACTTTCATTCCCACAGATAATGCCGATCTCGAACGAATTGAAATATTACGGGGCCCGGCATCTGCATTGTATGGACCAAACTGTTCTAATGGTGTGGTTCACATGATAACCAAATCGCCCCTTTCGCAGGAAAAGAATTATATGACTGCGGCAAGTGTCGGATTAGGATTCAGAAGTAAGATCTCTGATACAATTTTGATATCAAACCCATTATTTTCTGATGATCTGGCCGCTGATACCAATTATAGTTATACCCCATTATTTGATGATGATGCCATAGGCGACAGAATGTTTTATACTGCCTCTTTTCGCCATTCCGGAAAAATTAAGGATAAGTTCGGGTATAAGATCTCCTTTACCTATCTAAATGGGAACGATTGGTTATATGATGACCCTTTTGAACCGAATTATATTCAACAGGGAACTCAAACTTCCGAAGGAAGAATTCCATTTGGCGACACTATTCCGAATGTGCGCGATACACATATTGAAAAAATAGGCGTTGATCTTCGTTTTGATTATAGATTTAAAAATTCAGCCGAAATAATTTTTACCGGAGGACTAACGGAAAATGACGGCATTGAATTAACAGGTATTGGGGCCGGACAGGCAGTTAACTGGAAATACTATTATGCTCAATTGCGTTATACGAATAAAGATTGGTTTGCACAGGCATTTATTAATGGAAGTGATGCCGGTGAGACTTATTTATTTCGCACAGGTGATTTGATTATTGACCATTCGAAACAATATGTCGGACAAGTGCAACATGCAAATGAACTGGTTAACAAAAAATTAAACCTCATTTATGGTGTTGACGCAATTTTCACAAGGCCAGATACGGAAAATACCATCAATGGAAAAAATGAAGAGGATGATAATATTACCGAGATTGGTGCATACACGCAAGGAGATTACAAAGTAAACAGCAAATTCAGTTTAATAGCAGCCTTGAGATATGACTATCACAATTTTGTTGATCAGCCATTTTTTGCTCCACGCGCAGCAGTTGTTTATAAAGCAAATCAGAAAAATACTTTCAGATTAACATACAACCGTTCATTTTCTGCACCGAGTTCCAATAATTTAAATCTCGATATTTTACAATTAAGTGATCTGACAGGATATTCCGGATTATTTCAAACAATTTTAGGTTCCGATTACGAACCTGCAATGCCTTTGTATGCAATTGGAAACAGAGATGGATTTACTTATTCATATGATGATGTGGGAATGCCACAATACACCTCTCCATTTGCCGAATATTTAGGATATGGTTCTGATCAATATTTTTCCCTAGATAATAGTCTCGAATTAAATAATGTTATTTGGGATGCTACAAGAGGATTATTGGAGATTGCATTTAATGACGTAATACCGGGTTTAGGTGAACCATTAGTTGGTTGGCTGCCCGATGATATTGAAGTTGCTGCTAATACTGTAGCTGCATTAAATCTTACAACATCCTCCTTTGATGTAATTGATCCTAAAAACATTACTGATTACAGTGCAATTATGAACTCCGCTTCCAATACCATTGAAGTAGGTTGGAAAGGATCTTTATTTAACGATAAGGTTTTTGCTACTGTAGATGTTTATTATAATATGATACAGGATTATGTAAGTCCTTTAACGGATATCACACCGAATGTATTTATTGATGGTGCAGAACTTGCAGCGTATGTTACACCTATTATTATGGATAACTATAATGATACTACAGGATCAAATGAAATTACCGCTTCCATTATAACATCATATCTGGATAACAATCCTGACTACGGCGGTAACGGAAATGGAACAGGTGTAGATGAATTCATTAACCTTGTATTAGCAGCAGGTGCAGGTTTACCTGTTGGAACAATTTCACCAACACAATATCCCGACGGTGCAAAATATGTTACCTATGTTAACCTTGGAGATATTTTTGTTTTTGGTGCCGATCTCGGTGTAACCTGGTATGCAAGTGATGATCTTACCATGCAATTTTCTTATTCTTGGGTAGATAAAGATTCCGTTCCATTAGAAGGAGCGCAATTGGGTTATGTAGGATTAAATGCACCTAAAAATAAATTAGCTGTACGCGCATTTTACGACATTAAAAAACTGGACCTTAATGTAGGTTTAAATTTCCGTTGGCAAGAATCATATCCTGCAAATTCAGGTGCTTATGTTGGAACCGTGGAACAAATTCACGACCTCGACCTAACATTAAACTATTCTCCTGATTATATTAAGGATACGCAATTTTCATTGCTCATTACCAATTTATACAATCACGAACAACAATATTTTGTTGGTGCTCCTAAAATAGGCAGTACCTATTTCTTTAAGATCACTAAGTGGTTTTAACAATATTTCAAATTTTTAAACAAACGGCTCTTCCTACGAAGAGCCGTTTTGTTTTTATAACCTTTGGCGCTTTATCTTCGCTATATGTTTAACTTGCGCAATAGGTTTTTTGCTAACCGGGAATCAACAAAAAAGATTCTGCTTTATGGATTACAGCGCAGTGGTACAAATTATCTGGAAACACTTATAAACCTCAATTACCCAAATTGTATTTTTCTAAATGGCGAAATTAGGAATGAAATAACACATAAACATTTTCGTCTTTACGACAATAAAAAAAATATCCCGGAACCACAGTTCAACAATACAGAATCCTTTAGCCATTTCACCGATTTTGAAAATGCTTTGCCTCAAAATAAAATTCCCGACCTATATATTATAGTATCCAAAGACGCCTATAACTGGTTTAACAGTTATGTGAACTGGAGTAAAAAAAACAACTGGAAAACTCCTGACTATCATTATATAGAAGAATATAATTTGTTTTATGGAAGGTGGATGAACTTTTCAAAAGAAACACAAAAAATCATTTTTATTCGTTATTCCGATCTCTTGACCGAACCACTTGAAGTATTAAATAGAATAGGGGTTTCTATCAATCTATCCCCGCTACAAAAATTAAAGACCACAAAAAAAGTATACGCTTCAAAACGTTTTACAGGCAATAAAAAGGAAGAATTTTTGAATAAAGACTATCTGAAAAAGATCTCCCCTGATGACTTGAAATCAATTGGCTCCAAACTTGATCCCGAGCTAATAAAATACCTGGGATATAGTTGAGAACCTGAGCTCACATTAATGCCTTAAATTAACAAATCGAAAATTGAAAATTGAAAATCTTTTTCGACTGTTTCTCAATTCCTCTTTGCTTCATTCCAAAGTGCATCCATCTCCGCAAGCGTCATATCATTTAACGATCTATTTTGTTCTGCGGCTTTTAGTTCTATGTATTGAAATCGTTTGATAAATTTTTTATTGGTTTGCTCTAATGCAGATTCAGGATCAATTTGAATAAACCTCGAAAGGTTAATAAGAGAAAATAACAGATCACCAAATTCTTCCTCCATCCTCTTTTTATCAGGATTCGGATTGAGTGCAACTTCTTTAAATTCCTGTAATTCTTCCTCTACCTTATCCCATACCTGTGCAGTATTTTCCCATTCAAATTTTACCTGGGCAGCCTTTTCCTGAATGCGATATGCTTTTATTATTGCAGGTAAACTTTGTGGTACACCTTGTAATACAGATTTTTTACCCTCTTTTAATTTCAATTGCTCCCAATTCTTTTTTACCTCTTCCTCATCCTTAACCTTTACATCACCATAAATATGTGGATGCCTGTGTATGAGTTTTTCACATTGGGCATTCAAAACATCCGCTATCGAAAATTCATTTTGCTCCTCTCCTATTTTTGAATAGAAAATGATATGCAGCAGAATATCGCCTAACTCCTCTTTTATGTTCTTCCAGTTTGTATCTGTTATTGCATCGGCCAATTCGTAGGTTTCCTCAATAGTAAGATTACGCAAAGTATGAATGGTTTGTTTTTTATCCCAAGGGCACTGAGAGCGCAATTCATCCATTATAGTGAGCAGTCTTTCAAAGGCGATCTTTTTTGCATCAACAGAGATATCCATATCCGGTAAATTTTTTACAAATGTCAGTAATTAAATTGGCATCTTAATTGGTAAATTGCAGCGTAATATGAAGTCATATAAACATAGTCTACACAATTTCGATTCCAAAAAGCTACTGCTTTTTTGTACTATATATATATATAGGTGTGTTTTGTTTGCCCAACCCCAACCTGATACACTTCAAATGGATACAATTGAGATTTCAAATATTACAGGATCCATTATAGAGGAACAAGTTAATAATACCAATTTGAAAACAGTTCAACTAAACAGGAGTGATCTGCAATTGGCATATCCAATTCTTCTTCTGGACTCGGAAGATGAACTGGTTTTTAGTTTTGATGACCTGAGAGGTGGAGTCCGCAATTATTATTATACCTTTCAACATTGCGACCAGAACTGGGAGGTTTCTAATCTCACCACTTACGATTATTTAGACGGTTATGAAGAAAATACTATAGACAACTATTCCTTTTCATTTGGAACACTGCAAGCATACACACACTATTCTGTAAATTTCCCGAATGACAATATCGATTTTAAAGTGAGTGGTAATTATGTTGTAAAAGTATGGGAGGAGGATAATAGAGAAGTTCCATTGATAGTTAAACGTTTTTTTGTGTGGGAGGAACTTGCTTCCATAAATGCAAAAGTGTACCGTCCAAATCTGATCGAATACCGGAATAATTATCAGGAATTAAATTTTACCGTCGATATCCGAAACCTTGACATATCACATGCACTTGATGAGATACGCGTTACACTTTTTCAAAACGGGAGATATGACAATGCGATCTACAATAGTAAACCCCGAATGATAACGAACGATCTGTTAACCTATGATAAGGATGATTTGGTGTTTACAGCAGGAAAAGAATACAGGCACTTCGATACTAAAACATTGAACTTTCAATCAGATATGGTTAGGAAAATTACAAAGGAAAATGGCAAATACCAGGTTTACGTAAATGTGGATGAAAGCAGACTTTATCAAAAGTATTTCTACGAAACTGATATCAATGGTCAATTTGTATTGCAAGCCGATCTCACCAATGACGTAAATACAGAAGGCGATTATGCAATGGTGAACTTTGTTTTGAAGTATCCTTATGTAATTACCTCCGGCGAATTATATGTATTTGGTGAATTGAACAATAACCAAATGAACGACCAAAACAAAATGACCTATGATTATGACCTTCAACAATACACTGCTTCCTTATACCTGAAACAAGGATATTACAACTACATGTATATGTATAAAGGTGCTGAATCTTCCAAAGGAGAACTTATCTACACAGAAGGAAATCATTTCGAATCGGAGAACGACTACCAGTTATTTATTTATCAGCATATGTACGACCGTGACTACGACCGCATTATCGGATGCTCGATGTTTAATTCGGTAAAGTGAATGTGCTGCAATATTCACCCGCGAGAATTTCGAACCGACTGAAGTAAGAACATTAAACAGACAGATATCTTTCTGCTGTCATATTGTTTCTTACATTAGATGCAGATTTAAATACTACCGTATGAAAACTTTATTAACTTCCCTGTGCGACTATAATGTTTGGGCCAATAAACGAGTGGTTGAATTAATACGATCATCTCCGGAAGATATTAGTGACAAACTTATCGAAAGCAGTTTTCCAAGTATCCGAAAAACGATTTACCATATATGGGATGCACAAGTAATCTGGCTGAACCGCTTGCAGGGTATATCGCTCAACACATGGCCAAACAAAGAATACGATGATGTTTTTGCCGGGTACGATCTTTATTTCATTCAACAGTCTGTCGACTTTCACCGCTTTATACAAACACGCAGTGATGCATATTTTGAAACCACTTGTTTCTACAAAACTTTAAATGGCAACGACAATCAGACAAAACATTGGCAGATCATTTTACATTGCATGAACCATTCAACTTATCACAGAGGTCAAATTATTACTATGCTGAGAAGTATTGGATCAACTAATTTGATATCAACTGACTATATTGCGTATGTCAGAGAAATTGAAAATACAGTTTATTGAGATTAAGAAATTAATTGTGAATAAGGTGTGAATAGTAATTTTGACATTCGATAAATTCACTTCACAGGTAAAAAATTGGCCGCATTAGTTTGAGCTGTTCAGGGTGATAAATATCATTTTATCCTTTCCATTGATGTATAAATACAATTTTGTAAAGCACTAATGAAAATATTTATACACAATTGAAAGTCAAAAAATGAAAATAAGGAAGTTGAAAATAGATAAATAAGAACTTAAAACGCCACTTAAATCACATAAAACCGTTTAAAAGGATAATTTAGATAATAGTTTGTATACTATAATGTGCAAAACATGTGAAAATCAACAATTATTTTTTATTTTTTTTTTGATAATATAAATTTATGTATAATTTTGCAATAACCAAATATTTTTCCAATGGCAAAATCAACAAAAAAATCAGCTGGCAAACGTGGACGTCCTGCCGGCAAAAAAGCTGCTGCTAAAAAAGTAGCTAAGAAAACAGTTAAGAAGACTGCAAAAAAAGCTACTGCTAAAAAAGCAACTGCTAAAAAAGCCGCTCCTAAAAAAGTAGCTAAAAAAGCTGCCGCAAAAAAAGCTCCTAAAAAAGCTGCTGCAAAAAAAGCTGGTAAACGCGGTCGTCCTGCAGCAAAAAAAGCTGCTAAGAAAGCTGGTAAAAAAGCAACGAAAAAAAGTAAAGCTCCGGCAAAGAAAAAAGCCAGTGCTAAAAAAGCTAAAACAACTGCAACACCTCCGGTAAACGGAAATGGTGGTGCTATGTAAAATTTAGTAGCTTAAAAAAATTAAGGAGATCAGTTTTGGTCTCCTTTTTTTATTCCCTCAATCTCCCCAAAAATTCCTGCGTTGGTTTAATGATTTTTACTTTCATTCTTTAGGAATCACTTTTTTGAGTATTCAATAAATCCATAAATAAAACGCATCGATGTTCCGGTTTTGAATTCCAGCATAAATTTTAGTGCACTTATTTGATGCTAAATGATCCCAAACTAACAATCCCTTCCTTAATGACGATATTTATACTAAAATCAGAAAGGCAGATTAAACAGATTAGATAAAAAATTTGAAATAACAATCCATCACGAAAAAAAAGGTTCAATACCCGAAAATTTTAAGGTTCTGGTTCCCAATCCCAACTTCACACCCTTTGAAATATTTCAGTTGAGGGAAGTCAATTATGTTAGAGCGCACTTTCAAAAGTCTCTCCCGGCTTTCCAAATTCAAAAAACGGTATTGAAATTGTCATTTTTTCCGAATAGTTAAAATTTAACCGATTTTTCAACCATTTTACATAAATTAACTATAACTTTATATCTTTACAAAAACTGTTTAATAACGAAATTTTTAATGCTATGAGAAAATTAATACTATTATTTGCAACAGGTTTACTGTCCGTAAGCTTGTTTGCACAGTCTGCAATACAGACTAAAACCCATGACAAGGCTGCTTTGATGGAGAAATTCAAAACTGCAACAGCAGTTCCTTATCAACCCGTAGTAAAAGATGATGCTACCGGAACACCAATTAATGGCGAAACCTTTTATGCAAAATCAGGTTCCCGCACAGGAACCAATGTTGGAGCTACAGGTTATGACCTGCAAACTAACTCTGCAGCAATGGATCGTGTTAGAGCTTATGATGACGGAACAATTTCTGTTATTTTCACAGGTTCCAACGTTGCTGATGGAGCATGGGCCGACAGAGGAATGTTCTTCAATCATTTTGATGGAGCTACCTGGGGCGCTGCTCCAACTGGAAGAGTGGAACCTGTTCGATCAGGATTTGGAAGTATTATTACCGTAATGGATCATGAAGTTGTTCTTTCCCATGATGGTGTTTTAATTAACATGAATGCAAACTCAGCTATTGGTAATACTGACTGGACTACTCTTCCGGTTTCCGGACAACATGCAGGTCTTTGGCCACGTGCTTATTGCCCAAGCGGAACTGACGATATCTACTTGGTAAGTCCGAATACCGGAACACCTACTGCTATTAATTTCTCAAGATCTGACGATGGTGGTGCTACTTATACTGTATTGAATTCAACTTTACCTTTAGATGCAGCTACTTGTTTTGGTTCATTATCGGCTGACTGCTACCAAATAGCTGTCGACGGTAATACTGTTTATATTCTTTACGGTTCTTCCTGGACTAACCTTGTTCTTTTAACCTCTACATCAAATGGAGATCCCGGAACTTGGACATTAGAAACAATAATTGAAACCGGTTTATGTAACTACCAAGGTGATCTTGATCAAACTTCAGATGTTAACGCCGATGGTATTGCTGATACAATTGAAACTACAGATGGTTTCCACGAAATGGTATTAGACGATGCAGGTATTCTTCATATTTGGTCTGGTTACTATTGGTTATTTGATGATGATGTAGCAGAAGGTTGGAGTTATTTCCCAAGTCTTTCCGGTTTATGGTACTGGAATTCTACAATGGTTGCAGGTGCACCAATGTATATCGATGGTCTTTTAATAGACTGGGATGAAGATGGTGATCCATTCTTAGGAATTGGCGCCGATCTTGGTATGTATGATGGAGTTACATTTACTTCTATGCCCAATGCTTCCATTGATGAAGCTACCGGTAGAATATATCTGATGTATACTCATCCTATCGAAAATACTGACTATTTCGACGATCCTACGGTTGAAGAAGCGCAGTCTTTCCGTGATGTTTTCGGAACTTATTCTGATGATGGTGGCCTTTCCTGGTCAGCACCTACAAATATGACTTATACTGCACATGAACAATACGAAAGTGTATTTCCATATTGCTACGATAGAGTTGTTGATGGTTGCGTTCATACAATTTGGATGCAGGATCAGGAACCCGGTACATCTTTGGACGCTGGACAAGTTGCTGCGGATGCTTATGGTATGAATGATATGCAATATCGTTGTTTTGATGAAACGCGTTTCAATCCTTATCCACCTACTGCTGAGTATGATTATACTGCTGATGGTGGTTTATTGAGCTTCACAAATTTATCAGTTGATGCTGATGCGTATGATTGGGATTTCGGTGATGGTGGAAATTCAACATCTAAAAATCCTTCACACGTTTATGCTGCAACTGGTGACTACAACGTTTGTTTAGTTGCTTCTAACAAATATGATGATGACAATACTTGTAAAGTAATTTCTGTTGACGCTGGTATTGCAGTAATTAACTATGCATTAAATCAGGCAATATCTGTTTTCCCTACGCCTGCTACTACAAATGTAACAGTTACAGTAAATGGAAATTTCGGCACTTTATATGCTGAAATGTATAATGCTTTAGGAGAAAAAGTGATTGCAACTTCTGCATTTACAGGTTCTGTAAATTTTGATGTTACTACTTTGGCTACCGGTAATTATATCGTTAAAGTATCTGCACAAGATGGTGCGTTTACTTCTCGTCAAATTACAGTTGGTAAATAATATTAACTTAAAATAATTAACAAAAAACCCTCGCATTGCGGGGGTTTTTTGTTAATTAACACAAAGGAAATCTTAAATGACATAAATCCGGTTTTAAATGTAAAAAGAAGAAATACTTTTCCGCTATTGTTTTAAAAATTAAACTATGGCTATGAAAAAAATTGTCTACATTATCTTTGTTATATCCACCATTAAGCATGATATAGCACAAAACGCAACTGCTGACAAACAACAACCGTTAAAAAAAAATACTATTGCTGTATCCAATAAAAGTTATATGCAATATTCAAAGGATCAGGATGGTGTTCCTTTGGAAGATCAAAGTTTTTATAAAAACGGAAACGGCTCCAGAGTTGCCGGAGATTATGTTGGTTAATCTTCCTACGACCTCGTTACAAATGCATCGGCACCAAACAGATTACTAGTATATCCGGATAATACTGTTTCTGCTGTATGGACAGGTTCTACAAGCACCACAACTGCAAGACCCGATCGCGGAACGTTTTTTAATAGTTATGATGGGGCCATCTGGGGTGCAATTCCTGATACACGTATTGAAGCTTACAGAACAGGATTTCCTGCAATGATTAATGTTGATGATCATGAAATGTATCTTGCACACGAAGAAATTAATAATCTTGCAATATTTAAAAATGATGCTATTGGATCTGCAAATTGGACAGAAGATGCAAATTCATTATTGTTGCATGGAACATGTCCACGTGCAGCATGTGCGGAAGGTTCTAATTATATTCATTTATTAGCCGCAAACGATGATGCTGCAAATGAAAATGATTATATGTTATATTATCGTTCATCAGATGGTGGTGCAACATGGGATATTACACATTTTCGATTACCCGGAATTGATACTTTAAACGGATATAGTATAATCGGTTCCGAATGTTATTCCATTCGCGCAATTGGATCAAATGTATATATTGCCGCAGGAGAAAATATTAATGACCTCGCAGTTTGGAAATCAACTTCAAATGGAGATATCGGTTCATGGACAAGAACACGTTTAATAGAATGGCCAATGCCTAATTTTAATGGCAATACAATTTCTGATATCGATGCCGATGGAATTGCAGATATAATTACTTCACAAGATAGAAATATGCATTGGCAATTGATAATAGTGGAATGATGCACGTATGGACAGGTGCAACGCGTATATTAGATGTTACACCTGATGATGATGGTTGGAGTTATTTTCCGGGTGTTACAGGATTATGGTGTTGGAATGAATCTTTTGGTGCCGATATTGTTCAATATTTTGATTTTACTTTAGTAGATTGGGATGAAGACGGTGATCCATTTTTAGGTATTGGTGCAGACCTTCCTAATTATGGTTGTGGATTTACATCACAGGCATCTGCCGCCGTTGATCCGGTAACAGGATATATTTATGTAGTATATACACATCCGTTAGAATACACCGATTATTTTGATGATCCAACTGTTTCAGAAGCACAATCATTCAGAGATCTGTTTGGATTTTATTCAACCGACGGAGGATTGAGTTGGTCGCCACCAATTAATTTAACTTATGTTGCACAACAAAATTTTGAAAATATAAATCCTACTGTTTATTGGAGTACCATCAGTAATAAAATTCATGTTTTATGGCAACAGGATCAAGACCCAGAAACCTCTACAGAAACAACAGCTCCCGATGCAATTACCGTCGACAATGATATATTATATCGCGCATTTGATTACAGCAGATTTGAACCTTACGATCCTACTGCCGAATATGATTATACTTCAGTTTCCAATGCATTTACCTTTAATAACTTAAGTGTTGACGCCGATACCTATCATTGGGATTTTGGTGATGGCTCTACCTCTTCACAATTTGAACCTCTTCATGTTTATACTATAACCGGAAGTTTCCTGGTTTGTCTTAATGCAGAAAATAAATACGGTGATGATCAAAGCTGCAAAACAATTGAAGTATCACAAACCGGAATTGTTAATGCAGAAAATCTTTTGAATATTAATGTATTTCCAACTTTAACCACAGGTGTTATTTATATTGAAACATCAGAATTATATCAAGATCTGAATGTAGAAATTTATAATGCACTTGGACAAAAATTAACCTCAGATATTCTAAATGGAACGTCAAATGAAATTAATATTTCTCACCTGAATTCCGGCGAATATCTATTAAGATTTATTTCTCATAGCGCAGCAACAGTAAAGCAGATTACCTTAATAAAATAGTGATCGCTTTATTCATTTTGATGTGGGTCCCGCCAAATGGCGGGATTTTTTTTAGGTTGTATTAGAATCGGCAGCGTCTCACCCTGCACTGCCCCAGCAGTGTCTTCACACGGAAAAAACAAAAACTTTCACATGCAGATAATTATTTGGAAATACATTTACTCCCAATTCGAGCAGAATGGTGAGACGCTGCTGATTGGATCGGCAGCGTCTCACTGTATATTTATTTAATTGGAGTGAAGACACTGCCTTTGCATCCTCTGCGTGGGAAATAAATTCACTTCCAATTCGAGCAGAATGGTGAAACGCTGCTGAAATGGGATCGGCAGCGTCTCACTGTATATTTATTTAATTGGCGTGATGACACTGCCTTTGCATCCTCTGCGTGGGAAATCCTATAAAAAACTAATATTAAAATTGATTTAATTATATATCAATATATTGGTGCTGAGCTATCATAAAATGTTGCCCGCTTAAACCAAATCAACATCTCCATTTAAAGCAATCGAATAGGAACAAAAAAACCTATATTTGTTAATCTACGCGATGTAGTCAGATAACTAAATTAAACTATCTTTACCCACATGAAACGCATACAAATTCTGCTGTGGATACTATGCCTGGTTCAATTGACTGCAACCGCTCAAACCGGTTATAGTGACGCAGGTAGCAGGGCTAATTCAATGGGCAATGCTTCCGTAACCCTACAGGATGTTTATAGTGCTCAAAACAATCCTGCTGCACTTGCTTTTGTGGAAGGCATTACTGCCGGTTTAAGTACCCAAAACTACTTTCTGGTGGAAGGCGGAATTGCTGCCCACCACGGCGTATTTTCTTTACCATTTAAAAAACAAGGTGTATTTGGTGCCAGCATAAATTATTTTGGCGATAATACCTTTAATCAAACACAAATCGGAATCGGTTACGCAAGAAAACTTGCAGAAAATGTTTCTCTTGGGTTACAATTGGATTATGTTGGAACCAAGACCATAGAAGTTGGAAGCGGTTCGGCATTTACTTTCGATATCGGTATTTTATATAAACCCACTAAAAACCTCACTATAGGAGCAAAGGCGTTTAATCCCATACGCGCAAAAACCGGATTGGTTTATGAAGAGGAATTACCAGCAATTATAAATGTTGGAATTGCTTATCAGCCTTCCATAAAAATATTCATTTGCCTGGAAGCTGAACAAACCATTCAGGATGACCTAAGAGCAAAAGGTGGAATTGAATATCATATTGCTGAACAACTTTATTTAAGAGGAGGATATATTTCCAATCCTTCCATGTTCACCACTGGATTAGGTGTTAAGATCAAGGAATTAAAACTAGATCTCAGTGCTCAATTTCATCAACAACTTGGATTAACGCCCGGTTTCGGATTGAGTTATAAATTTTGATCCATGCTGCACAAAAACACCGATATAAAATCAATAAAAATTAAACCTCTTTTTTTTAGAAGGTTTCGCGCAAACAATATTTTTACCCTTTTATTTTCTGTTTTATTTCTTTTAACTAACACCATTTTATTTGCACAGGAAAATAACGGAGAGGGAAGATTATTAGAAGGAGATATTCTGGAAGATGCTGCAGAAAAAATTGATAATACAGACATTTCTATCGATACCTACCAGGAAAACCTGAATGCCTTATTGAGAAATCCCATAAATATAAATAAAGCAACAGGTACGGAATTGCGCAACACCACTTTATTTACCGAATTACAAATCCGCGACCTATTGCGACATATTGAGGCTTATGGCCAAATAGTGAATATTTACGAATTACAAACAATTGCTTCTTTTTATATAGAGGATATCAATCGGTTAAAACCATTTATTTCCTTTAGCGGCTCCAATAAACCTGCGGAACCATTTTTTAAACAATTATATCTGGGAGATTATCAATACTTTTTTAGGGTTGGCCGATATATTGAATTACAGGATGGTTATGTAGAAGACAGTTTGGGTGCCGCATCTTACTATGGAAATAATTCCCGTATTTATACCAGGCTTAGATATAATTACGACAATAAATTAAGTTACGGTATCACTGCAGAAAAAGACGCCGGCGAAGCAATTTTCGGCCCTTCACAACCTCAGGGTTTTGATTATTATTCCGCACATTTTTTTAAAAAAGGTTCCGGAAAATTAAAAGCCCTTGCTTTGGGCGACTATGAATTGCGCATGGGTCAGGGATTAATTATGTGGAGCGGATTTGGTTTCGGAAAAAGTGTTTATCCTGTAGCCGTAAGAAGAGCGGGCCCTGTGCTCGATGCCTATACTTCTACTAATGAAAATAGATTTATGCGAGGCGCGGGAGCTACTTATGCATTTAAAAATGTGTATGTAACTGCCTTTGCATCCTATAAAAATTTAGATGCAAATGTATCGTTAATCGATACAACAGATGAAGAGGTTTTGCAAATTTCTAATATCGACGACAGCGGATTACACAGAACTGAAAACGAATTGGAAAATAAAAACGCCATAAAGGAAACTGTAGCAGGATTTGACGCAACTTATTATAAAGGTCAATTTAATGTTGGGATATCAGCTGTGTATTTTCATCTTTCTACGCCTTTAATAAAAACACCTGACCTATATAATGTATATGATTTTACCGGAACTAATTTATTAAACAGCAGCGTTCATTATAATTTTTTGTGGAGGAATATTTTATTATTCGGAGAGGCGGCGGTAAGCGATAATTTAAAAGGTGCAACATTAACCGGATTAATTATGCCAATTGACCCGAAAATAGATATTGCAATAGTACACCGTTATTTTTCTCCGGAATATCAAACACTTTATGCCGAAACATTCTCCGACGGACCTACGCCGCAAAATGAAAGAGGCACTTATTTCGGAACAGAAATAAAACCAGTAAGAGGTTGGAAATTTAGTGGCTATATTGATTTATATAAACACCAATGGCTTGAATTCAGAACTGATGCGCCCTCTTATGGCACTGATGTATTAACACAAATTACCTGGCAACCTTCCAGAGCATTTGAAACCTATTTGCGTTTTAAAAGAGAAGTAAGCGATAGAAATATTTCTACCGACCTACTTGAAGACAACCTTGTTTTAAATGAAATAACCCAATTAGAAAAAGCTACACTGCGCTGGCATGCCGATTATGATGTAAGTAAATCACTAACATTAAAATCGAGAATAGAAGTGAGTTTTTACAACGAACAATTAGGTTTACCGGAAAAAGGATACCTCGCATTTCAGGATTTTAATTACCATCCGCTTAGCAGTCCATTTGGTTTTGCAACGCGATTTGCCATTTTTAATACCGATAGTTATGATACAAGAATTTATACTTACGAAACTGAAGTGCTTTACGCTTATTCTATAATAGGCTTAGCAGGTCATGGAACAAGAACTTATTTATTATTAACCTATTCTCCTACAAAATGGATGGATATCTGGGCAAGGGCGAGCAATACCTGGTACTCTGAAAATGATGAAATTGGAAGTGGCGATAATACATTTCCGGGATCTACACGAAGTGATTTTAAATTGCAGGTAAGGTTGAAGTGGTGAGTTATTGAATTGACATTTGAATAATAAAAAAAGAACTGCTTTTTTATCAAAAGCAGTTCTTTTCAGTTTAGTTTATTTATACCTTCAATTATCAGAAGCACCTTTATTTAAAACTACCGTATTTGCGATCTTATCATGCAATGTTTGCCGCTTTTTGTCAAATAATGCTAAAATATACCCAAGCATAAATATCATAGTAGAAAATATTTTTCCAATAAACCGTATAAATGCATTTACAAAATTTATTTTACCTCCATCTTTTCTGCGCACTCTTATACCGGTAAATAATTTGCCAATGGTACCTCCCCACAATCCTTCAAAAAAAACAAAATAAAGCATAGGTATCAACAAAAAACCTACAAGGGCTTCCATTCGAAAACGATTTACAAAATTTTTGATGTAAATGTCGCGATGGTTATCAAGAGCAATGGGTTCAAAATAGGCAAAAAATTGATATTTATCCATCAGACTAGGCCTTCCCTCATCACCTGATTCATTAAATGATTCAGGGCTTTTACCCATGCTGATAAATAAAAATGGAATGATTACAATTGCCAATATCAAGGTATCAGCAATGAGTGCAATAAACCTCCTGGAGATTGTTGCATAAGGATTTATAATAGTCAAATTGTGTGTGTTTAAACTTATTAAATATCTCAAAAAATAAAATATAACCCTGTCAGAACGAATATTAGCCCAAAATTAACAATTCTTATGAAAACAACAAAGACTATAAAAAGTGAGCAAATAATTGATAATTCAGGAAGCCTTTAAATTCCGGTACCCTTTTTCAATACCAGTGTATTAGCTATTTTGTCGTGCAGGGCTTGGTGTTTTTTATCAAAAAGCGCTAAAACAAATCCCAAAACAAATGGTATTGTGGAAACTATTTTTCCTAAAAAACGTATAAAGGAAATCCCAAAATTGATTTTCCCCCCATCTTTTCTTCTAACGCGTATGCCTAATAATAGCTTGCCTATGGTTCCACCCCATATTCCTTCAAAAAAAACAAAATAAAGCATAGGCAACAAAAGCAGTCCTATCAAAGCATCCACGGAATAATTCTTCAAAAAACTTTCAACGTAAACTATGCGCTGAGGGTCAAAAACAATAGCTTCAGCGGTGGCTATAAACGGGTATTTATCGGTCAAACCGGGTTTTCCTTCATCGATAAAAGCATCTGAATTGGTTTTTCCCATACGCACAAACAAAAAAGCAGACACAACACCAACAATTAAAAGTGAATCGATCAGATAGGCGATGAATCTTTTAGGCATGGAGGCGGATTGATAATTATGCGTCATATTAGGTCTGTTTATGTAAAAATTTAAGCCGTTAAGTGCCGCAAATATAGAAACTAATATTTATTTGAAATGCCCCGATCTGCCTTTTATCTGCCCTTTAATTGTAAATATTAATTTAATAGGAACCTATTAATTTCAAGGTTATACGAACGCCTCTCTTTTAATTACCTTTGCAGCTGATTGAAAAAGGTAAGTCAGGAAAGATGGAGAATATACGAAATTTTTGCATAATAGCACATATTGATCACGGGAAAAGCACATTAGCCGACAGGCTTTTAGAGGTTACACATACTGTTTCTGAAAGAGATTCCAAGGCGCAGGTGTTGGATGATATGGATATTGAACGTGAAAGAGGAATCACGATTAAGAGCCACGCTATACAAATGGATTTCGAATATGAGGGTAAAGAATATGTTTTGAATCTCATTGACACTCCCGGACACGTGGATTTCAGTTATGAGGTTTCCAGAAGTATTGCGGCCTGCGAAGGTGCACTTTTGTTGGTTGATGCAACGCAGGGAATTCAGGCTCAAACCATCTCAAATCTCTATCTCGCAATCGAACACAATCTGGAAATAATTCCTATTATCAATAAAATTGATATGGATGGTGCAATGATAGAGGAAGTTAAGGATCAGGTGGTTGATCTCATCGGGTGCAGTCGTGAAAGTATTTTGGAAGCCAGTGGGAAAACAGGATTGGGAATAGAAAAGATTCTGGATGCTATTATTCATAGGGTTCCGGCGCCAAAGGGCAGCGAAACAGCTCCTCTTCAGGCCTTAATTTTTGATTCCGTTTTTAATTCATACCGTGGAGTAGTGGCATATTATAGAATATTTCAGGGTACATTAAAAAAAGGAGACCGGGTAAAATTTGTAAATACAGAAAATGATTACGAAGCAAATGAAGTAGGTATTCTTCGTTTATTGTATGAACCGAGAGATGCAGTTAAAGCCGGTGATGTTGGATATATTATTACGGGTATTAAAGAGGCTAAAGAGATCAAGGTTGGAGATACTATCACATTAAAAAATAATCCTTGTAGCAATATTGTGGAGGGATTTAAAGATGTGAAACCGATGGTATTTGCAGGAGTTTATCCGATAGACAATGATGATTATGAAGGTTTACGGGATTCAATTGAAAAATTACAATTAAATGATGCCTCCCTTGTTTTTGAACCGGAGAGTTCTGTTGCATTAGGATTTGGTTTTCGTTGCGGATTTTTAGGTTTATTACATCTCGAAATTATTACGGAAAGACTGGAACGTGAATTTGATCAGAATGTTATCATCACCGTTCCTAACGTATCGTTTGATTGTTTTACCACGGGCGGAAAAAAAATTGTGGTACACAATCCAACTGATCTTCCGGATCCTGCATATATCGATCATATTGAAGAACCATACATCAGAGCACAAGTAATTACTGCTCCGGATTATATCGGTACTATTATGAAATTATGTATGGACAAAAGAGGTATTTTATTAAACCAAATATATCTTACCACAACACGTGTTGAATTAATTTGGGAGATGCCTTTAACCGAAATTGTATTTGATTTTTACGATAAATTAAAATCTATCTCACGCGGTTATGCCAGTTTCGATTATGAATTAATTGACTACCGCGAAGGTGACCTTATAAAACTGGATATTAAATTAAACGGTGAAAATGTGGATGCATTTTCTGCTTTAATACACCGCGATAAGGCTTATGAATTCGGAAGCAGGTTATGTGCAAAATTAAAAGAACTGTTACCTAAACAACAATTCGTAATTGCAATACAAGCAGCCATTGGAGCAAAAATTATTGCGAGAGAAACAATAAGTGCAATGCGTAAAGATGTTACCGCAAAATGTTATGGTGGTGATATTTCTAGAAAACGAAAATTATTGGAAAAACAAAAGAAAGGGAAAAAACGCATGCGGCAGATAGGAACAGTGGAAGTGCCTCAAGAGGCTTTTTTAGCAGTGTTGAAGTTGAATGAGGATTGAGAAATGAGTAATGAGTAATGAGAAATGAGAAATGAGTAATGAGTAATGAGAAATGAGTAATGAGAAATGAGTAATGAGTAATGAGAAATGAGTAATGAGTAATGAGTAATGAGTAATGAGTAATGAGAAATGAGTAATGAGTAATGAGTAATGAGTAATGAGTAATGAGAAATGAGTAATGAGT
>ENA-ORBV01000591-ORBV01000591.1-microbial-mat-metagenome-genome-assembly--contig:-NODE-591-length-83305-cov-9.766725_pt1 | contig 83305 bp, 81 predicted proteins | sample MGYA00237777_ERZ505514 | MGnify/ENA primary metagenome ERZ505514 (study PRJEB26160, sample SAMN06269048) | microbial mat metagenome | isolation source: Oligotrophic lake microbial mat | place...
CGCCCTCCCCGGCCCCTGCCGCAGCGCCCCGCCCAACGCAACGTGCGGCAACGCCGCCGCCAGTCGAGAGCATGCCTGATCCAGAACCACTGCCGCCGCCGACCACACCAGCACCGCTCGAGCCGGCGACACCGCTTCCGCCAGGCTAGTCGCAGTGGTGAGCCCGTCGGGATTCGAACCCGAGACCCTCTGATTAAAAGTCAGATGCTCTACCGACTGAGCTACGGGCTCGCACGCGCGAGCGCGGCGTTTAAGCCGATGCCAGCGCGCACGCAACTGTTGGAATGCTTCAGCCGTCGCGGGACGTCGCCAGAACACCCGCGACGGCGGCACGCCATCCGCGCCGTAAGGCGGCACGCTGCTCTGGCGGCATATTGGACCGCCATTCTCCGCCAGCGGCGGATTTTACCCCAGCCAGCGAAGCGATAAGGCCCGCACCGTAGGCGGCGAGCTTAGCCGCGCCCAGCGCCGTAACCTCCTGAAAGCGCGGGCTAGCGACCTCGACGTCGCAAATATCAGCCAGAAATTGCATCGCCCACCGGTTCGCCGTCAGCCCGCCATCCACAAGCAGCGATTTGATCTCCGGAGCGCCATCGGCGCGCAGCGCATCAAGCAGATCAGCGGTTTGGTAGGCCACCGCTTCCAAACCGGCGCGCACAACGTGCTCCGCGCGCGAATCACGCGTGAGGCCGCTGATCGATCCGCGCGCTTCGGCATTCCATTGCGGCGCGCCGAGGCCAGCAAACGCCGGTACGACATAGACGCCGCCATTATCCGGCAGCGCCGCAGCGATGGCTTCGGACTCGGCGGAGGTCTTGATCAGCTTCAACCCATCCCGCAGCCATTGCATCGTCGCGCCGGCGGAGAAGATCGAGCCTTCGAGCGCATACGCCGATGCGCCGCGCGCTTCGTAGCCGATGGTGGCGAGCAGACGGTTTGCCGAACGCGGCGGCGTCTCGCCCATGTTCATAACCAAAAATGCTCCGGTGCCAAATGTCGCCTTGGCCATACCCGGCTTGAAGCAGCCATGACCGACGAGCGCGGCCTGCTGATCGCCTGCGGCGCCGTGGATCGGAATAGAGCGGCCGAACAGGCTTTCGTCCGTGTCGCCGAAGCGCGCATCGCAGGCAACGACTTGGGGCAACAGCGCGCGGGGCACGTTGAACAGCGCGCACATCTCCTCGCTCCAAGCGCGCGTGTTGATGTCGAAGAGCAGCGTGCGGGCGGCGTTGGTGACATCAGAGAGGTGCGCGCGGCCTTGCGTGAGGCGCCAGATCAGGAACGTTTCGATCGTGCCGAACGCCAGCTCGCCTTGCTCGGCGCGGCGGCGCAGCGCGGGATCGCGGTCCAGTATCCAAGCGATTTTGGTGGCCGAGAAATACGGGTCGAGCAGCAGGCCAGTGGTTTCCTGCACGCGCTTTTCATGGCCGGCTTCGCGCAAAGCGGCGCAGGCATCGGCGGTGCGCCGATCCTGCCAGACGATGGCTTTGTGCACCGGTTCGCCGGTCTTCCGATCCCAGACGACAGTTGTTTCGCGTTGATTGGTGATGCCGATGGCGGCGACATTGGCGGCGCCGCCAACGCGACCGATCGCGTCGCGGCAAACCTGCAAGGTCGCCGCCCATATCTCCTCGGAGTCGTGCTCAACCCAGCCTGGCTGCGGGTAGTGCTGCTTCAGTTCGATCTGCGCCGTGGCTTGCTGCGCGAAGCTTTCATCGAACGCGATGGCGCGGGTTGAGGTCGTGCCTTGGTCGATGGCGAGGATGTATTGGCCCATGCGCGCACAAAAGAGCGCGCCGGCGCCAAGGTCAACCGGCGCCGGCCTCGGCCAAGGCCGTGCGGAAGGCAGCCGAGGCTGACCGCACGCGCACCATCGCGGCATCCAGCTCGTCGGCGCTGACGGCGCGGCCAGCGGCGGCCATAGCTTCGACCTCGCGGCGCACGTCGGCAAGCTTCGCCGCGAGATCGTCGAGGTTCACACGCACAACGCCGCCGGCCGCCAGCGCCCGCGCGGCGAGGTCGAGAATTTCGGCGGCGCGGTCGCGGTGCTCGTCGGGCACGAGCGGGAGCAGCGCCGAGAGCGCAGCCAGCAGCAATTGCACTTGCAGCATGAGATTGGACATTGGACTCTCCTTATGACCGGCGCGCGCGCACGAGCGCTTGCAACTCGGCGACCGGGGCTTCGGCGGCGGCAATCGCGGCGTTCAGCGTGTTGGCGGCGGCAATGCGGTCGTCCGGCGTTTCGCTGGCGCGGATATAAGCGGTGACTGCGATCTGCAGCGTCTCCACCGTCGGCGTGGCGACGCGTTCGGCCTGGCCAAGCGCGCGCTTTAAAGTGAGCGGCGTCGCCGGATCGCGGACGATGTCGGCCGCCTCTTCGAGGATGGCACCGTAGGCGTGCAGCAGCGCATAAGCGCGCTGATCGACGGTGCGGGCCGCGTCGATGGGGTTTTCGATCGCAGCGCCGGGCCATTGCAGCGAGGCGCAGGCGGGCGTGGCCGACAGCATGAGCGCGAGCGCAAGCACGCGCAGCGGATGACGCATGATAAGTCTCCTTAAACGATGGGGGTGCGGGCGCGGGCGCGGCCGATGGCGACGCCGATCAGGCCAAGCGTGACGATGAGATCGGTCAGCGCCTGCGCGATCTCCTGCGCTGCGCCTTCCGGCAGAACGACGCCAAGCCGGTCAGCGGCGGCGGCGATGGCGATGACCGCAGCGCTACGCAGGGTCAGCGATTGCAGCGCGGTGCGTTCGGTGGGGATTGATGCTGTGCTCATGGGCTCCTCGTGATGTGAGAGGAGCTTAAGCCGGCCAGCGTTCGGTCGGATTGATTGGCGCGCTTTCGCGCGATTTCAAAACGTTGCGCGGAAAAAATGCTGGATAGGGCGTCCCTCTATCCCCATTCGCTCAATCGGACCGCCGGCTTCCAGCCGGCCTTCTCTCTGCAGTCGGGAAAAGATGCCGGCTGAAACCGACGGTCCGTTCACCGCGCGCACAGCCCGCGCTTGGCATCATCGTATTCGCGCGTGAGGCGTGCAACCAACTCAGCGGTGGAGACCACTTCGTGCACGGCGCCGACGCCTTGGCCGGCGCCCCAAATGTCCTTCCAGGCTTTCGCCTTCGAGCCCTCGCCGCCGCCAAAGCTCATCTTGCTCGGATCGCTTTGCGCGAGATTGTCGGGATCGAGGCCGGCGCCGACGATGGAGCCCTTGAGATAATTGCCATGCACGCCGGTGAAGAGGTTAGTGTAAACGACATCACCTGCTGTCGAGTCGACGATCATCTGTTTATACGCTTCCGGCGCGTTGGCTTCCTTCGTCGCGATGAAGGCCGAGCCCATATAGGCAAGGTCAGCGCCCATCGCTTGCGCCGCTAAAATACCTCTGCCGGTGGCGATGGCGCCCGAGAGCAGCAACGGGCCGTTGAAGAACTCACGCACTTCACTGATCAGCGCGAACGGCGACAGGCCGCCTGCGTGCCCGCCAGCGCCGGCGCACACCGCGATCAGGCCGTCGGCGCCCTTCTCCAGCGCTTTCTCGGCGAACTTGATGTTGATGATGTCGTGTAGAACGATGCCGCCATAGGAGTGGATCGCGTCATTCACCTCCGGGCGCGCGCCGAGCGAGGTAATCACGATCGGCACTTTGTGCTTCACGCACGCCGCGACATCCTGCTCCAAGCGCTCGTTGGTCTTGTGTACGATCTGATTGACGGCATAGGGCGCGGAGGGCGCGTTGGGGTTCGCCTCGTCATAAGCGGCGAGTTCATCCTTGATTCGATCGAGCCAGTCGTCGAGCAACGGCTGCGGTCGCGCATTCAGCGCCGGGAACGATCCGACAATCCCGGCCTTGCACTGCGCAATCACCAGTTCGGGGTTGGCGATGATGAATTGCGGCGCGCCCACGGCTGGCAGGCGTAACTTGTCGAACAAAGGCGGCAGGGCCATCATCGTCTCCCGGTTGCGCTAGGCGTAGCCTGCGTTCAAAAGCGCGTCGATGCCTGACATGGCGTCAAGCGGAGCGGAAATGACGGAGACGACCTTGCACCTGGGCGAGCCCGCCGACGAAGCGGACTGGCGCGCTCTGGTCGAGCAGGGCTTGAAGGGCGCCGCCTGGGAGCGGCTCGTCGGCAAGACCGGCGACGGCATCGCCATTGCGCCGCTCTATCGCGAGCCGGACATCCATACCGCCAGCGACATCTCCGGCATGCCGGGCGCAGCCCCCTTCGTGCGCGGCGCCCGACAAGGCGCCTGGCTCATCCGCCAAAGCTTCGCGCACCCCGATCCGGCGCAAACCAATGCGGACATCCTCGCCGACCTCAAAGGCGGCGTCAGCGCCATCGAACTCGTCATCGATCCGGAGGGTGTGAGCGGCGTCGCCATCCGCGAAGCGCGCGATCTCGATGTGGCGTTGGCGGACGTCATCCTCGAAGCAGCGCCGGTGTCCCTCGACGCGGGCGAACACGGCGTCTGGGAAGCGGACTTGTTAAGGGCCAAGCTGAAGGGCGTCGCCGCGACCGGCACGGCGTTCAACCTTGATCCCATCGGCGCGCATATGCGCAACAACAAGCTCTGCGACGAAGAGCACGCCCTCGCGCTCGAATTTACGGTGCGGCACCATGCTGATTTTCCAGCAGCAAAGTTCATCCGCGCCGATGCACGGCCCGTGCATGAGGCTGGCGGCACGGAGGCGCAGGAGATTGCGGCGGCGCTGACGAGCGGCATCCACTATCAGCGCGCACTCACGCAAAAGGGCTTGAGCGCTGACGATGTCGCCAAGCTCATGAGCTTCGCCATCGCCATCGGCCCCGACGTGCTGGTCGAAACCGCAAAGCTGCGGGCGCTGCGGCTTTGCTGGGCGCGCGTGTTGGAAGCGAGCGGCGCTCCGCCCGAGCATCGCGCGGCGCATATTCACGCGTTCACCTCGCGCCGGATGATGACGCGCTACGATGCCTGGACCAACATTCTGCGCGTCACCACCGCCGCCTCTGCCGCCGCCATCGGCGGCGCTGACGATTTAACCACCTACCCGCTCACCGATGCGCTCGGCCTGCCGACACCGTTCGGGCGCCGCGTTGCGCGCAACACGCAGCACGTACTGGTGGAGGAATGCAAACTCGGCCACGTCGCCGATCCGGCCGGCGGCTCGTGGTTCGTGGAAAAGCTGACGCGCGATCTTGCGGCGAAGGCCTGGGAGATCATGCAGCTGATCGAGAGCAAGGGCGGCATCGTCGCCGCCTTGCAGAGCGGGCTGCTGCCAGACCTCGTCGCCGGCGCCCGCACCGCGCGGCAAAAACTGATTGCGACGCGCCGCGAAACCATCACCGGCGTCACCGACTTTCCCTTGCTTGGCGCGCGCGCGCCGGAAGTATCCTCCCCCGCGCGCGGGGGAGGTCGCGAGCGCAGCGAGCGGGAGGGGGGAGTTGGCCCCGGAGCATTGCCTGCTATCCGCTGGGCCGAGCCGTTCGAATCCCTCCGCGACCGCGCCGAAGCGCGCACGCCGCGCCCCGCCGTCTTCGCCGCAACACTAGGCGCGCTCGCCGCCTTCGGGCCGCGCGCGCAGTTCGCCCGCAATCTCTTTGCCGCCGGCGGCGTCGGCGTGCTGGGCGAAGAAGACGCCTATTCCTCACGCGATGCGACGATCGACGCCTTCCGCGCCACCGGCGCCCGCGTCGCCATCATCTGCGGCACGGACGCCGCCTATGCGGAGGACGCCGAGAACGCCGCGCAGCGCTTGAAAGCCGCCGGCGCCGCCTGGGTGATCCTCGCCGGCAAGCCGGGCGACAGCGAAGCGAAGCTGCGCGCCGCCGGCATCGATCAGTTCGTGTTCGCGGGCCAGGACGTGATCAAAGAGCTTGAAACACTGCACGCGGCGCCTGGGCTCGCGTGATGAAACAGCTTCTGCCCTACACGCCGATGCCCGCCGACGTGGAGGCCGCCATCCAGAAGCTTCAGCGTGCCGAGATGTTCGATGCGGAGGCTTTCGCTGTATTGAATCGGGAGCGTTGGAAGCGTGGTCCGGCCTTTATAGCCATTATGATTCCGCTATTTGGTTTGTTTATGGGGCTGATCTGGGTCGTTGATACGCTGCTCACGACCATTGCGATTCCGATGGTCCTTCACGTGTTCGGCGCCTTCCTGTTCGCGGTCCTCATGCACAGCGCTTTGCTCCGTGACACGATGAAGGATCATATGCGCCTCGGCCGTGCAATCGAGCGGTGGGAAGAAAAAGGCGGTCGCATCCGAGAAAAGCCCCTGGAGCGCAAGGCATGATCCGCTGGGCTCTTGGCGCCGCGGCCGCCCTGCTCCTTGGCGCCGTCATCGCGATGGCGGGCGGATGGTGGACGCCTTTGGCGAGCCGCTACATTCAGGGCGTCGATGTCTCCTGGCACCAAGGCGCCATCGACTGGCGCACGCTCGCGTCTGACGATATCGCCTTCGCCTACATCAAAGCCACCGAAGGCGCCGACCACGTCGATCCGCGCTTTGCCTTCAACTGGCGCGAGGCCGGCGACGCCGGGCTCTATCGCGGCGCCTATCACTTCTTCACGCTTTGCCAGCCCGGCGCGCGGCAAGCGGCGAACTTCATCGCGGTGGTGCCACGCGCACCAGGCGCGTTGCCACCGGCGCTCGACCTCGAACACATGGGCCCGTGCCGGCTTGGCCCGACCATGCCGGACGTAGTCGCCGAAGCGCGCATCTTCCTAGATCGCGTCGAAGCACACTACGGCGTGCGCCCGATCATCTACACGACGCGCGAATTTCACGATGCGCATCTGGCCGCGCTCGAAGGCGAACGCTTCTGGATCCGCTCGCTCGGCGTCGAGCCACGCTTCCGCCAGCGCGACTGGATCATCTGGCAACACCACAATCGCGGCCACAAACGCGGGGTCAGCGGCCCGATTGATCTAAACGCCTTCCGCGGCGACGCAGCGGCGCTGGCGGCGTTTGCGAGCAGCGAAAGGCCGAACACGTGAGCAAACCTGAACTTAGCGCTCCGCCGGAAGTTGTTAGCGCGCTGGAAACGCTGGAACGCGCCACCACACCGGTAAACCTTGGCCCGGCTTACAAGACGATCCTCGATTGGCGCGAGAGCTCTCAGCGTTGGACATTCGGGCGGCGGCTCTACCAAATAGCGATGATCCTCATCTTCTTCGCATCGCTCTGGCTGTTGAATAGCATCGACCTTGAAATCTCGGACTATTGGCGGGGCGCGATGTTTGGCGCGACGCTCGTGCTTCTGCTGACTTCCATCCGAGATTGGTCGTCACGGCGATCAGCGGTCACAATGACGTTCCTGGAGCGCATTGATGAAGCGATCGATCGCTGGCGACATGCCGTTCCCGCAATGAAAGATTTCCCAAAATGAGCCTGCCCGACTTCTCCAAGTTGGCGCTTGATGCCGATGTCGCCAATGGCGCTCCGCCAGCCGGGGAGCCCTGGCTCACGCCGGAAGGCATCGCCGTGCGCACCGCGTATACCGCCGCTGATCGCGCTGGGCTCGACTTCGTCGACGGCTTCCCCGGCATGGCGCCCTTCGGGCGCGGGCCGTACCCTACCATGTACGTGCAGCAGCCGTGGACGATCCGGCAGTATGCGGGCTTCTCGACGGCGGAGGATTCGAACGCCTTCTATCGCCGCAATCTGGCGCACGGACAGAAGGGTCTCTCCATCGCCTTCGATCTCGCCACACATCGCGGCTACGATTCCGATCATCCGCGCGTCGTCGGCGATGTCGGCATGGCGGGCGTGGCGATCGATTCCATTCTCGACATGCGCACGCTCTTCAACGGCATCCCGCTCGATCAGATGAGCGTGTCGATGACGATGAACGGCGCGGTGTTGCCGATTCTAGCGCTCTATATCGTCGCCGGCGAGGAGCAAGGCGTGCCGCACGCCAAGCTCAGCGGCACGATCCAGAACGACATCCTCAAAGAATTTATGGTGCGCAATACATTCATCTATCCGCCCAAACCGTCGATGCGCATCGTGTCGGACATCTTCGCCTACACCGCGACCGAAATGCCGAAATTCAACTCGATTTCGATCAGCGGCTATCACATGCAGGAAGCCGGCGCGACGGCCGACCTGGAGCTTGGCTACACGCTGGCAGACGGCGTCGAATACATTCGCGCCGGCGTCGCAGCCGGCCTCGACATCGACAAGTTCGCGCCGCGGCTTTCGTTCTTCTGGGCCATCGGCATGAACCCGTTCATGGAGATCGCGAAGCTCCGCGCGGCGCGGTTGTTGTGGTCGAAACTCACTGCGCAATTCAATCCGAAGGACGACAAGTCCCGCGCCCTGCGGACGCACTGCCAAACCAGCGGCTGGAGCCTCACCGCGCAGGACGTTTACAACAACGCCGTGCGCACCTGCGTCGAAGCGATGGCGGCGACCTATGGCGGCACGCAATCCCTGCACACCAATTCGCTCGACGAAGCGCTGGCGCTACCCACCGATTTCTCCGCCCGCATCGCCCGCAACACACAAATCCTGCTGCAGCAGGAAGCCGGCGTAACCCGCCCCGCCGATCCGTGGGGCGGCTCCTACTATGTCGAACGCCTCACAGCCGATCTCGCCGCGAAAGCGTGGGCGCACATCGAGGAGGTCGAAAAACTCGGCGGCATGTCGGAAGCGATCGACCAGGGCTTGCCGAAGGCGCGCATCGAAGAAGCCGCCGCCCGCACGCAAGCACGCATCGATACGGGGCATCAAACCATCGTCGGCATCAACAAATTCATGCTCGACGAAAAAGAAGACGTGCCGGTGCTGAAGGTCGACAACGCCAAGGTGCGCGCGATGCAGTTGGAAAAGCTGACGCGGCTCAAAGCGGAGCGCAAGCAAAGCGAAGTGGATGCGGCGCTTGAGGCGTTGACGAATGCCGCCTCTTCTTGGACCGCCGGCGCCTCGCCGGCGGTCCAAGGGCGCGCCAACCTCCTCGACCTCGCGGTCAAAGCCGTCCGCGCCAAAGCCACGGTCGGCGAAATGTCCTCCGCGCTCGAACACGCCTTCAATCGCCACCAGCCGCCGATCCGCCTCGTCACCGGCGTGTTCGCGCGCGAAGCCGGCGACGATGCGCCGCTCGAACGCGCGCGCCAAAGCGTCGCCGCGTTCGCGGAAGCCGAAGGCAAACGCCCGCGCATCCTCGTCGCCAAAATGGGCCAAGACGGCCACGACCGCGGGCAAAAGGTTGTTGCGAGCGCGTTTTCAGATTTGGGCTTCGAAGTGGAGATCGGGCCGCTGTTCGCAACGCCAGAAGAAGTCGCCGAGCAAGCCATCGCCAAAGGCGTGCACGTCGTCGGCGTGTCCTCGCTCGCGGCGGGGCATTTGACGCTTACGCCTGCTCTGCGCGCAGCCCTGGTGGAGCGCGGCCGCGGCGACATCATGATCGTCATCGGCGGCGTCATCCCGCCGGAAGATGTCGCGACGCTGAAGGAGATGGGGGCAGCGGCGGTTTATCCACCAGGCGGCGTGATTGCCGACATCGCGCAGAATTTGCTGGCGGCGCTGAACGAGAAGCTGGGCTATGCGCAGCCGGCGCGCAGATCGTGAGGGGTGTTGCTGTGATCGCGGTTGCATTCCTGGCGGCCTGCTCAACCACAAGCCCCACCGTTTCCGCCCTAACGGATGCCACGCCAATCGAGCGCCACGTGTTTCGCCGTCAACAGGAAGTGGCAGCGCTCAATGCAAGCGTTGGCGATGAGGCCATTGCTTATACACTCGACCGCTCACACGACCTCCAAGTGTACCAACGCTTGATCGCCCCTCGATTTGAACGCGACTTGACAAACGAATACCCAGAGGGCGTTCGCCTTGCGAGCGGGGTGTTTCTGTTGATTGGCGCTCAGGGAGATCACGATCTCGTTGAACTCATACGATTGGGTTCGACCTCTCCTGATGGCGGCTTCGAACGCTTGGAGGGCCTGACTTATATGTTTGATCGCCGCACCAAGCGCCTATTGGGCACAAGGGGCACAGAGTACTGATGCGCCTCCCGAATGCCCTCCTCGCCCTCTCCGCCATCCTAGCCATCGCCTACGGCGCGTTCGGCTCGAGCTTCTACGAAGGCGCGCCGCCTTTCGTTGTCGGCACGATCTTCAAAGCGTCGAGCATCGTCGTCCTCGGCCTGATCGCAATATGGACCGCCGGCGCCCCGCCGGGCGGCGCTGACGGCGGCAGGTTGGAGCGCGCGGCTCCTGCCGCGCATGCGGCGCGGAGCGCCGCGCTCCCTCCTTCAAACAAGTTGCTCGCCGCCGGCCTCCTCTTTGGCGCGCTGGGCGATGCGCTGCTCGCGTGGAGCCCCGACACGTTTCTCTATGGCGCGCTCGCGTTCCTGATCGGGCACCTCTTCTACATCGCGCTCTTCCTGCGCGCCGGCATCGGCGTCGGCGCGGCGTTGAAGCAGCCGCCGCGCCTCCTTGGCGCGCTCGCGCTGATCGCCGCCGCATTCGTGATGACGGCGCTGCTGGTGCCGCGGGACAACGCGATGTTCGCACCGCTCAGCGTCTATACTGGCGTGCTGACATTGATGGCGCTCTGCTCATTCACGCTGCCGGCGAAGCGCTGGTTGGTGATGGCGGGCGCGGTGCTGTTCTTTATTTCGGACGGCTTCGTCGCCTGGAACATGTTCCACCCCGATCCCGATCCCACGCTCGCCTACTGGCGCAGCTTTGCGGGCTGGATGGTGTATTGGGGCGGACAAGCGGCGATTTGCGTGGGCGCACTAGGGCTCCACAAACCCGCACGATAACGTTCTCTTTTTGTTCTTGACAGCAACGCCATCCTGAAGCTCAATGCGGCATCGGGAGGTTGGCATAATCGGCTACGTTACTATCGGTTCGAACGACATAGCGCGCTCGTGCGCCTTCTTCGACGCCGCGTTCGAGCCCTTGGGCTATGCGCGCAGCTTCGAAGGCGGCGGCTGGGCCGGGTACGGCCCCAATGGCAGCGGCGATGACGGCGTGCAGATTCTACTGGCAACGCCCGAGAACGGCCAACCCGCAAACTTCGGCAACGGCTCGATGCTGGCGTTCAAAGCGCCATCACGCGCGGCGGTGGATGCGTTCCACGCCGCAGCGCTCAGCGCCGGCGGCAAGGATGAAGGCGTGCGCGGCGAAAGCGATCCAGCCTTCTACGGCGCCTATGTCCGCGATCCCGAAGGGAACAAGTTTTGCGCCTATTGCCGGGGCTGACGCATCGCTGAGCTATGCCCACCCCCGGTTCGCGTGTAGCGACGCGGCTGTGAACGCAACGACTCTCACCACCGCCCGCGAAACGCTGCAGCGCGTGTTCGGCCACAGCGACTTTCGCGGGTTACAGAGCGACGTCATCACCGAAGTGCTCGAAGGCCGCGACGTGATGGCGGTGCTGCCGACCGGCGGCGGCAAGAGTTTCTGCTACCAGATACCCGCCATCCTGCGCCCCGGCGTCGGCCTCGTCGTCTCGCCGCTGATTGCGCTGATGCAGGATCAAGTCGCGGCGCTGCGTGCAGCCGGCGTGGCGGCGGCGCGATTGGATTCCACGCTCGACCGCGACGCGCGCCGTGATTGCCTCGACGCCGCGCGCGAGGGCAAGCTCGATCTTCTCTACGTGTCGCCGGAAGGGCTGTTCGCGCCGAACTTTCTTGACGTTTTGCAGCAATGCCCGCTCTCGCTCATCGCCATAGACGAGGCCCACTGCGTCAGCCAATGGGGCCACGACTTTCGCCCGGATTATCGCGCGCTCGGCAAACTAGCGGAAATCTTCCCCGACACGCCGCGCATCGCCGTCACCGCCACTGCCGATCTAAAAACCCAGGCCGACATCCGCACGCAACTCAAACTGGAGCATGCGCGCGCCTTCATCGATAGTTTCGACCGCCCCAACCTCGTGCTCGCCGCCGAGCGCAAGACGCGGCCAGCCGAGCGCGTGCTGGAGCTGGTGAAAGCGCGGCCCGGCGTCAGCGGCATCGTCTATGCCGGCACGCGCGACAATGTTGATGGCCACGCGGAAAGCCTGCGCAAGCACGGAATCGATGCGCTCGCCTATCACGCCGGCTTAGAGGCAGGCTTGCGCAGCGAGCGTCAGCATCGCTTCCAGGAAGAGGACAACGTCGTCATCGTCGCGACCGTCGCGTTTGGCATGGGCGTCGATAAACCCGATGTCCGCTATGTGATCCACGCCGATCCGCCGAAAAGCATCGAAGCGTATTGGCAAGAAGTTGGCCGCGCCGGGCGCGATGGCGAAACCTCGGAAGGCATCGCGCTTTACGGCGCCGGCGATCTCCGGCGCGCTTTGATGTTTGCCGGCCAATCGACCGCGACCGAGCAAGTCAAAGCCGTACAGGTGAAGAAGGCGCGGCAGCTCTTCAACTTTCTGGACGGCCTCACTTGCCGCCGCGCCGGCGTGCGCCGCTATTTCGGCGAAGAGAATGTCGAGCCGTGCGGCGTCTGTGATATCTGCGTCGACCCGCCGACCTCTATTGACGCTACCGAACTCGCGGCCAAGGCCATCTCCGCCGTCATGCGCATGGATCAGCGCTTCGGGCGCGGGCGCGTGGTGAACCACCTGCTCGGCAAAGCCGCCGACGGCCTCGACGCGCAATATGCCGAGCGCACCACCTTCGGCATCGGCAAAGACACGCACGAGAGCATGTGGCGCGCGGTGATCGAGCATCTCCTGTTTGAAGGCGTGCTCAGCGAAGAGGAAACCGAGCGGCCGACCTTGCGCGTCGGCGATGCCGACGCGGCGCGCGCCATCTTCAAGAAAGAGCTCACTATCCGCATGCGTGAAGCCGCCAAAGGCGGGCGGCGCTCGAAAGAAGAGCGCCGCGGCGAACGCGGGGCCAAACGCAGCGCGCAAGCCGGCTTCACTGGCGACGATGCAAAATTGTTCGAGGCGCTGCGCAATTGGCGGCGTGAAACCGCGCAAGCTTCAGGCGTGCCGCCCTACGTCATCTTCCACGATGCAACGCTGGCCGCCATCGTCTCGGCCAAGCCGGCGGATATCGCTGCCTTGGGCCGCATCGCCGGTATCGGCGAAGCCAAGCTCAAGCGCTACGGCGCCGAAGTACTGGCTGTTGTGATCGCCGGCTGCTAAGAGCGCTAAGCGGTTTCGTTCTCGCTGACGCGGCGCGCTTCCGGGCCTTCGCGGGCGAGATCGTCGGCCTGATCGATCCATTCCTCGTCGTCGATACGGCCACGCAAGCGCAAATACTGATCGACCCAAGCGACATGATCCGGCGTCCACGCCGCGATCTGATCGAAGTGGAAGATGCCGATGGCGTAGAGCGTGTTCTGCTGCAAAAGGCTGATGCCTTCGATCAGCGTCAGATCATCCGGTGCGCCGTTGCGCGCGCTGGCGAGCACTGGCGGCTTCGCGCCGCGGCGCGATGGCGCCGGCGGCGCGGCGGCTTTGGGCGCCGGCTCACTGGGCGCAATGTCGGCGGCTGGCGCACGCTCGACCGGCGTGGACTGCGGCGGCACGACACGCTCCGCTTGCTCCAGGTGGCGGACCCGCGCTTCCAAGTATCGCGCGCGCCACTTCCAGCGATCCGGATCGGGCGCGGCGTCGACTTGCGCAAGCGCGACTGGCGCGAGCGCCGGCGTCTCAGCTTCGCGCGCCTGCAAATGGGCGACGCGCCGCTCGAGATAGAGTAAGCGCCAGCGCAGCAGCTTGTCGACATCGGCGTCCGCAGCGAACGGCTCAACTTCCGCAACTTCCGACGACGCTTCTTCTAACGGCGTTTCAACCACCGACGCGCGCAACGTGCGCACTTCGTCCGCCAAATACTCAGCCTGTGCTTGCGCATCGCGAACGCGCCATTCCGGCAGCGGCGACGGCGCCGAAGCGGCCGCGGCGCGGGCTACGCCTTCCAGGTACTGCACGCGCTGTTCGAAATAGCGCAGCCGCCACGCCTGCAGTGCTTCTTCCTCACTCGGCCGCGCGACCGCCGGCGGCGCCACCGCCACCGGATCGGCCGCCACTTCAATCTCACGCGCCCGTTCGCTCTCGTGCGCCGCAGTAAGCGCGCGCAGACGTGTCAGCTCTTCACCATCCGTATCTTGCCGCTCCAACTGCCGGCGCAGCTCCGCCGCTTCACCGGCAGCGTCATCGGCGCGCCCTCGCGCGTGTTCGAGCGCCTGCTCCAGTTCAGCGATGCGGCTGTCGCGAATGCGCGCGAGGCTATCGTCGGCTTCGGCACGCACGCGGCTGACGTCAGCGCCAGTGTCGAGCGCGTCACCGCCGGCGAGCTTGCCCAGATCTTGGATCAGCCGGTCGCGTTCGGCGCGGCGCTTCATCTGCTCCGGCGTAGCCCGGTCAGCAGCGTAGATCCAACCGGCCGCGCCAGCGGAAACGGCCGCCAGCAATAGCCAGATCGACAATTGTCCGATCAGATATATCATGACCGCGCCTCAGCTGCTGACATAAAACTCGATCCGTCGATTGGTCGCCTGCCCCGCCGGCGTGGTGTTGGAGACGCGTGGATTGTCGGGACCATAGCCGCGCGCCGTTAGCCGCGACCGCGATACGCCTTGCGCCGCCAGATAATTCGCCACCGCGTCAGCGCGCGCCCGCGAGAGCTCCATGTTGAGATCGCGCGCGCCTTGGTTGTCGGTGTGGCCGGCGACTTCGATCCGGAAGCGATCGCAGCGCAGGGCCACCGAGGCGAGCGCATCAAGAATGCGCCGGCTCGACGGATCGATGGCGGCAGAACCCGCGGCGAAATTGACGACGTTGCGCTCCATCATGCGATCGAAGGCGCGCTCGCAGGTCTCGGCGTCGCCGCTGGCGAGGTTGAGCCCTTGCAGTTCAGGGTGCTGCACATCGAGTCCATCGACCGTCACAGCCATACGCACGCGAAACGGCGCCGGCGCCTGCGCAAACGCATCGTTCAGCGCATCGACGTCCTCCGAGCCGCCATCGCCGATGAACGCAACTTGGTTGTCGACGATGCGCGCTTCGCCGGTGTTGAGCCGCGCCAAGCCTCGCACCGCATTCCGCGCAACATGCTCGAACGCCGGCGACGCCGCGCCGCCAGCTACGTGCATCTCATCGATGGGGTCAGCGCCGGAGAACGCGGCGCGCGCAGTATCGAGCAAAGTCGTACGCACGCCTTCACTCGGCACGGCGCCTGCGAGCACGATGCTGTCGCCGTCGCGGCGCGCCGTCCAAACATAAGGCCGCTCGATCGAGCCGACGCTCAGGCCCGAGACATCGACCGAAGTGACGCCGCCCGGCCACGGCCCCCCGGCGCCAGCAGCTGTGAGCGCGGCGTGGCGCGCGGCGGCGATGTCCTCGTCGCTCTCCAGGATGCCGGCCAGCACGGCGCGCTGGCCGTCCATATCGACATCGACACCCGGGTAACCTGCAGTGATCAACGCCGCTTCGACGCGGCGCTCCAACGCCTGCGGCATGCCCCAGTTCGTGCCGATGCCGAGCACCATGGCGATCGCCGCGCAGAAGCCGGCGATGATCAGCCCCAGCGGCAGCTTGTCGTCCGCGTCGTTTCTGGTCGTCTGGTTCATGAGCCGCGCGCGCGCTTCACTTGCGCGTCGGTCAACAGACGGCGCAATTCATCGGTATCGCGCGCCTCGTTACGGGCGCGCGCACCGGCGATCAGCGCGAACAGGCGCCAACCGGCGGCGAACCCCAACAGGATTGCGGCGATGAACAAGATCACCTGGGAGAAGAGCAGGCCCAACATATTTCGCGCGCCGCGTGCGCCTCCAAAGCGTTTCAGCTAGCCTTAACGTCCTTCTAATGCCTGGAGAACTAGGCGAAAACCGGAAACACCCGGGCGGGCGAACGCCCTGAAAGAGAACATGGCGCATCAGATCACCAGCGCGTCCAATCCGCTGATCAAGACGCTGAAGAGCTTGCACGCGAAGAAGGGCCGGGCCGAGACCGGGCTCTTCCTCGCCGAGGGCGCGCGCCTGGCGGTCGAGGCGGCCGACCTTGGCGTCTGGCCGGAGATCTTGGTGTTTTCGCCGGCCGCGATGACGCGCGATCAGGTGCGCGCGCTGATCGGCGAAGCTGAGCAGCGGCGCGTGCGCACGATAGAGACCAGCGAGACAGTGCTGGCCCAGATCAGCAAGCGCGACAATCCGCAGACCGTCATCGGCGCATACCGTCAGCGTCTAGCCGCGCTCAACGACATGGACGGTGAGACAATCGTAGCGCTCGAAGGCGTGCGCGATCCCGGCAATCTCGGCACCATCCTGCGCACGGCCGATTCCACCGGCGCCGGCGGCGTGGTGCTGATCGGCGAAAGCTGCGATCCGTTTTCGGTCGAAGCCGTGCGCGCCAGCATGGGCTCCCTCTTTGCGATGAAGCTGGCGCGCGCATCGTTCGATGAGCTCATGCATTATAAGAAGGCGCGCGGGGCCGATATGTTTGGGCTGTCGCTCAAAGGCGGCCCGCTCGATCCCGGCACGCCGGCGCCGGCGAAGGCGATCGTGCTGATGGGCAATGAGCAGTCGGGCTTGCCCGATTTTATGGAAGCCGCCTGCGATCATCTGGTGAAGCTGCCAATGCGCGGACGGGCCGATAGTTTGAACTTGGCGATCGCAACGGGCGTGATGCTCTACGATCTATGGCGGAGACGCGGATATGACGGCGCGCGCGCCTGAGATTTTAGTGGCCGACGATTGGCGCGATTACCGGATTTTGGATTCCGGCAATGGCGGCAAGCTCGAACAGGTCGGCCCTTATCGCTTCGTGCGACCGGAGCCGCAGGCGTTGTGGGCGCCAGCGCTTGGCGCCAGCGAGTGGGATAGCGCCGATGCGATCTTTACCGGCTTGACCGGCGAAGACGATGACGGCGGCCGCTGGCGTTTCAATCGCGAGCTGCCGCAGAGTTGGACGCTGAAGTGGGACGATCTCTCCTTCCTGTCGCGGCCGACGCCGTTTCGTCACCTTGCGTTCTTCCCCGAGCACTCGGTGCATTGGCGCTATGCGCGCGAGTGCTTGCAGGCGCATCGCGGCGCGCAGCCGGAAGTGCTGAACCTGTTCGGCTATACCGGCCTTGCCTCGCTCGCCTGCGCTAAGGCCGGCGCGAAGGTGACGCATGTCGACGCCTCGAAGAAAGCCATCGGCTTTGCGCGCGACAATCAGCGCGAAGCCGGCTTGGACAGCGCGCCGATCCGCTGGATCGCCGACGATGCGCTGACTTTCGTAAAGCGCGAAATCCGACGCGGCCGCCGCTATGACGGCATCATCCTCGATCCGCCGAAATTCGGACGCGGCCCCGACGGCGAAACCTGGCGCCTGGAAGAGAATCTCCCCGAGCTGCTCGACGCCTGCCAAACCCTGCTGCGCACCGATCCAAACGACCGCGCCAGCGCCAAAGGTTTCATGATCGCTACAGTGTACGCAGTGCGACTGTCGTACCTAGCGCTCGCGCAAACAGCGCAGCAGATGTTTACGGGCGGCGAGTGGCAAACGGGTGAGATGGCGCTGCCGCATGAAGGGCGGGAGCTGCTGTTGCCGACTGCGATTTTTACGCGGTGGCGGGGGTGATCAGAGTCGCCACGTTGGTCCCCATTGCCGAAAGGCGGCATGCACTAGCCCTCCGGCGACTCGCGGACGGAAGTAACGCGGAGCGTTCCCCACTTTCCATAAATCGCCAGCCCAAGCAGGATTAACCCTCCGAACATAACGCTCTGCATCGCAAGGATGAACGGGACCATTATGATCATCGGCAACGCCATCGCGGCGCCACTGACCGCCTGGCCGTTCTGATCCATGCCCGCCGGCGAAAATGCAAAGAGCAAGCCCATCAACAGGAACAAGGGGAGGAAGATCACGCCAGCGCCGATGACATATCCGACCGCTATCGGCACGAAAAGGCTATCGATGGACAGCTTCCCATCAACTGCTTTGATTTCCATCAAGCGCTCCCAGGGTTGTGTGTACTATTCACGCGAGCCAATGTCCGCTCCAGCCAGCAGCCCTCACCCTACCGCTCAATCTTCACCAGCGCATCGCCCAAGCTCGCCACATAAACCGGCCCATCGCCCGGCGAGAGGATCACGCCGGTCGCGGCGCCTGGGAGGCGTCCCCACAAGGCCGGCGCGAACAGTTCTAGCGCGCCTTCGCGGGCGGCGGCGCGGCGGGTCCATTCGGCGACCAGCGCTTCGCTCTCCGGCGTGCTTTCGCGAAACGCGGTGCGCATGGCGCCCGTTTCCGGATCGACGACGATCAGCGCGCTCTGGATCGGCGAGGCCACCCAGAGCTGCCCCTGCTCATCAAGTTCGACATTATCCGGCCCGACAATGTTAGCGAGCTCGCGGCGCTCACTCAGCGCGCCAGTCTCCAGCGCGACACGATACGCGACGATCCGATCGCCCATCGTCTCGGCCACATAAAGCTCGCCGCGCGCTTCATTGATGGCAATGCCGTTGGCGAACAGGAGCCCGTCGATCAACATCTGCGCCGGCGCGCGTGCGCCGTCGGCGGCGGGCGGCGCGATACGGAAGAGCGCGCCTTCGGCCGCGTAGTTGTTCAGCGGCGCAAACAGCTGCGCTTCGGCTTGCGGCCCCGCCGCATTGTACGCCGATTGCGTGAACCAGATCGCGCCGGTGCTATCGGTGATCGCCGTGTTGACGCCGTACGGGTGCGTGTAGATCAGCTCCACGGCTTCGGTGTTGAGATTCACGCGGTAGATCGCGCCAGTGTAAACGTCAGCTACCAGCGCGTGAACGCCATCCGGCTCCAGCGCTACACCGTTCGGCCCTGCGATCTGCGCTGGCGGCGCGTGTACGTATCCGGCTTCGGCAAAGCGCCCGAACGGCCGCGTCGTTTCGTCGGGGCCGATGAGAAGCAAGCCATGCACTTGATCGATGACGATGAGCCGGCCATCGGCGAGCGCCAGGCCATCTTCAACTCGAGCAAGTCCGCGCGCCGCCGGAAAGATCGCGCCGTCGTCCATGGTCCACGTACGCGGCGCCTCCGCCGCCGGCGCGCACGCCATCAAAGCCGCCGCCATCACCAACACAATCGCCCGCATGCCCGCCCCCTATGTCTTATGCTTGCGGTATGTAGAGCAGGCGCGCGGAGTGCTGTCGAGGAATCCTCGCTAATGAAAATTGCGCCCCTTCGGCATCACGTTCGCGGCGGCGCTTAGATTGATGCGGACATCGCGGGGATGTCGCTGCGGGTCGCCGCGCCAGGAGCCGCCGGGATGGCCGGTGTTCGCTTCATCGGTTGGCGAGGTGGGGTCGAGCTGCGGGCCAGCGGCGGAGAGTTTAGCCAGCAGCGGATTCCAATCGTGCACGCGCTCGGCGATGACATGGATGACGCCGCCCTCCTTCTGCACCGGCCCATCGATGGCGACGAGCCGCCCGCCCAACACTTCGCGGCGGTATTGCTCAAACAATTTCGGCCAGACGACAATGTTGGCGATGCCGGTTTCATCCTCCAGCGTCATGAAGATAACGCCGGACGCGGTGCCCGGCCGCTGGCGCACCAGCACCAGCCCGGCCACGCGTACACGCTCACCATTGCGCACATCTTTCAGCGTCTCCGCTTTAATGGCGCGCCGCGCGCTGAGTTCATCGCGCAGCAACGCCGTCGGATGCGCCTTCAGCGACAGACCAATAGTGCGATAATCCTCGACGATATGCTCGCCCAACGGCATCGCGGGGAGATCGAAGTCCGCCTCTTGCGTCGGATCATGCGCTTGCGCAAACAACGGCAAATCCTCTTGCCCGCCGACGCGATTGAGCCCACGCACTGCCCATAGCGCATCGCGGCGATCAAGGCCGAGCGAGCGGAACGCATCAATGTTGGCCAAGCGCTCCACCGTTGACGCCGGCAAACCACTGCGCAGCCACACGTCGCGAATGGAATCGTAGCCGCGCCCGCGCCGCGCTATGAGTTGCCTTAGCTCATCTTCCTTCAGCCCATTGGCCTGACGAAAACCCAAACGCATCGCATGCGTCGAGCGCACATCGCCGGCCATGTCGCGATGACGCACGTGCAAGCGCTTGGCCGCCTCCGGCCCCGGCTCCAACGCATTATCCCAGTCCGACAAATTCACATCGATCGGCCTGATCTCGACGCCATGATCGGCGGCATCGCGCACGATCTGCGCCGGCGCGTAAAAACCCATCGGCTGCGAGTTCAGCAACGCTGCCGCAAACACATCCGGATAATAGCATTTCAGCCAACACGATACGTAGACGAGGATCGCAAAGCTCGCGGCGTGGCTCTCCGGAAAGCCGTACTCGCCGAAGCCTTCGATCTGCGCGAACGACGCCTCGGCGAAGTCGCGCTCGTAGCCGTTGCCGATCATGCCATCGATGAATTTCTGCTTCAGCGCCCCGATGGTGCCGACGCGCTTGAACGTCGCCATGGCGCGGCGAAGCTTGTCGGCCTCGGTCGGTGTGAACCCCGCCGCCGTAATCGCGATCTGCATCGCCTGCTCTTGAAAGAGCGGCACCCCGAGCGTGCGCTTTAGCACCTCCCACAATTCCGGCTTCGGCGCCGACGCTTTTTCCAGCCCCTGCCGGCGCTTCAAATAGGGATGCACCATGCCGCCCTGGATCGGCCCTGGCCGCACGATCGCAACCTCAATGACCAGATCATAAAACTCCTTCGGCTTCAGCCGCGGCAGCATCGACATTTGCGCCCGGCTCTCGACCTGGAAGACGCCGATGGAGTCCGCCCGGTGCAGCATCGCATAGACGCGCGGATCGTCGGTATCGCCAGAGTCGAGCTTGACGAGTTCGTCATCGGGATAGTGATGCTTGCATAGATCAATGGCTTTGCGAATACAGGTGAGCATGCCAAGCCCAAGCACATCGACCTTCAGGATGCCGAGATCTTCCAGATCGTCCTTATTCCACTCAACAACTGTGCGATCCTCCATCGCCGCGTTCTGCACCGGCACGACATCGTGCAATTTTTCGCGCGTAATAACGAAGCCGCCGACATGCTGCGAGAGGTGGCGCGGAAATCCGTGCAGCTCATTGGCCAAAGTCACGCATTGCATCAGCTTAGTGTCGGTGACGTCCAAGCCCTGCTCAGCCAAATCCTTCGCCTCAACCCCGCGCGACCACCAATGCAGCGCCTTAGCCAGCCCGCTGATGCGGTCCTCCGAATAGCCGAACGCCTTGGCCACTTCGCGGATGGCGCTGCGGCCGCGATAGCAAATCAACGTCGCCGCCAGCCCGGCGCGATCACGGCCGTACTTCTTATAAATGTACTGGATCACCTCTTCGCGCCGCTCATGCTCGAAATCGACATCGATATCCGGCGGCTCATTGCGCTCTTCGGAGACGAAGCGCTCGAACAGCAGCGTGCTTGTGGCCGGATTGACCGAGGTGACCCCCAGGCAATAGCAGATCGTCGAGTTTGCCGCCGACCCCCGCCCCTGGCACAAAATAGGCGCGACCTTATTGCCGTCCTTATCGACCCCGGAGCGCGCAAACCTCACAATGTCCGCGACGGTGAGAAAATACGGCGCGTATTTGATACGCGCGACGATTTCCAACTCCCGCTTCAAAGCGGCTGACACCGTTTCCGGAATGCCGTCGGGATAACGCTTGTGCGCGCCTTCCCAGGATAGCGCCTCCAGCGCTTGCTGCGGATCGGTGAAGCCTTCGGCGGTTTCCTCCGGATATTCGTAGCGGAGCTGATCCATGGAGAAGCTGACGCCCGCGAGAAAGCGCAAACTCTCCGCCACCGCTTCCGGCGCATTCTTATAAAGCCGCGCAATTTCCGTCGGCGACTTCAGCTGACGCTCGGCATTCTTCGCCAGCAGCGCGCCGGCTTGGTCGAGCTTGGTCTTCTCGCGAATGCAGGTAACGACATCGAGCAGCGGCCGGCGGTCGCCACGATGCATCAGCGGCTCGGTGGTGGCGAGCAAGCGCGCGCCGGTTTGCGTCGCGAGCGCTCTGAGTTGGCGGATGCGGCGACGATCTTCGCCGTTGAACTGAAACGGTGCGGCGAGCCACACTTCGCCCGCCGCTTGTTTGATCTGCGTCAGATATGTCGCCAGCGCATCCGGCGCATCGCCCATGGCGAACACCGGCATGAGGATCGTCTGCAGACCCTCCGCGTGCGCAAGATAATCAGCAAAATCCAGCCAGCACTCGCCCTTCGGCGCGCGGCGGTTGCCGACGGTCAGTAGCCGCGTGAGATTGGCGTAAGCGGCGCGCGTTTTCGGATAGGCCAGCAGATCCGGCGTCCCGTCGCGAAACACGAGGCGCGCCCCCACAATCGTCCGCACATCGCCGCGCCCCTCTTCGCGCAACGATTTCGCTTTCACGTGCGCTCGCACCACCCCTGCAAGCGTATTGCGATCGGCCACGCCAATGCCAGCCAAGCCAAGCGCCGCCGCCTGCTCCACCATCTCTTCTGGATGAGAGCCAGATCGCAAGAACGAGAAGTTCGTGGTGACGCAAAGTTCAGCGAAGCTCATGCCTCCGCTCCTTCGGAGCGGCCGCATGAGCAGAAATCAGAAACCAGAAACCAGAAGTCACTTCTCATGACTACGACCAGCTCTTTGACAAGCCGCGCAGCATCTTAGCTAAGTCGACGTACTCGCCCTTCCAGGCAGCCGCTGTTTCTTCGGCTATATATCCAAGATCGGATGCGTATCGCACCCATACTTGCATCTCGTCGCACGATCCGACCGCGATCACGAGGAATCGTCTGAACTCCGCACTTGAAGCGCGTTGCCGGCCAAACCCTTCGGCGATGTTTGCGCAAACTGATTTGCTCGCACGGCGCATTTGATCGCCCAGCGCGTACTGCTCCATTTTAGGGAAAATCAACGACGCTCTGTGGACATCCAGTGAAATAGCGTAAGCGCGCTGAAACACTTGCAAATCTTCAAAAGACTTAATCGACCCGCTCATCGTCAGCTCCACTCTGGCACTAACTTCTGATTTTCGGCTTCTGGTTTCGGGCTTCTGCATCATGCGAACAGCCCATGCACGAACCAGCGCGGCGCCTCATCGCTCTCGCCGTAAAAGCCTTCGCGATAGAGCCAATAGCGCCGTCCTTGTTTGTCTTCGACGCGGTAGTAATCGCGCGTCGGCGCGCCGCCGAGCCAATCGCCGCTAATCCGCTCCGGCCCTTCGGCGCGCGTCACTTCGCGCAACACGCGCCGCCAGCGAAAGCGGATCGGCGGCCCATCCGGCACGCTCGCCAGCGTCTCGATCGGCTGCGGCTGCGCAAACACTGTAAGCGGCCGGCGCATGACGCCATCGGGCGGCGGCGCCAAAGTTATTACCTCCTGCTTGCCGAGCGCCGCGCTCCAGCCGCCGGCTTTCTCCGGCGCATGCATGTCGTTCAACTTCGGCCGCAGCACGCGTTTGACGCCGAGCCGCGCACTCAACACATCAACGATCGCGGCAATCTTCTCCGCGCTCGCCTGCCCGGCCTCGACCGCTACCAAGCTCCGCGCCGCCCCTTCGACGCGTTCCATCTGCACGACATCGAGCCGCGCCGCTTCGATGCCGAACTCGGCGTCGAGATTATCTGCCGCTTGGCCCAACTTTTCACGGAAGAGCCGCAGCAAAGGCTTTACTTCGCGCTCCGGCCGGCTGACGCCGATCTCGATCACGCGGTCGCGGCCATCGACGCCGAACAAATGCAGCTGGGCTCGCCGCACGCCGGCGCCGCGGCGTTCAAGCTTTTCGATCACATCGGCGCACAAAGCTTCGGTCGCGATCAACATCGTCTCGACGCTGAACAGCGGCTCCAGAAAGCGCCGCAGCGCAAACACGGGCGGCGCCGGCCGCCGCGGCGTCAGCACTTCCGGCGCTCGCCCCAAAGCTTGATCCAGCCGCCGCATCGCCCGCTCGCCCGCGCGCGCCGTGAACGACGAACGCGGCGCACGCAGCACCTGGCCGATGGTTTTGAGCCCCAACCGGTTCAGCAAAGAGGCGGCCGCTTCGTCCAGCCGCAGCGCCTCGATCGGCAAGGGCGCCAGGGATTGCACCAAATCTCCCCCTCCCCCTTGCGGGGAGGGGGCGGGGGGTGGGGGGCGATCAGGATAAAGCAGGACGGCGCCGTTTGCGCCTCTTCCTGAACGCCCCCCCTCTCCCTGCCCTCTCCCCCGCAAGGGGGGAGAGGGTTCACGCGCAAATCTTGCCAGCGCCCATGCCGCACCCGGCGTCGGCGCAAGCGCCGCGCGTACGGCGAAGCCTTGCGCTAACAGCCGCCGCGCGATCTGGTCACGCAGCGCTTCTTCGCCGCCGAACAGATGCGCGCAGCCAGCAATGTCCAGAAACAGCCCGTCCGGCGCATCGACCACAACGATCGGCGTAAAGCGCTCGCACCACGCCGCGATATGATCGAGCGCAAGCGCGTCTTCTGCGGGCTCAGCCTCCACCGCCGCCAAGCCCGGCTGCATCGCCCGTGCATCAGCGAGCGACATCGCCAGCCGCAAGCCCAGCGACGAGGCGCGCGCATCGACGCCGGTCAGCAGGAAGCCGTTGGCTTCCTTCGCATAGATGGCGAGCGGGCGATCCTCAGCCGGCCCGCGCCCGGATCGGATGAGCCGATCCGTCGCCAGGCGCGGCAGATAGATCGCCAACCAACACGCGCTGGTCATGCGTGACGCGCTTGCGGACGGAAAACCGCTTCACACTTTTCCTGCATGCGCTCTGCAAAGTCGCGCTCATAAGCGTTCCAATCCAAAACAAAGGCGCGCCCCGAAGGGCCGCCGCGATTGCGCGTAAGTTCGGCGCGGAACGTTGGCGGCCCTAGCTCTCCAGCCTCCGCATCGCTTGGCGCCGGCGCGATCGACCAGCGCGTCCACGCCGCGCTCGGCCCGTTGGCCGGCTGCAGCAGCACACAGCGCGAGCCATTGCGTTCGGCGAACAACAACAACCGGCGGCTGGCTTTGAGATCGAGCGGCTTGCCGCGCGCACCCAGCGCACAAATCACCACCGCGCCCGCCGCCGCCAAAGCTTGCTCGGCCGCCCAGAGCGCCTCTTCGCGTTTCTTGGCGCGCACCACGATCAGCCGGTCGAGCGCCAGCCCATAGCGCGCGAGCCCGACCGGGTAAGGCGCGCCCTCCTCGGCAAACGCCGCTGCCTCGCCCGCCCAAAACACCGCCGCCGGCCCAGCCCAACTGGCGGCCAGCGCCAAAGTGAAGCCCAACGCCGCCGTCTCGCCCCCCGGCCCCGCCGGCCCAACCTCATGCAACGGCTGCCCCGCCATGGCGGCGGCAATCCCGGCAAAACCGGGCGCAAAGGGGGCTGGACGCGGACTCATGTTCTCTATATGTTCTAGACCTTCGAGTCGGTCCCTTCAAGAGGTGCGATGTACGCTTACGCCCTGTTCGACACCGCCATTGGCCGCTGCGGCATCGCTTGGGGGCCGCGCGGCGTGATTGGCGTGCAGCTGCCCGAGCGCAGCGAAAGCGCCACGCGCACGCGTCTGATGCGCCATTGCCCGAACGCCGACGAACTTGAGCCGCCAAAACCCATCGCCCGCGCCATCGACGACATCACCGCCCTGTTGCGAGGCGAAAAGAAAAGCCTGCGCACCATCACGCTCGATATGAGCCGCGTGCCGGCCTTCAACGCCCGCGTCTACGACACCACCCGCGCCATCGCGCCGAGCTTGACGCGCACCTATGGCGAGATCGCCCGCGCCATAGGCGACGCCGACGCCGCCCGCGCTGTCGGCCAAGCCCTCGGCCGCAACCCGTTCGCCATCGTGGTGCCATGCCACCGTGTCGTCGGCGCGAATAGCAAACTCATCGGCTTCAGCGCCAATGGCGGCATCGCCACCAAACTGAAGATGCTCCAAATCGAAGGCTGGCGCGCAGCTGAGCCCATGCTGTTCGACGAATTGGCGTGACGCGCGTAACGGCGCGAGCGCCGCCGTGCACGTAGAATTCCCTCGCGTCCGCGAAGCGGGACGTTTTCAGCGTGCGAGGGCGCGTTATCGGTGGAGACTGCTCACATGCGCACACACCTCGTCGGCCTTGCGGCCGTATTCGTTGCTCTTCTTATGTCAGCGGCGCCGGCGGCGGCGGACACGGTCGAATGTCCACTTAGCCAAGCGCGACGCACGATCACCAACGATTTGCCGAGCGGCTGGTGGACGACGCCGATCCTCAACAATCTATCCGAGACACGCGTGCAGGAGATCGGCGGCGAACCGGCGCTGATCTGCGTCTATGGCCCGTCCGGCTCGGTGCAGCGCAACGCGCCTGCTAACCAAACATGCACCGCGCGTACTGGCGGCTTTGACTGCACGCCGCGCATCCGCATCGTCCCGATGCCAACACCGCCATCGCCATCGCCGGTCACACTCTCGACCGGCCCGCTCTCAGTGCCGCAAACATATATGTTCGACCTCGACGCCGGTTCGGTCGGCAGCTCGGGCGACATCTGGTTTCAAGCCGTCACCGCGAGCCAATTGTATCTAACCCCGCGCGGCGGCGCGCAGATGGCGGTGGGCGACGGCTCCAACCGCGGCCGCGACGGCTGTGCGAGCGCGAGCTTCTCCACCGGGCGCGTCGCCCTCTCGGCAACGCCAGTCGGCACTTACATCTGCGTCCGCACCAACGAAGGCCGCATCAGCCAATTCCGCATGAACGCCATCTCGGCCGGTTCGCCAAAAACACTGTCGATCGGCTACACGACTTGGGAGTGAGGCTTCCCATGGACCGCCGGCGCCTTCGTCGGCGGTCCATCACTGCCTCGGTCGCGCGGCTCTATTTCGCCCACTCGTCCCAGCTTGGAGCGCGGGCCTCCGGCCGCATTGGCGCGATACTTTCTAAGTGTGGCGCCTGAAAAGAGCAGGCCGGCGGCCCGCGCTCCACCCTGCAAATACTGAATCGAGTCCCGAGCGGACGCCCGGGAACAATCTCAAACGCCGCCGCATTAGTCCCGACGTAGAGGACAATTCATGACCGGCTTCGTCGACAACATCGAAACCCTGACCACCGAGAACTCAGATTTTCGCCGCGTGCTCTACACCGGCAAGCACCTGCAGCTGGTGCTGATGTCGCTTGAGCCGGGCCAGGAGATCGGCTCGGAAGTGCACGAGGATCATGACCAATTCTTTCGCATCGAGAGCGGCAAGGGCGCAGTCGTGATTGATGGCGAACGCACCGAAGTGAAGGACGACGACGCGATCATCGTGCCGGCGGGTGCGCGGCACAACGTCATCAATTCCGGCTCAGAGCCGCTGCGGCTCTACACCATTTACGGCCCGCCCGAACACGAAGAAGGCGTCGTCGCGGAAGACAAAGCCGACGTCGAAGAAGAACACTTCGATGGGCGAACGACGGAGTAGCCGTGGGTGCGTTCACCGGCTACATTCCAAAAAACTCCGATCCATCGCGGGTAATCAGATGACCAGTGCACGCCGCCCCTTTCTTACCTTGCTTGTCGCCAGCCTGCTCGGCGCATGCGCCACCATCGACTCAACGCCGGACGCCCCGTCAATCGCCACGAACGACCGCGCGCAAGCAGCGCAAACGCATACTCAGATTATGCAACAGCTCGGCGGCGCCGTCGAAGGTTCCGCGAGCGCCTATGTCGCCACGATCGGCGAACGCGTCGCCGGCGCCGCCGGGGTGCCCGGCCAATGCACTTTCACGCTGGTGAATTCCGAAGTCATCAACGCGTTCGCGGTACCTGGCTGCTATATCTATGTGACGCGCGGACTGCTCGCGATCATGAATTCGGAAGACGAGCTGGCCTCCGTGCTCGGTCACGAAGTTGGTCACGTCGTCGCCGATCACGCGGCGCGTCGGCAAAATACCGCGACGCTCTCGGGGCTCGGCGCTCTACTGGCCGGCGTCCTCACTGGGTCTGGCGAAATCGCGCAAATGGCCGGCCAAGCGGCGCAATTTTATGCGCTCAGCTATTCGCGCGACCAGGAGTTCGAGGCCGATGACCTGGGTGTCCGCTATCTGCAACGCACCGGCTATAATGCCTACGCCGCATCAGATCTGCTGAACGCCCTCGGCTCTAGCGAAGCTCTGTCGCAACGCACAAGCGGCCGCGAAACCGCGAGCGCGACACCGGCCTGGGCGCGCACGCACCCGCTCTCCGCCGATCGCGTCAACCGCGCCAACGCACAAGCTGCCGCGACCGGAGCGACACGCGATGCACCGCCAGAGCGCGTTGCGCCTTACTTCGCAGCGATAGACGGCATGCTCTACGGCGATGACCCGGAACAGGGCTTCGTCAACGGTCGCACGTTCTCGCACCCAACTTTGCGTATCGCCTTCGAGGCCCCGCAGGGCTTCTCGCTGACCAACTCGCCAAGCGCGGTGCTGATCGCCGGGCCCAACAATTTGCGTGCGCAGTTCGGCGGCGGCGCGCTGCAGGGCGATCTCACCGCGTACGCTACCAACGGCCTGCGCCAATTGCTCGGCAATACACCATCACAGGTGGGTCAGACGCGGCGCAGCACCACGAACGGTTTAGAGACCGTCACGGCGCCGGCCCGCGCGCAAGCGCAAGGCGGCCAAGTGGTGGATGTCGCCGTAACAGCCTATCGCGTCGGCGACCGCGCCTATCACTTCATCACCATCGCACCATCGGGCACAGGCGGCGCCTTTGCCTCGATGCTGAGTTCCATGCGTCCGCTAACAGCGCAGCAAGCGGCAGCGTTGCGCGCGCGGGTGATCGATGTGGTGCAGGTCCGCGCCGGCGACACCGGGCAATCACTGGCCCGGCGGATGGCGTATGACGATTACCAGCTCGAGCGCTTCCTCGTGCTCAACGGACGCGAATCGAACCAACCGCTGCGCACCGGCGAGCAAGTGAAGCTCGTCATCTACGCGCGCTAGCGCCCGCTCGGCAAATCCTTGAACGCGACGCCCTTATCGACGCGCACATCTTGCGGCAGGCCGAGCACGCGTTCGGCGATGATGTTTTTCAAAATCTCATCGGTGCCGCCGGCGATGCGCAGGCCCGGCGCGAACATGTAGCTCTGGTGGAAGGCGCCTTCGAGCGGGGCGAGATCGGGATCGTTGATAATGCCGAAATGGTCCTGCGCCTCGATCGCGGTGTTGGCGATGTCCATCATCTGATTGGCGTTGATCACCTTGCCGATCGAACTCTCGGGGCCAGGCGTTTGCCCCTTCGATAGCGCCGTCATGGTGCGGAACTTGGCGAGCTTGTAGCCTTCGGCCCGCACGATCCAATCAGCGAGCTTCTGGCGAAACGCTTCGTCCTTGATCAACGCGCCTTCGCCAGTTGGCGAAGCGATGCCGCGGGCGAAATCGAGGATTTCTTTGTAGTCCGGCCCGTAGGAGCCGCCGACAGCAAGGCGCTCGTTCATCAGCGTCACCAGCGCCACGTTCCAGCCCATGCCCGGCTCGCCCAAGCGGCTCGAATCCGGAATGCGCACGTCGGTGAAATAGACTTCATTGAAATCGCGACCGCCCGACATTTGATGGATGGGGCGCACGTCGACGCCCTTCTGCTTCATGTCGACGATGAACATGGTGAGGCCCTTGTGCTTCTCCACGTCCGGATTGGTGCGCACCAGCAAGATGCCGTAATCGGAAAACTGCGCGCCGGTGGTCCACACCTTCTGGCCGTTGACGATCCAGTCGTCGCCATCGCGCACGGCTTTGGTCTTCGAGGCCGCAACATCGGAGCCGGCGCCCGGCTCGGAGAAGAGCTGGCACCAAATTTCATCGCCGCGCAGCGCCTTGGCGACGTAGCGATCCTTGGTCGCTTCATCGGAGAATGCGATCACCGTGGGGACACACATGCCGAGGCCGATTGAGAACGGCGCCGCCGGCGCGTCGAATTTCGCTTCTTCCTGATTAAAGATCACCGCATAGATCGGCGGCAATCCCCGCCCGCCTTGCTCCTTCGCCCAAGTGATGCCGGCGAAACCGGCCTCAAGCTTCTTGGCCTGGTACGCCTTCGCCGCCGCCAGATATTCCTTCGGCGACAGCTTGCGCTGCAGCCGCTCGCTCTCAGCGCTCTTCGGCTTCACATTTGCTTCGAGAAACGCGCGCGCCTCAGCGCGAAATTTGGCTTCCTCGGGCGTATCGTTGAAATCCATTATTCGCTCCTAAGGTCCACGTTCAACTATTTGCCAATCGAAACCGCTATCCAGACAGATCGCGCCCAGGGCACAGTCACTTCTCTCGAACATCCCCACGACGCATGTCCACACGGGTTCCGTTGTGATCGGCGCCCTGTCGGACCACACAACTCGAAGACCCCATTGCCGGCCGCTCGGTTCTTGTGGCCGCCGAGCGCCAGACACAAAGATATTTCTGTCCTCAAACTGATTGGTCGCACGCCCACAAGTTCGCACAAGCGTGTTCTCATATGGCGCCGGATTGGCGGTCAGTTCGCGCAAGTCAACATAAGTCGAAGCATGCGCGCACGCAGCGAGAAAAGGCGTTGCTAGAAACAGCAACCTCACGCGGCGTTCCTCTGCTCCAACCGCTTCACCAATTTCTCCTTCCACACTGCCGGCGCGCCGGCTTGCACCGCGAGCAGTTTGGCGCGGCGGAAGAAGAGGTGGCAGTCGACGTCCCAGGTGAAGCCCATGCCGCCGTGCGTCTGGATGTTTTCCTTGGCGCAGAAATAGTAGGCGTCACTTGCAGCAGCACGCGCCGCGGCGGCGGCGAACGGCAGTTCGGCGGCTTCGGTCGAGAGCGCCCAGGCGCCGTAATAGGCGTTCGAGCGCGCGACCTCGATGTTGACGTACATGTCAGCGAGCTTGTGCTTGATCGCCTGGAACGAGCCGATCTGACGCGAAAAGGCGTAGCGCGATTTGGCGTAGTCGATCGCCATCTCCATGCACACTTGGCTGCCGCCGACTTGCTCGAACGCGATCAGCACAGCAGCGCGATCGAGCACCGCTTCGGCCAAATCCCAGCCTTGGCCAGCGGCGCCGAGACGCTCGGCCTTAGCGTTCTTGAACTCGAGCTTGGCATGCCCGCGGGTCGGATCGAGTGTCTTCAACGTCGTGCGCGTGACGCCTGGCTGATTGAGATCGACCAGCACCAGCGAAACGCCCGCGCCCTCCTTGGCGACGACAATCGCGTGACTGGCGCAATCGCCGTCGGCCACCGGAATCTTGACGCCGTTCAACGTCGCGCCATCGAACTTGGTCTGCAGCCCCGTCGCCGTCGGCGCGCCCGGCCCTTCGCTCAACGCAAAGCAGCCAATCGTCTCGCCGCTCGCGACGTTGGGCAGATGCGCGGATTTTTGCGCATCACTGCCGGCGATGATCAGAGCTTCGCTGAAGAAATACACAGTCGACGAAAACGGGATCGGCGCAACAGCACGGCCAATCTCCTCGGCCAGCACGCAAAGCTCCAGGCGTCCAAGCCCCAAGCCGCCATATTCCTCCGGAATGGCGACGCCTAGCCAACCCAACTCAGCCACGCCGCGCCACAAACCCTCGTCATAGGATTTGCTCGCATCGTCCAAAACGCCGCGCGTAACTTTCGCGCTGGCTTTCTCGGACAGAAATTTGCGCGCCTGATCTTTCAGGCTCTTCTGGTCGTCGGAAAAATCGAAGTTCAACGCGTCCTCCCGGGACTTATGGTTGCCCTCACCTTAACGCCTCGGTGCGCACGGGCGAAAGAGTGTCTTGGCGTCAACGCCTCTTCACGAAAGCTAAAGCGAACCCGGGGTAAGCTCGCCGTCAATAATGGGGTGAGTTATGGCCAAGGCCGTCTTTCATAAGGGTCAGCGCGTCTACGTAAAGCCGGTGGCGACGTGGGCGGTGATCGAGAATGTGCATCCGCAATGGGTGAAGGGTGTCGAAGAGCCGCTCCGCGTCACCTATGACGCCGGCCTCGGCCGCGACTTCCAGGCACACGAACTGGCGGCTGAAGACAAAGAACCGCAAAAGCCGGATCTTATCGAAACCGAGAACTGGCGCATTCTGCGTGCCGTTAACCGGCTCTCCGCTGACGCCCGCGATCCGCGCCACCCCTACCCGGGCACGTTCCCGGTGGTGGTTACTGATGAGAAGGATTGGGGCGGCTGGCGCGTGCCGATGGCCGAGTACGACCGCGACCCAACCCGGGTGGAACATCAGTCGCGCATCATCGCCAACTCGATCCGCCTCATGCGCGTGTCGCGTGAGTTGATTGAATTCGCCCAGGACAATCCGCACGAAACGCCGCGCCAATTGCTGGAGCTGGCGCGTCAGGCGGAAATGGTGCTGGCGGCGATTTATCATCAGGCCGTGCCGCGCCCCGAGGCCACCGTCGCGGCTGAATAAACGTGCATTGATTTTGGCCGATCGGCGGCTCATGTCAGGGTTCTAACCGGAGCCCCTCTATGCGCGACGCCGAAGCCGTCACTATCCGCCTCGCCGATTACACGCCGCCCGCTTATCTGATCGACGAGATTGCGCTCGTGTTCTCGCTCGATCCCGAGCAGACGCTGGTCGCGGCGAGCAGCTGCGTGCGACGTACGGGCGACGCAAGCGCGCCGCTGGAACTCAGCGGCGAGCGGCTCGATCTGCAAAGCGTCGCCATTGACGGCGAGCCGATCGATGCAACGCGCTACCGCGTCAAGCCCGGCAAGCTGGTGATCCTCGATCCGCCGGCGGCGTTCCGGCTCGACATCGTGACGCGCATCTCGCCGGCGAATAACACGCACCTCGAAGGGCTCTACATGTCAGGTGGCCGCTTCTGCACGCAGTGCGAAGCGGAAGGCTTCCGCGCCATCACCTATTATCTCGACCGCCCCGACGTGCTGGCGCGCTTCGCCGTGCGTATCGAAGCCGACAAAGCCGCCTACCCGACCCTGCTCGCCAACGGCAATCTGACCGAACACGGCGACATGGAAGGCGGCCGCCACTTCGCCGTCTGGGTCGATCCGCACCCGAAGCCGGCCTATTTGTTTGCGCTCTGCGCCGGCAAGTACGAGTCAATCCATGACAATTTCACCACCATGAGCGGCCGCAAGGTCGAGCTTGGCATCTATGTCGATCCCGGCGACGCCGAACGCGCCCGCTACGCCATGGACGCGCTGAAGCGCGCAATGAAGTGGGACGAAGAGGCGTTCAAGCGCGAATACGATCTCGACCTGTTCAACATCGTCGCCGTCCGCGATTTTAATTTCGGCGCGATGGAGAACAAAGGCCTCAACATCTTCAACTCATCGCTGATCCTCGCCGACGGCGACACCGCGACGGACGCCGATTTCGAGGCCATCGAAGCGGTCGTCGGCCACGAATACTTCCACAACTGGACCGGCAACCGCATCACCTGCCGCGACTGGTTCCAGCTCTGCTTGAAAGAAGGGCTAACCGTCTATCGCGAGCAGGAATTCTCCGCCGACCAGCGCTCGCGCCCAGTGCAGCGGATCAAGGACGTAAAGCGCCTGCGCGCCCGCCAGTTCGGCGAAGACGCAGGTCCCCTGGCGCACCCAGTGCGGCCGTCGAGCTATCAGAAGATCGACAATTTCTACACCGCCACCGTCTACGAAAAAGGCGGTGAGATCATCCGCATGCTGAAGCGCATCCTCGGCGCGGAGCCGTTCGACCGCGGCATGCAGCTCTATTTCGAGCGCCGCGACGGCACGGCTTCGACAGTAGAAGATTTCATCAGCTGTTTCGAAGAAGCGTCCGGCCGCAAGCTCGATGACTTCATGCGCTGGTACGAGCAAGCCGGCACGCCGGCGCTGAAAGTGCGCGGCAAATACGATGCGAAGGCGCGCACCTACAATCTACACGTCACCCAACGCACTCCGGCGACGCCGGGTCAGAGCGTCAAGCTGCCGGCGCCGATCCCGCTCGAGATCGGCTTCATCGCCAAGGACGGCGCCATCGTCGCCTCACGCGCGGAAGGCGAGGACATTTCGCGGCTGAAGCACGATGTCGTCGTCACCGAGGCGGATACGATTCTGAAATTCAGCGATGTCACCGAAGCGGCGATCCCCTCGGTGCTGCGCGGCTTCTCGGCGCCGGTGACGCTCGACGACGATCTTACCATCGAGCAGCGCTTGGCGCAGATGGCGCACGATCCGGACGCGTTCACGCGCTGGGAAGCGGGCCAAACCATCGCCCGCGCCATCCTGCTTGGCGAAGCCAAAGACGCCGCGCCAGCGCTGGCGGCGGCGTTGGGCCGCGAACTCGACCGCGCCCAGCAAGACCCGGCGTTTGCGGCGCTGGCGCTGCGCCTACCCGATCTGAACGAATTGATGCTGACCTCGGCGGCGCCCGATCCGGAAGCGCTCTACGCCACCCGCGAAGCCCTGCGCAAAACCGTCGCCACCAGCTTGCGCGAACGCTTGGAGCCAATCGCCAAAGCGTCGGGCGAGACGCCGTTCTCTCCCAGCGCCGACGCCGCCGGCCGCCGCGCGCTCAAAGCCGCCGCGCTCGATCTGCTCGCGTCGCTCGGCCCGTCACAGAGCACCACGTTCAACACCGCATTCGACAGCGCCAGCAGCATGACCGAGAGCATCGCAGCGCTCGAAGCGCTCGGCGCCTCCGGCGACGCCAGCTTCGATGAAGCCTTGGCGCGCTTCTACGAACGCGCCAACGGCAACCAACTCGTCATCGACAAATTGTTCGCCGTGCAAGCCGCCTCGCCGCGCGACGATGCGCTGGCGCGGGCCGAGCGTTTGCGCACCCATCCTGACTTCAATCTGAAAAATCCGAACCGCGTGCGCTCACTCGCGGCGGCGTTCGCGATGCGCAACCCGCGCGCCTTCCACGCTGCTGACGGCGGCGGCTATCGCTTCCTCGCTTCGTTGGCGGAACAAATCGACTCGCTCAACCCGCAGCTGGCGGCGCGGTTACTCACACCGTTCGAATCGTGGAAACGATTCGATGTGGCGCGTCAAGCACATGCGCGCGCAGCCCTTGAAGGGCTCGCGGCGTTAACACATCTCTCGAAAAATACGCGGGAAATGGTCGAACGCACGCTCGCCTGAGTCTTTTCAGAGACAGTCCTAACGTTGCTTGGAAGAGAACCCAGCGTTCGGCTCGACCGGCGTTCATACGCCCGTTACGTTTGAGTCCTGTCAGGATTCCGAACGGCGATTCGGGGCGGCCGGGGAAGTCTGTGTCGAATACTGCAACCATCGACGATCCCGGCGACGCCGGGAGCGCGTCTTCCGACAAAGCCGGGCCATTCATGGCTCTTGTGGCTGTGTTCGTGCTTGCGTTCGCGGTCGCGACTGGCGCGCAGATTAAATCGCACCTGGATGACGCCGCCAGCACCACCACTGCTGCGCAAGCAGCCGCCGCCGGCCTCATCGCTGAGCGCGTAAACGCCAATCTCGCTGTTGCGGTGGGCGCGACTTCCGGCGCCGCCGAACTGGCGCGCACAGCCGGCAGCGACATTAACTCCCTCGCCAACGCCGCCGCGCACGCCTCGCCGGCCACGGCCGCGGCCGTCGTGGGCCCCGCTGGCGTGATTGAGGCGATCACCAATCCCGAATACCGGGCGCTCGTCTCCGTCGCGGTGCTGAGCGCTGGTGATGCGCCAATCTGGACCGGCGCGCCGGACATGGGCGAACTTGCCACAGCGCCCGTGATCGTACGTCGCATCGGCGACCGCCAGGTCGTGACAATCGTCGATCCCGTCCGGCTGCTGCCGGAACTGAGCGCCGACGCGCGCGTGCTGATCGCAACACCGACGGGCGCCATATTCTACGCCTCGCCTGCCCTGCAAACTGCGGGCGTGCGCGCGCAGCAGCAAGTGCTGGCGGCGACGCGCGAGAACACAACCGGCGCCCTTCTACGCAGCGGTGATGGCGCAACCTGGGTGGCGGCGGAATCGACCGTGCAAATCGGCGGCTTCCGCGTCATGGCGGCCTCACCGGCGCCCGACAGCATGACGCTGCTGCTGGAGGCGCTTTTGCGCTTTGCTCTGCTTGCAGCGGCGCCGCTAGCAGCGATGGGCGTGCTCTATCTGTTGATGCGCCAGAACGCACAACGCGCGCGGCTGTTCGAAGCCGAAGCCGTGCGGGCCGAGGCGCATTTCCGCATTGCCGCGGACGGGGCCAAGGTCGGCGTGCTCGAATGGCGCCCGGGCGCCGATGAAGTGCAATTGTCCGAACAGGCCGCGCGCCTGCTCGGGGCGCCGCGCGATACGATCAGTTTGCGCGATTTACTGGAACTAGTGGTTAGCGAAGATCGCTTTGGCGTCGATGAGGAATTCCGCCGTGCGCGGCTGTCCGGCCTGCTCGATGCGCGCTTCCGGGTAACGCGCGGCAGCGCGCTGGCCTGGATCGAAGCGCGCGGCGCCGCGGTCGAGGACGCTAGCGGCCGAGCCGAAACGCGGCTGTTTGCGACCGTCATCGACGCAACGCAGCGCCACGAAGCCGAAGCGCGGGTCAGCCGCTTGGAGCGGCAGCTGCGCGCGGCGATCGAGAATTTCTCCGGCCCGTTCGCGCTCTGGGACTCTCGCAAACGCCTGCTGCTCTGGAACCAGAGCTTCGCCGACGCTTTCAAGCTCGGCCCGGAAATCCTGCGCCAACGCGCGTCGTACGAAGCCATCGCCGCCGCCTCCACGCCAGCCATACGCCGCGAAAAGCACGACCCGACCAATCCGGACGTACGCGTGATCGAACTCGGCACCGGTGACTGGCTGCATATCGTGGAGCGGCGCGCAGCGGACGGCGGCGTCATCACGGTTGGCGTCGACATCACGCCGCTAAAGCGCAAGGAAGAAGAGTTGGCGCGCAACGAGCGGCGCTTGTCAGACGCACTGAGCCGCGCCGAAAACCAGGAATACCGGATCAAAGCGCTGGCGCGCGAGGCGCATGAAGAGCGCCAGAAGGCCGAAGAAGCCAGCCGCGCCAAGTCGACATTCCTGGCCAATATGAGCCACGAATTGCGTACGCCGTTGAACGCGGTCATCGGCTTCTCCGAGATCATGGCGAAGGAGCTGTTCGGGCCGATCGGCAATGATCAGTACAAGCAATACTCGACCGACATCTACGACAGCGGCAACCACCTGCTCGATCTGATCAACGACATCCTCGACATGGCCAAGATCGAGGCCAACAAGCTGACGCTCGTCCCACGTCCGCTCGATCCGACGGTGGCGATCGAACAAGCGGTCCGCTTGACCAAGCGCAAGGCCGAGGAAAAGGGCCTCTCCATCGTCGTAGACGCTGAAGACCTGCCGGAGATCGAGGCCGACCATCGCGCTGTAAAGCAGATCCTGCTCAACCTGCTCTCCAACGCAGTGAAGTTCACCGACCACGGCGCGATCATGGTGCACGCGCGCGCGACACCGCAGGCGTTAAACCTGCGCGTGGTCGACACCGGCTGCGGCATCCCGCCCGAACATTTGCCGCGCCTGGCGCGTCCGTTCGAACAGGTTGAAGAAGAACTGACGCGCAACAATTCCGGCACCGGCCTCGGCCTCGCGCTGACCAAGTCGCTAACCGAGATGCACGGCGGCAAGCTCGCCATCCAAAGCGAAGTCGGCCGCGGCACAATCGTAACGATCACGCTGCCGCTGCGCTTCGGCGGCCAGCGCGACGCGCTACCGGAAGCCACCGCGGCGGAATAGTTAGGGATTGCCTTGGCGCTGCTGACGCCGCTCGCGCCAGCGCTCTCTCCGCTCCTGGCGCCGCTCGTCCAGATCACGCCGTTGCTCAGGTCTCCTCTCGATCGCGCCGCCAGGCGCCTGGTCGCTTTCCGGCTCGGACAGGTTCGCACGAGAGGCAGGCGCGGCGGTACGTAAAGCAGCGAGCGCCTCGCGGCGTTGTTCAGGTGTAAGTTCGCCGAACGCTTCGGCCATGTTGTCATGAAACACCGCGATGGCGGTTTGATCAGCAGCGCGCACCCTCGCAAAAGCTGCCCGCACGCGCGCCGCGTCATAGGGCTCTTCAGCAATTGCGGCGAACGCCTCGCGCCGCGCCTGGCTCGCTGTTTGGCGGGCCGTCCCGGTTTCGACCCAAGTCTCGGCCAACTCCTCACGCATCTTGAGGCGCGTCTCCTCCGGCAGGTCGCGGATGAAAGCGCGCGGACCTGGCATGCGATCCACCATCGCGCCAGGGGTCTGACGTTCAAGCCGAACGCCAGCCCCGAAGGCGCCCGCCGCGGCGCCAATCACCAGGAGGTTGAGCGCCGCCGATGCAAACAAGAGCGTGCGCCAAGGAAAACGTTGCTCGCTCATCCATCTTCCCCCGGCGCTACGAAAGGCGCTTCAAACGCCATGACGAAGAGCGTGTCATCAGCATCCGTCGTCGGCGCAAGCACTCCTCCGCCGTAACCGAGCACGACTCCAAAGACCGCGCACGCCGCCAACGCCCAGAGCGCGCGTTTGTCAAAATTGTCTCGCACAACCGGCGCCGCGGCGAGCACCCGCGCCGCGAGCGCCGCCGTGTCGGCGACAGGTTCGCGCACGATGTTCAGCATCGCGTCGAGCGATCGCGCCTCATCAACCGGCGCACCCAAGTCAACAGCATGCCGTTCTGCGAAGGCGGCGCCAGCGGCGCGTTCAGCGGCGGGCCACCGCGCAACATCGGCGCCGTAGGCATCCAGCAAGTGCTCGAACCGAGCCCGTTCCATTGTCCGTCCTTCCCTCGTCATCCGCGTGGGACGCCGTCGGCGCCCCCAATCAAATCATGCGCCACGTCCGCTAGCGCCGCCTTCAGGGCGCGTCGACCGCGCGCCAACAGGGACTCAAGCGCTTCAACGCTCACCTCCAACGTTTCCGCCGCGGCAATATTAGTCAGGTCCTGAAAGTGTACCAATTCGATGGCGGCGCGCTGGCGCTCTGGCAATGCGTCCAGCGCCGCCTTTACGTAGGCCGTGCGCTGGCTAGCGAGCCAAGCTTCACTCGCGAGCGGTGCTGGATCGGCCACATGCACGCCAGCATCGGGATCGGCCTTCTCGCGGCGGCGGCGCAGGCGATCGTAACACAGATTGAGCGCGACCCGGTGCATCCAGGTGTCGAACTTGGCCGCGCCCGGTTTCCAGCGCGGCGCTTCGCGCCACACGCGTAGAAACACCTCCTGCGCCACATCCTCAGCTTCGGCGCCATCATTCAACATACGCCGCGCCAACCCGACCATGCGGGGCAAATGACGGCGCACGAGCGCCTCGGCGGCGCGCGTATCGCCGGCCCCGGCTTTCCGGACGTATTCTGCGTCCGGGTCGAACATGCCCGCGCGCTCCTTCTGGCAATTCTGCTTAACCCTCCGCGCCTCGGGCGGAAACTGCACGGGACCGGTAGTGGTAGATGCCTGTCTTCATGCGCAGTCCTCCGCTTATCCGGACTCTAACGCTTCAACGGCTGCGATCCGTCGCCAAGGGTGCCTACAATCTGCACGAAGTTCGCGCGGACGGCTGCTTGGCGAGTGCGGATGTTGGCTTCCAGCGCCTTGATGTCGGCCACGCCGGCGAGATCGGCCAAGCGTTGGGGCAGCGGCGGCGGCGCATTGTCCGGGCTGAACTCGCCGCCGACGCAGATGCGCAGCAGATGCTGAAGGTCGCTCCACACGCGCCAAGTCTCGACCAAGCGCGCGCTGACCGTGGCATCGAGCTTGCCGGCGGCGGCTAGGCGCTCCAACGCTTCGCCCGTGTTCGGCGACAAAGCTTCCGGCGCGTCGGCGGCGCTAGTGAGTTGCAGGGCCTGGGCGATGAACTCGATGTCGACAAAGCCGCCGGGCGAGAGCTTCAAATCCCAGATCGATTTTGCGGCGCGGTCCCGCTCCATGCGCCCGCGCATGTCAGCGACTTCCGCCAATGTCTTCGCCGCATCGCGCGGCAGCGCCAATGTGCGGCGCGCAATGTCGTGCAGGCGTTGCGCCAGTTGCTCATCGCCCGCGACTGGTCGCAGACGCGTCAGCGCCTGCAACTCCCAGGTCCAGGCTTCCTCGGCATAGTAGCGCTCGAACGACGACAGGCGCACCGCCACCGGGCCCTTAGAACCCGAGGGACGCAGCTTGGTGTCGATCTCATAAAGCGCGCCCTCCTCGGTCGGCGCCGAGAGGGCGCTGATCAGCCGTTGCGTCACCCGCGCGTAGAAGTCGCCAGCCGCGCTGGCCTCCGCAGGCGCATCGTAAACCAGCATCAGATCGAGATCGGAGCCCTCGGCCAATTCGCGGCCTCCGAACTTGCCGAGCGCCAACACCACAAAGGCGCCCGGCTGTGCGCCATTGGTGCGCTCGACTTCGGCCAGCGCCGCATTGGCCATGGCGACAACGCAGGCTTCGGCGAGATCGGCGTGCGCTGCGCCGGCTTCGGCGGCGTTGGCTTGGGCTTCAAGAACTTGAACATCGATGCGAAACGCTTCCTCGCGCTGGAAGCGGCGGGCGGCGTTGAGGCGCTGCTCGAACGTGTCCTCACTTGCGAGACGCTCAGTGATCTCCGCTCGGTAAGCGCCGGGCGGATCGTTTGCGAGCGGCGTCGCAAAGCGGGGCTCGATCAGCGCGTCCATCAGCGCCGGCCGGCGCGCAAGACTGTCAGCCAAACGCGGCGCGAGGCTGAAAATGCGCGAGAGCAGTTCCAGCAGCGCCGGGCGCGCATCGAGTAGCGCCAGCACTTGCACGCCAGCCGAAAGAGAACTGAAGAATGAGGAGAAGCGCAAGAACGCCTGGTCGGGATCCCCAGCCGCGGCAAGCGCGCGGAGAAGCTTCGGCGTCAGCCGCGTCAGCAATTCTCGCGCGCGCTCCGCACGCATCGCGCGAATGCGGCCATGATGCCAGCCGCGAATGGTCTGGCTGACGACCACTGGCTGCGTGAAGCCGAGCTGCTCGATGGTCAGCAACGTCTCGGCGTGATCCTCAACGCCGGTGAAGATCAAACTGCCGAGCGGATCGGCGAGGCTGGCGCCGCGGCCGAACAATTGGTGGTCGATATCGGAAACGATACGCCGGCGCTCGATCAGCGCCGCATCGAACGCAGCCAAATCTTCAAAGCCGGCCAGCGCAGCGACGCGCGCGCGGGTTTCTGGATCGGCGGGCACGCGGTGCGTCTGCGCATCTTCCAGCATCTGAATGCGATGCTCGACCTCGCGAAAGAAAACATACGCCTCATGCAGCGCCGCGCGCGCATCTTCGGCGATGGCGCCGGCAACGGTCAGCGCTTCCAACGCGGCGAGCGTGCCGCTGGCGCGCAGGCGCTTGTTGCGGCCGCCGAGGATGAGCTGCTGGGTCTGCGCGAACAATTCGATATCGCGGATGCCGCCGCGCCCGAGCTTCACGTCGAACACCGGATCGCCGAGTTCAGCGCTCTTATGAGCGGAGAGGATTTGGCGTTTTATCGAGTGCACGTCTTCGACGGCGGCGAAGTCGAGATGCTTGCGCCAGATGAAGGGCGTGAGCGAAGCCAGAAACTCCGCCCCGCACGTGCGGTCACCTGCGGCGGCGCGGGCTTTGATGAAGGCCGCGCGCTCCCAGTTCTGGCCGAGGTTCTGGTAATAGTGTTCGGCCGAGGCGATCGAGACGGCGACCGGGGTCGACCCTGGATCGGGCCGCAGCCGCAGATCGGTGCGGAAGACGTAACCGTCGATGGTGACTTCCTCGAGCGCGCGCACCATCGGCGCAACAAGGCGCACGGCCGCGACGCGCGGCTCGCGCGCCTTCGCTTCGGCTAGACGTTCAGCGTCGAAGAAGACCGAGAAATCGATGTCGCTGGAATAGTTGAGTTCGCCCGCGCCCATCTTGCCCATGGCGATGAGCGCAAAGCCCGGCACCGGGCCCTCTTCGTCGGTCGCAGCACCGAGTTCGATATCGCCGCGCCGCGCGCTCTCCTGCGCGGCCAACGCCATCCCTGCACGCAGCGACGCATCCGCGAAATCGGTGATGGCGGCGGTGACTTGCGCCAGCGGCCAGACGCGCGCGAGGTCGGCGATGGCGGTGGCGAGATGCACCGCGTCCTTGGCGCGGCGCAGCGTGCGCATTGCGTCCTCGATTGGCGGCGGCGTGGCGGCGATCGCGTCAGCGACGGCGAGTGCTTCGCGCAGCAAGCGCGCTGGCCAATCGGCGTCGGGAGTTTCGATGAGATCGGGGCGGCGCTCAATCAGGCGTTTGAGATAGGGCGCGGACTCCACCGCCGCAGTCGCCGCGCGCGCCCACGGCCCGCCCGCGAACGCCGCCAGCGGCGCGCCGCGCGCGAGCGCCGGATCGATCGGCTTGATCACGCCGCCGCCGGCAGCACAAGCGCCGCACCCAAACCTTTGCCGCCGACATTGTCCAAGCCGTCGCGCAAATGCAGCCCGCCTTTGTGCAAACGCGCCACAGCGGCGACGAGGCTGAGGCCAAGGCCGGCGCCGGGCGAGGAGCGCGCACTTTCAAGACGCACGAAGCGCTCCAGCACACGATCACGATCCACGGGCAAAATGCCGGGGCCATCGTCGCTCACCGCGATCTCGAGGCGGCCATCGCTGCGGCGCACGGCGGTGAGTTCGATGTGGCCGCCGACGGGCGTGTATTTGAGCGCGTTCTCAACCAGGTTTGAAACAGCCTGCGTGAAGAGCCCGGGTTCGCCGTTGACATAAAGCCCGGCGGCGATGTCGCCGCGTAGCGTGCGGCCCTGCTCTTCGGCGGCGGGCTCGTAAAAATCGACCAGCTCGCGCAGGATGTCGCTCGCGTCGATGCGTTCGAAGCGCCAGTTCGGATTGCTCTCGACGCGCGCCAACTTCAGCACCGCGGCGAACATGTCGAGCAGACTGTCCGCTTCCTCTAACGCTTTGCGCAAAGCTTCGCGGTCGCTGGCGCTATCGGCGGGTGCTTCCAGCGCGGCTTCGAGTTTCTGGCGAAAGCGCGTCAGCGGCGAACGCAAATCGTGGGCGATGGCGTCGCCCGCGGTGCGCGACACTTGCATCAAGCGCTCGAGCCGATCGAGCATGGCGTTCATCGCTTCGGCGAGCGCGTCGAACTCGTCGCCCTCGCCGCGCACCGGCGCGCGGCGCTTTAAATCGCCGGCCATGACGTCACGTGCGGTGCTGGAAAGTGCCTCCACACGATGCGTAGCGAACCAAGACGCCGTCAGGCCGCTGGCGACGGAGAAGAAAACGCCGAGGATCGCCACCGTCCACAGCACTTGCGTAATGCGACCGGTGATGGCCGCGCTGTCGCTTAGATCGCGCGCCACCAGCAGGATTGGCCCGTTGAGCAGGCGGCCAATCTGACCGCGAGCACGGGCGCGTTGCGGGGCGCCGTCTGCGTTGGTGGTTTCGAAGGTGAAGTCGATGCGCTGCACCGCTTCGCTGGCGGCGGCGGGCAGTTGCGGGAAATCGCCCGTGATGACTGTGCCGTTGCCTTCGGCAAGCACGTAAAGCAACGGCCCTTCCTGGGCGGCGCGCTCAACCACTTCCTGATTCAGCCGCCGGATGCCGCCTTCGGCGTAGGCGCGTTCAAGCGCAGCGTATTCCTGATCGGCCAGAATGTCGGAGTCCGCCACCAGCTGTCCGATAGTGGCGAAGTAGACGTAAACGAGGAGCGCGACGACGAACAACAGCACGACCCCGGCTTGCGCCAGGGCAAGCCGGAACGTCGTGGTGCGAAGGAGCGCGAGGCTTGGCCTCATGCCTCCAGTCGATAACCCGATCCTCGGACGGTGTGCAGCAGCGATTGTGCGAAATCACGATCGATCTTCGAGCGCAGGCGCGAGATATGCACATCGATCACGTTCGTTTGCGGATCGAAATGATAATCCCAGACGTTTTCGAGCAGCATCTTGCGCGTCACCGTCTGCCCGGCATTGCGCATGAGATATTCCAGCAGCCGGAACTCGCGCGGCTGCAGGTCGAGCTTCTTGCCGCCGCGCTTCACCGTGCGGGCGAGCAAATCCATTTCCAGATCGCCGACCTGCAAGCGCGTTTGCACGTCGCGGTCACGGCCATTCCACAGCGCGCGAACGCGGGCGAGCAATTCGCGAGTCGAGAACGGCTTGCCGAGATAATCGTTGGCGCCAGCGTTGAGGCCCTCGATGCGATGATCCTCATCATGCAGAGCCGAGAGAATCAGCACCGGCGTCGAGACGCCCTGCTCGCGCAGCTCCTTCACGACCGAGACGCCAAGCTTCTTCGGCAACATGCGGTCGAGCACGATGACATCGTAGCCGCCGGTGGCCGCCATCGACTGGCCAAGCTCGCCATCGCTAGCGATCTCAACCTCGTGCTCATCGGCCATCAGCGAAGAGCGCAAGCTCTCCGCCATATCGGCGTCGTCCTCCACCAGGAGCACCCTCATTGCGTTTCTCCTCACCGTTCGACGTCCACGGCCACGAAGCCTCGACCGGCGCGATTGCCAACTTGCAGCAGCAGCGGACGATTGGCGCGCGCCGCAGCAGCAGCCGCATTGCTCAGCTCCTGCACGGTGCGGATCGAACGTTGGTCGGCTTGCATGATGATGTCGCCAACGCCGATGCCTTTCTGCGCCGCGTCACTGGTCGGCTCAACCGCGGTGATGACGAGGCCAGTTTCGTTGGCGGCAAGGCCCGCACGCGTGCGGTCCTCAGCCGTCATCGGGCGCACCGAAAGCCCAAGCGAGCTTTGCGCGACGCCGGCCCCGCTGTCAGCCGGCGGCTCAGCCGGCGTTTGGTTCGGCGTTGGTTGCGTGGCGGCCAGCGTTTGCTCGGACGGACGTTCAGCCAAGCGTAGGTTCAGCGTCCGGCGTTGCCCGTTGCGCAGAACTTCGACGCGCGAGTTGGCGCCAATGGCGGTGGCGCCCACACGTTGCGTCAGGTCGCGGCTGTCTTCGATGCGCTCGCCGTTGAAGGTCAGAATGACGTCGCCTTGCTGGATGCCGGCGCGGCCGGCGGGGCCGTCGGCAACGACCGTGGCGACAAGCGCGCCGCGTGGTTCGTCGAGGCCGAGGCTGCGGGCGATATCTTCATCCAACGGTTGGATGGAGACGCCGATCCAGCCGCGGCTGACGCGGCCGCTTTGCAGCAACTGCTGGACGATGGTGTTGGCGGTGTTGGCCGGGATAGCGAAGCCGATGCCGACATTGCCGCCGGTCGGCGAAAAGATGGCGCTGTTGACGCCAATGACGTTGCCGTTGAGGTCGAAGGTCGGGCCGCCGGAGTTGCCGCGATTGATCGGCGCGTCGATTTGCATGTAGTCGACATAGGCCGACGAACCCGCGTCGCGGCGGCCAATGGCCGAGACGATGCCGGCGGTGGCGGTGCCGTCGAGGCCGAACGGATTGCCGACGGCGACGACCCAGTCGCCAACGCGCACGTGACGGGCGTCATCGAAGCGCACGAACGGATAGCGGCCGCCGCCGCGCACGCGCAGCACGGCGATGTCGGTGGCTTCGTCGGAGCCGACGAGATCGGCTTGGACGTCACGGCCTTCGCTGGTCCGGATGGTGATTTCTTCGGCGCCCTCAACAACGTGGTGATTGGTGACGATGACGCCGCTCTGATCGATGAAGAACCCGGAACCGAGCGAAGTCGGCGCGGGGCCTGGGCGGCCCGGACGGCCGCGGAAGAATTCTTCGAAGCCCGGCGGCAGACCTTCAGGAACCTGCTGCTGCGCCGCGTCTGGCCGTTGCCGCACCGAGATCGACACGACCGCGGGACGGACGCGCTCGATCAGATCGGCAAAGCTCATCGGCGCGCCGCTCGGCGGGGCGACGGATGAGGGATTGATCTCCTGCGCATTGGTGATCGGCGCGGCGGCGAAGCCGGTGAACAACAACACGGCGGCCCCACCAGCGATGGCGGTGCGGCGAATGTATTTCATGGCAGTTGCGTCAGTCATGGAGACCCTCAGGTGAACCCTGTGATTGGAGGCTTAGCCCAGAGCACTTGCAAGCTCTTTAGATAACGGACCTAGAGCGCGGGTTAAGGAGTGTTTGGGGCGAAGTTGCGATCAAATGGGGCGCTGGCCGGCGGCTATGCGGGCCAGTTCCGGCGTTTTCGACCAGTCGACACTTCCCCGCGACGGCCTAGCGCTCGCCCTCTTCGGGGCTGAGCGGATCGGCTGGCGTTCCTGTCGCGCGGCGGCGGCCAAGCACCGCCGCCAGGCCCGCCGCTATGAGCAGCAGCGGGGCCGCCCACAGCGCCCAGGTGCGGCCGTCGAAGGGCGGACGGAAAAGGACAAAGTCGCCATAACGCTGGCGGAAGAAGCCGCGGATTTCGGCGTCGCTATCGCCGGCGGCGATGCGCTCGCGGACGAGCCGGCGCATATCGCCGGCAATGTCCGCTGTGGATTGCGCGATCGGCTCGTTCTGGCACTGCACGCAGCGTATCTCGCTGTCGAGCGCGCGGGCCCGCGCTTCTTGCGCCGGATCGGCGAGGATCACCGGCGCGGCGGCCGCAATCAGCATGGCGACGAAACTCATGCCATCACCTTTCGCCGACGCGACAGCGCGATCAAGCTGAGGATGCCGCCGAGCGCCATCATCAGCGCGCCCGCGAAGATAAAGTGCACCAACGGATTGTGATAAAGCCGCACCGACCAGGCGCCGGGCGTATCCCGCACGGCTTCGCCAAGCGCGACGTAGAGATCGCCGTCAAGCCCGGAAAGAATGCCAACTTCGGTAGTCGGCATGGGCGAGGTGGTGAAGAAGCGCCGCTCGGCCGATAGCGGCCAGGCGTCGCGGCCGCGCTCGACGCGGAAATTCGCGCGCGTGGACGAATAGTTCGGCCCTTCGGTCTGGCCAACTTCAAGCAGCGTCAGCCGGCGACCGGCGAAGTCGACGCTTTCGCCGGGGCTCAGCGCCACGGCGCGCTCGCTGCGAAAGCCGGTCTCGGCGATGGCGCCGATCGTGAGAACGCCGGCGCCGATGTGCGCAACGCTCATCGACCAGACGGCCAGCGGCAGCACGGCGAGCTTGGTCAGCACCCGCCCCTCGCCGCGCTCGATGCGTGTCCACAGATAAATCAAGCCACCCGCAATCAGCCAGACGCCGATGGCGAGCCCGATGGCGGGCACGGCGCGCCAGCTTGAGAGCGCGAGCGCCGTCACCAGCGTGATCAGCGCCAATGCGGCGGCAGGCGCGAGCTTCGTAAGAGCAGCGCGCAGATCGCCGACGCGCCAAGTCAGCATCGGGCCAAGCGGTAAAATCAGAAAGAGCACTGCGAGGAGCGGCGCAACGGTGGCGTTGAAGAACGGCGGGCCAACGGAGATCAGCCCGCCGCCCAACGCTTCCACGATCAGCGGATAGAGCGTGCCGACCAGAACGACGCCGGCGGCAATGGCGAGCCCGAAATTATTCCAGACCAGCATGCTCTCGCGGCTGATGGCGGCAAAGCCAGTCGGCTGCGCGAGCTTTGGCGCACGCCACGCGTACATGCCGAAGCCCACGCCAAGCGCAAGGAACAGCAAGAACAGCATCGCTACCCCGCGCTCGGGATCGATCGCGAACGCATGCACGGAGGTCAGCACGCCGGAGCGGACGAGGAAGGTGCCGAGGATGGCGAGGCCGAAGCCGATGATGGCGAGCAAGATCGTCCAGCCCGCAAGCGAGCCGCGCCGTTCGGTGACGATGGCGGAGTGTACGAGCGCGGCTGCCACTAGCCACGGCATGAAGCTGGCGTTCTCGACCGGATCCCAGAACCACCAGCCGCCCCAGCCCAATTCGTAATAGGCCCAATACGAACCGATGCTGATGCCGATGGTGAGAAACATCCACGCCGCCAGCGTCCACGGCCGCAGCGCCCGCGCCCACGCTTGATCGGCGCGGCCTTGAATGAGGGCTGCAATCGCGAGCGAGAACGGCACGCTGAGGCCGACATAGCCGAGGTAAAGCAGCGGCGGGTGGGCGACGAGCGCTGGGTCTTGCAGCAGCGGGTTGAGGCCGGCGCCCACCATCGGCGCCGGATCGAGCCGCGCGAAGGGTGCAGATAGAAAGAGCGTGTAAGTGAGTGCGCCGACCGTCACGAGGCCCTGCACGCCGACGGCGCGCGACCAGAGGCCCAAACTTTGCTGTCCGCGCGTGGACGCCAGGATCGCGCCGAATAGCGCCGACACCGTGCACCACAGCAACATCGAGCCTTCGTGGTTTCCCCACGCGCCGGCGATTTTATAGATCAGCGGCTTATCGACGTGCGAATTTGCGGCGACCACCGCCACCGTGAAATCCGATTGCACGAACACGGTGATCAAGCAGCCGAACGCGACGATGCACATCGCCGCCGCCGCTTGCGCTGTCGCCGCTGTCGCTTGCGCACGCGAATCGCGGCGCGAGGCCGTCAGCCCCATGACGCCCTGCGCCAAACTCAGCGCAAGCGCCAACGACGCCGCGAACGCACCAATTTCGGGGATCATGGCGCGCCGTCGCCCTTCCACTCGCCGCGTTGCTTCAGCGCTTCAGCGACTTCGCGCGGCATGTAGGTTTCGTCGTGCTTAGCCAGCACGCGCTCAGCTTCGAAGGCTTGGCCGGGGATCCAAGTGCCTTCGATGACGACGCCCTGGCCCTCGCGGAAGAGATCCGGCAGCAAGCCGTCGTAGCGAACTTCAACGTTTGTGGCGCCGTCCGTCACCGTGAAGCGCATGGCCCCATCGTCGCCGCGCCGCACTGTGCCTTCGAGCACCAAGCCGCCGAGCCGCAATTGTTGGCCCGCTTGCGCCTTCTCAGCCAACTCCGACGGCGCAACAAAATACACGACCGAGTCGCGCAAGCCGACAAACGTCAGGGTGGCCGCCAACACCAAAACGGCGCCAGCCGCTGCGATCATCATCAGACGCTGATCCCGCCGCCGCATGCTCAGCCCCCTGTGCTCATGCGGCGCGCCATTTCGCGGCGCGGATCGTCTTCGTTCATGCGCGTCAGCGCTTCGCCCCAGAGCCGACGGGCATCATCTTCGCGGCCCTGCTCCATCGCGGCCACCGCCTGGTAAATCCAGGGTCCCGGATCGTTGCTCAGCGCGCTGGCTTGTTCGAACATGCGCTGCGCGTCCGGCGACACTGCGCCGCCCTCGACCGCCACCAACGCGCGGCCCATGCCGAGCATGGCTTCCGCCAGTTGCGGATCGCGGCGCAGCGCCGCGTCGAAGGCGCGCGCGGCTTCCTCGGCGCGGCCGACGCGCAGCAGCACTTGGCCGCGATAGAGGTGCGGCAGCGGATCATTGGGGTTTTCGCGCGCGGCTTCGCCAAGCACCGCGAGCGCTTCATCGGCGGTGAAGGTGGTGGGGTCGCGGTCGGACAGCGCCTCGAGCCGCGCTGCGTAGGCGCCGCCCGCAAGTTCAGGCTTGCCGATCGCGAGATAGACGCCAAGGCCAACCAAGGTCACCAGCACGCACGCCGCCAGCGCCGGGCGCGCCGACGATGTACCACCACCGGCGCGGCGATAGGCGCGCAGCACCCAGAAGGCGGCGGCGGCGGCCATCACGGCGCCTGTCAGCAAAACTGTAAGTGACGTCCACACAGGAAGCGTGCCTAGCCTTGTTTGGACCTCGGCGAAATCCGCTCGGACGCCGCAGGCGCCCTAATCCGTAGCCGGCAACCGCAGCCGCGCTTTGAGCCCGCCCAATTCGCCGCGCTCGAACAGGAGTTCCCCGGCGTAGAGATCGACGGTTTCCTTGAGGATAGAGAGCCCGAGCCCCTGGCCGGGCGCCGCCTCGTCCAACCGGGCGCCGCGGGCCATGGCCAGCGCTTGGTCGCTTTCGGAGAGCCCGGGGCCATCGTCCTCGACCACGATCTCGAACAAGCCGTTGCTCTCGAACGAGGGCAGCAGGCGCACGATGACCTGGCTCTTGCCGTACTTGCAGGCGTTGTCGATCAAATTGGCGGCCATCTCCAGCAGGTCTTCGCGCTCGCCGCGGAAGGTGACGTCAGCCTCCGCTTCGATGGAGATATCGACCGCTTTTTGCGTGTCGTATTTCTGCTCCATCATGAAAACGAGGTCCTGGAGGTTTTGCAACACCGGCGTCCGGTAGGCGATGGTCGCCGCTTGCGCATCGGCCCGGGCGGCGACACGGGCGCGGCGGAGCTGGCGTTCGACGAAATTCTCCATCTCCTCGATCGAGGCTTTCATCACGCCGTCCTGCTGGCCGTCGTGGGCGGCGTTCTTCAGCACCGCGATCGGCGTCTTCAGCGCATGCGCCAGATTGCCGACGTGGCGGCGCGCGCGCTCGACCACCTCGCGGTTGTGATCAACCAATGCATTGAGTTCGTGCGCGACGGGCTGCAGCTCGGCCGGATAGTCGCCGACCAGCCGGTCGCTGTCGCCGCGGCGGACATTGGCGATGTCGCGCCGGAGTTCACTCAAAGGCTCAAGCCCGATGCGAATTTGCAGCAATGTCACCGCCGCCACCATGATGGCGCAAAAGGCGACGAACACTGCGAACGCGAGGCCAACCAAATTCGCAGCCGGCGCCAGGATGGCGCGCGGAGCGACGCCGACAAGATAAAGATAGCGACCCTCAAGCTCGGGCAACTCGACTACACGGGCGATCACGCGCAACGGCTCGTCGTCGGGACCATTGATCGTGATAAATTGCGCCCGGCTGCCGGCATCGACAGCAACGACTTGCGCCAAGGTTTGGCGATCAAGCTCAATGCCGACATCGAACAGAGACGGCGAAATCACCTGCACCAGCAGCTGGCCGTTATCCTCGATGCGGGCGATCTGATAATAATAGCCGCTCAACGCCTGCAGGTAGCGCGGATCGAATGGCAGATCCCGCAACGCAAGGTCGCCGGAAAGGCCCGGGCCGGAATTGCCGATCAGATTGTCCATCACGCTCTGGATTTCCGGATCGATCAGAATGCGCAGCATCTGGCGGTTGAATTGCGCGTAGGCGATGACGCCCACGGCCACGAGGCCGATCACGCTCACCGTCGCAATGGTGGCGAGGCGCGCCTCCAGCGAGTGGCGGATCAGCTCCCGGAAACGGGTGAGAATGCCGCCCAACCCGCGCTCAGCTCGGACCTCCTCCGCAAGCGGGGGAGGAGTTGACGGCTGCGTCACTGCTGTTCCGCGGGATCGACCAGCCGGTAGCCTAAGCCTTTTTCGGTGATGATGCGGTCGGAGCCGATCTTGCGGCGTAGGATGCCGATGAACACTTCGATCGTGTTCGAATCCCGCTCGTGATCCTGGCTGTAGATTTTCTCGGTCAGCTCCGAGCGCGAGACGATGCGGCCAGCGTGGTGCATCAGATAGTCGAGCACTTTGTACTGATACGCCGTCAGCTTCACCGGCACGCCCGAGACAGTGACTTGGCCGGTGGCGGCGTTGAGACGCAGCTCGCCCACTTCCAGCACTGACGATTGGTGATCGGTCTGGCGGCGCACATTTGCGCGCACGCGCGCGAGAAGCTCGGCCATGTGGAAGGGCTTGGTGACGTAATCATTGGCGCCGAGATCGAGACCCTCGACCTTCTCGCTCCAGCGGTCGCGCGCCGAAAGGATCAGCACCGGCATCGACCGCCCGTCCTTGCGCCACGCCTTTAGGACCGAGAGGCCGTCGACCTTCGGCAGCCCCAGATCGAGGATGGCCAGATCGTACGGCTCGGTCTCGCCCATGAACTGGCCGTCTTCGCCATTGTCCGCGGTATCAACCGTATAGCCGGCATCGCCCAGCGCGCCGGCCAACTGCTCGCGCAGGTTCTTATCGTCCTCGACAACCAAAACCCGCATGTCGCGTCCCTAACGTGCGGCGTCTACGCGGAAATCGCGTACCTGGCCGTCCGGCATTCGCCACCGCAGGACATAAATCGGCCTGCCGCCCTCCTCAAGGCGCGCCGAGATCAGCTCGCCTCCGTAACGAGAGCGGAGTTCGTCCACCACTTCGCGCAACGGACGAACCGCCTGCTGGCGACCTTCGCCGCCGCGGCCCTGGATCGGCATGACAAAGCTGGGCTGCACGAGTTGCAGGCCACCCTGCACCTCAATGGCGCTGGCGTTCGCGCCGATGGCGGCGATCGCGGAGAGGAGGAGAGACTTAGCCCACATGACGGCACTGGTTTACGGGCAGCCCACTGAATGCGCCCTGAATGTAACCGGAGCTTTGCCTTAACCACCCGGCCGCGGCGGGGTGTAATCGCGCTTGGGCCACTTTTTCACGAATTTCTTGAGGTCGTCGTCCGGGGTCTCCGGGAGAACGACCAGCAGTTTCACGAATTGGTCGCCCTGGCCGGCGACGCCCTTGCCTTTGAGACGCAGCGTCTTGCCGGTGTTGGAACCGGCGGGGATGGTCAAAGTAACGTTGCCGGTGGACGTCGGCGCCTGGACCCGGCCCCCCTCGACCGCCTCGGTCAGAGAGATATTGAGGTCCATATGGATGTCCTGGCCTTCGCGCCGGAAGAAGGCGTGCGGCTTCACACTGAGCTCGACCAACGCATCGCCCGCCGGGCCGCCCTGCACGCCCGCACCGCCTTGGTTTTTGAGGCGCAGCACCTGGCCGGTTTCGACCCCGGCCGGAATAGCGACATCGAGCGTGCGGCCTTCCGCTAGCGAAATGCGTTTGCGGGCGCCGTTGATGGCGTCGAGAAATTCGACTTCTAGCGTGAAGCGGATGTCGCGGCCGCGCATGCGCGAATAGCTGCGATTGCCGCCAAAACCGGGGCCAAACAGGTCCGAGAAGATATCGCCCAGGTCGAATGCGTCCTGCGCGCCAGGCCCTGCGCCCGGGGCGGCGCCGGCGCCGGCGTGGGCGCGCGCGCCTTGCCTGGGCCTTGAGCCGAAGGCCATGCGCTCATTGCCGTCGGCGTCAATCTCGCCGCGGTCGTAGCGCGCCTTCATCGTCGGATCGGAGAGCACGTTGAAGGCGGCGGTGGCGCGCTTGAAGCGCTCTTCGGCGGCCTTGTCGTCAGGCCGCACGTCCGGATGTAGCTCCTTAGCGAGATTGCGATACGCGCGACGGATTTCATCGGCCGTGGCCGTGCGGCTGACGCCGAGGGTGGTGTAGGGATCCCAACTCACGATGTCAGACTGGCTCCGGCGTTCCGCGGATAGTGGCAGCGCTAGGCCCCGGCTCCAAACGATGGAATCAGGTCCAGCCCGGCCATTCTGGCCCGCCGGACTATAATGTTATGGTTAACTCGCTGTTCAAGCCTGTGGCGCCGGCATCGTCGATTTGGGCGACTCTGATGTGCAACGAGCCCGGCAAAGTGCCGAAATCGGCCGTTTGAGCGGCTGACGTATAGGTGAAGGCCGGCGCGGAAAGTGTCTCGGCGCGGATGATGTCGCCCCCATCCAGCACCTCCAACAGGTACGATTCGGCCGCCGTCCCCAGCGGCGGCTCGCCCGCCCCCCAAGAATCGCCGCCGCTACGGGCGCAGCGCACCCAAGAGATGGCGACATCGCCGCTGGACAAACGCCGCGCCCGCAGGTGCGCCGGGGCCCAGGGGCGGAGCGCCGCGTGGGGCAAGTTGGCCGTCAGCTGCAGCGCGCGCGGATCGGCGGCGATGCGGCCGGCGGGCGGCGCGGCAAACGCGAGCGCTTCGTTCCATTCGTGGGCGCCGATCTCCACCCGCGCCAAGCGCTGGTCCAGCGCGAAGATGCGCGCGCCAACAGCGTGCGGCGCCCGCATCGCGTGCGCCGAGCCTAGGCGCCCCCGGAGCAAGCCGCTGAGTTCATATTGATGTGGCGCAACCAGCGTGCATGTCCGCGCCTGCACGATCTCGAACTCATCTTCGCCTTCGATCGCGAACGCATTGGCGCCATCGAGCACGGCTGCGCGCGTGGCGCTTGTCAGCGCGCCGCCGTAGAGTTCGATGCGGACGACGTTGCCATCATCCCACCGATCCACCGGCCCCGGCGAGAGCGCCCAGACAAGCTCTCCCATCACCGCGGGCCGCGTCACTGTCGCGCGCCGCGATAGCGTCGAGCCCGCATGCACCTCGTGATCACCGAGCCAGGGCGACGCGAACAACGCTGCGAGCGGCCGTTCGTCGCTCTCGGCGCCGGGCAGCGGCGGCAGGTCTAAAATGCTGAGCGCTGGCGTCGGCGCGATGTGCGGCGTCGGCGGTGCGTTCGGATCGGCGAGGCCGAGCTGGGTTGTTAACGACGAGCGCACGCGGCGCAGTTCGAGTTGGCGCGTCTCGGCGTCCTCGATGCGCGTAATTTCAAAGGCATCGATGCCGCTCGCCAAAGTCACGCGATCACCCGGCTCCAGCGCCAAATGCGCCGGCCCCAATCCGAACCGCAATGTCTCGGCAGCGGCGCGGCGGTCGGCCAAGGCGCGCTGTGCTACAGCTTCGGCGGCTTCCGGCTCCAGCACCAACGGCGCTTCGATGGTCTCGACGCCGCCGCTGGCGTTATCCAAACGACGCGCGCTGACGTCGGCTAGCAGATAATCGCGCGCCGCATCCAGAAACCGGACGCGCGCCTCGACCGGCGCTTCGGCGGCATCGCCGCGCTGGGCGAACGCATCGCCGGCGCTTTCGGCGGCGAGATCGCCGAGGCTGATGTTGAGCACCGCATCGGTGGCGCGGTGGACGAACGCGATCTCCCCGTCGCGCTCCAACGCAGTAAAGTCATACGCCGCCATCAACGGCTCCAGCGCCGCCCGCGCCGTCGCAGGCGCATCGATGACATAGCCGCTGACAGCGCCAATCAGCCCCGAAGTATCGACATCGGTCACGCCCGCGCGCGCGCACAACGCCCGCGCGACTTCGCCGAGACCAGACAAACCGGCGCGGCCGTTCAACCAATGCCCCAGCCGCCACGAGGCGCCATCGGCCCAGACGTCGGCGCGCGCGGGAAAAACCGGATGCGGCCGCGCGTCCCACGCCCACAGCAATGACGCTTCAATCATCGGCTTGCCGGTGAGCGTCGAGATCGGATTGGCGTCGCCGTCCCAATAGTCGAGATAGGCTTCCAGCACACGGCGCTGGATGAGATCGTCGCGCGCGCCTGAGGAAAATGGCGGCAGCGCGCTTTCGCTACTCTTAGCGTCGCCGAACAGGTTCGGCGCGTTGGCGCCCTTGTCGACGGCGGGGCAGCCCAATTCGATGAACCAGATCGGCTTCGATTGCGGCGTCCACGCCGTTGGCGCCGCATCGCGCACGCCGCCGAGGCGGTTGTGGTGCGGCTCGGACCAGAAGCGGCGCACATCCTTGGCGCGATAGACCCACGGCTCATCGTACGCGCCGTCACTGATCGGCGTGCGGGTTTGCGCAGCGCGATCGGCATCGTCGGCGTAGTACCAGTCATAGTTCTCGCCGGCCTCGATGCGCGTTTGCAGATAGGCGAGATCATGGATGTTCGGCGCGAGCGCCCCGTCGAGATGGGTCGCGCCGGCGCGCCAATCGCTGAGCGGCGCATACCAGTCGATGCCGACCACATCGATGGCGTCGTCCGCCCACAGCGGATCGAGGTGAAAGAACACATCGCCGGAGCCGTCCTGCGGCTGATGTCCGAAATATTCGCTCCAGTCGGCGGCGTAAGTGAGCGTGGTCGCGCTTCCCAGCATAGCCCGCGCGTCAGCGGCGAGATCGACCAGCGCGGCGACGGCTGGATAAGACGCGTCGCCATCGCGCGCAGTGGTGAGCGCGCGCAGTTCAGAGCCGAGGATAAACACATCAACCCCGCCCGCCAGCGCAGCGAGTTTGGCGTAGTGCAGCACAAAGCGCCGGTACGACCATTCGGCCGGCCCGGCATAGCTTGGCGCCCCGCCGCTTACGCCGAAGTCCCCCGCCGCAGCGCTGCCAAAAAACGCCTCCACCTGCGCCATGGCTGCGCTCGCTTTATCCGGCGCTCCCACCTCGCCCGCCGCCGGATGCAAGGTGATGCGCCCGCGCCACGGATACGCCGCTTGCGCCGCGCCGCCATAGGGATCGGGCAAAGCATTGTCCGCCGGCACATCCATCAGCACGAACGGATAGAGCCCGACTTTGTAGCCGCGCGCCTTCAGCTCCGCGATCGCCTGCAGTACGCTATCGTCGCTCGGCGTGCCGCCATAAGCCGGCGCGCCGTCGAACAAGCTGACCACATGCGCGTCGTCGCGCGTCACAGCACCAGCGCGCCATGTCAGCGGCGTCGTCTCCTTCTCCGCGATCTCGACGCCGGGTTTGATCTCGCATGCGCCGCAGCGCAGATCGGTTCCGAACCAAGCGCAGACCAGCAGCACAGTTTCGCAATTCGGAAAATCCGCAGCAAGCTGATCGAGTGAGACCAACAAATTGGCGCGCTCGCGTTCGGCGTGGACGTTCTCCGCCGTTTCCTGCCCCGGCCCGATGCTGCGCAACACCGGCTCAGTCGCGTACACGAACTCGCCGGCGCCAGGGATCAAACAGACGCCCTTCACCCGCTCCTCGAAACGCGGGCCGTCGCCGGACGCTGGCGCCGGGCGGACAATCTCGAACGAGAGCTGCGGCACGCCATTGCCAAAGCGCTCCAGCGGCAAATCCTCGAACACCACGTACGCGAGGCCGCGATAGGCTGGCGCATTGGCGCCGCCTTCAATCGCTTCGATCAACGGATCGGGCGCTTGGTCCTCCGCGCCGCGATGCACACGTATGACGACGTCGCTCAAGTCCAGCGTCTCGCCATTGGCCCAGACGCGGCCGATGCGCGCGATCTCGCCTTCGCACAGGCCGACGGCGAACGAGAGCGTGTAGCGATAGCTAGTACTGGTCGCGCGCGGACCTCCGCCTTTACCGCCGCCGCCGGCGTCGCGCGTTTCCTCGTGCTCCTTGTGACGCGCCGCCCAGATCACCTGTCCGGCAATGCGCACGCGGCCGAACACCGCCGGCATCGAGGCGCCTTCGGTCGAGCCTTGCAGGTGCAGGTCAGTCAGCCGCGCCCCTTCGCGGTGGGAGCTCGCGCCGAAGATCTGCTGATCGATGCTGGCGCCGATATAGGAGCCAGCCGCCTGGAAGATAGCGCTGCCGATGGCCCGGTACGCGACCGGCAATTGCTGGCCGAGAGCTTGGCCGAGATTGGAGAGAACTAGTTGGGCCATGCATCGACATCCGGAAACGAGAACACCGCCGCGCAGCGCGCACGCCACCACGGCGCAAAGCGCGAGCGCACGACGGCGCGACCCCAATAAGCGTGAATAATGTGCGCCTGTTCATCGAGAATGGCGGCGTGTTTGATCGGTGCGCGCGCATCCATGCGGAAAAGCAGCACGTCGCCCGGCGCGGCTTGTGCTAGCGACGTTTCGCGCAAGTGGCGCTGCGCTGCGTGCAGCAAAGTCTCACTGCCAGCACGCTCGGCCCAGTCCGGCGTGTAATCAGGCGCTAGTTCCGGCTCGGCGCCGTAGAGCGCGCGCCAAACGCCGCGCACCAGGCCAAGGCAATCGCAGCCGGCGCCTTTCGCCGACGCCTGGTGGCGATAGGGCGTGCCGATCCACTGGCGCGCTTCGGTGAGAATGGCTTGGCGCGAGATCATGAGAAGCGCGAACTGCCGTCGAGGGCTGAGCCCAGCGGTGGGCCGGAGAGCAACGCGTCATTGCCCGGCATGTGCGGGAAGCCGCGGAAGTTGAGGGTGTTGGCGAACTTGGCGCCGCAAGTAGCGAAGCGCTTGTCGCAGCCGGCGGTGATGGTGAACTCAGCGCCCGGCGCCAGCACAGCGCCGGCGGAATCGAGCACTTCAATTAGAGCGCCACCCGCTTCCAGCCGATGCGCGGAGACTTCCGCCGCGCCGCCCGTGCTCCAGGCAATGCGGCCACGCGCGAACCAGCCGTCGGCAAAGGCTTCCAAGCCTGCTGCACGAAACGCGGTTGAGGAGACAACTTCGCCGACGACGCCTTCGCCAGTAAACTCCGGCGTGTCGATCGCCTTTCCGCAACGCGCATCGCCAAGGTCTGCGTCGCAAAAGCGCGAGAAGACGCGCCCCACCGGCTTGTTCAACGCCGCTTGCAGCCCGCGCAACTCCGCCTCGAACACGCTGACGCCGCGCCGTACTTCGCCGATGCGGCCCGCAAACAGATGCACGCGCAGCGCCGTATCGGTCCAATCGACACGAAAGAGATCAACGCGCGCGCCGTCCCACAAGCCGCGCGCGAGGTCGCCTTCAGTGATGGCCTCGGAGGAGAGAGCGCCACTAACGCTCGCCGTATCGACGCCCAGGCCGACGCTCTTCTCCACTGCGCCCGCGACAAGCCCGACCATCGGCTCGCACGTCAGCGCATCGAACGAGAGCGCGCGATCGTGATCGGTGAACGCAAACGCGGCCGCGTCCCGGCGCACGATGCGCCAGACATGCGCCAGCGTCGTCACGCCCGAGGCGAGACGGGTTTGCAGGGCTTCGGGGATGTGTCTCACGAACTCTCTCTTTCGTCATTCCGGGCCCGCGGAGCGCGTTCCGGAACCCAGGAGCCGCCAGCTCAGTGGTTGCCCCTGGGTTCCGGGCTCGATGCTGCGCATCGCCCCGGAATGACGGTGGTTGTGGTGACGGTGTCGGTGGCTAAATCAAAATCTCAATCAGCGGCACGGCGAGGGCGCGGCCGGCGCCGAAGCCATCGAGCGACAGATCGAGCCGGTCGATGTCGAAGCGCACCGGCGTGTCGAACAGGAAGCCAGCAGTGATCGCAGCGCCCTCTGCTGGCGGCGTAAGCAAGGACACGACTCCCGCATCGACGCTGAAATCACCGGAGTCGATCTCATCGCCATCGACAGCAACGCGCACGCTGCCGGCTGCAGGCTTAGCGATAAGGCGCAGATAGTCGCCATAACTCTTCACCAGTGCAAATGCAGTCGTCTCGCCGTCGCCGACGCCAATCGCTTGATCGCCAGGCGCCGGCGTCGCCGATGGTGCGCAGCTTTTATAATCGAACGGATCGCGGAAGCGGAAGCCGTGCAGCTTGCCGCGTCGCGCTTCGTAGAAGGCGATCAGCGCGTGCAGATCATCGAGCGTGCGCGCGGCGCCGCCGATATCGTAGCGGCGCCGACCATGCGCCCACGGCGTGTTGCGGGCTTCACGACCGGAGCCGAGCGTGACGATGTCGACGCGCCGCTCGGGGCCGCCGCTGGCGCCGAGCGCGAACGGCAGCGGCAGCAGCACGTCATGAAACGTGGTCATAGGTTGCGCCTCCCGTACGCGACAGCGCGTGCGATAGCGGCGGCGATCTGGCCTTGGTGGCGGGCGATGGCGGTCGCATCTGCGCCGGCGCCGAGATGAAAGTGCACCGCAACGGCGCCGCCCGCGTTCGGCGCGATCTCGCCGGCCTGGCGCGGCACGAACATTTCCGGCCCCCGCTCGCCAACCAGATAGGCGCCGCCGACATTGACCGCGCCGCCGCCGGCTTTGCCGCCGAAGAAGTTGCCGCCGCTCGCGTTGTTCGAGAAAATCTGCTCCAGCGCGATCTTCGCCAGCTCTTCCAGGATGACTTGCGCCATCCGCTTGAACGCCGCCTCGCCGCAATCCGCCGCCGAGCCCAGCGCGCGGGCGATGCGCACACCGGCGCGTTCGAACGAAGCGCCGACAACATCGGCCGCGCGCTGCGCCGGTCCTTGTGCGAAGTCCTGTAGCGCTGCGGAAGCGGCGCCGAGTTCAGTTTGGAAATCGACGAGATCGAAGCTCGCCTTGCCGTCTGTCATGTTTGCTTATCCGGATAGGTGCGCGCCAGCTGTTCGAAGGCAGCGCGTGAAAGGCCCGCGTCGGGCGACGTGATCAGAGCGCGCCATTCACGCAGGCTGAGCCGCCAAAACTGCGCCGGCGCGACGCCAAGCCGTTGCGCGTTGAAGAGCAGCGCCGGCCATGGCGTCCGCTCAGTCATCGAACGCAGCGCGGAAGGCGGCGGCCACCGCTTGCGCCGCCGCTTTCGCATCGATACGGGCGGCGGCGATTTCGGCCGCGCTCATCGCTTCGCCGCCGCCAGCGCTGAGCGCGCTGATGATGGTGATGAGGTCGGAGGCAGTCAGATGCGCCAACCGCTCGCCAAGTTCGGCCAGGGTGGCGACATCGAACGCGGCTTCGAGTTCAGCCAGCGCGCCAAGCGTGACGCACAAGCGCCGCGCGCGCCCGTCGATCGCCAGCAGCACCTCGCCGCGCGCCTGGTTGCAAGGTTCGCGCATCAGGCGGCCGTGAAGCTGATCGCGCCGGCCGACGCCAGCGTAATGGCGAACGCCGCTTCGCCGTCGTGGTCTCCCGAGTAATCCAGCGCCTCAATCAGGAACGGCCCTTCGAGCACGCCGAAATCCGGAATGACGAGTTGGAAGATCTTCGCCGCCTGCGTGAAGAAGGCTTGCTGGATCAAAGCATCCGAAGCGGCGTCCTTGAACACGCCGGCGCCGCTGACGCTGGCCGACTTGACGCCCGCGCCCGCGATCAGCTCGCGCCACGCTTGCGGGCTTTCGCCGGAGGTGCCGTCAACGCTGCGGGCGTTGAGCGAGATCGTCTTCGCGCGAATGCCAGCGATTGTGACGAACGCCTCCGGCGCCTCGCCTTCGCCGATCTTGATCAGGACGTCGCGTCCCTTTTGGCCTGACATGGTGTCTCCTATTGCGGTTCGGTGATGGCGCGCAGGCGCAGCACGCCGTGCGTGGTGCGCCCATCGCCGGAGCGGAAAACGTCGGTGAAGGTGACGAGCAGCAGGACCAGACGGCGCCCCTCGACACTGAGCGGCGCGTTGTGCAGCGCCGCACGCAGCGCCGCAATGACATCGAGCGCCTCGGCGCGGCCGCCATAGCGGGACCAGACATGCAGCGTCACCGCGTGCTCAATCGCGTCGCTGCCGCTCGCCTCGCTTGGCCGACTCTCAGCGCGGCCAAGCGTCAGATACGGAAACACGACATCAGCCGGCGGATCGTCATAGACGCGCGCGCCGACCAGCGCCGCGACACCGGCATGCGCCAACGCCGCATCGCGTAAGGCGGCGATCAGTGCGCGGTCGGCGCTCATAGCCGCTCCTCCTCACATTGCAGCACGATGCGCGGCCCGTCCTCGTCGACGACGCCAACAATCCGCAAGCGCCGCGCATCCCACGCCACCCGCCAACCGGCGCGGACGCCGTCACGGCGATTAATGGTGACGCGATGGCTTGCGATCGAAGCCACGCCATCGAACGCGGCGCTTTCACTGGCGCCGCCGGCTTCAATAGCGGCCCAAACCGAGGCTTCGTCGGTCCACAGGATCGCAGCGCCGCCGATTTCGTCGGCGACACGCTGCGGGCTTTGCAGCGTCACGCGCGCGCGCAGCGCGCCGATGGCATCGCTCATAGCCGCGCCGGCGCGTAGGGACGCATCAGCGCCCGCGCCGCCTCAGGAATGGGCGCCTCGCCCTGGCGCAATTCGTAGAGCGAAGCGACGATCTGCAGCGTCGCCAGGCGCAGCGCGATGGGCAGATCCGCTGCATCCTCAGCGAAACCGCAATCGTACTCGATCTCGATGCCGCCAGCGCTGCGCAAGGTCGCCGGCACGCCCGGTGGAAACACCAGGCGCGGCCGGTCGCGATGGCCTTCGAGGCGATAGCGTTCGGGATTGAGCACGCTCTGCGAGCCTTCATCCGTCAGCAAACGCACGGCGACCACGTTGGTCACCGGGCCCAGGCCCAACACCGCGCCCTGCACGGCTTCGCGGCGCCAGATATCAAGGCTCTCGCGCACGCGCCGCGTGATCAGCGCGCGGCCAATGCCGGCCTCGACCGCTTCCCGCGCCGCGCCGATAAGCGTGGCGATCAAAGTGTCCTCGTGCGCATGATCGACGCGCAGATAAAGCTTCGCCTCGGCCAGCGAGACAGGCTCGCTCGCCGGCGGCGTTATAGTGGTGATTGTCATGTGATCCGCCGGTGAGAAAACAAGCACCCGTCATTCCGGGGCTCAGCGAAACTGAGAGCCCGGAACCCAGGGGCAACCAGCTCAGTGTTGGCCCTTGGGTTCCGGGCTCGATGCTGCGCATCGCCCCGGAATGACGGTGGTGATGGTGGTGGCTGTGCTCTGGCGCTTACGCTTCGCCGAACTTCAGCGCCTTGATCGCGTCGAAGTTCTGGACGCCGCCGCCGATGCGTTTGGTGACGTAGAAGAGCACGTAGGGCTTGGCCGAGTACGGATCGCGCAACACCCGCACGCCGGCGCGGTCGACGATCAGATAGCCGCGTGCGAAATCGCCGAAGGCAATCGCGAACGAATCCGCCGCCATGTCCGGCATGTCTTCGATCTCGCTGATCGGATAGCCGAGCAACGTGGCGCCGCCGGCATCGTTCGGCTCCCAAATGTAGCGATCGTCGCCGTCCTTTAGCTTGCGCACGGCCGAGACCGTTCTACGGTTCATGACGAAGCGCGCGTTCTGACGGAATTGTGGTTTCGGCGTGTAGATCAAGTCGATCAGATCATCGACCGGCGCCTCAGCGGCAAAGCCCGCATCAACGCCGGTGGCGATGTAGCCGATCTTGCCCCAGACGTGGCTGCCTTCGGCGACCATTTCATAGTCAAGGAAGCCGCGCGGCTTGTCATCGCCATCGCCATTGACGAAGGCGGCGCGTTCCTGGCCGGCGAACGCCTCTTCCACTTCGCTGGCGATCCATTCTTCGAGATTGACGAAGCTGTCATCGAGGAGCGTCTGGGTCGCGGCGAGGTTGGCGTAGAGTTCGGCGGTCGGAAATTCGAGCATGGTCAAAGTTGGCGTGCTCGTCTGCGCGCGGGCGCCGGTTTCAGCCACCCAGCCCGTGCCGGCGGCGGTGAGGCTGATCGGCTTCTTGAAGACGTTGGCGCCGGTGGTGCGCACCGTTGCGATCTCGCGCATCGGCGAAGATTGCCGCAGCCGGCTCTCGATCATGCGATCGAGCTCGGGCGGGGCGACATAGCCGCCGTCCGGATCGGAGCCGACCGAAAGCGCCTTCGACTCAAACGTCGTCAGCGCCGAGACATCACCGCGGCGCAGGTAAGCGTTCCACGCCGATTTGTGCTCGCTCACCGCCGGATCGACGGCAAGACCAGGGCGGCGGCCCGCGAGGGCGGCGCGTTCGATCAGCGATTTCTGCTCGGTGAGCGCCCGATCGATACGATCGACCTTCTCCTCCAGCAGCACGTCGCCGCGTTTGCGCTCGATGGCGTCGAGGCGTGCGTCGTTGGCGGCTTTGAAGTCTTCGAACGCGCGCATCAGCGCGTCCGCCGCGCCCCCATTCGCATTTGGGGGCGCAGCTTTGGTTTCTTTTCTCACGTTTCTCTCCTTAAGCAGCGCGGCTAAACTCTCGCGCTAGAGTCAGCCGCGCTTGCGGCTGCATTGGATGCGTCACGATCGACACCTCCAGAAGTTCAATTTCACTCAGCACGCGGCCTGCGCCGCTGCGGTGAGCGACGATCGGCACAAAGCCGATCGACAAGCCGTCGATCCCACGCGCGATGACGCGCTTGGCGCGCGCCGCGCCTGGCAGTTCGTCGCGGATCTCGCCCATGAGCCAGAGCCCGCGCGCATCCTCGCGCGTGTCGGTCCAGTAGCCGGCCAGCAAACGCGGATCGTGTTCGACCAGCAGCGGCAACGGCTCGGCCCGGCGCGTAAGGCTCGCGGCGAACGCGCCAGCGCGCACCACGTCGTGCATTTGATCGGCGACGCCGAACAGCGCCGCGTAACCTTCGATGATCATTGTTCGTCCAGCCGCCGCTCGATCCGCGTCAGCGCACGGCGCGCTTCGGTGACCTGCTCCTCCAACCGCGCCAGGCGTTCGGCCACTTCCGGCTGCGTCGCCACCGCGCGCTCGACCACTTCCAACCGCGCCGCCGCGCGTCCGGCCCAGATCAAGCCGCCGGCGGTTTGCAGAAACAGCGCCAGGATGAGCGCGAAGGTGACGCGTGGATCGACGGCGATTTTCATTGTGCGCGCTCCGGCGTGTCGACGCCGGCCATGCGGCGCTTTTCGTTTTCATCCAAGAAATCAGCGCCAGCCAAACGCGACCACAAGGCTTCGCGCTCGATCGTCAGCGCCGGCACATTTTCGAGATCCACACGAACGGCGGCGGGGCCGGTGTCCGGCCAACGGTCGCCGATCCAGGCTTCGATGCCGCGCGCGGCTTTCATGGCCAGCGGCAGCGCGGTTTGGCGCCAGAGCGCGAGATTGGCTTCGCGGTAGTTCGAATAGGTGTTGTCACCCGGAATGCCGAGCAGCATCGGCGGCACGCCGAACGCCAGCGCGATGTCGCGCGCGGCGGCGTGGCGGGCTTCGATGAAATCCATGTCGGACGGCGACAGCGACATCGGCCGCCATTCCAAGCCGCCCTCCAGCAGCATCGGCCTGCCCGCATTGGCGGCGCCGACGTGCATGTCTTCCAATTCGCGCTTCAGCCGCGCGAACTGCTCCTCACTCAAGCGGTCGGCGCCGCCGGCGCCGGTGAACACCAGCGCGCCGGAGGGCCGCGCGGCGTTGTCGATCAGCGCTTTATTCCAAGCGCCGCCGGCATTGTGGATGTCGATCGAGAAGGCGGCGGCCTCCATCGGCGAGAGGCCGTACCAATCGTCGCTCGGGTTGAAGAGCTTCAGATGCAGGATTGGCGCATCGCTCGTCACCGGGTCGCGCTCAAAGCGGCGCACATTCGCGCCGACACGATGCTCCCAACCGACCGGCCACCCGTCCGCGCCCGGCACGACGCTCATCCGGTCCGGTCGCAGCACATACAGCTCGGACGGCGCGCTCTCGTCGATGCTCGCCGCTTCCAGATACGCATTCCCGCTCACCTGCAGGTGGCCGTAGAATGCTTCAAGCAACTCAATGCCGGTCTGCTCCGGGTTCGGCCGCGCCAACAGCCGCGCCAGCGGATGGTCATCCGGCCCAACTTTCAGCGGCGCGCTAGCCGCCGCTTCCGCGATCATGCGCACGCACCGATAGGCGATGGCGTTGCGCCCATAGCCCTCGCGCGCGAAGGCGGACGGATCGCGCATCGGCCAAGCCGGGCGGCCGAGCGCGTGCCAAGCCAGCAGTTTGCGCTCCGCGCGCGGGGCGCGGAGTTTTTGTATCCAGTCGAACATCAACTTTTCCCGTTAGAGTATCCGCGCGCGCGGCCCTGAGCCGCCGAGCAACAAATCGGTCAGCGCCCAAACCAGCGCATCGACGCGGTCCGGGCTGTCGTGGAAGCCCTCAGCGCCGAAACTGCACATCTCGTCTTCCAACGCCGGGAACGCGGCGGCGTGTTTGACGCGGCCTTGCGCATAGAGCGTCGCGATCGGCTCGGCCCGCGCGCGCTTGCCGGTGCTCGCATGCACCAGACGTACGTTCATGTCCGGCGCCGCCGCGCGCAGCACGGCGCGCACCATCTCGCCGCCATTGTTACCTTCCGCCACGATCACGTGCGCGCCGACCGAGCGCGCCAGCTCCGCCGCCCGCGCAGCCCACACATGCGGCTGCGCGCCTTGGACGCTGGCGTCAGCCAGCACCACCGCTTGGCGCTGGCGATCCTCGCCCCACGCCGCCGCCGCAACGATCCCGCACGCCGCCGCGCCGGGTCCAGTTGACGCCGGCGGATCAACCGCAACCACGATGCGGTCGAACGGCCCAGCCGGGCGTTCGCGCAAAGCTTCCAGATCAGCGCGGCGCCAGAGCGCGCCTTCCATATCCTCGATCAGCTCGCCCAATATTTCTTGGCGATCCCGCGCCGTGCCTTTCCAACGAGCGCTCAGCGCCTCGATAAAATCCGGCGCGACGTTGGCGGCGTTGCGCCAGGTCGATGAGCGCGTCACCACCGTGTCGGGCGCGGCGAGCAAGCGCTTCAGCGCCCGTATAGGGCGCGGCGTCGTCGTCACCAGCAGACGCGGCTGTCGGCCGAGGCGCAGGCCGTGCTGCAAGATCGCCAACGTTTTATCTGGGTGGGCCCAGAAGCAGAGCTCATCGCACCACGCCGCGTCGAATTGCGGCCCGCGCAAACTCTCCGGGTCTTCAGCCGAGAAGCAGAACGCCTGCGCCCCATTGGCCCAGACCAGGCGCTTGCGGCTGGCTTCGTAGCGCGGCCGGTTGCGCCGGATCGAGCGGACACCGGAATGACCTTCGATCATGACTTCGCGCACGTCGTGAAACGTCGGCGCGATCAGCGCGATGCGGCGGGCGCGGCCAGTGCGCGCAAGCTCGGCCACCCATTCGGCGCCCGCCCGCGTCTTGCCGGCGCCGCGGCCGCCCATGAACAGCCAAACGCGCCAATCGGTCTCGGGCGGCAATTGTTCAAGCCGGCCCCAGAACCACCACGCCTCAAGCAGGAGCTCCAGAAGCAATTTGCTCAAGGACGTGATCAGGCATTCCTGAACGTTCGGCTTCAGCAAGGCGACGTAGGCGGCCGATGAACTCGGCTCGGAGGGCGTCTTCATCTACTTCCGGGGCTTGTTGGGCCAGATCGGCCAGATAGTCGGCGACATCGCGTTCGGCCCGCACAATGGCGGTGACCGCTTTGGCACGGCGTTCGGCCTCAGCCGCTTCGCCCTCCCGCAACGCGTGGTGGGCGCTTTGCAGCAGTTCGCGCAGGGTCTCGGCGGCGTCCATGCCCTTACCTCCTTCTCAATCTCAATTGTCGACCGTGCCAGAAATCTACCACCGCTCCGGGTCGGTCGGATTGATTTCCGGAGACGCCTTGCGAATCCCGGCATTCTGGGCGCCGAAGCAGGGATACATGGGTGCGCTATCCGCGTTTCCCCTGGCCAGAATTCGGCCATACCACTGTCGGACAAACCGCCCCGGAGACCCTATTGTCAGAAAACCGGCCCGATCCAGACCGCCCGCTCGACTGGGCGCGCCTGCGCGCTGCGGCGGCGCAGCAGCATCTCGGCCAGATGCTGAGCGATCGTTCGCGCTGGAACTGGCGCACCGCCGCCAGCATCGTGGCGGGCGGCGCACTGTTTATGGTCGTGGCGGTGTGGGTGTGGATCTATTGGGGCCTGCCGCGGGTGCCGGACGCCGACGCGCTTTGGGCGCTCAACCGGCAAGAATCGGTGATGTTCGTCGATAGCGAAGGCGAAATTCTCGGCGTGCGCGGCCCCTATTACGGCCGCCGCGCGGTGCTCTCCGAACTGCCTGAGTACGTGCCGCAAGCCTTCCTCGCGATCGAGGACCGCCGCTTCTACGAACATGCTGGCGTCGACCGCATGGCGGTGATGCGCGCCATCCTCGCCAACATGCGCGCCGGCGAAACCGTGCAAGGCGGCTCGACACTGACGCAACAGCTCGCGCGCAACCTCTTCCTCACGCGCCGCCAAACCGTAAACCGCAAGCTGCGCGAAATGGTGCTGGCCTCGCGCATCGAACGCCGGCTAACCAAGGACGAAATTCTCGAACTCTATCTCAATCGCGTCTACCTCGGCGACCAAGCTTACGGCGTCGACGCCGCCGCGCGCCGCTATTTCGGCAAGCCTGCGTCCGAGCTGACGCTTGCAGAAGCGGCGATGCTGGCGGGGCTGCCAAAGGCGCCGTCTGATCTTGCGCCCTCGAACCATTTCGAAGCGGCCACAGAGCGCCAGCACATCGTGCTCGAAGCCATGGTCGTCGCCGGCTTCATTACGCCCGAACAGCGCGACGAAGCGAAGGCGGAAGAGATCGACGTGATCGAACGGCCCTCGGCGGAGCGGTCGCTCGGGTACGCCTTCGATCTCGCCGTCGAAGAAGCGCGCCGACATGTCGGCGACGAGGTGCCGGATATCGTCATCCAGCTCACCATCGACCGCGAAGTTCAGTCGACGGCCTCGAACTCCATCCGCCGCCGGCTCGGCAACCGCGCCTTTGGCCGCCGGCCGCTGCAAGCCTCTTTCATGGCGGTGAGCCGCCAAGGCGGCATTGTCGGCCTCATCGGCGGCACCGACTACAACACCTCGAAATTCAACCGCGTCACCCAGGCCCAGCGCCAACCGGGCTCGACGTTCAAAACCTTCGTCTACACCGCCGCCATCGAATCTGGTCTCGACACCGAGGACGTGCGCTATGACGAGCCGGTCGTCATCGATGGCTGGCGCCCGCGCAATTATGACGACGGCTATCGCGGCGCGGTGACGCTGCGCACAGCGTTTGCGCTTTCGATCAACACGGTTGCGGCCGATGTCGGCTATGAGATCGGCCCTTCGCGCGTTGCAGATGTGGCGCGGCGGCTAGGCGTCGGCAACATGCCGGAGCGCGGCGCGTTCGTGCCGCCATCGATCGCGCTCGGTTCAATCGAGACGACGCTGTGGGACATGACCGAGGCGTTCTCGGTGTTCATGAACGAAGGCTACCGCGTTGACCCGTACATCGTCGCCCGTGTCACCAATTCGGCCGGCCAAGAGCTGTATGCGCGGCCAGCCCATGAAGGTCAGCGCGTGCTCAACGAGGACGTTGTCGCCGAGATGAATTCGATGATGGGCGCTGTCGTGTTGCGCGGCACCGGCACGGGCGCACGCCTCGGCGACCGCGACGTCGCCGGCAAAACCGGCACCAGCTCGGATTGGCGCGACGCCTGGTTCGTCGGCTACAGCGCTGATTACGCCGCCGGCGTGTGGGTCGGCCATGACGACTTCACCTCCATGGGCCGCACCACTGGCGGCACGCTGCCCGCGCAAATCTGGGCCGACACCATGCGCGTCGCCCACCAAGGCGTTGAGGATCACCCGCTGCCGGGTTACGCGCAGCCAGTCAAATCGCCGGAAGAAGTTGAGATGGCGACGTTCTTCGACAGCCTCGCGGACGCGTTCGGCGAATCGACGATCGAGCGTCTCGAAGAAATCTTCCAATAGGCGCCATGCATGGCGGGACCCGCGTTGGCGCACGTCAAGGAGCTGCGGCTTAGCCTCGGCGGCGCGCCTCTTTTCGACGGCGCCGAATTCGTGCTGCACAAAGGCGAGCGCGCCGCGTTCGTCGGCGCCAACGGCGCCGGCAAGTCGACGCTGATGAACATGATAGCCGGACTGGTCGAGCCCGACGCCGGCGAGATCGTTTACGCGTCCGGCGCCAGCGTCGCCATGGCCCCGCAAGAGGCGAGCTTCGACGGTTTTGCAACGCTGCGCGACTACGCCGTCGCGCCATCGGTGGCGCTACGCGGCAGCCGCAACGAGACGCCGGCATACGCCGCCGATGCGGCACTAGCCTCGTTCGGTCTCGATCCCGAACGCACGCCGCTCGGCCTCTCCGGCGGCCAGATGCGCCGCGCGACGCTGGCGCGCGCGTTCGCCGCCGACGCTGAAATTCTGCTGCTCGACGAGCCCACCAACCATCTCGACATCGCTGCCATCGAGGATTTGGAACGCCGCCTCCTTGCCTTTCGCGGCGCCTGCCTGGTCATCAGCCACGATCGGCGCTTCCTCGAACGCATCTCGACCGCGACGGTGTGGCTGCGCCAGCGCCGCGTACTGAAGTTCGACCAGGGCTTCGCCGCGTTCGAAACTTGGTCCGAGGCGGTTGAGCAGGAAGAGGCGCGTGCGCTGGCGCGTCTGGAGACGAACCTCAAAGCCGAAGAGCATTGGCTGCAACGCGGGGTCACCGCCCGCCGGTCGCGCAACGAAGGCCGCCGGCGCAAGCTGCTGGCGATGCGGGCCGAGCGGCGCGACCGCAAAACCGCGTCCACACAAAACACGGCGGCGCTGCAAGCTGAACGCGGGACCGAATCCGCGCGCCTTGTCATCGAAGCCAAGCGCATTTCTAAGAGCTATAGCGACGCGCCGCTGATCTCGGACTTTTCGCTGCGCCTAATGCGCGGCGACCGCCTCGGCGTTGTCGGCGCCAACGGCTCCGGCAAAACAACGTTGCTGGAACTGCTGCTGCAACGGCGCGAGCCGGACGCAGGCTCGGTGCGCATCGGCGAGGGGCTGGAGATCGCCTACGTCGATCAATCGCGCGCCATTCTCGACGACAACGTCACGCTCTGGCAGGCGCTGGCGCCGCAGGGCGGCGATCAGGTGATGGTGCGCGGCAAGCCGCGTCATGTCGCGGCCTACGCCAAGGACTTCCTGTTCGGCGCCGAACAATTGCGCCAGCCAGTGTCAGCGCTGTCCGGCGGCGAACGCAATCGCCTGGCCCTCGCCGTCGCGCTGGCGAAGCCCGCGAACCTGCTCGTGCTCGATGAGCCGACCAACGATCTCGACATGGACACGCTCGATGCGTTGGAGGACATGCTCGCGGGCTACGACGGCACCGTGATCCTGGTGAGCCACGACCGCGCCTTCCTCGACGGCGTCGCGACGCAAATCGTCGGCCCAATCGGCAATGGCCGCTGGGCCGAAACGCCCGGCGGCTGGGCCGATTTTGAGCGCGAGTACGGCGGCGTCGCCGCGCCCAAACGCAACGCCGCGCCGAAGGCGGCTAGCGCGCCTCTCACCTCGACGCCGCGCAAGCAAACCAAGCTCAGCTACAAGGACGAGCGCCGCGCCGCCGAACTCGACGCGCTGATGCCCAAACTCAGCGCCGAAATCGCAAGCCTGGAGCGGACCCTGGCCGATCCCGCCGCCTTCGCACGCGACGCCGGCGCCTTCGCGACCACCGCCGCTCGGCTCGAAGCGGCGCGAGTTCAGCACGCCGCGGCGGAAGCCGAATGGCTAGAGATTGAACTCCGCCGCGAGGCGCTTTCGGCGGAGAGCTGAATCCTCTGTTAACCGAATGCGCCCAGCATCGGCGACATGCGCGCGCTTTTTCTGCCGATCACTCTACTTCTCGCCGCCTTGGCCGCGCAGGCCAGCGCGGCTGGCGTCTACACGTCGGTCACCGCGCGCAGCGCCGCCGCTTGCGCACGCCTCTGCGCCGATGACGGGCTCTGCGTCGCTTGGAATTTCACCACCGAGAACGCCTGCGAGATGCGCGCGACCGCGCCGACGAGCTTTGGGCCCACGTCCGGCGTCAGCGCCCGCGCGCCGGAAGCCTTGCGTCAATCTTTTGCTAACCATGTTTCGCCGCCGCAGCCGCAAGCCAGCGCGACGCCTGTCGCCGCCACGCCAGAAGCGCCGTTCGCCGCCGTCATCGCCGACGACGAAGACGACGAAGACGACGGCGAGCTGCTTGGCGGCTTGAATGAGCACAGCGCCGCCATTCGCCCGCGTCTCGGCGACTGAGCTCATCGGTAAGGTTTGTTTACAGGGCGCCGGTTAAGTTGGCGCCGGAAATTTTAGGAGCCGGATCGGCAATGTCACAAGCGCGCTTCGGGAAACTGATCGAACTCGCCCGCATCTCCGATAGCGCCGGCCGCCGCGACTTGCTGCGCGATGTGACCGACCTCTTCTTCGAAACCTCGGGCAGCCGCACCGACCGCGAGTCAGCGCTGTTCGACGACGTTCTGCAATTGGTCGCGGCCGAGATGCAGGAAGGCGTGCTCTGCGAACTGGCCGAAACCTTCGCCGATGCGCCCGACGCGCCGGCCGGCCTGATGCGCGATCTCGCCAACCATTCGTTCGAGGTCGCCGGCCCGGTCCTGCGCCGCAGCACCGTGCTTGATGATCAGACGCTCATGCAGATCGTCAACTACCAGAGCCAAACGCACATCCAGGCCGTCGCCCAGCGCGACAAGGTCAGCGAAGCGCTCTCCGACGCCATCGTCCGCTGCGGCGACGACGTTGCGCTCGACACGCTGATCCGCAACGATGGCGCCACGATCTCGCGCGCCGGCATGGAAACCGCCGTCGAACGCGCCCGCCGCAACACGCTGCTGCACGAAGGCGTCGTCAAGCGCGCCGACCTGCCGCTCGATCTGCTCAACGAAATGTATTTCGTGGTCGAAACGCGCCTGCGCGACCAGATCATGAAGCGCAACGCCTCCGTCGATCCCGCAACGCTCGACGCGGCGCTGGCAAAGGCGCGCGAACGCATGCGAAAATCCGCCGACGATATGAGCGCCGAAGCCCGCAACGCCATGAACTTCATCCAGCAAAAGCGCAATCACGGCGACCTCAACGCTCGCTTGCTGGTTTCGCTCTACCGTGAATCGAAGCTGACCCCCTTCCTCTATGGCTTGGCTGAGCTGACCAATGTCGATCACCACACCCTTAGCGGCCTCCTCGATCGCCGCGATATCGAAGGTCTGGCGATGATCTGCCGCGCCGCCAATATCGAGCGGCCGCTGTTCGTGACGCTGGCGGTGCTGGTTGGTGGCGGCGACGAAGCCATGGCGCGCGCCGAAGAATTCGGTCGGATGTATAACGCCGTGCCAATCGAAGCGGCGCAACGAGCCATGCGCTTCTTCAAGGTGCGCAAGAGCGCCGAAGAAACCCGCGCCGCTTAAGCCGCCCGTTCCTTCAGCGCGCTGAAGCGGATTTTCGGGTTCTTGTCTTGCACGTATCCGATCTCCCAGGCGCTCTTGCCTAGGAACACCGGCGCGCCGTCGACATCCTCGGCCAGCTGCGAGCCGGACTTGGCCACGAACGCCTCCAGATCGGCGCGCGCCTCGGCGCTAACCCAACGCGCGGCTTGGTAGGGCGACGTTTCGAAGATCACGTCGAGGCCGTACTCGGCCTTCATCCGCTCATCGAGCACGTCGAACTGCAGCGAACCAACGGCGCCGACGACGAGATCGCCGCCCTGCACCGGCTTGAACACCTGCGTCACGCCTTCTTCGCCCAGTGACTCCAGCGCCTTGCGCAAATGCTTTTGCTTCAACGGATCGCGCACGCGCACGCGTTTCAGGATTTCCGGCGCGAAGTTCGGGATACCTTGAAACACCACCTCGCCGCTCTGCGAGAGCGAATCTCCAACCCGTAGGCCGCCATGGCTCGGAATGCCGATCACATCGCCCGGGAACGCCTCGTCGGCGATCTCGCGCTCCTGCGCCATGAACATCAGCGGATTGTGGACGTTGAAGCCGCGGCCGGCGGCGGTCTTCAGCGTCATCCCGCGTTGGAATCGGCCCGACGATATGCGGAAGAAACCGACACGGTCGCGGTGCTTGGGATCCATGTTCGCCTGGATCTTGAAGATGAAGCCTGAGACATCGTTGCGCCCGGGCTCGATCGCAACCGCCTCGCCCTTCACCGTTGCTTTCTGTGTGCGCGGCGGTGGCGCATTCGCGCCGAGACCAGCCAGCAATTCCAGAATGCCAAAGCGGCGCAGCGCCGAGCCGAAATAGACCGGCGTCAGATGCCCTTCGCGAAACGCGTTCAGGTCGAACTTCGGCAAACCTTCGCGCGCCAGCTCCGCCGTCTCCTGCAACTCAGCCCGCACATCATCGCTAACGCCGAGCAAAAAATCATTGCCGCCGGGCTTCTGACGCTCTTGGCTGGCGAAGCCCTGTTCGCCAGCTTCAAGCCGCTTGAACGGCACGAACTCTTCCGTCGTCAGATCGAGCATGCCGGCAAAGCGCTGACCCGAAGCGGCCGGCCAATACATCGGCGCCGTATCCATCGCCAGTTTGGAATGAATTTCGTCCAGCAGCGCGAACGGGTCCTGCGCTTCGCGATCCATCTTATTGATGAAGGTGGTGATCGGGATGTCGCGCAGGCGGCAGACTTCGAACAGCTTCAGCGTCTGCGGCTCGATGCCCTTGGCGGCGTCGAGCACCATGATGGCGGAATCCGCAGCCGTCAGCGTGCGGTAAGTATCTTCGGAAAAGTCTTCGTGGCCCGGCGTGTCGAGCAGATTGAACACCAGCCCGTCGTGCTCGAACATCATCACCGAGGATGATACCGAGATGCCGCGCTCGCGCTCGATCTTCATCCAGTCGGACTTGGTGCGCCGCGCCTGGCCGCGCGCCGCGACCGCGCCGGCCAAGTGAATGGCGCCGCCGGCCAGCAGCAGGCTTTCGGTCAGCGTCGTCTTGCCGGCGTCCGGGTGGGAGATAATCGCGAACGTACGGCGGCGAGCGGCCTCGGTGGCGGGGTCGGCGGACATGAAGCGTCTGGATCTTTCGTGAAGCGGGGCGTTTACGCGGTGGAGCCACCCCCCGCAACACCTGGTGAGTTAAGAGCCCTCGTCCACCGGCTCCATCAGGAAATTGCGCCCGTATTTATCCTCGATTTCGATGACCCACAGGTCCGGATCGTTTTCCACCCGCTTGCGGACGGCGGCGTCCACATCGGCTTCGTCGTCCCCCAAAGTACCTGCCGAGAGGTCTAGCCAGATACGCTCACCCTCGCCATTGCGGGCTGGGGCGTAGAGCCGGGCGCGCTTGTTCATTGTCGCCACCTTGACCAGGACTGCCCCGGCGTCGGTGTCGCCCTTGCGGACGACGCCCGCGAACGCCCCGCCGATCTGGGCGCGGCGGATGAGGGCCGTGGCCCAAAAATCCGTCTTTAACTCGTCCATGGCGGCTCCCGCGTTCATCGGAACGCAACGCCCTTCTCTTAACCTCTCGCGCACGATGCGCCCTGTCCTTTTTACCGCCGCCTTAACGATCGCCCTGACGGCGGCCGCGTCCGCCCAGGACGCGCCGAACGCGCGCGAAGCTTTTGTCGAGCGCCGCGGCCTGATCGAAGCCGACGCCCGCTGCCGCCTGCTGCAGCCTTCAATCCGGGACGCACTGGCGGTCGGCCTCGCACAGGCGCGCGGCGCCTTGCTGCGGGCGGGTTGGTCAACGGCGCAGGTGCGCGAACTCGAGACCGTGGTCGTACGCGCCGCCAGCGCTCGCGCTTGCAACGACGCCCGCACCGCCGCTTCGGTTGCCGCGATCAGTCGCTCGGTGGCGCAATGGGCCAATGCCGGCACGATGGAGTTTCCAGGCTGGGAACGCGGCTGGACTGCCCGCCGCACGGCGGAGGGCTGGCGGCTAGCCCAGCACGTGGAAGCCCCGCTGGCCGCGACGTTCGGCGTTCGCCAAGTCGGCGACGCGCAGCATCTCACCTTAGCGATCCCCGTCGCGCGCGGCGCAACAGCGCCGGCCTCGGCGCGTCTGACCATGCGCAATCCCGGGCACGTGCGCACCGAGATCAATCTCACCCAGCGCATGGCGCACGGTCTCGAAGCCGGCCTGCCTTCGCCATCATCTGAGATGATGACGCCGTCCACGCGCACAATCGAACGTCTCGATGGCGGCCGCTCGCAAGCGGTCTTCACCTTTCCCGACAGCGCTTTCCGCGATCTGCTCGCGCTCGATCCGCGGGAGTCTGTCGAAATCAGTGTGCAGAACGGCCGCGCGACGCAACGTTTGCTGATTGAAGTCGGCGATATCGGCGCCGCCCGCGCCTTCCTGACGCTGCGGCGCTAATCGGCCTGCAGCACCGGCAAAGTGATGCGCACCAAAGCGCCGCCGCCGGAGGCTTCATGAAAGCTCAGCGCGCCGCCATGCAACGTCGCCAAGCCCCGCACCAGCGATAAACCAAGCCCAGTGCCTTCCGCGCGCGCGCCGCCGGAGCCGCGTTCATAGGCTTCGCCGAGCTTTTCGCGCTCCGCTTCAGGGATGCCGGGGCCGTTATCGATCGTCTCCAGCACCAGCACGCCGTCCTGCGCCGCCGCGCGCATCATGACGCGGCCTTCGTCCGGCGTGAATTTGATCGCGTTACCGATGGTGTTGATGAGCATGCGTTTGATGGCGCGCGCATCGGCGTTCACCATAAGCGGCGCTTCCGGCGTCAGCATGCCAAGCACGATGCGCTTTTTATCGGCGCTATCGGTCGAGAGCCGGACCACCTCCTCAACCGCGTCGCGCACATCGAAGGTTTCGCGGAGCAGCTCGTAGCGCCCAGCGTCGATGCGCGACAGATCGAGCAGATCGTTCACCAAGCCCAGAAGATGCGCGCCGCTTCGACGGATGAGGCCGGCGTACTCGACGTATCGCGGGGCGACTTCGCCAAAGATCTGCCGCTCGATCATTTCCGAGAAGCCCAGAATGTGCGTCAGCGGCGTGCGCAGCTCGTGCGACACTTCCGCGATGCGCTGGCCCATGGCATGCTCGCGCGCCTGCTCCGGCATACGCTGACCGAGCGCCATCAACGCCGCGACGAACGCCAACGCGACCACCGCCATAATCTCGGGGAACATGCCTAATTGTTGCGGCGTCCCAAACCGCGCCAACGCCGCCGCCAGAGCGTAGCCGAGCACCGCGCCGGCGCCCGCTTCCGGCGCCCAGCGCCGCCCGAGCACGAGGCAAAACGCCGGCGCAATCACAAGCGTCGCCGCCAAAGGCGACGTTGCTCCGCCGGAACCAGCGACGAGCCCAACCGACGCCAGCAACCATATCGCGATGAAAACCGCGTCGAAGCGGTGGTTCCCCAGCTGCGGCAGCAGCACAAACGCCGCAAAAGCCGGCGCCAGAGCCAAAGCCGCGGCCTCGGCCACCGCCTGCGCCGCGGCGCCCGTTAGCCACGCCAACATTGCAGCCGCGGCAATGCTGAGAAGCCACGCCCAGCACGCCAGCGCGATCGCCGCGCGTGGCGCTGCAATTGCAGGCGACGTTGCTGCTGATTGTGTTGACACTTAAAGGCCGCCGGCGAGTAAAAGACTTCTTAACGCGCTGGGACACACGATGCCCGCTTCGAGTCGCAGTCGAAAGCGGACTCACCATTTTCGGGTTCAAAGGGAGTAGAGCCATGCGAAGCCTTGCGGTTTGGACCACCACCGCGGCCGTCGCCCTTCTTGGCGGCGCCAGCGCCCAAACTCCGGCTGCCGAAGGCGCCGCGAGCGGGGATTTGCAGAGCGCTGTCAGCGCCTATGCTGCTTACCAAAGCGACGTCTCGGAACTGCGAGCAACCTCGCCGAGCAACGCCGATTCACTGGAAACGGCGCTTGATCGCGTCGCCCGCCACAACCGTGATGCGCTGACGCGCGGCTGGATCGCCTACGGCGCCCAAACCGCAGCTCAATCGCCCGCCTTCGTGGCCGGCGTCCGTGAAGCAGCCGCATACTATGGCCGCGACGCAGTCATCTGGGCCGTCAGCGTCGATCCGGCTTACGCCCGCGGTCTGCGCGGCGGCGGTGAAGCCACGCGCATGATGCTCGACTCCACCACGGCGGATTCGCAGCGCATCATCAGCGTCGCCGATCGCTACCAGGAACTTGCCTATTCGATCCAGCGGCAGCGCTGGGCCAACGCCGTCGCGCCGGGCCAAGCCGCGCGCGTGCAGCGTATCCGCACCCTCGGCCGCGAAGGCGCGCCATCCAACGCCGTGCCGTCCAACCTCACGCCGCGCCTCAACGTGACGCCGCTTAGCCTCTCGCCGCAAAACGATCCGAACGCCTATGGCGGTCGCCGCTTCTGGGACGCCGTCGGCGGCGCGCCGGACGTAGTCGCCGTGAGCGCGCCGGTCAGCTACCAGATGCGCATCAACCCAACGCGCGGCGAAGCACTCGACCGCATGGCCGCGGTCGCCGCGCTCCAGTCGCTCGACGCGGTCGACGCCAACCAAAGCGCCGTCAGCCGCCTGATCGCCGATCCGCGCTCGCGCGATTGCATCGAGATGGCCCAGCTGCAGCTTTATCAGTGCATGTCGGCCGCGCGCTTCCGGTACGAGAACGCGTTCTGCCTTGGCCAACACGGCCTGCGCGACATCGGTCTCTGCATCGGCAACGTCGGCCAGCCCGACGCCACCGCCATGACGCCGATCACCAACGGCGGCGGCCGCGACTAAGCCGCCTTGCCCCCGGCAGCGTGAAAGCGCATGTCGGAGCCATGGGCACGATCGCCGAAACCATTGACGAAATTGCGGACGAATTTGCGCTCCTCCCAGACTGGGAGGAGCGCATTTCGCATGTGATCGAACTCGCCCGCGCGCTTGAGCCGCTGCGCGAGGAAGATCGCGTCGAAGCCAACAAGGTGCGCGGCTGCGTCAGCCAGGTGTGGCTGGTGTCGGAGCGGCGACCCGAGACGCCGGAAAAACTCTATTTTCACGGCGATTCCGACTCGCACCTGGTGCGCGGCGAAGTCGCCATGCTGCTGCGCATCTTCTCCGGACGCACCGCCGCGGAGATCCTCTCCATCGATCCCAAGGCCGTGTTCGAGCGGCTGGGCTTAAAAGAAGCGCTCACGCTGCAGCGCTCCAACGGCCTGTTCGCGATGATGAACCGCATCCAGCACGAAGCCCGCGCCGCGCTCAACGCTTGACCAGCCCGCGCGCCAGTTGCGCCAAGCCGAACTTCAACGCCAGCTTGCCCGACCGCGCCGGCCAGCCCTCGGCGCGCTCCAACGCCTCCAAGCCATCCTCGTGCAAGCAGGCGCGCTCGACCACGCGCCGCAGCGGCTGCGCCAAAGCCTCCAGCGCCTCCGCCACCCGCCGCCGCGCATCGCAGCGCGCCGCCATCGCTCGCTCTTGCGCATTCGATGTCGCCCGCGCGCTCGACCCGATCGGCGGCGCCGTCCAGTCGGAACCGCGCGTCAGGCCGCCTTGGCTCGCCTCCCAGTCAGCGCGCAGCTGCTCGGCGGCGGAGAGCTCCGTCGCGCTCAGCCACGGCGCGCCGGCATTGTCGCGCAGCGCGGCTAGCCGGCGCAGCACAGTGCTACGCGCCAAGCCACGCACCGCCCGCACCTCGCCATCCGCATCGATAACGACCCGCCGCTCGATCACCGCGTGCTGCGCGAGATAGGCTTCATCGGCCAGCGCGGCCTCGCGGACAATGCGCGCGCGGCCCGCCTCGCTCAGCACATACGCATCCGCCTCGCCCGCCGCCTCAACAACGCCATCGCCCTGCAACGCGCGCACATCGATTGCGCTCACGCGCGCGACCGGCCGACGGCGGCGATCGCCGCTGGTGAACACCCCGAACGCGCCGCCATCGCGCTCGCGCCGCAGCACCGCGCCCGGCGACGCCAACCGCAGCAGCGCGCGTTGCACTACCCGGCCGCTCATCGCGTTTTCTCCGGGACCGGCGTTGGCGCCGGCGCGCGTTTCAGCATCGCTTCGAGCGCACCGATCCATAGGTCAAAGTGCGGCTCTTCGCGCCGGTCCTCGATCGCGTGGCAGGCGTGCGCCACTGTCGAGCGATCGCGCCCGAATGCGGCCGCCACCCGCGCCAGGCTCAGCTCAAAACCGGTATGGCAGAGATACATCGCCACGTGGCGGGCGAACGCTGTCGCCGCGGGCCCGCGCCGCAGCTCGAGTATGTCCGCCTCCGGCGCCCCGAGCGCATAGCTCGCTACCCCGGCGGCGAGTTGGGCCGACGCCGCATCGGCGGCGCGCCTTCGTTTCACGTCCATTCAACACCTCCAGACACCGCCCCAGCCCAAATGCGAGGATACGGCACTTCCGGAAGTGTGGGATAGATTATTTCCTATTTCTAGGATTTATTTCCTATGAACCCTTGCGCGACTGGCCCAAGCCCATGCGCTTGGCCAGGTTCGAGCGCTCCTTGGCGTAGTTCGGGGCGACCATCGGATAGTCGTGCGCCAGCCCCCATTTGGCCCGGTATTCCTCCGGGTTCATGGCGTAGCGGGTGCGCAGATGGCGCTTCAAGGATTTGAATTTCTTACCGTCTTCCAGGCAGATGATGTAGTCGGGCGTGATCGACTTCTTCACCGCCACCGCCGGCTCCTGGGCAAGCTGCGGCGCACTGGCCGGCGCGCCGGAGACCTCCAACAGCGCCGCATGCACGGTTCGGATCAGTGCTGGAATGTCCTGCGGGGCGACGTCGTTCGCGGACACGAACGCAGACACGATATCCGCAGCCATCCCCACTAGGTCTTGCTGCTTCTCCATTATCACTCGCAAGGCTATAATGCAGAACAGCGCGAGTATAGAGGATAGAGGAATTCACGCAAGGCCAAGGTCAAGCATAATGAACGCGCTTCCTATGTCGTGATTATACTCTCTGGGGTGATTACTGCCCCTATACCTACCGAAGGGTCGCTACCTAAAGACCAGAATGATCACCAGGATCGCTCCTATGGACAGAAGTTGCGCGGCGTTCGCAACGCCCCTCGGCGCGAACGGTTGATCGCAAAGTTTGGCCACCCGTCCGAGGAGCCGGCCTGCCGCGTAGCCGCTACGAGTGGCCCCTGCTTGCCACGCCCCGTAGGCTCGCAACAGCAGCACGCCCGCCCATCGCCCCGCCGACGCCGCAGGCCCGCGATAGAGCGCATCGATGTCGAGCGTCCGCCACGGCAGCGTCTTAGGCGCCAGCGCTGTGTAGTGGAGCGCCAGATAGGCCAGCCCGGCGACGCCAAGCACTTCCAGTTGCGGCGCGAGCCGGTCGATGGCGAACGGTTGAAACGCAAGTTCCGCCGGCATCAGATCGTAGAGCCAACGCGGCGCGAGACCGATCGCGAAACTTAAAAACGTCGCTAACGAAGTTCCCAACATCATCGGGAACGGCGCTTCGTTGAACGCGGAGGGTTTGGCGACCACGCGATACGCGACGAGCGCGGGCCGCAGCGCCAAGCTTACGAACAACATCGCCGACAGCGCAGCGATCAACAACCAGACGCCGCGCAGTTCCCATTGCGCAGTGGCTTCGAGCGCCACCGTCTGCGTCGCATAGAGCGCAAAGCCCGGAGCGCCCGCTACCGCCAAGCCGCCGACGAACATGAGGAGCGTCGTCAACGGCATCGCGCGCGCTAAGCCGGTAAAGCCGGAGAGCCGCGCATCGCCTGTGCGCACCAGTACGGCGCCCAGCGCCATCTGCAGCGCCGCAAACGCCAGCACCGCAGCGAAGGCATGCCCCTCCGCCGCCGCCAACGCCAACGGTGATCCGACACCAATCAGCGCGACACAAACGCCGGTCTGCGCCGTCAACGCGTAGGCGCCGGCGCGGCGCAGATCATCCTGCGCCGCCGCATAGATCGCGCCGATCACAATCATCGCGGCCCCGATCGGTACAAGCAGCGGCTCGGCTGGAAACAAGCGGGCCAGCGCGTAAACACCCAGCATCGACGTGAACACCGACAGCGCCGCGCCGCCCACAGCCGACGCGTGCGAGACCACATCCTTCAGCCAAACGTGCGCCATCGGCGCGCCGACACGGATCAGCAGCGCCGCAAAGATGCAGGCGCCGCCCATGCTGGTCACATCGAGCCGCGCAAACACAGAACTCGCCGCGCCCGCCGTAATGTGCAGTGCGACGCCAACGAGGAAGAGCAAGCCTTCGAGCCCGTGCCAAATCAACAGCCGCACGCCGGCGCGATTGGCGCCTTCAACCGGCGACGCGAACACCGTCCACGCCGCGGAGAGTCCTGCGAGCGCCGCCGCCGCGACGAAGCTCACCAAATCGCCCACGAACAGCGCCGACACCGCCCCGCCCGCCAGCATCAGGATCGCCGCGTCCTCATAGCGATTGCGCCGCGCGCCAGAATAAACCGCAACGAAAATCAGCGCGATCAGCAGCGCGATGCCGAAAATACGATTGAGCGCGTCGAGATTGAGCAGCACGACCGGCAGCCCCATCTGCGCCATCGCCGAGGCCGCGCCGAATTCGTGGTCGAGCAGCAGCCACAGCGCCGTCAGCGCCGCCAGCGCCATGATCGGCGCCCGCGCCACACGCGGCGCGGCCAGCACCAGCAAGCCAGCCAAGATCGGCACGAAGCCCGGATTAAGGGTGACCGCTAACATCGTCGCCCTCCTCTCCGCCGCGCCCGAACAGCATCTGCGCCAAGCGCGCCGCGATCACGCACACCACCGCCGCGCCGAGCCCGATCGCGGCGCCCGCTCCAGGCTGCGCGCCGACCCAAAAGCCGCCGGGCCCGCGCGTGGTGAAATCGAACGCAAGGCCAAGCGCCGCCAGCGTGAAGCAAAACAAAATCACAAGGCCGGCGATGCCGCCGCGCGGAGGTGGGGCTTTGCTCATGGCGCAGGCGTCCAGATCGGCGACAGAAACGACGCGAGCGGATCGGCCAGGACCAACAGCCACAACGTCGCCGCGGCGCTGAGGATCACCGGCGCGGCGAGCAGGATCGATGCCCCGTCGGGCCGCTTGAACGCGTCCGTCGGCGCCTTGCCCGCTAATGTATTCGCGGCAAACGGCCCCAGATGCGCGAACGTCAGCACCGCCGCGACCCCGACAAGCACCGCCGCCCACACGAGCCCCGCGCCCGCCGCCGCCGTGATCAGCCACAGCTTTGCCCACGCGCCGGAGAAGGGCGGCATGCCGATCATGCTCGCGGAAGCCAGCGCAAAACCCGCGAACGTCCACGGCATCACCCGCCCAAGCCCGGCATAATCGACGACAGTGCGTCTGCCGGTGATCGCCGCCGTGGTGCCGACCGCCATCATCAGCGTCGTCGACGCACAAGCGAGCGCGACGATTTGCAACGCCGCCGCGAACAGGCCGACCGGTAAAGCCACCAGCGCTCCCATCACCACCGCCAACGATTGCGCCATGCACGAATACGCAAAGCGCTCGCGCACGTCCTGACGCGACAGCGCGATCAGCGCCGCGACGCACATGCTGATCCCCACCAGCGCGATCAGCCCCTTGGCGGCAATCTCCGCGTCCTGCAAAGCCGGCCCGAACACGAACGCCGCCACTTTGATCAAGCCAATGCCGCCGGCCGGAATAATTGTGAGCCCGAGGATCGTGACCAGCGCCGGATCCGGCGCGCGCGTCGAGGCCGGCAGCCAACGATGCAGCGGCGGTATCGCCGCCATCGCGAGGCCAAGCACGAAGAGCACCAGCAAAATATTCGCCGTCAGTGCATCGACGCGCCCGGAGAGCACCCCGCCCGGCTGAAAATCGAGCGCACCGGCGATCGCGTACGTCCAGATCATCGCCGGCAGAAAAAGCCCCATCGAGGCGGTGAGCAAAGTCGCCAAGAACGTGCGCGAGTCGCGCCGCGCATCTTCGTCGCCGCGATGCGCGACCAGCGGAAACACGGCCAGCGTCAGCGCTTGGTAGGCGACGAAGAACGTGAACAGGTTGGCCGAGAACGCCACCGCCATCGTCGCCGCGATCGCCAGCGCCATGAACGCCATCAGCCGCGACGGCGCTTTCTCCTGGGTCGCGCGCACAATTCCGGCAGAATGCACCGCGTGCAACACGCCAAGCCCGCTGATCGCCGCCGCCACCAGAGCGCCCAGCGGCTCCACCACAAACGCCAGATCCACATTCGGCAGCGGTTGCGCCAACACGATACGCACGAGCTCACCGCTCGCCGCAACGCCGATCAGATACGCCGCGCAAATCGCCGTCAGCAGCGCAAAGCCAATATGCATGACATCGCGCAGCCCGGGCGGTCGCGCCAACGCCAGGACCAACAGCGCCTGCAGCACCGGCGCGACGAGCGCGCCCACAAGCGCCAGCTCCGCACTCATGGCGCACCGCCGAACATGTCAGCCGCGGCGTTGTCGGTCACCACCAGCAACAGCGTCGGTGAGACGCCATACGCCAACGCCGCGATCGCCACCGCCAGCAGCGGAGCCATTGTCAGGCGCCAAACGCTGTTGCCGCCGAGAAAAAGATCGCCGGCGCGGCGGAAGTACAAACGCTCGATCAGCCGCCCGCCGTAGAACACGCCGGCCAACGACGCGAAGATCACCGCGCCCGCCGCCCACCACCAGCCAGCGCCGACGCCAGCTTCGACCAAACGCCAGCGCCCGAGGAAGCCCAATGTCAGCGGCGCGCCCATCAAGCTGATCGCGCCGGCCATGATCGCAGCGCCCGCCAGCGGCGAGCGACGGCCCAAGCCGTCGAGCCCGTCGAGTGTTTGCACCCGCGCTGACGCAGCCGCGCCGAACAACGCCAGCGCCGTCGCCGCGAACGCCGTCATCTGCACCAAAGCCGCCGCAAAGCCGGCCGGCGATCCGAGCGCAAGGCACAACAAGATGCCGCCCGCCTGCGCCACGCCGGCATACGCCGCCATGCGTCCGAAATGATGCGCGCCTGTCTCTTATACACATCTCCGAGCCCACGAGACTAAGGCGAATCTCGTATGCCGTCTTCTGCTTGAAA
>ENA-ORBV01000592-ORBV01000592.1-microbial-mat-metagenome-genome-assembly--contig:-NODE-592-length-83222-cov-34.986085_pt1 | contig 83222 bp, 75 predicted proteins | sample MGYA00237777_ERZ505514 | MGnify/ENA primary metagenome ERZ505514 (study PRJEB26160, sample SAMN06269048) | microbial mat metagenome | isolation source: Oligotrophic lake microbial mat | place...
CGACGACTTCGCGCGCATGGGCGATATCGGTTCCACGCGTCTGTCGATTCAGTCGCGAAGCGACGCAAGACAGTAGCCCATGGCGCAAGCCCTGGGTGGGCAGCCGGCGGCGGCAAGTCCTGAAGGGGCGAAAGACTTTTAATGACCCAGAGCACGCCGACCCCTTGCGCGGCGATGATCGCGCGACGCGATGGCACGATCGGGCACGATCGCACCTTCGACGCGCCACAGACACATCCGCGGCGATCGCCGGTGCTGACATTCTCGCGCGACTTCGTTGTTTCGCCCCTGCGGGGCTTGGGGTGAACATTCTTCCTGGGGCTTGCGCCCCCGGCTATTGTCTGCCGCCGCTTCGCGGCTCATCGTCGTGTATTATTTTGTAGCTTTTCTATGTCGACGCGACGCTCTGCTTCGGCGACGCGCACGGCACATTCGGCGCCGGGCCGCCTGACCGTGCGTTCAACGGTGTTTCTTGGCGATGCCTGATCGCGAATCGGTGTTCGCACGTTGAATCGGCTCACGCCATTCGTTCCACCGCGCCGCGAAGGCGCAAGATATTTCCGGGGCGGCTCAGGTCCGCGCTTGCGGCTTCGCAGAAGGAATGACTTGTTTGCAAAAGGTCGATATTCGGGGTCGCCCAAGTCAACGCTTGCGGCTTCGCGGAAGGAAGACATGCTCGCAACTTTACGCGCGTTCAAGAAGTAGAAACGTACGCGCCGGCGAGGCAGCACCACACCCCTCACACGGCGGTGCGGGCGGACGGGGCAAAATGGGGAATGTTTGTTCTTGGACTAATGTTAGGGTCGGTGTTTTTTCGAAATTGACTTAAGTTATTGTCAATAATGTAGTTAAGACACAATCGCGCGATTGTGCCACGTGGCACAATCGCGGGGTTCCTTTCAACAATGTGCCACGTGGCACAACGCAACGTAGCCGGCGACGGAGCGGGGCAAGCGGGTGAGTTCCGACTTTTCTCAAGTCGACGTTCTTGACGACCGCCGGGGGAAAATCCTGCTGTTCCAAAACTGCTTCGAACCGCACGCGCTGCGGCGCGCGGTGGATGAGTTGCGGAGCTGAGTAGCACGTTGCGGAGGGCGAGCCTCCCGGCGAGCCTTTGCGAGAATGATGACGGTACCGATGCCACACCATCCCGCAAACGGCTCGGCAGGAGCCTCGCCGTTCACACAAATCCGTCGCGGCCTTCGCAGTTTCTTTGCCCTTCGTCTGTGGCCAAATCGTGTGTCATGACGATAATCCGGCTGAACGAAGGAGCGTGCATGGGTCGATCGTCAGGTAAGACGGCTGCCATTTTACTTTCACTCGCGGCATCGGCGGCACTTGGCGCGCCAACGACGCCCGATGCGGGTCCCGCCGCCACCAATCCCGCGCTGCCAGACGGCCCGCTGCGCGTCATCATTTCTGAATTCACCGGAAACGTGCAGGCCCGCCAAACCAGCGAAGTGCCTTGGACCCCCATTCAACCCGGCCAGGAATTTGACGAAGGCGTGGAATTCCGCACCGGCGTGCGCAGCGTGGTGAAATTTAAGATTCCGCCCGATTCCGATATCACCGTCGATCGCCTGGGCGTGGTGAAAATTCTCCGCGCCACGATCGAAAACGGAACGATCAAGACCGATGTGGGCATGAAGTACGGCCGAACCCGCTACGACATTGAAGCCGCCGGGCGCATTCACGACGCCAAGATTCGATCGGCCAGCAGCGTACTGGCCGTCCGCGGGACCGATGTGGTGCTGGATGACACGCCCGGCTTCGCGCCGCGCGCCGTCAGCTTCACCGGTCGGGCACAGTTCAGCGATGATAAAGGCCGTCAGGCCTCGCTCGGTTCAAGCGGCGGCGACCCGAGCCGCCCGGTACAGGCCGACGCCGCCGCCGGGCCGGGCGCTGCGGCGACGGCGCTGCAAGCGTCGGTCACCATTTCCCCGCTCAACGCCGGGCGCACGCCCAATGAGAATCGTCTCGTCGTCAACATCCCGCAGGTGAACGGCCTTCCCCCGCCGCCCGGCACGCCCGCCGGAGGTGGCGGCGCACAGGCGCAATCGCTCAGCCCCGGGCAGCCTCCACCAGCGCCGTTGCCACCCCCGCCGGCAAATTTCCCCGGCCTGCTCGGTCGGCTGGAATTCGTTCTCACCTGGCAAGGGCAGGCCGACTTAAACATCGGCGTGGTCAGCCCGCTGGGCGAGCCCATCACCACCAACCCATCGGTGGTCAACAGCGTCCCGTCGCGCCAAACCAGCCCCATCGCCACCAGCAGCGCCAGCGGCGGAATCGCGGGCATCGACGACAAAGGCTCCTCGCTCGGCGGCCGCGAGACCGTCACCTGGCCCAACGGCTTCCCCGCCGGCCGATTCGATTACGGCGTGAAATACAACACCGGCCAATCCCCCGCCAACTATAACCTCGACGTATTGGTCAACGGCGTCACCCTCGACCCCGCCACCTCCGGCACCCTCACCGGCCCGAACACGCAAAGCGAATTCGAAGGCAACGCCGTCGAAATCACCAACGTGCCAACGGTGGCGGTCAGCTCGGCGCAGGCTGTGAGCAAGAAAAAGAAGTGACGACAGGCACCAGCGCTGTTATTCCGAACGGTACGCCGGAGGAACCCAGCCGTCGAATTGCGTGTTTTCGCGAATCCAATTCCGCAGACAACGCAATCCGCCGCAACGATCGTTCGCGCATACGCCTGGTGTCTACATTCGGTGGGGCAGACATTCTTGTCTGCCATCGCGTTCCACGCGATACCGAACTTCCAACGGCATGGAATGCCGTGACAGACAGGAATGTCTGCCCCACTGCGTCCGCCCACCGCGTTGCATCGAGTTTCCGCGTTTAGAGGCGGCTGTCGCTGCGACTGGCGAAAAACGCTCGGGACCGAGCGTCTCTACAAGTCGCGTGTAAACACGCTAATTCACGAAGCGATAAAGGTACTCGACCAGCGTGTAGGCTTCATCGATATCGCCTCTTGCGATATCCAGCCCCTGGTCGCCGTTGAGTTGGTCGATGGTGCCGTCGTCGCTGATGAGCAGGTCGTTGCCGTCGCCGCCGGAGACGAAATCGGCGCCGAGTTGGCCGTCGAGGGTGTCGAAGCCGGCGCCGCCCATGAGCATGTCATCGTCGTCGCCGCCGAAGACCCGGTCGTTGCCGGCACCGGCGTCGAGGGTGTCTGCGCCGGCGGTGCCGGAAAGTTCGTCGTTGCCGATCCCGCCGAAGAGCTGGTCATTGCCGGCGCTGCCGATGATGGCGTCGTCGCCTTCTTCGCCCATGATGCTGTCGTCGCCGTCGGCGCCGTTGAGCGTATCGGGCCCGGCGCGGCCAAAGATCGTATCGTTGCCTGGCGCGCCGTCGATCACGTCGGCGCCGTCGCCGCCGGTGATGCTGTCGTTGCCATTGTTTCCGTCGGCAAAGTCGCCGCCGGAGCCGGTGTCGATGGTGTCGTCGTTGTCGCCGCCGTTGATGTTGTCGGCGCCGGCGAAGCCTTGGAGGAAATCGTTGCCGATTCCGCCAAACATTGAATCATTCGAGCCGCTGCCGAGGAGGGTGTCGTTGCCTTCATCGCCGGTGGCGAATCCGCCGTTGGGGCCGACGAGGACCCGGTCGTCGTCTTCGTTGCCATTGACGTTGTCAAAGCCTTCCGCGCCGTCGAGCGTGTCATTTCCGGGGCCGCCGAGGATATTGTCGTCGCCGCCTTCGCCGTTGATTAAGTCGTCGCCGGTGGCGCCCATGAGGGTATCGCGGCCGAGTCGGCCGAGGATGGTATCGTTGCCGGGCGCGCCGTCGATGAAGTCAGGCCCGTCGCCGCCGGTGATGGAGTCGTTGCCGTCGTTGCCATCGGCGAAATCGCCGCCGGAGCCGGTATCGATGGTGTCGTCGCCGCTACCGCCGCTAATGCTGTCGCTGCCGCCGAAGCCCTGGACGAGGTTGTCGCCATCGCCGGCAAAGATGGAATCATTCCCCCCGCCGCCAAGAATAGTGGCGTTGCTCAGGCCGCCCATGTAGGCGTTGTTGCCCGGGCCGAGCAGTGCCGTGAGCGGCGCAGTGACGGTGGGCGTGATGGTGACGAGGTCGGCGCCGGCGCCAACGTCGATGTTGATTTGGGTGACGGCGGCGGCGGAGAAGAACAACTGGTCGGGACCGAGTTGGGCAACCAACGTGACGCTTTGGGTATCGATAAGAAGCTGGTCGGCCGCCGGTGTGCCGGTAACAGTTAAGACTCCGGTGGCGGCATCAAGCGTGGCGAAAGTGCCCGCGTCGCCGAGGAGCCGGCCGACGAAGAATGTGTCCTGTATTTCAAAATCGCCGCCGCCGACCAGCGCCGAGCCGTCGGGAAAGACGACGATGCTCGGCACACCGGGCAGCCCGACAACCGCGGGAACTGCCACCGACGCCTCGCCGCCGGCGCTGCCGAACGAGGTATCGGGCGCGCCGTTGGTTCCCAGCAGCCGGCGGACAATCAGCAGGCTGCCGGCGGTGCCGGCGACGCTGATGTTGTCGTTTGGGCCAATATCCATCGACTCAAACTGCGTCGCGCCCAGTTGTACCCGGCCGGCGGTGCCGAAGGCGCTGTCGGGATTGCCGGCGGCGCTGAAGCGGGCGACGACGCCGCCGGCACCATCGAAACCGAGCACGACGATTCGGCCCTGCGAATCGCGTCGGGCGTCGGCGGTGGGCGATACGCCGCCGATCGTCACAGAGCCGCCGCCGCCAAAGCCGCCATTAACGGCACCGTCGGCGGAGTTGCGGCTGAAGATAAAGCTGTTGGTAAAATCCGACCCGACCGCCGTCACGTTCCCGCCGCCGATGAGCAAATCGCTGATCTGCGCACCCGTGGAGCTGGGCATGAAAAGCGTGCCGCTGGTTCCGAACGCATTGTCGGCCGGCCCGCCAGGCGTGAACTTGCGGATGATGAACGACGCTGGCCCGCCGCCACCGATGTAAATCGATCCGGTGGCGTCGACCGTGATGCTGTTGAAACCGATGGAACTGGTCTGGGAAACAATGATCTCGCCGGTTGCGTTGAGCGTGTTATCGCGCGTGCCGTTGGGATTCAAACGGAAGATGTACTGGTCGTTCGTCAAAGTTTGCGAATCGATTCGCTGGGCAAGCACGATGATCTGCCCGCTACCGTTGACGACGAAATCGATCGGCAGGTCTTCCTGCACGGCCAGACCGACGACCGCTTCGCCGTTGACGCCAAAGCCTGGATCGGGGGTTCCGTTGGGAAGGAGCTTGATGATATCAAGATCGGCAATCGCACCCGGATTGGTGCGGGTGAGCGAGAAGTTACCCGACGGCGAAGTGATCAGCTTTTCAACCGGCGCGCCGGGTCCGGTTAAAAACCCGCCGCTGCCAAAAAAGGGATCGAGGTCGCCGGCGGCAAGGAGCAGGCGGGGTTCAAGCGGGTGGATGCAATGAACGACGGATCGATGTGGTGACACGTGGATTTGATCGGACGAAAATCATCGTCGGCTGCACCATTCGCAAAGTCGCGGAAAGGTTTCGAGTTGCAGGGACGTGCGACCGATAATCAACGTCGTGCGGGGCTGGCGGTGGTGGTCGTCAAGTTGAGCGGCCTGGCGGCACTGGCTGGGTTTAATTCGATGGCAAAGTCTTCATTACCAACAAGTTCGGCCACAGACGGTGCAACACAAAGAGCGCCAGCGCCCCTGCCCCTTCATCCGTCGGAGCTTGCAGCACGCGCAACGTCTCGCGTGCCAAATGCTCGTCGCCGCGCAGGGCGTCGGCGAACGCTTGCCAATCTTCGAGCCGGCCGTCATCAAACAGGCTCTCGATGGTCATCGCATTCCAACCGGACATTTGCAGGTGTCGATGGGTCATTTGATGGGTCATGGAGCCGGGTCTCGCAAAACAACGATGGCCGCCAGCCTCTACTCCAGCGTAAACCACTGCACCTCCACACGCATGTTCTCGATCTGCGTCTTCCCGGCAGGTTCTTCCCACCCGCGGCCGACGGCGTCGATTCTGGTTGCATCAATTTTTTCGCGCTCGACCAGCAGTGTCTTGACGCGCGCGGCGCGGCGCTTGCTCAAATCCATCGCGCGCAGCGCCTGCTGGCGAACCAGTTCTTCGCCGCCCTGCTTGCGAAAATCAGCCACGCGACCCGGGTCGACGTGGCCACGCATCAGCAGCGTGCTGCCGGGGCTGACTTGCAGGAGCTTTTTGATATCGGCCAGCATCTTCATGTTTTCGGGCTTGCTGCCGTCGAGTTCATCAGAATTGGGTTCAAAGAAAAAGCGGATGTCTTTGCTCAGCAGCGGATTCACTTCAAGCTGCCCGCTTCCCGCGACAGTGCGAATCGGGGCGATGGAAATCTGCTGATCTTTGAACGCCCCGGCGGCGTCCATGGCTTTGAGCGCCGTCAACTCCATAAACCGGTCGCTGTCGGCGGGGTTGGGGATAATCGCCGGCCCGTAAGCCAGCACCGCCGAGTTGAAAATTCCGCCGAAGCTTCCCGCGGCATCGAGCGCGCCGGCAAAGAACGCGAGGTTCTCCGGGCCGTTGCTGAAGTGGACTTTCGTCAGCTCCACTTTCGCTTCGGCCTTATCCCACTTGAACGCCTTGCCGATGACATCGAGGTGATCATCGGGCTTGGCGCGCACCAGCGCATTGCCGTAGAGCAAGCCATCGACCAGCCCGGCGACGATCTTCGGATTCGCCTGCCCAAATCCGCGGTTGACGATCAGCACGTCCGCCACGATCAGCAGGTTGCGGTTCGTGGTGAGGACGACGGCTTTACCTTCGGATTCATCGGCCACTTCTGTCGTTTTGGGTGCCCAGGTCACGCAGCCGGCGAGTTGCTTTCCGCCCGCTTTCAAATCGGCAAGGAACGCATCACCCGCTTCAAACCCGCCGTCGGCAAAGACGAGGTTGAGCTTGTTGGGGTCACGCGGCGAATCAAGCCCGGGCAGCATCGCAACCGCCAATCCGGCTTCCTGCGCCAGATAGCGAATCAGAAATTCGCCTTCGGTAAATTGCGGCACGATGACGGTTTCGCCTTTGAGTTGGTTGATGCGTTTGATGTCCGATCGCACCACCACGCCGGCGGCCCCGCGGCTGAAACCGATTTGCGCGGGGACGACCACATCAAACTGCCGTCCGTAAACGGCCAGCACATCTGCGGTCGTCGCGCTGGCGGCCATCTTTCCCTGATTCAGCGCCGGCCAGCTTTCTTCTTCGCTGAGTTTGATCTTGAGCTTGAAGCCGTGCTTTTGTTTGAAGTACGAATTGTCGTTCGGTTCCAGCCCGCCGTTGGCGACGATGATTCCCGCGTAGCCGGCGTATTCGCTTAGTTCGATGTCCACCACATCGCCAGCCATCTTGTACGGCGCGGCCGCGGGAAGGCGATCGGGCGTGCGCTTCATTTCCGCGATGGCGATCTCGGCGGGCTTGCCGTTATCGGTGGGATTGACGGCCGGCTTGTCGGGCGCGCGCGTCTGAACCTGCACTTCTCGCTTGGCCGGCGGAGTGATGGCGTCAACCGTCGGCGTAGAAGTAATGCCGGGCGTCGCGGCCTTATGCGACCGCGCCCAGTACACATACCCGCCCACGCCGATCAACCCGGCGATCAGTACGAACGAGATGAACTTACCCAAGCCGGTCAGACCGGCATTCTGATCGTTTTGCATCGTTGTATTATCAAACAAAACTACGCGAGATGGAATATCAAGCGGCTCGCTCAGGCCTTCTTACGACGCTTGAGTTCGCCGGCAAAGTCTCTGAACTTCTGTTCTTGTCCTTCGGCGGCGGACCAACGGCGAATGGCGGCCAGATCGACCTTCTGTGTCGTTGCGACCAGGAGTGCCTGCGCCAGCGATTGCCTGTCGTTCCAATGGAAGAAGGCCGCGAGCCGGTCTTTGACGCAGTCCGTGGGGGTGAGCAGACGAAGCATTCCGAAGGCAGTCCGGCGTTCCGTCACGCCCTCAACTCGTTCGTCGCCGACCATGAGCGGTCCGGTGGGAAACTCAACCATCCACGCGCTTGCCGGATGGACAAAATGCCTGCCTTGCTCTACGAACCCCAACGGCAGAAGCACGTCGCGAAGCAGCTTTCGCGAAACGAATCCTTCCTCAATGAAATCCAGATCGTGCGAAACGTACTGCCAGTCCGACCAGATTCCGACACACGCGCCGCCTGTCAGCGTGACGGTGACACCGTTGTCGCAAAGCCTCTGGCAGATGAATGCCGCAAGCTGCTCGGCATCCAATTCACCAATGGCAGTCATGATGGCTTGCCTCTGCGTCGCGGACGCGCGCGATAAATCAGTAGTGAGTCTCGAAGGACCTGCGGCGACAACTGGATAGCGCGGTCGACCAATGCCAATAGCTGTTCTCGCGCCGGATACCGCGGATTGAACTCGTACTCACGCGTACGCCCTACGGTCCGGCTGGTAAGGACGCCGGCAATTTCCATCGCGTCGAGCGCTTTTTGGACGGGAAACAACGGCACGTCGAAAAAACGCGCGATCTCCCGCGCATAGCCCCGACGGCGCGCTGCCATGTAAACCAAAACACGTTCTTTGTTGATTGATCCCAATAAGGCTGAAAGCATTTTTAGACCTATTTAATAAGTTATATGACCTATTAATTAGGTCTCTGCCCCCGTGTGTCAAGGGTCGCGCATGACTCTCCACTTGCAATCCATTGCGCGAACCAACTACGATCGTCCGCCGCAAGAACCCTCACCCCAACCCTCTCCCGGGGGACCGGGCGAGGGGTCACTCCGCCGCCATTCGGCCCGGCGGTTCTTCCATCATTGCTTCGATCTTTCCGAACACGTCCTGGCGTTCGCGCATCCATTGCGTCGTGCTGTTGAGGCTGGTGCCCACTTCGTCGATGCGGGTGCTGAGCGTGCTCGGGTCGTTACTCAACACCGACTGCTCTTTGATCAACTCAACTTGCTCTCGGATTCTGGCCAGTTCCGATTCTATAAACGCCAGGTTGTCGCGCGCCTCGTGCTGGCCGGCGGCGCGTTGTTCGAGGATTTCGAGTTGGCCTTGCAGGCTTCGCTTGAGTTCGTCGGTAATGCCGGGCTTCTCGATCTGCGATTGCAGCCGGGCGACGCGGGCATCAATTCCTTCGCGTTCGTGGCCGACGGCTTCGCGCAGCAGGCGCACGATCGACCCGCGGGTGGCCAATAGCCGCAGATAGATCCACATGAGCCGGCCCAGCCCCTCCGCCTGCGCCGCCAGATCGTTGGCCGACGCGTCGACCGTGCCACCGCGCTGTTGTTGGAGGATGGACTCGCATCGCTGCTCAAGCAGGAGGTACGCGGCGCGATCGTCCACCGAAAGCTGGCGAAGCAGGTCATCCTGCTTTTTGACTTGCTGCCTGGATTGCTGGCTCAACCGCCCGCCGATCACAAACCGCTGAAAACGCTTGTTGCTGGCCAATCCGACGAGGTAGGCCAACTCTACTCCCGCCCCAAGAAACCATGCGCCGGGGTTGAGGAACCCCAATACGGTAAACGCCCCAAGCATCACCCAGTTGGGCGGGACGAACATGCCCGCCGGGCGGGCGTTGAAGGCTGCCTTAATGTAATCCCAAAGCCCCAGCCGAGTCATCGTTCCACTATCGTACTGCATGTCGGGGTGAGCCCAAACTCGGCGGCTTTGTTAAGGTGGCCGAATTAGCCGTTCGCGCAGATAACAATTCGACAATTGTCGATTTTTCAAGATTTTCCGCGAATTTTCATGGGATCCGCGTGCAGTCGCCGGTTGAGAGTCGCGAATCAATTGTTAAGGATTCGACAAGATTGGTTTAGACACGATTCTAAGTTTGTCGGCGGCGATTCTCGACGCTACTGTATCGGCACTATGACGGCTACTGCACACCAGACATTGCGGGCGATCGTCGTTGTAAATGACACCATCAACACCTCCACCCAGCCGACATGCCGTCTATTGTCTGATCTGGGCCACGACGTTGTGGGCACCGCTTCACCGGATGAAGTGATAAACCTCCTGCAGGAATCGGGTGCCGATCTGCTGGTGGTTGATCTGCCAACGGTCGACCAGAAGCGCCGGCTGTTCGAGCGCCTGGCGGCTTTGCCGCGCGAGTTGAAACCGCGCCGGGTGGCCGTGTTCGCCGATGAGGCAGACGAATACACCAAGACGCTTCATCGCCAGCACGACAACGCGCGCGTTCATGTGTTTATCAAGCCGCTGCACGTTCACGGATTGCTGAATGTGCTTCGATCAATCGAAGGTCGAAATCTTGCGACGGCATAACTTCTGATTACTCATTGCATTCGTTTCGATTGCGAACTCGCATCACCTCCGGCATGTTGCGCACCGACGCGCTTGCGATTAAACTCGGTTGGAATGCCCAACCTGTACGATCTTGCCTACGCAACGGGGTTGGTTATCGCTGCGCCGTTCTGGATGATCAAATCTTCGGCTCGCCGCAAGGTCTGTTCTGCCCTGCGCGGTCGGATGTCGCGCGACGTGCCAACCCGGACCGCAGGCCCCTGCGTCATGATCCACGCGGTGAGCGTCGGGGAAGTGAATGTTGTGCCCGCGTTGATCGCCGAATTGAAGCAACGCGCGCCGGGCCTGCAATTCATCGTTTCCACCACCACCGAAACGGGTGCAGAACGGGCGAAACAGCTTTTTGCCAATGAGGTTGATGTAACGCTCATTCGCTTCCCACTCGACTTTAGCGGTTCGATTGCGCGAGTGTTGGAACGGCTTAAACCCGGCGTGGTTGTGTTGATGGAACTGGAACTCTGGCCGAACTTCATGCGGCAATGTCGCGCGCGCTCGATCCCGGTTGTGGTCGCCAATGGACGAATCACACCGCCGAGTTTCAGGCGATATCGACGGGCGGCGCTGTTTACGAAAGGCATGTTCGCCAGCCTCACCGCCGCCGCCGTGCAGGATGAAACGTATGCGGGCCTGTTTCGCCAACTGGGCGTGCCGGACGATCGCGTGAAGGTTCTCGGCACGATGAAATTCGATAGTGCAACCCTGGCCGACAAAATCACCGGCGACGATCAGCTTGCCGCCGAAGTCGGACTACGACCTGGCGAAGAAACCATCTGGGTTTGCGGCAGCACCGGTCGCGGCGAAGAGCAAATTATCCTCGACGTCTACCAGAAGCTTCTCGCCGCTCATCCAACCCTGCGATTGGCGATCATCCCCCGCCACCCACCGCGGTTTAATGAAGTGGCCAACCTCATTCGAGCCGCCGGCTTCAACTGCGTTCGACGATCAACCTCCGGCCAACACCCTACGCCCAACAACCAACAAGCAACCGTCGTTCTCGGCGACACCATGGGCGAGCTTCGCAAATTCTACTCCTTTGCGACGGTCGTCTTTGTCGGCCGGTCGCTGGTCGATCTTGGCCCACGGCAGCATGGCAGCGACATGATCGAGCCGGCGGCGCTGGCCAAGCCGGTGATCGTCGGGCCATTTACCGGAAATTTCGACATGCCCATTCGCCTGCTGCGCGAGGCCGATGCGATATCGATCGTGCAAGACGCCTCAATGCTTCACGCCGCCGTTGATGCACTTCTAAAAGACGGCGCACGCCGATATTCCGTCGGCCGGCGCGCGCAAGACGTCGTCCGCGGCGCTCAAGGCGCCACCGCCCGGCACGCGGGGCTAATCATGAAGTTTCTTGGCCACTCGGGCCGATGACTTATACTTTCCGAACATCACTTTTGTTCGGTCCGCTGCGAGGCGCAAGTTTCGCGAAGTTTTGCTTCCGATGTTTATGGCGCGACAGGCTTTACGGGGCAAAAACGTTAAAAAAACGAAAGGGAAAACCATGATCGAGAACCTCGAATCCCGCCGCTTACTCACCGCCACCTATGAAGTGGATGGCACCGTCCTGCGCATCACCGGCACGGCCAACCGCGACGATCTGGCGTTCGGCCTTTCACCCGACGGATTGCACGTCGACGTGAACGTTTTCGAAAACGGCGTGCTCGTCACGCAGGAATCATTTCCCGTCGGCCGTTTCACGCTCATCAGCGCGCGGCTTGGCGACGGCGCCGATACGTTCATCGCCGGCGAAATTCCTGTGCCGGTTATCGTGCGCGGCGAACGCGGGCCCGATTCACTTTCCGGCGGCGCGGGCAACGACACCTTCAGCGGCGGCGGCGGGGACGACTATATCTTCGGCCGCGAAGGAGACGATTCGATCACCGGCGGTCTGCAGGCCGACCTGCTGCTGGGCGGCCGCAATAACGACACCATTGTCGCCTTCAGCGATCTCCTCACCGACGACACCATCGCCGGCGGGCAGGGAACCGATACCGTCGACTATTCCACGGTGAGCGACAACGTCTTCGTCAACGTCGGAACCGATTTGCCCGACCCCGCCGAAGACGATCGCATCTTCGGCGATGTCGAAGTGCTGCTCGGCTCGGCGCAGAATGACACACTCATCAACGGAACCCGACGCGGCATGATCATCGACGGCCGCGCCGGCGCCGACACCCTGACCGGCGGCAGCGGCAATGACATGCTCATTGGCGGCGCCGGCGCCGACAGCCTGCTGGGCAAAGGCGGCCGCGACAGCCTCGAAGCCGCCGATAGTGCGAGCGATGCAATCGACGGCGGGCGCGACAGCGATACCGGCACAATCGATAGTGGGCTGGATGCGCTATTTAACCTTGAAACGACGGTGTAAGCGATTTTTCGGTGCCGAGTTTGATCACGCATGATATAATCGCGTCGTCATGGATGCTTCGACATTAGCCGCCCCGATTGCCGATTCCGCACGCAGCCGCGCGGTGCCCGCACTGCACAATGGCGATCACCTTTCGCGCGATGAGTTTCATCGCCGCTACTCTGCAGCGCCGCCCGGTTTGAGCGCCGAGCTAATTGAAGCAATCGTCTACACGCCCTCACCACTTCGCTATCGCTTTCACGCGAAGCAGAATGACGACTTGATTACGTGGATGGGTTACTACCGCGCAAAGACTCCAGGCGTTAGTTCGGGCGGTAACGCAACAGTAAAGCTCGACTTAGACAACGAACCCCAACCCGACGCCCTGCTGTTCATCCCGCCGGCGGCGGGCGGGCAGGTAAAAATCGACGAGGACAGCTACATCGTCGGCGCGCCCGAGTTGGTCGCCGAGGTTTCTGGCTCCACGGTCAGCATGGACCTGCACCAGAAACTCAACGCCTACCGCCGCAACGGCGTGCGTGAATACGTCGTGTGCCGCGTGGACGATCATGCCATCGATTATTTCATTCTGCGCGAAGGCCAATTCGTTCCCCCAACCGCGACCGACGGCATCTACAAAAGCGAAGTATTCCCGGGCCTGTGGCTCAACGCCCCCGCCATGCTCGCCGGCGACCTCGCGGCAGTGTTCGCGGCGGTCGACAAGGGCATCGCCGCCTCCGACCACGCGGCGTTCGCAAAGCGTGTGCGACCGCCCACTAAAAGACCGTCCAAGCCCTCATATACGATTATTATTGTCTTGCCAGCCAAGCCGTGCGGCGGTTAACCTCTCGAAGTAACTACCGCGATTGCTGTGGGGAGAACTTCCAATGCGCAATAGAAATCGAAAACTGTTTGGTGGCCTGTCAATAACCCTGCTGGTTGCCAATGCCGCCGCAGCGCAGATCGCCGGTAGCTGGGTCGGCGAGCCGATCGGCACTTGGACTACGGGCACGAATTGGTCAAGCAACCCTCTCTACCCCGATAACGCCGGCACCGCGACGTTTCCCGGCCAGCCTGTCTTCAATTCCAGCATCACCCTCGCAACGCAAGTGACGCTCGGGGGCCTCCTGTTCAACGGCAACTCGCCGTGGACGATCGATTCGACCGCGGGAACCATTCAATTCGCCGGCTCGTCACCGCGATTGCATGCCGACGAAGCGCTGGCGACATCAATGGATCGAACAACCGTGAACATCGTTCGATCGCGTGTGCTTTGCTCCGGCGTGCTAACGAAAACCGGCAGTGGCAGCGTCGTTCTGCCAGCAACGGCGGCGGGAATTGACCAAGTGCGGATCGAAGGCGGAACCCTCACGCTCAGCGGAGGCGGTAATGGAACCCTAACGCTCGCCGGCGGCGCATTGGCTTTGCCGGGTGGCGGCTCGGTGAACTTCAGCCGCCCGATATTGATGGGCTTTGCGGCTGCGACCATTTCTACCAGCGGAGCGGGTAGCGCCACAATTAACGGCGCGATCAGCGGAACGGGTGACCTGACTTTTGCGCACGCGACCTACGCAGAATCGGCAAGCGCGCACTATCTGAACGGTTCGGTGGATCATGTCGGCTCAACAAGCGTCTTCTCAGGAATCTGGCTGATGGGTTCCACATCCGCCGGGCCTTCTCGCATCACGGCGTCATCCGAATTGGCGATTGCAGGGTCATTTTTTATTAACTTTGCTGGCAATGCACTTTCCGATCGTATTAACGATAATACGACCGTCACACTGCGAGGTGGACGTATTCACTCCCGTGGTGCCGATTCGATCGATCCCGAGGTTGTTTCCACCATCACACTCGCCGGAGGAACGAACCTTATCCGTGGCAGAATTACCACCGCCGATGTGGTACGTCAGAATCGCGCGACTACTATCGTTGACGTTCGAGGTTTGCAGACCAATACCGCGCCCACAATGGTCGGAGTTGGATCGCCGGGCACGCCCTCGGCGCCCGTAGTTCCCTTTATGCACGCAGGCGCCGACGAGAACTCAACAGAACGCCCGGCACAGCCCGTTACATTTGATAATGGCTTAATCCGTCCACTTACCGCGGCCGAGACCGCCGCGCAGCCCGATCCGACCATGGCGATCAATTGGCGCGTGACGACACCCATTGAGCAAGTTCAGCCGGTCACGGTAAATAGCCTGTGGATCGAAGGGGGTACGCTTACCGGCACATCGCCGATCCTGGTGCAAAGCGGGGTGATCTGTCTTTCCGGAGCGGTCGGAAGCGGAACCCAACTCAGCGCGCCGATCAATTTTGGAACCGCCGAGGGCATGATCGTAAGCCGCACGTCTACGACAGTTTCGAGTGCCATAACCGGTTCGAACGGCCTCACCATCGGCGATTCGGATGTCATCCTCACCGGTACGAGCAGTTACACGGGCCCGACAACGATCCACGGCCGCGTCACCGTGAAACAAAGCGTTCTGCCCGGCGTGCCTGGCCCACTGGGAATGGACAGTTCACCGATTGAACTGTTCGCCGGGACGATGCGCGGGCCGAATTCCTTCACACGACACGGATTTCTCGACTTCGGTATCCCTGCGACAGGTAGCGCGGAATTCGGGCGCGACTTGCACGTTCGCGGGTTTAACGACGAAGAAGCTCGAATACGCATTGTCAGTAGTGGTGGCGTTGGCTCGGCGCCGCTGAAAATCACCGGTAATATTCAACTTGACGGAAACCTCCGCTTAAACGAAGGGTCGTTTAATCCCTATATCACCGTTACTGGTAAAGTCAGCGGCGCCGGCCAGCTTGATCGCGCCGAGAACGTGTTGTTGTTCGGCGATAACGACTTTAGTGGCGGAGTGTCGTTCAATTTCGGAACGCTGGGTATTGGGCACGATCACGCGCTGGGGACGGGCACGGTCACTGTGGGCGGTGTCGCAATTAGTGAGAGCCTACCCAGCACGCTCGTCTCGTTGGGCGGGCCTCGAACTATCGATAACCCCGTGATTGTGCAGGCAGGTACAGTCAGAATCGCTGGCGATTGGCCCCTGGAGTTGCGCGGACCGCTGATCGTCGCCGGCACCAGTTTTTTGGACGCATCGGCGCCTCTTACGATTATCGGCCAAACCCGCGCTCGAAGCATCGCTTTCAGCGGCACCGCCAACATTGAATCCGCTCAGATCTTCGCCGAATCCATCCGCGTCTTTGGCAAACTCAAGTTGCTGCCCGACGGCGGCGGGCATGGTGCCAGCAGCGGGAGCCTTTTGATCGTTTCCGCCGGCCGGCTCGACATCACCGACAACACGATCTTCAACGCCGGCGCGCTTACCGCGCTGCGGCAACAGATTATAACCGGCTATGCCGGCGGCGCATGGAACGGCGCGGGCATCAGCAGTTCTACCGCGGCCGGCGACCTTTCGTTGGCGATCGGCTACGGCCCGGCAGGCGTGCTTTTTAATGCCTTTCCTGCCATCGTTGATGACGCTTGGATCACAAACCCCAGCGCCGCCGTCGTTCGCCTGACCCTGTACGGCGATGCCAACCTTGATCGCGCCGTCGACTTGGCGGATTTTTCGCTCCTGACCGCAAGTTTCGGCACCCCCACTGCCGCTTGGACTACAGGCGACTTTGATTACGATGGAAACGTGACGCTGGATGACTTCACGCTGTTGGCATCGACCTTTGGCCGCAGCCTGCCCAGTGAACCTGCGCGGTTGACAGTCCCCGAGCCAGGCCTAGCCGCCGGCATCATTGCGTTGGTAATAGTCCGAGCGCGTTCACGCCGACCGCGCGTTTAAGCGTCAACGCAATATCGAAACATCGTGGCAGTCGTGGTACCAATTCTACGACGGCGGCAGGCTCACGCCCGCGGCGGCGCCGATGCTTCTGACGCGCTTGCCGGGGATGTTGTTTTTGGCGTGGCCGTCATCTTCGCGCGGCGGCTGCATGCCGCGGGCCATGGCGATCACGCCGGTGCGTGCGAGTTCTTTGATGCCATAAGGCGCGACCAGTTCCACGAACGCTTCAATCTTCGCTTCCGGGCCCGACAGTTCAACCGTCAGGCTGCTGCGCGCGATATCGATCACCTTGCCGCGGAAAAGATTGACAAGTTCAATCACTTCGGCGCGCTTGTCCGGGCCGACACCGATGGTGATGATGGCCAGGTCGCGTTCGACGTAAGCTGTCCCGGAAAAATCGCGGACTTTCACGACCGGCACCAGCTTGGCGAGTTGCTTGCGGACTTGCTCGAGCGTGTTGTCGTCGGCGTCGCAGACGACGGTCATGCGGCTTATTTTCGGGTCTTCGGTACGCCCGACCACCAGCGAATCGATGTTAAAGCCTCGCGCACTGAACAACCCCGAAACCAGCGATAGCACGCCGGGTTCGTTGATCACAGTCGCAGTAATCACGTGTCGAGCCATAACAAACACCTGCCTTGAAACAGCCGCGGAATTGTAAGGGAAATGCCGGCGGATGCGAGCATTTAAGAACAACCTCCAACTTTCAACTCTCAACGTTCAAAAGTTTAACCTTTCCTATTCTCTTGGATGATAGCATTGCATGAACACGGCAAGACTCATCCTGCTGCTCGTCGCCGCGCTCTTGCTCGCCGCCGGGCCTGCAACAAAACCTGTCGCGACAAAATCGCAGCGAACCGGCGCGTATCAGACCAGGTTTGTCGAGCCGCACGAGCTCGCGTCGCAGCGCGAAGCGCAGAAGCGATTCCGCTGGCGCGAGAAGCCGCAGCCGTTCACGCTGTCGGATGAAACCTTTCAGGTCTACGTTCCGGAAGATTACAAGGCCGATGGATCGTTCGGCGTTTTTGTCTGGGTCAGTCCCACGCCGTCGGGCAGGCTGCCGAAGATGTGGATCGACTCGCTCGGCAAGCAAAAGCTGATCTGGATCGCCGCCGACGAAAGCCAGAACGAGCGGCACATCGATCACCGCTGCCGAATGGCCGTCGAGGCGGCCCTGCACGCGATCGACCTTTACGAGATCGACCCGATACGCGTCTACATCGGCGGGTTTTCCGGCGGGGGCAAGATCGCAGCGATGTCGGCGGCCAACTACGCCGAAGTGTTCACCGGAGCATTGAGCATCTGCGGGCCGTTGTTCTATCGAAATATTCCCACGGGATTGAAAAAGGATGAATATTACCCGCAGGGCTATTACCCCATGCCGCCGAAAATGATGCAGCGATTCAGGAGCGAAACGCGCCACGTCCTTCTCACCGGCGACACCGATTTCAATCTTCAGCCGACGAAACAAATCCACGAGCACGGTTATGTGAAGGACAAATTCAGGTTTTTTGAATTATTGATCGTGCCCGGCCTGGCGCATGACCTTCCTGCGGCGGAGTGGTTCGAGCGTGCGATCCTGTCGCTGGATCGACCGCTGGCGGCGTCAACTCAGCCGACGCGGCCGCGCAGGTAGTTCATTGATGTTTCCGCCCACGGGCGGCCTGCATTCGTGCAATTTGCATCCGCATGTAGTGGCGGCCGACGCCACATTTTGCAACTTACGCGGCCAATCGATCGAGCAATTCATTGAGATCGACCACCGAAATGCTTGTCGATTTATCCGCCTGCGCGTACGGGATGTACAACTTGCCGGCATGTGCGAGCGACCCACAGGTGTACACCACGTTGGGCACATAGCCTTCACGTTCGCTATCCAGCGGCGCCAGCAGCGGTTGTTCGAGATGGCCGATGACTTTGAGCGGGTCTTCCAGATCCAGCAGCATGGCGCCGATGACATAGGTGCGCATCGGGCCTACGCCGTGCGTGAGCAGCAGCCAACCCTTGTCGGTTTCGATCGGTGAACCGCAGTTGCCGATCTGCATCAGCTCCCACGGCAGCCGCGGGGCGGCGAGTCGTTGGGCGGTGTTCCAGAAGTGCACGGCTTCGCTGGTGCTGATGAAAAGGTTCTCGCCATCAATGCGCGAACACATCACATAACGCCCTTTAATTTTCCGGGGAAACAGCGCCATCCCCTTGTTGAGCGCGGCGTTGCCGTTCAGACTGGCAAACTCGATTCGGCGGAAGTCGCTCGTGCTCATCAGCATCGGAAGCGTGCGCACGCCGTTGTAGGCGGTGTAGGTTCCGAAATAGGTGACGCTCTTATCGTCGTCGACAAATCGCACCATGCGCAGGTCTTCGATGCCGTGCGACTCTTCATCGTTCATGGGAAATATGACCAGGTCGCCGAGGTCGGTGTTGGGCGCCAGATCGACGTGGTAATTGCTGCTGGCCAGCCAAAGCATGGTTCGCAACACTTCGGCGGCTTCGATGTTACCGGCATACTTCGGCCGGGCCGCGTCGACTGCGCTCACCAGCGCGCCGAGTTCAAACTTCTCCGGAACGCCGGAGAGGACGCTTTCTGCCGTTGCGACCGCCAAGCCCATTTCTTTGAGCTTGCGGAGGAACAACCACTTGATGTATTGCCGATCGGGGCTGAGCCGGGATCGATGCAGGTGCTGCGGCTGCGGGTCGAGTTCCATATCGCCGGCGGCGCTGATGCTGCCGGTTCGAAAAACGATTGAACTCACATGCCCTTCGCCGGTGGCGCGCAGGCTCATTAAGATGCGCAGTGCGCCTGGCGCAATATTTTCCTGTTTGGGATGCGGAACGATCGATGGGTTAAACAGCGCCGCCGAATCGACGGCATATTCCATCGTGAGATACGCGCCGGCCAGCAGCTTGCGCTCATTCGTCCAGCCGTTGGAAAACGCAATCATCGCCGCGCCGCCGTGATAATGTTCGGCGAAGAGCTTGAGCAAATGCCCGTGCCGGTTGTGGTACGACGCTTCGACCTGCTTCAATAAAGTATGCACTTGCTCTTCAGAAAGCTTGGCCAGACGCGAAAACAGCGTGCGAATGCGCTGCGTGCCGAGGATGAACGGCCGGGCGATCACCCGCCGATCATCTCCGTGCAGTTGAACGGGGAGCCGGCGGACCTGAATCGGGTCGCGCATGGGGGTCGACGGATTTTCTGATTTTTCGGTCGTCTGGGCAGCCATGAGAGAAGTGTTCATTGCACCGTGTTCATCGGTACAATGCTACCCGATCATCCCATCAATTTGCGATAATCTCCAGCTTTGCCCCGACCGACTGAGTAGTGCCGTTTGCCGAATGCTCATCGACCGCAGTTCGCGATCGATTGAGGTCCATCAGCGTTAACAGCGAAATCAGCCATGCCAGGGTCGATTCGGCGCCCTGGTTCAGGTTCGGCCCCGCCGAAAGCAGCCCGTCGCGGCAACCGCCGGTTTGGGGGTCGTAAATGACGGTTTGGCCGTCATTATTGCCCAGAAACCACTCTACAAACTGCCGTGCACGATCCGACCAGATTTCGGCCCGCGTCACGCGATAGGCATCGGCGCAGGCTTCAACCATCGCCATCGCTTCGATCGGCTGCTGATCGAACCGAGCGCGGGTGCCCGAACGCGTGAGCCAGCCGTTATTGCCGATCAGTGAGATTCGCCCCAATTCGTTCGTCTGCAATTGCACCAGCCATTCGAGCGAGTGAAGCCCGCAATCGAGCATCGCGCGATCGGCCATGTGGTGACCACTTAAGATCAATGCGTGAGGGAGCTTGGCGTTGTCATAGGTAACCGTATCTTCACACCACGGCCAATCTCGCCCGGCGGTGCCTTTGAACAGGCTAAACACGCGTTGCGCCAGCTCCCCACGGACTCGCCGGGCGCGGGTATCGCCGGTGAAACGGTTTAAATAGCGATCCAGCCCGATCAGCGTGAACGCCCACGCCCGCGGGGACGTAAAATGCTCGACAGACTCCATCGCCTCGTGAATCAACCGCGTGGAAAGCGCCACGACGCCTTCCCCGTGGGAAAGTTGCACGATCGTTCCCAGCGCCCAGATGCAGCGGCCGTGGCTGTCTTCGCTGCCCTGATCCTCCAACCACCGCCGATCGTACGAGAGAAAATTGCGGAACCGCTTGCGACCGTGATCGAACGCAAAGTGCAGGAACGCCAGATAGTTGTCGGCCAAACCCAGCACCGATTCATCGCCGGTGAGATCGTGACACATCATGGCGGCGATGAGGGCGCGGGCGTTGTCGTCGGCGCAATAGCCATGATGCCGATCGGGAACGGCATAAACCGCGTGCTGAAGAATGCCCGTGCTGTCGGTCATTCTTTTTAAATGGCAAAGGTTCAGGTCCGGCGTGGCCAGCACCTCGACGGCGTCAAACCGTGCGGACGGAACTGCCCGGCGGCCGCGTTGACGCTCGCGCAGGGAATCTTGAGCTAACTTAAGGTATGAGCGGGCGACTTCCTTCCAGATCATCGGCCGGCCGTGATGGTAGGCGCGTTGGCGCATCGCACTGCGCTCGTCTTCGTGATCGAGCAGGTCGTTCACCGTATCGGCCAGCGCGGCGGAATCGCCGAACGGAAACAGCCGCCCACGGCTGTCGGCCAGCATTTCTTCGGCGTACCAGTGCGGCGTCGAAACCACCGCCTTGCCGGCGCCCACCGCGTACGCCATCGTGCCCGATGTAATCTGCTGCTTGTTGGGGTAGGGCGTAACGTAAATATCGGCGAGGCTGATATAGCGAATCAACTCTTCCATCGTCACATAGCGATTGTGAAAGATGACGTTATCGCGCAGCCCGAGTTGTTCGACCATGCGTTCGAGTGAATTGCGATAGGCGTTGCCTTCGCTGCGCAGAACATGCGGGTGCGTGGCACCCAGCACAATATAGATCACGTCGGGATGCATCTTCACAATCGCCGACATCGCCTTGAGCGCCACTTCGATCCCTTTACCCGGACCCAGCAAACCGAACGTGAGCAGCACGCGGCGGCCTTCAAGCCCGAACTGGTCGCGGAAAATTTGCGGCTCGACAAAGGGCACATCGGGAATTCCGTGGGGAATGAAAGCGATCTTTTGCGGCGCGATGGCGTAGGTTTCGGCGAGGATTTTTTCGGCAAAGTGGCTCATCACCACGAGCCGGTCGCATTGGCGGGCGAGTTCTTTCATCACGCCGCGCTGGCCGGGGCTGGGGTCGGTCAGCACGGTGTGCAAGGTGGCAATGGCCGGCATACGCAGGTTGCGGATGAGATCCAGCACATGCCCACCGTCGCGACCGCCGAAAATGCCGAATTCGTGCTGAACCAGCACCAGATCAATCTGGTTGATATTCAGCAAATCGGCGGCAGTGACGTATTCGCCCTGCTTTTGCTGGGGAATCTGCAGCCGCACTTCCGGTGGATATTGGTATCCCCCGGCGATGTCGTCCATGGCCAGGACGGTGGTTTCGCGCTGCCCGATCTCGGCAGCGATGGAATCGCGAAGGTCTTTGGTGAACGTCGCAATCCCGCATTGTCGGGGGACGTAGCTGCCCAATAGCGCGACCGTCTGCACCGATGCGACTGATGAACCGTTTTGTTGATTGGTCATAACGTCGACTCCTGCACGGTTAAAAAAAAGGCGACGCCCTCCCCTGCGACATCAGGCGTATCTGTCGGACGCTGCAAAGGTCTATTTTACGACCGTCAACGAGGAAGCGATGTAGGGGAAAACCAGATAGATGAAAATTCGGCTAAAAAATCGGGGTAAAAAAAAAAGGAAGCGGAAGGTGTCGTAGAGGGGGGGGCTACGACGGGGGAAACTTCCGCTCCCGGACCGAATGCCCGCAACAAGCCGTCGCGGGTTTTAGTTTTTTCCTCAACTGACACTTTTACTATACACCATATTAATTACTTTTCAATGACTTCTGTTCCTCGCGACAGGTTTTTTTCGGGGGGTGTTTTCACCGTTATCCGGCCCACATATATGGAACAAGTGGTACCTCTGTCCCCAACGCCCGCCACGACGCCACTCCACCAATACGACTGCCATATTGGGCAAAAAAATCCCGAATAAACCCGTTAACCAGAGTAGAGCGCGGGACGGCGATCGTGCAGAAACCGGAATGCCTGGCGCACCTCTCGAACGGACGCCGACATCACTTCGACGACAAAAATATTCTCGGAAGAATCTTCTGATCTGTATAAATACTTACCGGCCGGATCGATCGCCGCGCTGTGCCCGCCGAACTCAACCTCGCCGTCCCGCCCACCACGGTTTACACCGACGACATAGAGTTGATTCTCAATCGCCCGCGCCACCAGAAGCGCATCCCAATGGGCGATGCGCGCCGGCGGCCAGGCCGACGGGATCACCAGCATTTCAGCACCGGCAAGGGTGAGTGCGCGCGCCAGTTCGGGAAAACGCAGGTCATAGCAGATCATCAGGCCGGTGCAGAGGCCTTCGAAGTCGAAGAGGACCAGATCCCGCCCCGCCGCCAACGATGTGTTCTCGGCGATGGGCTGACCGGAAAAAAGATGAATCTTGCGATACTCCGCCTTCACCGCGCCGGCGCGATCAAACACCACGGTGGTGTTAAATACCTCTTCGCCCTCGCGCAGCGAAAGCCCGGCGATGATCCACATCGACAGCTCTTGGGCCAACATCGCCAACCGCCCACGCGGTGCGCCGACGGCGCCGGAGGCGGTGCGGAGAATCGTCGGCATGTCGTAACCGGTATCCGACATCTCAGGAAAAACCACAGCATCAGCCCCTTGCGCTTTCGCCTGCCGCGCCAGACGCTCCATGGCGGCGAGGTTGGCCGGTACGTCGCCGAGCTTGCAAATGAGTTGTCCCAGAGCGATCTTCATGGCATGGCAAGTGTATCAAATCAAACCGGTGTATCCATTCACACAGGCGGCGCGATCGAAGCAACGATCCTGGCCGGCAAGCTCAACAAAGCGATGAGCTTCAACCAGAAAATCTGGACGGTTTGCAGCCGAATCCCGGCGGGAAAAGTCGCAACGTATGCCGACCTCGCCGCCGCCGTCGGGTCGAACGGGTATCGCGCCGTCGGCAACGCGATGAACAAAAACCCTTATGCGCCGCGCGTACCCTGCCACCGCGTGGTCGGATCGAACGGCAGCCTCACCGGTTACGCCGCCGGGCTGGCGAAAAAGAAAAAGATGCTGCTGGAAGAAGGCGTGAAGTTCGCCGGCGAGAAGGTTGATCTGGCGTGCCGGTGCAAGGTCAACTAACCCGAGCGGCACAGCGCATCACTCTTTCACCTGCTGCCACAACTGCGATTCGACCTTGTTAAATTTTTGAAAGCTTAAGTCGAGTTGGTCGACGAGCTTCTGAATCTGCGCCGCATCGACGGCTGGATTTTTCAGCGCATCGCGCAGCGCAGCGGCGGCGTCATCGAGGTCATTGGCGCCTTCGGAGAACTGGCGCGCCGAATCGAACAGGCTCTGGTTCTGCTGATCAACACCGGCGGGTTTGTAGATCAACCGCCACGGCGCTCGGCGGATTTCGCTGGTCGCGCCCTTCAGGTTGTCGCCTGTCGTTTTAAGCGACGCGATCATGCCCTCAATCCGGCTGCGGTTGTTGTTCAGAATTCCGCGGAGGTTGCCGGTGATATCGCGCGTGTTGTCGGCGACGGCCTTAATGTCCGCCATGGCGGCGGTGGCGCTGTCGAGCGAGCTTTGCACCTTTGCCAGCCCGCCGTCGAGCTTTTCGAGGATCGGGCCGATCTTTTCCTTGATCGTCGCGGTCGATGCGTTGAGGTTGGCCATCGTGCCTTTGAAGTCAACTTTGCTTTCGCCGAAGACGTCGCGCACCTGCGAAAGCGCTTCGCTCCCGCGGTCGGTGACGCCGGCATATTTCTGATACGCGGGCTCAACCTTGGCGCGGATGTCGGTTGCCAGGCCTTTGTACTCGTCGATCGTGGTGCTCATCTTCGGCCCCACATCGCCCAGCGACGCCAGAAGCGCCGTCAGCGAGCCTGGCGTGCCTTTGATCGTCCCTCCGTCGGCCAGGGCCGTGCCGGCGGGGTTGATGTTGTCGATGTTTAGATTGCTCGTTCCGGTCACCGAGCTTTCGACAATCACGCGCGCCTGTTCAGTTAAGCCCACATACTTCGGCAGGCGGAAGCGGACGACAATCATTGCATCAGCATCGGGCTTGGCGGGTTTGAATTCGATCTCGCGCACGGTGCCCAGCTTCACGCCGCCCACGCGCACGTCGTCGCCGACGCGCAGGCCGCTGACGTTGTCTTTAAGCGTGAAGGTCGCGGAGTAATTGTTATGCGGCAGCGCCAGCGAGCCAAAGCCCTTGATGCCGACAATCACCGCAATGATCAGGGCACCCGAGAGCACGATGAACAGGCCGGCGAGAAATGCGTTGCGATCTTTCATACGTTCATGACGCCGATTGCGGGTAAAAAAAGAGTCAACTTTCAACTCTCAACGTTCAAAGACGCAATATCCTTCTGAAAGGTGAGCGTTGTACGTTGAAAGTTGGATGTTGATTCCGTTGCACCCGGTCGCCGTCCTCCTAAGTCTCGCCCAACAACTGTCGTTCATATCCACCCGTGCGTTTGCGGTCGGTCAGCGGGCCGGTCGTCAGGCCGTAGATGAACTGCCGCACGAGCGGGTCGGGGTTGTCTTTCATTTCCTGCGGCGTGCCACTCACGATGAACTTGCCGCGGTCGAGCAGCACCATGCGGTCGGCGATGCGGAAGGCCGAATCCATCTCGTGCGTAACCACCACGCTGGTCACGCCCAGCTTTTTGTTCATGCCCATGATGAGTTCATCGATCTCGGCGCTGGTGACCGGATCAAGTCCTGCCGAAGGCTCGTCGTAAAACAGGATACGCGGGTCCATTGCCATCGCGCGGGCGAGGCCGGCGCGTTTCTTCATTCCGCCGGATAGCTCCGAAGGCATTTTATCGCCGTGTTCGCGCAGGCCGACCATTTCGAGCTTAATCGTCACCTGAATTTCAATGTTTTCTTCCGGCAAATCGGTGTGCTCGCGAAGGGGCAAGGCCACGTTGTCTTTGATCGACATGCTGTTAAACAGCGCCGCCGATTGAAACAACACGCCCACGCTCTTGCGATAATTCTCCAACGCGGCATCGTCCATGCCGCCCAGCGATTTGCCGAAGGCGATCACGTCGCCGCCATTGGGTTTGACCGTGCCCATCATCAAGCGCAAGAGAGTCGATTTCCCACTCCCGCTGCCGCCGAGGATCGCGAGCGTTTCACCTTCGTAGACGTCGAGCGTAATGGCGTCGAGAATCGTACGATTCCCGTAACGCTTAGTCACGCGGTCGACTTTGATGGCTACTGGCTTCATGAAAGTTTCGTTCAACCCTGGAATATCTCTGCATACGAAGAGCTTTTAACCGCAGATTCACGCAGATTCACGCAGATTTTTAGAGACTGCTTCTCTTTCTGGGCTTGACTGCCGGCTTGCAACTCTATTGGATTGGTTGGTATTGAAGTCTTTCATTGACCTCGATTTAAAGCTCGTCGCACTGCTTTAACTGCATCCTAAATCTGCGTTAATCTGTGTTAATCTGCGGTTACAACTCTTTCCTTATCCCTAGCCAACTAAATCCCCAGGTAATAGAACACGCTCGTGAACATCAAATCAACGAAGATGAGCGAAACGATCGTCAGCACCACCGTGCGCGTCGTCGCCACGCCGACGCCTTGTGCCCCGCCGGTAACTTTGAGGCCCAGGTAACACGCCAGCCCGCTTATAATTGCACCGAAGACCGCGGCTTTGATCAGGCCGGTTAGGAAATCTTTGAGGTTGATTGAACTCAAGGTGCGATCGACGTACTGCGTCATGTCGATGCCGAGGAAGAATCGGCTGACGAGCATTCCGCCGACGGCGCCCATGATGTCGGCCACCACGGCGAGGCAAACCATCATAATGATCGTGGCGACCACGCGCGGCAGAACCAGGAAGCGCGTCGGCGAAATCGCGTGGGCTTCGAGGGCTTCGATTTCTTCGCTCACGGTCATCGTGCCGATTTCGGCGGCGATGCTCGCGCCGGCAAAACCCGTGAGCACGATGGCGGCCACGAGTGGGCCGAGTTCTCGAAACATGGCGATGCCGATGATGTCGGCGATGCGTTTTTCTTCGTTGTAATCGCGCAAAATCGGGCTCATCTGCATCGACAGAATCGCGCCGATGCAGAACACAACTAGCGAAACGATCGGAATCGCACGCACTCCGACGCGTACCATCTGCGCCCAGAGGTTGGCCCAGCCCATCCGCCGGCCTCGCTTGGCGATAAGCCCGCGATGCGCGGTGGAGGCTGTATCGACGAACAGGTAGCCCATCCCGCCCAGGAAATCGAGAAGATCAATGGCTCGTCGGCCGATGGCGGTGATGGGGCGCGTGAGGAATGTCATGTGGTTGAGTGCTGCAGTGTTCGAGTGGTGGAACGAATGATCGGCACACCCAACCACTCCACGACTCGATCACCCCATCACATCTGCAATGCTTCGGCTTCGTCTTTTGCGATCACAAAGATCGAATCCAGCCGCGCGATTTCCAGCAGGCCCTTGACGCGCGGCTGCAGGTTGGTCAGGCACATTTTTCCGCCGGTTTTACGCAGGCGTTGGAGCGATTCCACCAGCACCGCGATGGCGCTGGAATCCATGTAGTGAACTTTGGACAGATTGAGGATCACCCGTTGGGGTTTCTGCGTGCTGATGAGATCGAACAACGCCTCGCGCAGATCGGGGCTGTTCTTCAGATCAATTTCCCCATCCACGGAAGCAATGACCGCGTCGCCCTCGAGTCGGGCGGTTGGAAGCAATGTCGAGTTGGTGTTGAGTTCTGGCATGTCGGTTGTCCAAAGTCCTATAAGAGCCAATCGAGTCGCGACGGTTGTCATCGCGAATTCGATTTGCCTAACCCGGTTCCTTCAGTGGTCGGAGCTTGATCATCTCCAGCAACATTCCATCGGCCTCCGGCCGGAACGCAAACGTGTCGAGCATCTGCTGGATGCAGAGCAGGCCCAACCCGCCGGGCTTAAGCGGGTCTTTGGGTTTGGTGTTTGCCGGCAACTCCAGCGGGTTGACACCATTGCCCCAGTCGCGAATCGTGACGCGCACTTGCCCATCATCAGCCTTGGCGCGAATTTCGATCGGCCGATCTTTCGCTCCGCCGTAGGCATGACGAATAATATTGGCCATCGCCTCGTTCACGCAAAGCCCGAGGTCGGCGCCGACTGAATCCGGAAACCCGTTTTCTGCGCACAATTGCTCGATGGCCCGCCGGACGTCGGCAAGGTTAGCCGGGTCAGAGGTGATGTTCAACCGAAGTTCGCCGTTCATAAACACTTACCACATCTTATCCGGGGTTTGGTTTTGTTGCCGGCGACGTAGTCGTTGAGGGACTGCTCGTCGGCATCGTTGCAGGCATCGGCACGCCGGTTTCCTTCGCGAGCCATTGTCGCCACGCCAGCATTTCTTCACGACGCTCCAACTCGTCGTCAAAGTATCGATAGTCGAACGTTTCGCCGGTGATGTCTTTGAGCGCGCGAATGGCATAAAAGCGGACGGCGGGGTCGTCGCTGTCGAGGTCGTTAATGAGTCGCGCGATCGATTTGCGATCGCGTGTCGCCGCCGAGGCCTTAATGGCGGGGATTTTCGCCGTCGGGTCGGTATCGTCAATTGCCCGCGGCATTTTGGGTAAGCTGCATCCCGACACCAGCACCGCCGTCAACAACAGCGTCGTCCACCGGTGAACACCGCTCGGAGACCCGCGGGAGTTATGCTGCCCTGCCGCCACCATCAACATCGTATGTCATCATCGGCGAAACGACCGTATTGCCGATAACTTCGATGCCCCACTTTCCCTACGCTCGTCATAAATAGACGCCATTCTGCACCGAAGCTGTTGAATCAGGTGGTTATCTCCAACGTTCTGCCCCACCAACCTGCTATAACCGCAGGCGATGAAGTCGTTGCGTTTTCTTCCTCTGGCCTACGTCGCGGGCGTCCACGGATTCGTGTTCTTCGCCCCGTACTTGGCCGTCGTTCTTACGGCCCTGCACTTCTTGCGCCGCAGCCGCGGCATCTAAACTCTTAATGGTGATTCGCCCGTGTGGTTCGTGAAGCCGGGCCCTTCCGGGTCGGATGCTGCACCCGGCCCGTGAAGGGCTCGGCCTGATGCGTCAAACCCATCCGTGGATCAGGCCGAACCCCTTCTCACGATAATTGTGGTGTTTGTTGCAGGATCTCGCTCGTTGCTATCCACACGTTTTCTTCCTCGAAACCGCAAGCGACGTTCGAAATCGCCTAAAAATACGGTCCTCGCTTGCGGTTTCGCGGAACAAACAGCGCGTTTTGTTAAGAGAATTACGATAACCCGTCCCATCGCTCACAATCATCATCCAGTTGTATATGCAAGGAGTCCTCGCGCGCCGGAGCTTCGTCTAACACCACCAGCTCCACCACCCTCGGCACCCGAGTAAACGCCCACCGCGGCGGCGTGCCCCCGAGTGCGACCACCGAAACCGAATAACCCGGATCGAACTGGTTGATCAGCATGCTCATGATATTTACTCCTGCCAGGATGTTTGTTCAGGTGACGGTCGGGTTAACATTTCCCGATCCTCATCAACTTGCCGAACAGTCATCGGTTGACTCCGAACATCAACCTAAATAATTTTTCGACTGCATACCCGTTGCATCGGACAACACGCGCGAACACCATTAGTTGTGGTATGCAAATGAGTTATGACCGATAATGTCATTGGAATTTTACCGAAATCCCACCTAACGATGTTAGGGTTGGAAATGTTTGAAACACAACCCGTGGTGTTTGCGAGTAGCAGGTGGCGTAAACCGATTCTGAGCCTAAGCGAAGATTCAGATCCGAACGGTAAACGGTTTGCGCTCTGAACAAACCCACTTTCCGTTACAATCAAAAACGAGATGCCAGAAACAACCCACGTTTACTTCGAATGGCAATGCGCCACCCTGATGTACGCCTACGACGTCGTCGAACCCCTTTCGCGGGTGGACGACGATGCCATTGCCGCCCGCAAACAAAAGGTGGAGCAGGAGGTTTACCAACTGTTTTTGAGCGTCGTCCCGCAATCAATCCGCGACGACCCCACTAAAAACATCCCCGCCGACGTCGCGATGAATCTCACCAAAGCCACGCTCAAGAAAGCCGCGGATATCGCTCAAGTGCCCCAATAACGCCGCGCATCGTATGGCGGCGTACCGGCGACCCGGCCATGCACCCTCACACCTTCACCGCGATAATTTCATACACCGGCGGGCATTGAATGAAATCGGTCTTGCTTGCCTTGATTTCTTCCAGATCCGCAAATAACTGGTCGCAGTCGCCCTGCATCAGCAGCCCCTTCTCAACCAGTTTCGGCGCAAACGTATGCCACCAGACGTAAGGCCACAAAAACATCGTATCGCCGCCGCGGGCGATCCGGGTGTGGACGTCAATGTGCGTCACTTCAAACCCCGCCTCGGCCAGCAAGCGCGGTGCCCGGCCGCAGATATCCGGATCGCCCCCGCGCATGGCCCACGATTTGAAAGTCGCCGCAACGGCCTTGTCGTGGCTCGCGCGCCGCGGCCCGCACGTCATCGAGGCGTAGTTGAAATAGTCATGAATCACCACATGCGCCCCGCGCTTCAACTGTGTCCCAACGCCTCGAATCATCGCCGGCGGATCAGAAACAAAGCACAACACCCACCGCAAATACGCCAAATCAAACGCGGCTTGCCCGCTTAGCTTTTCTTCGAGTTTCTGCACATCCGCCACCACCCCCGAAAGCTGCGGCAACGCGCGATATTGAGCCTGCTGATTCAAAAACGCTATGAAGTTGGGAGACTCATCCACCCCCACCACAGCGCCTGATGCGCCCACGATCTGCGCCAAATCAAACGCCGCAAACCCCGGCCCACAGCCGACATCCATCACGCGCATCCCCGCGGTAATTCCCGCCCGCCTCCACGCCGCGTACGCCGCGTCGGCCCAGAGCCGGTGTTGCAAACCCAAGCGGGCCAGCTCATCGGCATCGGTGCCCAGAACGTAAGGTTGAGGCGCATCGGAAGTTGGCATGGACGTGTTTTAGCAGATCGATTTGATGGTGCACGACATCGTCCTCGGCGATGCAAACACAAGCCGGCGCTGGAGCGTCGTGTGGCAGATAACAGAGCGTTGGAATCCTATGATGTACTCGGCTGTTGCGTAGTGCGACTTCAACATGATAGGAAGTACAAATGCCCCCAGGCAGCGAACATCTCGGCCGGCAGGTGGTGTGGCTGCTCGTGCTCGCCTTACCGATCGCCAGCATCGCGCGCACCATCGCGCAGGAAGAAATCTTCCGCGAGGCGCGCGATTGGTGCAAACGGCGCAGCGAAGCCTGCAACAAACTTCTACAGCGAAAATTTTTCTACGTCTTTACCTGCGAGTACTGCCTGAGCCATTGGGTCACGCTGCTGTTTTTATTCGTAACCAACTTCAAATTGCTGTTCGACGATTGGCGCGGTTGGGTGATCGCCTTCTTTTCGCTTCCATTGGTCGCCAACGCCTATCTGAACCTCTACGCCCGCCTGCGCGTTGATATCACGCACGCCAAGACGGCGACGAAGAAGATGGAGAAGGAAGCCGGCCTTTCGCCGCCATCCGATGGGCCGACCGACAATCACGATGCTGCGGCCACCTGACGCTCGACTTTGCCCAACGCTTGTCGTCGAATACCTGCCGCACGCCTGCAACCACAGCGGGACAGGATCGGTTGCGGACTGTGCCCACTGACGTACCATCCGCCCATCGTCGCTAAGGCGCTGCTCAAAACGGTCAAAGCCAGCCCGGCGTGCATCGCCTACATGTGGCAGCCCGATCTGGTAAACGCGCGATTGCGGGAAGCGTACAACTTGGAGGTCGAAGCTGTGCCGGAGCGTTTGGCGCGGCGGTTTGGGATGAGGATTTGACGGGAACGGTGGGCCAGGCATGCGATACACGATAGAATTTCGACCGAAGGCGTTGCGCGATCTTAAGCGGTTATCCCCTAGAAGTGTCGCGGCGGATCGGGAGTAAGCTTCAACTGCTGCGAGAGGACATGAACGGCGACGTAAAACGGCTGACCAATTTCTCTCCCGGCTGGCGGCTGCGTGTGGGAGATTGGCGCGTGCTGTTCCAAGCCGAGGGGACACGGTTGATGGTGCATCGAATCGTCCACCGTTCCGAAGCGTATGAATGAAAGGAAAGGCGATGACCAAGCTCAAAAGCCAATTGTGGACGAATGAGAAGGGGAAACGATTCGTCGTCTTGCCGGAAGAGGACTTTCTGCGCATGTTCGAAATGATCGAAGACCGCGGACTGTCGCGCATTTTGCGAGACGCTATTGAATCGGACACGGATGAGCCGTCGATTCCTTTCGCGGAAGTGAAACGGCAACTCGCCGCGCATCACCGGACCACGGCAAAAAAACGGAAACCGTGAGAAGACCTATGGCCGACAAAGTAAAGGTGTGGTTCGACGCCGAAGCCGACTTTCTGGAGGTCCGCTTCTCTGATGCGCCGGCTACGAAAAGCAGACCGAGCAGGATACGCTGATGCAACGCGTCGACGGCGACGGGAAAGTCATTGGATTCAGCGTCCTTGGAGTCTCACAATTCCGCAAGGAAAAGCCGCTGGAAGTAGAACTCCCCGTGGCGTAAGACCAACATCCCATGAAGGCAATCTACGACATCCCAACCGACACCCTGACACTGGAGTTGAGTTGTAAACCGGTTGCCGAAAGTGATGAAGGCAACCCGGGCGTGATCCTCGACCACGACGCCGACGGGAATCTGGTCGGCGTGGAGATTCTGGACGCTTCCAAGCGCGTGACCGAGGCGCGCAGCATGCAGTTCCAGGTGGCTGGTTCAAGCCAGACTTTCGATTGAGAGTTGGTCGGCGCGTACTGTTCGCGATCCTTGCGTATGATGCCAAACCACCGGGGACTCGTCTCATGCCTAAAACCGCCACCGAAAAGAACTACGCCAAACTCATCGACGCCTATTACGCCACGTTGAAGGACTTCGCTCACCAGCGGGCGCTGCACGAAGGCGCCGTGTCGGTCGCGTTCCAGACGCTGCTCGGCGAAGCCGGCCGATCGCACAAGTGGACGCTCGTGCCGCAGCTTTCGGATAAGCAGCAGGGCAAATCCATCCGGCCGGATGGCACGTTCAAAGATTTCATGAACCTCGTGAGGGGGCATTGGGAAGCCAAAGACACTTCCGATGATCTGGATGTCGAGATTCAGAAGAAGATCAAGAAAGGCTATCCGCTCGGCAACATCATCTTTGAAGATACCCGCAGCGCCGTGCTTTATCAGGACAAGCAGGAGGTGATGCGAATCGATTTAAAGAATCCCGAGCAGGTCGCCAACCTGCTCCGCGTGTTCTTTGAATACATCGAGCCGCAGATTGAATCGTTCGAAAAGGCCATCGGCGAATTCAAGGAACGTGTGCCCGAACTCTCGGTGGCGCTGAAGGAAAAAGTCACTGAAGCGCACGCCAGCAACAAGAAGTTCAAGGAAGCCTTTGGCCGGTTTTTCGAGCTTTGCCAGACGAGCCTGAACCCCAACATCAGCAAAGAAGCGGTGGACGACATGCTCGTTCAGCACCTGCTGACCGAGCGGCTCATTCGCGAGATTTTCGATAACCCCGAATTCACGCGCCGCAACGTGATCGCAGTTGAAATCGAAAAAGTCATTGAAGCGCTCACCAGCAAGAGCTTCAACCGCGACACGTTCCTGCGCAGCCTCGATCGGTTCTACGTCGCCATCGAAGCCGCCGCCCGGACCATCACCGAGTGGTCGGATAAGCAGCACTTTCTGAACACCGTCTACGAGCGCTTCTTCCAGGGCTACAGCGTCAAGCTCGCCGATACGATGGGCATCGTCTACACGCCGCAGGAGATCGTCGATTTCATGTGCGCCTCAGTCGAAGAAGTGCTCAAAACCGAATTCGGCAAGACCCTCGCCAGCGACGATGTCTACATCATCGACCCCTGCACCGGCACGGGTAATTTCATCGTCAACTTGATCCGCCGCATTCCCAAGGCCAAGCTGGAGGAAGTTTACAAGCATCGGCTGTTCGCCAATGAGATCATGCTTCTGCCGTACTACATCGCGGCGCTAAATATTGAACATGCGTTTTTCGAGCAGGCGGGAAAATATGAGATCTTCGAGGGGCTCTGTTTTGCCGATACGTTGGATCTCGCCGAACATGCGCAAGGTGAACTTGGATTCATGACAGCGGCAAACTCCGCAAGAGTGGCGCGGCAGCGGAAAGTGCCCATCACCGTCGTGATCGGAAATCCGCCATACAATGTTGGCCAATCCATCCACAATGACAAAAACCAGAACCGTGCCTATCCGGTGCTCGATCAGCGCGTCCGCGAGACCTATGCGGCGGACTCGAACGCGACGAGCGTGAGCAAACTGTCCGATGCCTATGTGAAGTTTTTCCGCTGGGCGAGCGACCGATTGAACGGGCGCGACGGGATTGTTTGCTACGTGACTAACAACGGATTCGTCGACCAGTTGGCGTTCGACGGGATGCGCAAGAACCTGATGGAGAACTTTTCGACGGTATACCACCTCGATCTGGAGGGAAACGTGCGCCACGACCCGAAGCTATCGGGCACGGCGTACAACGTATTCGGAATCCAGGTGGGCGTGGGAATCACCATCGCCGTACGGAACCGCATGCGGCGGTCGAAGCTCCGATATGCCCATGTCGACAAATTCATGCGGCGGGAGGACAAGCTGGCGTGGCTCGCGAAGGCGGGCGGGGTTTCTGGTGTGAAGTGGAAGTCGATGATACCGGATTTGAAGCACACCTGGCTGATCCCTGCCAACGGCGTGGAGTTCACGACATTCACCCGGCTCGCGGGAAAAGAGGATCGGGCGGTAAGGAACGGCGAGGTTCAGGTCATCTTCAAGGACTACAGCCTAGGTATAGCGACGCACCGAGATGCAGTCGTGTACGATTTCAACAAGGCGGAACTCGCAAAACGTGCGGAGAAATTCGCGGACGATTACAACGCGGAAGTGGACCGGTTTAAGAGGACGTACAAGGGTGGATCAGTTGACGAGTTTGTCCGCTACGAGCGGATTGCCTGGGACCGCGATTTGAAAGCTGACCTGCGACGCGGGCGGTATGTCACTTTCGACGTGGGGAACATCAGAACCGCCCTGTATCGTCCGTTTTGCCGGCAGGCTCTATACTTCGACCGCATTCTGAATGCCGAGGTGTACGGCTGGCCAAGCCTGTATCCAACAACCAAGGCGGAGCGCGAGAATCACGTGATTGCATGCAGCGATATCGGGTTTCGCGCCCCGCAGTTTAGCACCTTAATCACCGCGGGACCCGCCGACTTGCACCTGTGTGCAACCCTCGATGGCCATCAATGCTTCCCCTTCTACGTCTACGACGAAGACGGCAGCAACCGCCGCGAGAACATCACGGATTGGGCGCTCAAGCAGTTCCGCGAGCAGTACAAGGACAAGAAGATCGACAAGTGGGCGATCTTTTACTACGTCTACGGCGTGCTGCATCATCCCGGCTACCGGGAGAAATTCGCGGACAACCTCAAGCGGGAATTGCCGCGCATCCCGTTTGCGCCGGATTTTCACGCGTTCGCCAAAGCCGGGAAGGAACTGGCCGAGCTGCATCTGGATTACGAGAAGCTTGAGCCGTGGAAGCTCAAGTGGATTGAAACGCCGGGCGAGCCGCTCTCGTATCGGGTGGAGAAGATGAAGCTCGTGGGGAAGGCCAAGGCGGAGGCGGTGGAGCGTGAGGCTCCCCCCGGATCGTCGCCGGACGCACCGGAGAACGGCGAAGGAACGTCAACCGCGAAAACGGCTCGGCGGGAGCCACGCCCTGCACATTCGCAGATTTCAATCATCGTCAACCAATCGTTGACGCTCGGCGGGATACCGGCGGAGGTGCTTGAATATAAGCTGGGGAACCGCAGCGCGCTGGAATGGGTGATCGATCAGTACCAAGTGAGCACCGACCAACGCAGCGGAATCTTGAGCGACCCGAATCGTGAGGATGATCCAGAATACATCGTCAAGCTGGTGGGGCAGGTGGTGCGAGTGAGCGTGGAGACGGTGAAGATCGTCAACGCGCTGCCGGCGGAGTTTACCGACGCGAAATGACGTTGCCCGCCGGCCTTGCCAAGGCAGCCCTGCTTCACGCGGCGGCGGGTTGCGATGTTAGGGTTGCCCTTGCTCCACCTGTTCGACGGCTGTGACACAACTCTATGAATGGCAGTATCTTCCACCAATTGTGAAATATTTCACAAACTTGTGCCACGTGGCACATTTTTGAAGGAGCGTCGATTGCCGCGCCGGCTCGATGCATTGTGCCACGTGGCACAATTCGACAGAACGCGAATCATACTGCTACCCTTGATCGCTCGGGCCGAATCGCCAAGGCGATGGACCTTCGACATCGCGTCACAGCATAAAATTCGCCCCAACCCGTATAAACGCGCGCCTCTTTACCTAGTTCCGCGCGCCAGCATCGGATTCGGCTTAACTCGCTTTTTTTTTAGGAGCCAATAAGCCGGCAGAGTGGATAAAAACCACGTAAGCAATTGATTCAAAGTTGTTTATGTTGAAAAGCGATGGGACAACATTTCCATAAAATATCACCATTTAATGCTTGCATTAGCCGCCGAGTCCGATATCTTTGAGCATGTCACTTCGTGAGTTCGCTGGTTCGGACAGGATCCATATCGGGTATGCACGACCAGCAATACGGCTGAGGGAGAATCAAATGCATCGTGTCTCGAAACTATTCGTCGCCGCCGCTGCCACTCTGGCGGGGCTGGCTTCCTTTGCAAATGCCGCTTTCGTACCTTGGACGACCCCGAGTGGGACCGTTCCGGGTCTTTTCAGCTATTCTGGTGGCGGCAGCGATAACGGGCTGTTTGGTAACCCGATCGTTGGCGGCAGCACGTTCACCTTCTTCCCGAGCGGCTTTCTCGCCCAGGCACAAGGCGCGGTTGCCACTTCGCAAACCACCTCCGACCGGCTTGAATTCAATGTCGATATCGCCCCGGGCGCGATCGATTTTGCCAGCATAACGGTGGCTGAACTGGGTGACTTTTCGATCATCAACGGGGGCAACGTTTCCGCGCTTGCTGCCTTGTTCGTCACCAACCTTGATGTTCCGTTTGGCGGCGGCAGTCCTGCTACCGATTCCGACTCCTTCGCTCAGGCCTTCACTCAACCTGCCGGTGGTTCAGGGAATTGGTCGCTTTCGGCTGCCACCGTGCTTCCGAATGGCTGGACTCGCCTGAAGATCGTCGTCAATAACGTCCTCCAAGCCAGCAATTCTCCTGGCGGAGCGGCGTTGATCCAGAAGAAAATTGCGGGCGTCATTATCACCGTGAACGTCCCGGAGCCGACTTCGATCGGTGCTGCCCTTGTGGGAATGGGCGCGCTGGTTTTGCGTCGCCGCAGTCGCTAGTCGCGATCGATCGACTCGATTGGTAACGGGCATCATTTTTTCCGCAAATTCAAGAAACCCGTCGCGAGCCGCGACGGGTTTCTTCTTTTCTGATCCACTCGTGTGGCCGACACGTACTTGCCGCATGGCGACGCAATATCACTTTGATTTTGACATCGCCTTCGCTTGCCGCCCAATCTCTCCATCGCCGCGCGCCGGGCGATGAAGCGGCGGCTGAGAAGTATTTTTTCCGGCTCGGCTGAGGCTGGCGCGTTAGGCTATAGCGCGCAAACGATGTATTTATCGGCACTTGTCCGAGCGTGGTCTGGCGCACATAATTTCTGAGATTCGACGGTTTATGCTTGCATTGACGCTAAAGTCCGATATGCTTTCAGCACCACATCGGGTTCATTTCTGGCTTGACCCGGCTTGATTGTCACGTCAAAACTAGGCCTCGGAATTTTGCGTGACGGTATCGTTTTGCTTAGGTTTTGGTCACGGCATACGCAGGTATGCTTTGAGCTGAACTTGCGAGGTTAAGTTGCGTCGTCACGTCGGTTCGCTCGTAGAGATTTGGGGTCTGCGACACGTCTGGCGTGATTGATTCCTGGAGAATGTGCTTCTGCCCCGATTGGTTGAGGGAGAGTCATGATGATTATGCGTTCCAAACTAATGCTGGCTGTCGGAGCGGCCCTGCTGGGCATTGCTTCGGCTGCCAATGCAGCTTTCGTGCCTTGGACCACGCCTGCCGGCACGGTCCCAGGCCTGTTCACTTACTCCGGCGGTGGTAGCCAAGACGGCCTCTTCGGCAATCCTATCATTAACGGTTCGAGCTTCACGTTTTTCCCGCAGAACTTCAAGGCGCTGACTTCCGGCGCCAACGCCGGTCATGCTGATTCACGCCTGTCGTTCCAGATCGATGTCGCCCCGGGCGCAATCGATGTGCTGGGCATCACAGTCAATGAACTGGGTGATTACGCGATTAACAATGGTGGCAGCGTGCAAGCGTTCGCCAGTTTGTTTGTCACGAACCTCCAGATACCGATCGATCCGTTCGGCGTGCCGGCCAACCCGCAGATGGGTTCGCAGACATTCAGCCGAAACCTGGCCGCACCGGCGCAGGAAACGGGTCAGTGGACATTGCAGGTTGTGAGAACCCTGCCCAACGGCTGGCGAAGCGTCCGCATCGATCTCGATAACATCCTCGATGCAAGCGTTCCCAGCGCTGCCAGCACTGCTTTGATTGAGAAAAAGATCGCGGGCATCACTGTGACGATCAATGTTCCCGAGCCGACTTCGATCGGCGCTGCCCTTGTGGGCATGGGCGCGTTGGTGATCCGCCGCCGCAAGTAATTGCGACGAGAGTAAGATCGTACTGCGATCGTACTGCGATCGTCCGTCGTTCAGACCTTTTGACCCCCGCGGTGCTGCCGCGGGGGTCTTTCATTTATTCAACTTCTACACACAACCTTCCCCGCCAAACCGACGACGAAGGCTATCGGGCCATCGTCGCCGCCCGCAGCCAGTCGGTGAGAGGCCATGACCCGCTGCATGATGGGCACGGAATGAGCGGGAACTGCTTGGCACACTGCGGGCAAATCGCGCCGGCGGCGATGATGTCCAGCGGCTGGCCGCAGGCGTCGCATTGCCAGGCCTTTATCTTTGGCGGGAACGTACCGCATCCCGGGCACGCCGCGTGAGCGTGACGTGAAATCTGTTGCCACTTCAGCCACGACCGCGCCCGCTGGAAACCCATCCACGATTGCCAGAGCGCGAACGCCGCCATAATGCCCAGCCACACCAGCCCCAGCCGCAGCGTGATGAGAAACCCGATGGCCGACGCCGCCAGCCCGATCAATGATGCAATCAGCAAACTGTTCGCCGGCCCGATGAAGTACCAGAGGATCGACCGGAGAATCTGCCCGCCGTCGAGTGGATAGACCGGCAGCAGGTTGAACGCGAGCAGCGCGCCGTTGATCAGCGCGATCATGAAAAGGTACTCACCGAAGTCGCCGCGTGTCGGCCCAAAGCCGCCGTTGTAGAGCCACGCCGCCAGAACCGTCGGCGCGATCAAAATGAGGTTGACCAGCGGCCCCGCCACGATCGACCAAAGCTGCGCCCCCGGCCGCTCCGGCGGTTGAACAAACGCCACCCCGCCCAGCGGCCATAGCAAGATCGTCTCGGCTGTTCCGCCAACCTGCCGGCACGCCAGCGCGTGCCCGAATTCGTGCAGTAGAACGATCGCAAACAGCGTCACATATTCCGCCGCCGCCCAGCCAATGTGCGTATAAGTTTCATACCGATACTTCAACTGAAAAAACGCCACCAGCGCCCAAGTCCAATGCAGGTAAACGTTGATCCCGCGGAACGAGAAAATCTTCATTGCACCCGACGGTTTCTGCATGACGATATCTTAGGGTGAAACCTCCCGCACCGCCGCAAACGCCGTTGCCCGTTGGATCGCGACAACTTCCGAGCCGGCGGGGGCGCGATTGATTGTCATCCCGAAGGGTACCCGAGGGACCTATCCGTCGGAGTGCGATCGTTTGCAAACCGATTCGGTAAGTGACACCCAACGATCGGTGGGCCCCTCGCGATTACGCTTTCGGGGTGACAATTCGTGCTTGTCTTCGTGAACTACTTAGCGAGTTACACTTTCAACTCCGCCGCCGCGCCGAGGTTCTTTTGATATCGGGCGCGGATTGGTTCGACCACCTCCGCGACGAACCGATCGACCTGCTGCGGCGCGCGGCCGATGAATTTGCGCGCGTGTAGCACTTCATCGAGCTTGACTAACTTAAACGCCGGATCACCGTGCAATCTTTCGATCAGATCATTCGCCTTGCCATGCTGCTTCACCTGCTCGGCGGCGGCGAGGCTGTGTTGGCGGATGCGTTCGTGGAGGTCTTGCCGGTCGCCGCCGGCCTGCACGGCGGCCATCAGAATTTCTTCGGTGGCCATGAACGGCAGCTCGGCGGCGATGGCGCTTTCGATCACCTTCGGATACACCACCAGCCCGCGGGCCACGTTGATCACGATCAGCAGCGCGCCATCGAGCGCCAGAAACGCTTCAGGAATACTCAATCGTCTATTCGAGGAATCATCCAGCGTGCGCTCAAACCACTGCTCGGCGGCGGTCATCAGCGGGGAACTGGCCAGGCTTATTACAAAGCGTGATAGGCCGGTCGCCCGCTCGCACCGCATCGGGTTGCGCTTGTAGGCCATGGCACTCGAGCCGACCTGCTCAGCTTCGAACGGCTCTTCCATCTGCTTCAAGCCCGCGAGCAGGCGAATATCGTTACAAAATCGATGAACACTGGCGGCAGCGCCCGCGAGGGAATTGACGATCGCCGCTTCAATTTTCCGCGGGTGAGTTTGCCCGGTGACGATGAACGACTTTTCGAACCCGAATGCCTTGGTAAACAACTCATCCAACTGATCAACCTTCGCATGATCGCCGTCGAACATCGAAAGGTACGACGCCTGCGTGCCGGTGGTTCCCTTTAGCCCGCGGAAGCGCAGCGTGTTGATTCGGTATTCCAGCTCTTCCAAATCAAGCGCGAAATCCTGCGCCCAAAGCGTGGCGCGCTTGCCAACGGTCGTGAGCTGCGCCGGTTGAAAGTGCGTGTAACCCAGCGTGGGAAGATTCTTGTACTGCTCGGCGAACGCGCCCAGCGCATCGATGGTGTTGGCCAGGCGGATGCACAGCAGCTTCATCGCATCGCGCATGATGACTAGGTCGGCGTTGTCGACCACGGTTTGACTGGTCGCCCCCAGGTGAACAATTCCCCTGGCCGCGGGCGCGGCTTCTTCGAAAGTGTGGACGTGAGCCATCACATCATGACGAAGCCGCTTCTCCCAGTCGGCGGCGCGATCAAAATCAATCGCTTCAATGTTGGCGCGCATTTGCGCAATTGCGTCATCGGTGATGCGCGTGATTCCCAGTTTCTTCTGGCAGATCGCCAGTTCCAACCACACCCGTCGCCACAGCGTGAACTTGTGCCGCGCCGAGAACAGGCGCAGCATTTCCGCTGAGGCGTTGCGGGAGGCTAATGGGGATTCGTAGGTGTCGTGGGGCATTGTTGCGGCATTGGACTCGCGGGTCTGCAGTGCTATGTGTCCATGCGACGGAATGCGATGACCTTCCGAATGTAGTCAAAATCCCGGTCCAGAGAAAGCACGGCGGCACTTTCGCGGCGCGCGACGGCAACGATTAAAAAATCGGTGGGTGAGGCAATGATCCCGCGCGAACGACAGGCTGTCGACAAGGCCGCGGCTTGCTCAAAATCGTCGCTCGACAAAGACAGGTCGCGAATCGAGCGTATGGAATCGCGCAGCAATCGAAATCGCTCCGGCGGTTCAAGGTGAGTTAACAGTTCCTGGCGGACCGGGCCGATCATATACGCGGCGTCGCGCTGCTCAAGCTGCGCGACGAGTTGCACTAACCGGGCGTCGGGATTTCGCCGTCGCAGGACCAGCGACCACACTGTTGTGTCGATGAGTACTTTCACTCTTCCCTCTCGCGGCTCGCGCATTAAAATTGTCGAATTCTTCCATGGTTCCAAATAATTCAATGAGCCGCTTTGACTCCATGCGTCGAATGTACGCATGAAGGGCGGCCTCGACGGTCTCACGCTTGGTCTTGTGCCTGCCAAGGCGCTTGACGCGATTCAGCAGTTTGTCATCAATGTTCAAATTCGTCGGCATGCTATAAAGCTTACACATCCGCATGTGTAAGATCAACGCTATTCCGCCAGCCGCACACGCAGTAATTCCCCGCTGCCGGCGTCGTAGGCGATGAACGCGCTGTCGTTTTCGCGCGCGGTGGCGGTGATGCGCAGCGCGTAAACCGCCAAACCCGGACGACCACTCAGCCGCTCTTTGGCGATGGGGATGATCTTCCCGCTTCGCTCGAAGATCAGCACCGCGGGATAGTTGGTCGTCACCTTCGCGGCCTCCACGCGTGAGTCGACCGTCGGGCGGATTTCTTCGGCTTCCCCCGCGACGATCACCGCGCGCTCGGCCGACAGCGCGACGGCGGTCGAAAGCTTGTTCGGCAGCGCCACCAGCGTGCTGATCAGCGTGGCGCGGCCGGCGGAGTCGATCTGAAACAATCCCGCCGCGTGTGAGTCGGTGAGCAGCAGCGTGTCGCCCGGCCCGGCCGACAGACGACACTCGGCCCGGCCAAGCTGCAGCACTTCATCGCCGGCGGCGGCGCGGTCGAAGGGGCGCACGAGTTGGATCAATCCCCGGGCGGGCATTTTGCCCGGCTCGAAGCGCAGCAGAACCGTCTGGTCGAGCGTCGCCAGTAGCAGCCACACAAAAGAGTCTGTCCCCACCAGCGTCGGCGTAGCGAGTTCGATCGACGCGCCGAGTTTGCTGTCGCGCAGGAGCGACGTCGTATCGGCCAGCACGCGCACCTCGGCGGTGCGGGCGTCGTATTGCCCCAGCGCAAACTTCGATTGCTTCCCGCCGGTTCCGCGAAAGAGAAAGTACACCTTGCCGTCGCCCCCCGCGCACAGAGCGGTGATGTTGCCGCGCCCGTCGCGCTCGCCCAGGGCGGCGGCGATGTTGGCGGCATTGAGGGCGGTCGTCTCGGGCAGATTCCGCGCGCCGTATTGCATCACGACGTCGCGGCCTTCTTTGGTCGATTGATTGAAGAAAATGATCCCGCTGCTGTCGCCGCGCCCGACGGCGAGTTGAGTCGGCTGATTCGGCCAGAGCGGGGCGAGGGTTTCGATGGTGGCTCGCGCAGGCACCGATGCCGTCGGCCCGGCTTGATCCGGAACGGCAGCGGGAACGTCGCCGGAATCGCGATCGCACGATACCGCCACTACCAAACAGCCCAGCAAACTGACTGCACGGCAAATCAGCGTGGAGATGCAGCGATTACTCAATTGATTGTGACGGTGCCGGTCCGGCCACCCCAATATCGGTCGTAAGCGTCGGGACAAATTCCCGCCGTCGCGCTGCGCGCCGCCTGCACCTGCGTGCCTGATGGCATCCACAGTTTCGGATCGGCCGATTGCAGGTCACCCAGCAATTCGACGTGCCCATCCCAGAACACGGCCTGCATCTTCATCGAATCGGCTCTCGAACCCGGCTTGCGCAAACCATGACGGTAGGCAAAAATGCGCGCGTCCTGGCCGGTCGCGCCATTACCCGGCGCTTGGCCGCGATACCACGCCCGGGTGAAGCTTGACCAGGCGCCCTGATCGGCATACATCCCACCGCCGGCACCGGAAATGGCATTATCGTAGGTCGGTGGTTCTCCGCGCGTCGAACGCGATCCATCGGCGAAGGCAATTTTGCTCGACGGATTCCTAATTTTTGAGATTTTCGGCCCGTAACCCACGGGCGGATCATACGCGGGTCCGCCGGAGGTCATGTTACCGCCAGTGCGGTTAGTATGGCTCGTGGTTGAAACGTTGGCCGGCACCGGCCCGGCGTTGGGTGTCAGTGTGAAAATGAAAGCCATGTTGATCGCCGGATATGGCACGGCACCCCAATTGGTGCCACCGAAAAACGTCATGAGCGTATCCGTGTTTTCCGGGCAGCCAAATGCCGGGTGCGAAACCAACTGCCGAAACCGTTCTTTGCGGTTTACGGCCGTCGGACCGTCATTGAAACCGATCTTCATAATTCGCGCCAGCGGCGCGTGCCAATCATTGATGTGCGTATAGCTCGGCGCATTCGTCTCGTTATACGGCCCCGGCGGCGTGGCAAAACTTCCCAAACTCATGAACGCAATCCCACTGGTGTTCGCACTCCCCGCCATCCACCCATTGTTCTGGCTGGCGTACACCTGTTGGGCCTGCATGATGTTGCGAAGTGTCGCTCCGCACTTAACGGTGTTCGCCTGCCGCCGCGCCGAGCCGAGCGCCGGCAACAAGATCGAAATAAGCAGCGCGATGATGCCGATGACCACCAGAAGTTCTACAAGTGTAAAGCCGGTGGGCCGACAAGTCCTTCGAGTTTCATGCATAGCTATCTCCCAAAATCGCTCGCCGTCAGCGGGGTCTTCCGCCGGCGGCTTTGTACTCCTGCTCGGTTGGCGGAGCTTTGCCTGATTCGGATGCCGGTGGATTCAATGGAATCACCAGCCGTTTGCAGTCCGGGCAGAATGTCGGCCCGGGTTTGCCGACCGTCTGATTCAACAGCACGTAAGTCGGCTCTTTCTTTGGTTTTGCGTCGGCCGTCCAGTAACACTCCTCGGTCGGGTAGCCGGTATCTTTGCCGGAATACGGCGAGCGGAGCGGAGTCATATCGCCGAGCTTGATTGTATAACGAAACTGCTTGCCTGTCTCGCTGCAAATGAAGACTCGATCGGTGGATGAAACCGCCGCATCGCTGCCGCCCAGGCTCGTCCAGACGAAATACCCCGTCACCAGCACCGCCAGCGCCGCAAATGCGAACGCCATCGGTCGACCCTTGGGGCTGTTGACGAATTCTGACAAACTCATTGGGCCGTCACGGTTCGCCGGCGCTGCGCGCCGGTTCTGACTGGTGCGGGCGCGCGATTCCAGGCGCCGTGGTCCCGCTTGCGGGATTACCCGCTTATAATACGCAACTGCGGCTTGGGCTGCGACCCTTTGCCGGGTTATCGCCAACTTCTCCCCCGCCGCGCATTGCGATCGTCATCCAGGATCGCGGCGGTAGTGTAACGTCTTTTGTTTGCAAGTGATGAGTGCAAAACGCATCGTAGTCATCGGCGCCGGAGTAGGTGGCCTCGCCGCGGCAATTCGTCTGGCCGCTCGCGGCTCCGCAGTCCAATTGCTCGAAAAGAACGAGCGCGTCGGGGGAAAACTCAATTTGTGGCAAGCCCCACACCCCAATCGGCCCGATGACCGCCCGTTCACTTTCGATACCGGCCCCAGCCTGCTCACGCTACCGTTCGTCTTTGCCGACCTCTTTGCCGCCGCCGGGGAAGATGTGCGCAACTGGTTGCCCATAATCAAGTTAGACCCGATCGCGTCGTTCCGCTGGCCCGACGGTACGCGGTTTGATCTTCGTTCAACGCAAGATGCTTTAGATAAGGAACTTACGCGGTTTTCCCCCACCGATGCCGCCGGCTGGAAGCGGCTGGCGGAACGGGGGAAAAAAATCTGGGACCTGTCGGCGGAACTGTTTCTGTTCCACGCGCCTGAGCAGGTCTTACGCGGGTTGGACGGCGAACGCTTCAACCCCCTGCGCGGGCTGAGCATGCTGACCACGCCGTTCCGTATCGGCATGTTCTCCAACTTCGCCAAAATTATCGATAAACACCTGAAAAATCAGCAGTTGCGCGAAGTGATGTACCAGTACGCCACCTACTCCGGTGCCAGCCCATTCAAAGCCCCCGCGACGCTGGCGGTGATCCCGCACGCCGAGACGTACTTTGGTGGCTGGTACCCCAAAGGCGGCATGTATCGCATCGCCGAGTCGCTTCGACAATTAGCAACCAACCTCGGTGTAACCATCAGAACAGGCTGCACCGTAGAAAAAATCCTGACAGAACGCGCCCCAAGCCGGGGGCTTCAGCCCCGGATCGTCCGCGCAAGAGGTGTAAGATTAACCAACGGCACCACAATCGAAGCCGATGCCGTCGTCGCCAACTCCGATGTCGTCTACACCTACCGCACTCTCATCGCCGCCGAGCACCGCCCGCACTACACCGATCGCAAGCTCAACCGCCTCGAGCCCGGCGGCAGTGGGATGGTGCTGCTGCTCGGCGTCGACGGCACGTATCCGCAGCTTGCCCACCACACCAAGTTCATGCCAGCCGATTACCGCAGCGACCTGCGCGCCATGTTCGAAACCCGCACCGTGCCGGATGACCCGTGCATCTACGTTTGCGCTTCCACCCGCACCGATCCCACGCAAGCCCCGGACGGCTGCGAGAACCTGTTCGTCCTGTGCTCCGCCCCGCCGATTGATGGCACACTTAATTGGCAGATCGAAGGCGAGCGTTACGAACAGCAGGTGCTTCGCACGCTCGAAGAAAAGTGCGGCCTGAGCAACCTGCGTCAGCGTATCGTCGTGAAACGCCGCATGACGCCGCTCGACCTGCAGAGCCTCTACAACGCCAACGCCGGCAGCATCTACGGCATCGGCAGCAACAGCCGCAAGGCCGCGTTCCTGCGCCCACCGAACCGCGATAAGAAAATCAAGGGCCTCTATTTCGCCGGCGGCGCCACCCACCCCGGCGGGGGGCTGCCGCTGGTGGCGCTGAGCGGGAAGATCGTGGCGGAGTTAATCGCGGAAGATTTTGAGGCAACGTAGCACCGCCTTCACCTCCGTCAACGCGTATGGATTGCCAATGGAGGCTGCCGGGTGTTATCATTTTGGAAAGATGATTGATTGGAGCACATGCACCGCCGTCGAACGATCACTAGAAAAAGTGAGCGGGGCGTGGTTATTCGTCGGTACGCGGGTTCCGGTTCGATCGCTTTTTGAAAATCTGGAATCCGGCGCAACCGTTGATGACTTTCTGGAATGGTTCCCCGGCGTCGCCCGAACACAGGTGACGGCTGTTCTGGAACACGCCGAACGCAGCCTCGTCGAGGCGTGAACTCATGCTCATCCTCTTCGATCAAGGGACGACCGTACCGCTCCGAAAAAACTTGTCCGAACACGATGTGCAAACCGCGGCCGAACGCGGGTGGTCAGCCTTAAGCAATGGCCAACTGTTGGCTGCGGCGGAATCGACGTTTGATCTTCTGATCACCACCGACCAGAGCCTTAGCTACCAGCAGAATCTGAAGAATCGCCGCCTCGCTATTCTGTTCCTGACTACAACAAGCTGGCCGAGAATTCGCGCTGATGCCGATCGCATCCGGCAGGCAGCGAATTCGATAACGGCCGGTGAGTATCGCGAGTTGACGATCATGTAACGCTTGGAGTCGATCAAGCTTCGATTAAACCACCACACGATTGACGGAACGTGCGCTGATTCGTGTGGCAGGATCGAACAGCCATTGCAGAAAACTTGTTCGAATATTGATCGCTGGAAATTTAGCTGCCAGCCCCGCTTCGCGGCTGGTCGATTGTTCGCGTTGCTAACGGGACTGAGCGTCAAAGATTTCGGGTGACGACGATTTCAGGCGTAATTCGCCGTACTTTCGGCCCACACGCCGTGCTGTGAGCTTTAGCGAACACGCGGGCTTCGGTCTGCGGCGCTCGAACCCGTGTGTTCGCTAAAGCTCACAACACGGCGTGCAGGGCTTTACTCCGCACTCGGCGCTCAGACGTGTTGCGCGCTACACGGTTTGCAGCGGACGAAGAAGCCTGAATCCACCGATCGCGCTCGACGCCGCCGCCGCGAGTTTGCCATTGGCGACAATCGTTCGCACCGCGCCAAGGTCGTCGGCCAGCACGCGGTCGCTCAGCAGCGTGGGGGTGACGGCGCGAATCGCGCGGTACGCCGCCGCCGAGCCGGCGCCGAGGTTGTTGGCGATGGTTTCGACGGCGTTTGGTTTTGTCGTCGCGGCTTCAAACTGAACCGCTTCGGCCTCGGCGATGGCGAGCTTGTCGGCGACGGCGCCGATCACGTTCTGCGTCGTCGTGGCGGTGTTGGGGGAAATCTCCATGCCCACCCGCCAATCGATCGCCTGCGCCGCCGCCAGTAGGTTGATCGCCAGCACGGCCTGCGCGTTACCCATGATCGTCCGCAGCTTTCGCGCCGCAAAGGTGGCCATGGCGTTATGATCTTCACTGTTGCCGCTGGTAGGGATGGAATCGACGCTGCTGGGATGCGCCAGCACCTTGTTCTCACTCACCATTCCCGCGGCGGTGTATTGGGTAAGCATCAGCCCGCTGTTCACCCCGCGGCGGCTGATGAGGTTGGGAGGAAGATTGCGGTTGTGGTGACGATCGAGCAACAGCTGCGTACGCCGCTCGGCAATGTTGCAAAGCTCTGCGACGGCGATCGCCATAAAATCCGCCGCGAGTGCCACCGGTTGCCCGTGGAAGTTGCCGGCGGAAAAGGCTCGGTCGTCGCCGAGATCATTTGCATCATCCCCGCGATCCATCCGACTCTGAATATCAAACGGCCGACGACCCAGCGTGGGGAAGAACAGCGGGTTGTCCGTCGCCGCGTTCATCTCGGCCAGCGCGACCATTTTGGCATACGCGATCGTGTCGCGCGTGGCCCCGTGAACCTGCGGCGAGCAGCGAATGCTGTACGCGTCCTGCAGGCTCTTGGCGCGATCGGCAAGATTACTCCCCTTCAACGCTGCGCGAATGTTGGCAGCGCTGTCGCGCTGGCCGCGCAGGTTGCGAACATCGTGGATCGCTTCATCGAATGCGCGGGTTCGCCCGCAGACGGCTTCGAGCGTCATGGCGGTCGCCACATCGGCGGTGTTGGCGAGTTGCTCGGCGTCGAACACGCTCAGTGCGAGCATGGCGGCGCTGAACGTAGCACCGTTGGTCAGGCCGAGTCCTTCTTTGTAGCTTGGCGGAATGGGATCGGATCCAAGCGAGTTTTTAAGTTCCTTCGCTTCGTGCAGATTGCGCGTCGCGGGCGATCCGGGTAAACATTCGTTCGCGTCGTTGACCACATAAAACTTTCCATGACCGAGGAGCACGACGAACAAGTGCGCGAGTGGACACAGGTCGCCGCTCGACCCGACACTGCCGCGCGTCGGAACCAGCGGAACGATTCCACGGTTGATCATCGCGGCGATGCAGTTCACCAGTTCTTCGCGCACGCCGCTGTGGCCCTTGATGAGCGTGTTCAGCCGCAGCACCAGCGCCGCCCGCACCACGTCGGCGGGAAAGTAGTTGGCGGGGTCGGCAGCATGGGCATTATCGCCCGTGCCGGCGGCGTGGCTGATCAGGATATTTTGCTGCAGCTTGACCAAGTCTTCCGGCGGGACGGGTTCGTTCTTAAACTCGCCGAATCCGGTTGTCACGCCGTATACGTGCATGTTGGGCGTGTTGGAATCATTGAGCGCCGCGTGATACTCAGCGACGATCTGCTCGATCTGCCGCCGGCCGACGCGCACTTTTTCCATCGCCGCCGGGGCAATCGCCACCTTGAATGCAGGATCGCGGGCCACGCGCGTCAGGTCTTCCACGTTGAGCGATTGACCATCGAGAATAACCGCGTTGGAGTTGGTTGGCATTGGCTTGGGAATTGTGCCCGGCGCGATGGTAAGATGCCAGCGTACGGAAAGATGATTGAGTCGCCGTTGCAATCAGCCGCGAAGCGGCGATAGAAAGTAGCCTGGGGCGTTAGCCCCAGGTGAGTTTGCAATGAAGCGAAAGCACCGAAGGTGCGACAGAACGATTGCTTTTTTTTCCCCGATTCCGACCGCAACAGCTCTCGTTCTTTCGCCCCTTCGGGGCTTTGATTCGGTGTTTCATTAACCCGGGGCTTGCGCCCCGGGCTACTGTCTTTCGCCGCTTCGCGGCTGGGATTTCGCAGGCCTTCACATGAACGCTTCTTCGACACCACTACCACCCACCATTCGCGCCCCGCGCGGATCGACTCGCACCTGCAAGAACTGGGTCATCGAGGCCGCGTATCGAATGATCCAGAACAACCTCGACCCCGACGTGGCCGAGCGCCCGCAAGATCTGGTCGTCTATGGCGGCATCGGCAAGGCGGCGCGGAATTGGGACTGCTTTCACGCGATTCTTGAATCGCTGAAAAATCTCGAACCCGATCAGACGCTGCTGGTGCAGAGCGGCAAACCCGTGGGCGTGATTCGTTCGCACGAAGATGCGCCGCGCGTCCTGATCGCCAACAGCAACCTGGTGCCGCGGTGGGCCACGTGGGAACATTTTCATGAGCTCGACCGCAAAGGCCTGATGATGTACGGCCAGATGACGGCGGGGAGTTGGATCTACATTGGCACGCAAGGAATTGTTCAGGGCACTTACGAAACATTCATCGCCTGCGGGAAGAAATACTTCGGAAACACAAACAAGAATGTCTGTGCCACCGATTTGCCGCTCAGCGGAAGAACCGTCGTCACCGCCGGCCTGGGCGGAATGGGCGGCGCGCAGCCGCTGGCGGCGAAACTGGCGGGGGCGGCGATTCTGTGCGTCGACGTGGATGAGACGCGCGTTCAACGGCGGCTGGAAACCAAGTACCTCGATGAAGTGGCCGACCATCTCGACGACGCGATCGCACGAATGGAAAAGTATGCCCGCGAGAAAACCGCGCGGTCGATCGGCCTGATCGCCAACATCGCCGACGTGATGCCTGAACTGGTCAAGCGCGGGTGGAAGCCCGACGTGGTCACCGACCAGACCAGCGCCCACGATCCGATGGTGGGTTACATCCCGCGCGGTTTCTCCCTTAGCGCCGCAGCGGAGCTGCGCACGACCGATCCGAAGGCATACCTGCAACGGGTGAAGGAATCCGTTTCCGCGCACGTGCGCGCCATGCTCGAACTGAAAAGCCAAGGCAGCATTGTGTTCGACTACGGCAACAATCTCCGGGCGCTCGCGGTCGATGCCGGCGTGACCAACGCATTCGACTACGCCGGCTTCGTACCGGAGTTCATCCGCCCGATGTTCTGCGAAGGTTCCGGCCCGTTCCGCTGGGTGGCGCTCAGTGGCGATGAGAACGATATCGCCGTCACCGATCGCGCCATGCTCGAACTATTTCCGCACAACCAAACCGTGCAGAACTGGCTGCGCCATGGCGCGCCGCAGATCGCATTTCAGGGGTTGCCGGCGCGCATCTGCTGGCTGAAATACGGCGAGCGAGAAAAGGCCGGGCTGATGTTTAATGATCTGGTGAAGACCGGCAAAGTGGCGGCCCCGATCGTCATTGGCCGCGATCATCTGGATTGCGGATCGGTCGCTTCCCCCAACCGCGAAACCGAAGCGATGAAAGACGGCAGTGATGCGGTGAGCGATTGGGCCATTCTCAACGCGCTGATCAACACCGCCAACGGCGCAAGCTGGGTGAGCTTCCACCACGGCGGCGGCGTGGGGATGGGCTTCAGCCAACACGCGGGGATGGTCATCGTGGCCGACGGCACCGACGCCGCCGCGCGCCGGCTCAGCCGCGTGTTGAACGCCGACCCGATGATGGGCATCCTCCGCCACGCCGACGCCGGTTATGATGAAGCCGTAGCGGCGGCGGAGCAAAACGGCATTATCATTCCAACAAAGAAGTAGTCACCGCAGAGGCGCGGAGTTCGCAGCGGGAATTCTTGCAAGCCTGACTCTGCAACCTCCGCGCCTCTGCGGTGGACACTGCAAAGAGCGACAAATATGTTGATTCGCAATCTCGAAGGTATTTTCACGGGTGAAGGTTTTGTGCGGCGCGACGGTCGGCGGGTGCGAGAAGAAGATTGTTCGTTCGTTGCCGGACCGGTTGATATCGCAATCGACTGCACAGGCTCGATCCAGCAGATCGGAAGCAACCTGACCGCCGACGGCGCAGTGTTCGACGGCGCGGGACTGATCGCCCTGCCCGGCTTCATCGACCCGCACACGCACGCCATCTTCGCCGGCCAGCGCAGCGGCGAATACTTCATGCGGTGGGCGGGCAAGACCTATCTGCAGATCAGCGAGGCCGGCGGCGGCATTCACTCCACCGTCGCGACGACAACGGCGACGACGGACGTCTCGCTCATCGAATCGCTTCAATCGCGCCTGCGCCACATGCTCCGGTGCGGCGCAACGGTAGTTGAGGTGAAGAGTGGCTATGCCAGTGATGCGCTGGGAGAGTGCAGACTGTTGCGGTTGATCCGCGAAGCCGCAAGCGGCGCTGGGCTTCCGGAAATTCGCCCATCGTTCCTCGGATTGCACGCACTGCCCAAGGGCCGCAACGAAGATGAGTTTGTCGATGAGATGATTGCGGCCCTGCCAACAGTGGTGCGCGACGGGCTGGCCGCGCAGGTGGATTCGTTCCCGGAGAAAAGTTTCTTCACCCGCGAGAATGCGCTGCGATTCAGTGCCGCGGCGAAGCAACTGGGGTTGCCGTGCAAGGTGCACGCCGACGAGTTGTGCGATCTTGGATCGTCCGCCGCGTTCATTCGGGCCGGGGCGCTGTCGATCGATCACCTGCAGCACATCAATGATGAAGCCGTGTCGCTGCTCGCCACACATTCCACCGTCGCGACGATGCTGCCGGCGACGAGCTTCTTTGTTGGCATTCCCTACGCCAATGCAAGGCGGGTGATCGATGCCGGCGCGCGCGTCGCGCTCGCGACCGACTACAACCCCGGCACGGCGCCCGCGCTTGATCTGCAACTCACCCACATGCTCGCCGCCGGCCAGATGAAGATGACGGCGGCGGAGATCCTGTGCGCCACCACGTTCAACGCCGCGGCGGCGCTGGGGCTGGAGACGACACATGGTGCAATTCTGCCCGGTCGCTTGGGGAATGTGCTTCTTTTCGACACGGCCGGCGGTGACGCGATGGACGCGTGGGAGCAGGTCATTCTGGCCCGCACGCAACCGCGCACGGTGATCGTGCGCGGACGCAGGGTCCCCTCTCCCGGGGTACCGGGCGAGGGAGTGAATCTCAATCCCGCCCGGAGCTGAGCCGCTTCATCGCTTCGCCCACGGCGCCTTTGAGCGGTTCGTCGCCGACGCTCATTTTCCCCGTTGCATCCAGCGTGATCGTATAAAGTCGATCCGATTTGAACGGGCCATACACGCTCTTGCCGTTGGCGACCTTCACGCCCTTCTCATTCCGATAGTTCTCGTCGCCGGCTAAGCGCCAGAAGTTCGCCCACAGTTCCTGCTCGAACGCGCTCACCTCCGGGCTGCTTGATCGATACAACTCCGGGATATTGCCCGGCGAATCGATGGGCTGGGCGTTCATCGGCTGCTGCGCACTTCCGTAGATTTTACTAAACAACAGAATGCTGTGCCCCCGGAGCGGGTCGTCCTTCTGGACGAAGTCGTTCTGAAACTCCACCACAAGCCCGTCCACATGCACGTGATCGCCGCGAACCGTGAACTGCCGCGGGGGAAGGGTGGAGCCGTCTTTGGCGTATTCGACGAACAGCAGGTTGCTCACCGGAATGCCCGCGGGGTCGGCGGATCGTTCGGTCACGAGAATTTCCGCCACGCGCTTCTCGGTCGTCAGCCGGGTGACCACCTGTTGCAACTGCTGCGTCTGTTTCTGCAGTTGCTCCTTCTCCTGCTCAAGCCGCACAATCTGCCGCTGCTCGGCGGTGTATTTGCGATACTGCCAAACGCCCAGCGCGCTGGCGGTGAGCAGGAAAACGATGATGGAGAATTTGAGCGAAGCGCGCAGCATGAGATACATTCCCTATCGGCGCAAAGGCTCGAACTGCGTGAGGGGTCAGATTTGGGAGTTGAGGTGCGCGCGACCGGTTGCAGTCTTCGCGCCCGAATCCTGAACCCTGAACCCGCCTCACTTCCCCGAAACCTCCGCCGGACGCGTGAGGTCGGCGTCTTTCCAGATTTTTTCCAGCGCCGGTTTATCGGTCGCTAGGATCAGAATCTTGCTGTCGTTGTTCAGTGAACCCAGATACGCCCCTTGCGGGCTTACATAATGTGTGGTGACCGTGCCCTCCACACCAATGCGGTCGGCGACGGGAATGGCGCGGAGGCGTTTGCCGTCTAGCGTCACGTATTGCTCGGCGCCCACGTCGACATACCGCTTCATCACCTCCGCCTGATCTCCGATCCAGGACGCGAACAGGTACGTCTTGGGTTCGTTCTGCGGCAACACACGCGGCAGCAGGTGGTTGAGCGCGCCGGGCAGATAGAATGGGGGAAGCTGGCGTTCGAGCGTTTGGCCGCGCATCGTTTTGCTGTTGCGTGTCACGGTCAACGTATACACCTCCTGCGCGCGAACCGGCGGTTGGTTGGCGTCGACTTTACCGTCGGGCAGTGTTTCACCGACGGCCAGTTGTGGATCGATCACCCGGCGAATCTCCCGGTCGGCGGTGCCGAACTCGCCGAAGCTTTCTTTCGTGCCGTCCGCCTTTGTCACCAGACCCATGCTCGACCAAATTTCATTCTTGCGCTCGAAGGACATATACAGCCACGATTCGCTGTCGACCTGAACGCCCTTCTCCGGAAACGACCTTGAGCGCACGCCCACGCGAATGCCCCGGCCGTTGCCGCGCGCGTCGTCGGGCACGCCGTGCCTCGGGAGATCGTTGGCCACTTCTTCGACCACGTACGAGTAACCCACGTCTTTGCCGTCGCGAATCAGCCGCCACCATTGCTCTTTTGCCAGCGTGCCGCGCAGGCGTTCTTCGTTAAAGCTCAGCAGCACCGACCGCGTGCGATACAGCCGCTGATTCTGTTCTTCCTTGAGTCGCGATTGATCGATGATCTGCACGGTATCGATAATTTTGCCGAACAGCTCGACCACCTTCATCGTTTCCGGATCCGCCTCCACCCCGCCCTGCCGCGGCGCGGGAGAGATGAACGTGAAGTTGTAATAAACCAAATCGGTGCCGCGGACGAGCGCCCGCTGCGTGAGCCGCGTATCAAGCCCGACCATCGATCGGACGACAATCATGCCCACTTCCACATCGCCGACGTTAATAAAATCCTGCCGCAGCACTTCCACGCCGGGCGTATCGACCTTGATCTGCTCCACCGTGTTTTCGAGCAGGCCGGGAACGGTTTTGTCCCCCTTATCGTTCAGGCCGGCGGTGAGACGCATCGGCTTGCTGAGCGTGGCCCGGCTGACCGACATCGACCACTTTTTCTCGTCGTTCACATATTGTACAAGCTGGTCGCTGGCGCTTCGGCGCAACTCGCGACAGCCCGCCGGACCGGTAAACGCAATGCCGGCCGCCTCGCTTTGGAACTTCGCGCCCAGTTCGTAGCGACTCGGCCCGGCCGGGAGCATCGGCGCATCGGCCGGCGCGGCCGGCTGGGCAAAGGCACACGTCGAAAAACAACATAACAAAGCGGCGGTTCTTAAGAGCATCACATCACCTCGGGTGTTTAACCTGGTTGTGTCGTTATGCGATCGAGACTGCGCGACACGCGGTCAACTCATCGCCCTGTTCGCGGCAGAACCGCCGGCGGCGTTGCCGGATACTGCGCCGCCAGCGCCGCCAAACCCACCGTGCCGGCAAGAATCAGCCACATGACGGCGGTCATGACGAGTCGGTTCTGAGGAGAATGTTCCCGCGGCATGGGCATGGCTGTAGAACAGTCTACCCGCTTCTGCGCCAATCTGAAGCGACGGATGATTTGGCGGTTCTTAATCCGGCAAGGCAATCGCACGTATTCAAATTGACGAGCCGCGAGCGTCAGCGACCGGAGTTATTTTTACGGGAGTCGGTGGCGTGCTACGCGATTCGATTGCAATGTTGCTGGAATCCGGTCGCTTACGCTCGCGGCTCGTTACATGCAATTGCCCTGCTTAATCCGGGAAATCGCCCGGGACACAGCGACGCTACAGGGCGGCGCTACAGAACCTTCTTCGCCGACGTAATCTGCCCCATGAGAAACGTCAGCTCCAGCTCATCACCCACTTGCGGCGGCTCGGGCGACGCATGTTGCGGCATGCGCACGCCGAGGAACTGCCCTGGCGTTTCGGGCCGTTCGATGTGCAGCTCGTAGTACACGTCGCTGTGAATGGTGAACGGCCGAACCGCGTGAACGCGCACCTGCCATGTTCCCACCATCGGTAACTGCACGGGATTACTTCTCGATTTCAATATGCGTGTAATCGTCAAGGATCAGCGTGGTAAGTTCGCCGTCGGCCTTCTTCAGCACGAGCCGGTCGAGCCACAAACGATCGTCTTTGCTGTGGGCGTACCAGCTTCCGGTTTCCTGCTGCATGAACTCCACAATCGTGCCGCGGATTTCCGTCGGCCACGAGTAGTGCCGGGCGGCGATCTGCTGCGTGACTTTCACCTTCACGCCGGGCCGGAGTTGTTCGCGAGTGGCCACTTCCATGCGCGGGAGTATACGGCATCGCAGGCGAGCGTCCAAGATAGCCGGGTGGGCTATCCCGTCGCGCGAACACGCAGCAGTTCTTCATAAAGTTGCTGCAGCGCCTGCGGCACGATGCGCACTTCTCCCACGACGGCCATGAAGTTCACATCCCCATTCCACCGCGGGACGATGTGCTGATGAAGATGGCCCGGCAGCCCCGCCCCGGCGCATCGGCCGAGGTTCATGCCGATGTTAAAACCCTGTGGCGACATCGCCCGTTTCAGCAGTTTCGTCACCACAACGGTTTGCTGCTGCAAATCGAGCAGCTCGTCGCTGGAAAGGTCGTCAAGATCAGCCTTGTGCGCCCGCGGGGCGACGAGCAGATGGCCGTTGGTGTAGGGGAACTTGTTCATCAACACGACGCTGTGTTCGGTCGTCCACAGCAGCAACCGGCTCTTCCTGGTTACATCGTCGGGGGCTTGCGCGGCCTGGCAGAGAAAGCAGTCGTCCGCGCCGGCGGTGGACTGGTTCTGCAGCGAGCGGATGTATTGCATGCGCCAAGGCGCGTGAAGGCTTTCCATGCCGGCATGATAATCACGCAGGCCGGCCGACTACAGCCGCCCCTTCCACCGCCGATGGATATACACGATGAGCGTGCCGACCAGCACGCCGGCCGATGCGCCGAGGGCGTCGGCAATCCAATCGCCTAAGTCGGCCACGCGATAGACGATGGGTTGGGTGATTTCATCCAGTACGCCGTAGGGCAGCGCGATGGCGATGGCGATCAACGGCGCAAACTTAAGCCACGGCCGGCTCAACGCCAGCCACACACACAGCAGCAAGCCCAAGCCAAAATATGTGGCGAGATGATCGATCTTGTCGCCCCACGGCGTGGTGGGCAGCGCGCTGCCGGGCAGATGCGTTCCAGAAAATGCGCCGAGCCAGTAGACGGCCAGGATCGGCCCGAGCCAGCGGTTGCCGATCTTATTGCGTTCGAGCGGAGGCGCGGCACTCAAGCCGCAACCTCATCGACCGTCGGCTGTGCGCTTCGATGACGCTGCTCGGGGATATTGCGATTAATCGCAACTTCAATCTTCGGCGGCGGTTGAGCGATGGGGGTTGCTGTTGAATCGACCGCGCCGTCGGTCATGGCCATCACCTCGCGGGCCAGCGCGCGATAATCGGCGGCGCCGTTGCTGGCCGAATCATACGTGGTGATCGGTTTTCCGAAGCTGGGGCTTTCGGCCAGCTTGATGTTTCGGCGGATTTTCGTTTCAAAAATCTTCGCCTCCGACCACGGCAACGATTTGCCTTCGGCGGCATCAATAAAACTTCGGAGTTCGTTCACCACTTCGGTCGACAATTTGGCCTGGCCATCAAACAACGTCAGCACAATGCCGCTGATTTTGATCGTCGGGTTCATGCGCTTGCTGACAAGTTTGACGGTTTCAAGCAACTTGGCCACGCCCTGCAATGCCAAAAAGTGCGGCTGCATGGGGATGATGACTTCGCTGGCCATTGCCAACGCGTTGATCGTGAGCAGCCCGAGCGAAGGCGGGCAGTCGAGCAGAATGTAATCAAAATCCACCTGCGCCTGTTCCACGCGTTCTTTGAGGATGACTTCCCGCCCCATCACGCTAACCAATTCCACTTCCGCCGCCGCCAGATCGATGCTGCTGGGGACCAACGCGATGTGGTCATCCACCTTGTGAATGGCTTCGAGCAGGCCCTTTTCTTCACAGAGCACGTTATAGATGGAGCAGATGTCCGGCGACGGATCGACGCCGAAGTTGATGGTGAGGTGCGCCTGCGGGTCAAGGTCGATCAGGCAGACCTTCTTGCCCGCCTCGGCCAACGCGGCACCAAGGTTGACGGTGGTGGTGGTTTTCCCGACCCCACCTTTCTGGTTCATCAGGGCAATAATGCGCATGGGCGAAGACCTCCGTGTCTCATCCGTGTCTCAATAGCGCAATTCTCGCGGGATGGCGATGGGATTCAAGCGTAGCGGAGGTAAACGCTCAACTTTCAACGTTCAACTTTTAAGGAGCCTATGAACGTTGGATGTTGAGAGTTGAACGTTAATCGTTGAAATGAAGCGTCGAGCGCACTCCCGCCGTCGGCCAATCAATCACCGCCACACCGGTGCGCAAAAAAAGAAACCTTCCGCCGTGGCTGGGAAGGTTTCTCGCAAAGTTCGTGAGTCCAGTATTTAGGAGCCAGGACCCGTACCGAACGCGTTGTGCTAACTAGCTTCTTGCCATTTGCCGGGCGATTTTTTCAGAGCCACGCGTCCGGCGACGAAGTTGACGCGTTACTTCTTCTTCGACGTCTTCTTCGTGGTCTTCTTGGCGGCTTTCTTAGCTTTCTTTGCCATAATTCAAATCACCTCCGTTTCTGTATTGCAAATACTATTGTCATCAATCGGATCGTCAATCGTTTTTCATGCAATCCGCGAAGATTTTGATTGACGCCTTTCGGAGCGCCGCGCGCTAATTCGAGGCGCGGCGCGCCAAGTATTGCGTGAGAATATCACCGCGAAGGCGCGACAGCGCGAAGGAAGACGCGAAGAAACTAAATGCGACGCTCGTTGTGCGCGCTACTCGTTTTTTCAACGATTGCTTAGAAATTCTTCTTTTTATTCGTGCTCGCGTGTCGTCGTGGTTCTTCATCTATCTTCGTGTACGATGATTCACGCGACGAAAAGAGAGAAGATTCATCATGTCGAAAAATGCGAAGCGTCCTGTCGTAATTATCGTTCGAGACGGCTGGGGAAAAAATCCTTTCCCGGAGTGGAATCATGCCAACGCCGTGTATCTCGCCAAGCATCCGGTGCAGGACAAGCTGTTGGCGGAGTATCCGAACACGCTGATTCACACCAGCGGATTCGACGTGGGTCTGCCCGAAGGAACCATGGGCAACAGCGAAGTGGGACACCAGAACATCGGCGCCGGGCGAATTGTCAACCAGGAATCAGTCGCCATCACCAAGGCCGTGCGCGACGGTTCGTTCTTCGACAATGCTGAACTCTGCCGCGCTGTGCAGAACGCGCTCGATCACGGCAGCAACCTTCACCTGTTCGGCATCGTGAGCGACGCCGGCGTACACGGGCTGCTCGAACATTTGTTCGGCTGTCTGGAGCTGGCACGGCGCAAGAGGCTTTCGCGGGTTTTTCTGCACGCTTTTACCGACGGCCGCGATACCTCGCCCAACTCCGGGTTGGGGTATATCCGCATAATTGAAGCGAAAATGAAGGAAATCGGCGTGGGACAGGTCGCCACGGTCATCGGGCGGTATTGGGCGATGGACCGCGACAACCGCTGGCCGCGCGTGGAGAAAGCGTACCGCGCCATCACCCTGGGTGACGGACCGATGTTCAACAGCGCCGAAGAAGCGATTCAGTACTATTACGACCATCCCACCGAACCCAACCTCTCGGGCGACGAATTTATAACCCCGAGCATTATCAACCGAGAGCCGAGCGGCTCCGTCGCCGGTCCCAATCCACGAGCCACCGTGCGCGATAACGACAGCATCATTTTCTACAACTATCGTGGCGACCGACCAAGAGAACTCACCAAAGCATTCGTCGACCCCAACTTCACCGGCTTCGATCGCGGCAAGCAGTTGAACGTTCACTACTGCACGATGACCGCCTACGAGCAGGGGCTGCCCGTACACGTGGCCTATCCCAAGCCGCCGAAGATGAGCAATATTCTGGCCGACCTGATCAGCATCAAGGGCATGAAGCAGTTCCGCTGCGCCGAGACAGAGAAGTTTGCGCACGTCACGTTCTTTTTTAACGACTACCGCGAAGTGCCCTTCCCGGGGGAAGACCGGCAGATCGTGCCATCGGTCAAACAGTTTCCCGACGGCACGCCGGTGAAAACCTACGATCAGATTCCCGAAATGAGCGCGTACGGTATCTGTGATGAGGTCGTCAAGCGCATCAACAGCGAGCAGTACGACCTGATGGTGGTGAACTTCGCCAACGGCGACATGGTCGGCCACACCGGCGTGCTTGCGGCGGCGGTGAAGGCGGTGGAGCATGTTGATGTGTGCGTCGGGCGAATTCTGGACGCCCTGCAACGCCAAGGCGGCGGCGCGATCGTCACCGCCGACCACGGCAACTGCGAACAAATGATTGACCCCGCCACCGGCGGCCCGCATACGGCTCATACCACTTACGATGTAGAACTGTTCGTCGTCGACAACCGCTTCAAAGGCAAAAGACTATTGGACGGCGGCCGATTGGCTGATGTCGCCCCGACCGCTTTATACATGCTCGGGTTGGACAAGCCGGTGGAAATGAGCGGCCGATCGCTGGTTGGCTAGAGGCGTGATCCAACAACGCGGCCACTTCAGCGGCAGACGCCGCTGCGAGTGGAATCGCCGTCGAAAAGCCTGCTCGGTTGTCCCCGGCGGTTTCTCCCCTATAATCCCACGCGGCAAAGCCGTTGAGGAGATTTTCGTTCCATGGCCCACATTATCGCCCAACCCTGCATTGACGTGAAAGACGGCTCCTGCGTGACCGTTTGCCCCGTCGATTGCATTCACCCAACCAAAGACGAAGGCGAATTTGCCACCGCCCTTCAGTTGTTCATTGACCCCGATGTCTGCATTGATTGCGGATTGTGCGTGGATGAATGCCCCGTCAAGGCCATCTACCCCAAAGACGATCTGCCTGCGGAATGGGTGGATTTTGTTGAGAAAAATGCTCAGTATTACATCAAGTAACAATCGGTAAGTAACGATCGGTTCGACCCTCTATTTTTCGACGGAGTTTTGCCATGAAGAAAATGCTTGTCACCAGCGCGTTCGCAATCGTCGCCGCTTGCGGCTTAGCGGCATTCAGTGTGGCCGAAGAACCCAAGGCGCCGCCCAGCACCCAAAAGGCGGATGCGCCGATCAACAAGTTCTGCGCCATCGAGCAGGAACACCCGATCGACCCGGAAGTAACCTACCAATACAAAGACAAGAAAGTGGGCTTCTGCTGCAAAGACTGCATTGACACATTCAAAAAAGACCCCGAAAAGTACCTTAAAGACATCAAGTAACAACGCCATGATGCCCAGCCCCACGACCTTCGTGGGGTTTTTCAGTTGCCTCAGCCAATTCACGCCATGACTACCACCGCCGACTTTGTTTCGCCCGACATTCACTGCCAGAAATGCGCCGGCCGCGTGCGGGATGCGCTGGGCAAACTTGCGGGCATGTCCAAGATCGATGTCGATCCTGCCCAGCACGCGGTTCATGTTGAATTTGACGCCTCCAAGGTCTCGGTGAACCAGATTCACGACGCGCTGGCCGACGCCGGCTATCCGCCGAAGGATCGACGGTAGACCATGTCCGTCGGCCTGCGACCATCGAGCATTGCCGAAGCGACGTTGACCGTCGACGGAATGGATTGCGCCAGTTGCGTGACGCACGTTGAAAAAGCCGCGAAGAAGGTGGCGGGCGTGTCGGCGTGTTCGGTCAATCTGGCGTTGGGCAAGGCGGTGGTGCGGTTTGATTCGGCCTCCACGTCGGTTGATGCCATTGCGCACGCGATCACCCACGCCGGATATCCATCCAAGCCGAAGGATCTGCATACCGATAGCGCCACAGCCGAACAACAGCGCCTCCTGCGCCGGCGACTGGAAGCCCGCGCGTGGTTCCGCCGGGCGATGCTGGGGCTGGCGCTGTGGTTTCCGATCGAGCTTTCGCACTGGTTGATGTACCTTGCCGGCGCGGTAGACCACGGCGGCGTGGCACAAGTCAACTGGATGACCTGGCTAGCACTCGCCGCCGGCACGGTGGCGATGGTGTTCATCGGTTCGGCGTTCTTCCGCAGCGCGTTCAAGTCGTTGCGCGCCGGTACGACGAACATGGACGTGCTCATCAGCATGGGCGCCGGCACCGCTTATTTCTATAGCTTGGTTGCGTTGATCGGCCATCTGTCGCGCGGGTGGCCGCTGGCACATTTGTATTTCATGGAAAGTGCAGGATTGCTGGCGTTGATCAGCCTCGGCCACTGGCTGGAGGCGAGGGCGAGAGAAAGCGCCGGCAGCGCGATCCGCCAGTTGATGAACCTCACGCCCGCGACAGCGCGCCTTCTGCTTCCCCCTCCTTGTACTCCGGGAGGGGGCCAGGGGGAGGGCCGGAGGCGATTGCCGATGGCCGATTGCCAATGGCCGATTGAGAACGCTTCTTTCAATCCGAAATCCGAAATCCGAAATCCGAAATCGCAGAACCCTCCCCCCGGCCCCCTCCCGGAGTACCAGGAGGGGGAGAAGGAAGTCCCCGTCTCCAACCTCAACATCGGCGACCACATTCTCATCAAACCCGGCGACCGCATCCCCATCGACGGCGTCGTCTACGCCGGCCGCAGCAATGTGGATGAAGCGATGATCACCGGCGAACCCCTGCCCGTCGCCCGCGGCGCCGGCGACGCGGTCATCGGTGGCACGCTCAATATCGATGGGGCGCTGCGCGTCAAAGTCAGCAAGATCGGCAGCGAAACGGCGCTGGCGCAGATCATCAAACTGGTGGAAGACGCCCAAACTTCCAAGCCGCAGGTGCAGAAGCTGGCCGATCGGATCAGTGCGGTCTTTGTGCCGAGTGTTCTGGGCATTGCACTGCTGACGGGGATCGGTTGGTACCTTCATGGCAAAGCAGTGGGCCTGGAAAGCGCGGCATTGTGGGGCAAGCTCGCCAATGCAGTGTGCAGCGTGCTCATCATTGCGTGCCCGTGCGCCCTGGGGCTGGCCGTGCCGGCGGCCATGATGGTCGGCACCGGGCGAGGGGCGCAGCGGGGCATTCTCATTCGCGATATCGATGCGCTGCAGCATGCCGAACACATTGGCATCGTCGTGTTGGATAAGACCGGTACGATCACCGCGGGGCGACCTTTCGTACGCGGCATCTATGTCGATTACAGCAGCACCAGCGCGCTAACCGAAAACGATCTGCTCTCCATCACCGCAGCCGCGGCGCAGAACAGTGCACATCCGCTGGCGCAGGCCATCGTCGGGGCCGCACGCAGGCTCGGGTTGTCGCTGCCCGAGGCGCAGCAGTTCGTCGATGAGCCGGGACGCGGCGTGAAAGCGTTGGTAGACGGGAAAACGGTGATCGCCGGCAACGCGCAGTTGCTCACCGACGCCGGGGCCGCGCCGATCGGCATGGGCGAATCCATCGCGGCAACGAGCGACGGGCTGAGCGTCGTCATGGTGGCTATCGACGGGCGCTTTGTCGGCCACGTCGAACTGGGTGATGATCTGAAACCCGATTCCATTCGCGCGGTCGAATCGCTTCGAAGCGCCGGATTGAACATCCTGCTTTTAAGCGGCGACAACGAGTCGGCCGCGCGTAAGGTTGCCGCCGCCGCCGGTATCGATGACGTCCGCGCCAACGTTTCACCCGGGGGGAAGGCCGCTATTATCCGCGAGCTTCAAGGTCGGCAATCGGCGATCGGCACGCGGCCATCGAAGGTGTGCATGGTCGGCGACGGCATCAATGACGCCCCCGCTCTGGCCGCCGCCGATCTGGGGATTGCCATTGGCTCCGGCTCGGATATCGCCAAGGAAGCCGGCGATATCGTCTTAGTCAGCGGCTCGCTCACCGGCGTGCCGGCGGCCATAAAGCTGTCGCGCGCCACCATGCGCAAGATTCGCCAGAACCTGTTCTTTGCCTTTATCTATAACGTATTGGCCATTCCCCTGGCGGCGTTCGGCCTACTCGACCCAATGATCGCCGCCGGCGCCATGGCGCTCAGCGACGTCACGGTGATCGGGAACGCGTTGCTGCTCAAGCGGGCGAAGATTGATTGAGGCGGGTGTGTTTTGGTTTTGGTGTTTTGTGTTCGGTTTTTCGTGGTTGATCACTTATGCCGATTTTGAACGGCCTAGCCGTCGGCCTGCACCAATACACGAAACACAAAAACACAAAAACACAAACCCCTTGACTCCCCCGGTTTCTTTGCTACTAATGCCGCCTCTTCCGCCCGGAAAGTGATTTGGGCGGGTTCGCTGCTCTAGCCTGGACGCTCTGGTTATGACTCAGGAAATTATTCGTCGCAAGAAGCCTTCTGCCCTTCTCTCATTGGTCACCGGCGATCTACTGGCCGAGTTGGCCCTGATGCCCGGCGGGCACCCGTTTTTCATCGATCCGATGAACCCGTGCCTCTTCCCCGAAGCCGCCAAGCGAAAGAAGGGCGAGGAAGAAGAGGAACCCGAGGAAAAAGAGGACAAGGAAGCTGACGAGGAAGAAGCCGAGGAAGACGACGGCGAAGAAGAGGAAGCAGGGGACGCCGACGAGTTCGAAGACGAAGAAGAAGTCGAAGATGAAGAAGACGAGGACGACGAGGAAGAAGACGAAGACGACGAGGAAGACGAAGCATTCGACGACCCCGACAGCGGCTTCAAAGAAGATGACGACGACGAAGACGACTTCAACGATAAGTAAACGCGTCGAGTAAGCGAGTCGGCGGGACGCTCATGCTCCCGCCATCGCACTCGGTGCCCAATTGCGCCGGGGTGCCACTACTTGACTCTCAGGTCAAGTAGTGCGCGAAGGCAATTGTGTTGTTTTAAACCACTCTGACTCCGCACGACTTGGCCAGAGAGCCAAGATCGTGGCACCCCTGCGGCCACTCTTTCTGTTTGTATTGGTGGAAGACCACCCGTTTCGCAAAAAAACACCTCGGGACGAAGTGGGGGTTCGTCCCGAGGTCAAGCACGTGCTTAGGATTCAAACTATTAACCGGCGCTCCATTGCCTGCCGGAAATCTCTGACGGAAGTTACAGCAAAAGCTGGAACTGCCCGCGGACGTAGAACTGATCCTGATCGTCCGAAGCGAAGATGCCCGAACCCGTCGAACTGATCGGCGAGCCTTCCGGCAGATAGCCGACGTCGATCGTCATCTTGGCCGCATGGCCCTTGAAGTAATAGTTCACGCCACCGGTGATTTCATAGAAATCGTCGTTGTCGGAACTGGTGACCAGGCCCGAATCTTCGTCCAAGTTCATATAGTTGAACCGGCCGAAAACTTCCCACTTATCGTTGAGCATGTAACCGGCCTGAACGAGGGCACCCCAGTTATAGGTGTCGTCGTCGCCCGATTCGAGATAGTGACCGACGTACGCGGCATAAATGCCGAGGCCGCTGGTATTTTCCCACTGCGCATCAATGGTGTGGAAGTAGGCGTTGTTGTCGCCCGCCTGCGTCCAGTCGATACCGCCGCCGAGGACGAACAAGTCTTCCTTGTTGCCCATAGCGGTGAAGTCGTCGTAACCGGTGAAGTTGTTGTTAGCCGCCCATTCGACGCGGGCGCTAAAGCCGAAATTGGGGTTTGCAACACCTGCACCGGCGCTGCCACCGGAATCCTGGAAATCGGTGTTGTCGGTGTTGGCGCCGTCGGTCGCGGCCAGTTCGGCGCGAACCGGGCTGTCCCTGCTGCCGTATAGCAGCGCGGCGCCCTGAACGTAATCCGTCCAGCCGCCACCGAGGGTTTCGTTCAACAGTGAACGCTCCGCGGCGAGCTGCTGAGCCGAACTGGTGGTCTCTTCATGGAAAACGTTGTCTTTCCATTGACCGACCTTGAATGCCCACTGGTCGGCGAACTTGTACTGAACGTACGCATTCTCCAGCGCCAGGCTTCCGCCGCTGCGATCGGTGGCCCAGCGGAAGTTATAGGTGAGGTCGGGGCTGATGGCATTGCCGACGAAGGCGACCTTCATCCGGCGGATTTCGAAGCCCTTGATGGTCTCGTCATCTTCGCCGCCGTTCTTGGCGTCTTGCGACCAGTTCAGCGTGTGGCGGAACTGGAATTGGAAGCGAGGCGAAAGGCTGTAGGCGCCGTCAGCGCTCTTGAGGACGAAATTCTTGCCGTCGTGACCGGCGGTGAAGCCTTCCATCTGCAAAAGCTGGCTGCGCTTTTCGGCGTCCTTCAGGACGCTATCGATCGTGGCGCCCACCTGAGCATCGCTCATGGTGTTCTGGCGGCCTTCCATTTCGCTGACTTTCGACTGAAGCTGCTTGATCTGATCCATCAGCTCCGATGTCGTAGGTTCAGCACCCCACGCGATTGACGAGGCAATCCCCAAAGCGCCCGCCACTACCGCCGGGATCGTGAGAAACTTCTTGGTCATTTCTGTCTCCTTTCCACGTGCGGCAACTCTTAAAAAGGCCGCAACCCAAGTGACCCCCGGCGTCGCCCATGACCAGGGCAGGCGCCAGTCGAGCTCAAGACAACCGGACGGAGTGTTCCGTCCCGGTACTGCCGCTGGCCCGGTGTGCGGCAGGTTCCCCACGACAACTTATGATCAGCATCTTCGCCGGTGCATAAGCTCATTTGTCGTGCAACTGATCGAAACGACTTCTGGTTGTGGCTCAAACGCCCGTTTGCAAACCGCATGTGGCGACTTGCTCCCGAAACGCCTCGATCCGCCGCAACCTTCTGAAACAATCAGTTCGACAAGACCCTTCGGTAAAACGCTCCGTTAGGCCTGTGACGATTGCATGAATCATCCGATTTATGCCGTCGCCCGATTTGGATTGCGGATGCTATGAGAAACTTGCAACGCAGTCCATACCGATAGCAACTCGTGACACCCATACTTTCGGAACAACCCTCGCAAAATCTTTAGGGATAGCTTTAGATTGCAAGAATCATGTCTGCCGCAAAGTGTTGCAAGCAATGAATTTATGTCCAAATCGTCGGGCTGTTTACCCCGGCCATTTTTATCGGACCGTGCGGAACACAACGTGCCGGTTGATTGATGTTGAATCGTGCAGAACCGGCTCGAAAAGACAATGGAATCTCTCGGAAGGGCTTAATTTTTGACCAAGGCAGCCGGCGTGCCCATTTCTGGTGCCGTTGAGACGGCTGCGGGGGCAATCAAGGGCTGGCGACCAATCTGCAGCGAGTCGGCGATGGTATTGCTGAGCAATTGCGTCGCGGGAATGAGTGTTCCCAGGGCGATCGTGGCCGCCGTCGCAAGAACAACCGCCATCGTGGGGGCAAGCGATCGCGCGGGGGCGACTGGCGCGATCACCGCGTTCTCGCCAAAAATCGGCGGTTCGGCTCGCAGGAACATCGTCCCGACGATCTTCAAATAATAGCCGGCCGAGATGGCGGCGTTGAGCATGGTCAGGCCGATCAGCCAGGCCATTTTGGTTCGCAGCGCCGGGTTTTCGTCGGCTAAGTTCCACGCCGGGATGATCAGATACAGCTTGCCGAAAAACCCAACGGTGAGCGGCAACCCGATCAAGCTGAAGCACCCCACCGCCATCGCCAGCCCGAGCGCCACATGCTTGCGGCCTTGGCCGGCGAGGTCTTCGAACGTTTCGGCGCTGGTGGCCGAGCGGGCGTCTCGGCTGGGGAGCATTTGAAGCACCGCGAACACACCGACATTCATGATGCCATACGCCGCAATGTAAAACAGCACGCCCTGCAGCGCCGCGTTCTGCACCGAATCCGACCCACGCCCGTAAGCCAGCGCGGTGAGACCGACGAGCAAGTAACCGCTATGCGCGATCGAGCTATAGGCCATCACGCGCTTCACATTGAGCTGCATCAATCCCAGCAGGTTGCCGGCGAACATCGTCATGATGGCAATCGCAAAAAGCAGCTTGGCAAGGATTTCCGGTACGGCAAAGCCGTTCCCGCCGTAGACCCACAGCAGCTTGATGATGGCCACAATGCCGGTGATTTTGGGGACGAAGGAAAGAAAAGCCGTCACCGGCGTGGCGGCGCCTTGATAGACGTCGCCTGCATAAAAGTGCAGCGGGACCGCCGCCAGCTTGAACCCGAAGCCCAGCAGCAGCATGACCATCGCCAGAATTTGCCAGGTGGTGGGCGCCGTGGCCCCGGTTGCGCCGGCTTTGCTGCCGGCGAGAATCTGGCCGATGTCGTAGAGATTGGTGGTGCCGGTGGTTCCGTAAAGGTAGCTGAAGCCAAAGAGCATCAGCGCCGCCGCCATCGCGCCGAGGAAGAAGTATTTCACCCCCGCCTCTTGCGCCGCCGCCACCGGCCGGCTGACTGAAACCATGATATAGGTTGGGATACTTGCCAGTTCGATCCCCAGGAACAGCAGGATCATGTCGTTGGCGCCCGACACCATCAACACGCCCGCCAGGCTCAGCAGCATCAGCGCGAAAAACTCGCCCGCGTCCCCGCCGAATGACAAGGCGGCGTTGCCGGTGGCATCATGGTTGGTCGGCCAGGCAAGCAGCGTCAGCAGAATGCCGATCGCGCACACCAGCAACTTGATATAAAGCGAGAATTCGGAGACTTCAAACGTGCCCTTCGAATCAAACCCTTTGAGATTCACCGGCCCGCCGATGATCAGCCAACAGCAGGTGCCCAGCGCGAGAATTGAAATCCAAGGCGCGGCCCGCCGGGCGGCGACCTTGGTGGAGATGCCCAGCAGAAACAACACCGAGGCAGCGACCACCAGCAGCAGTTCGGGGAGCAAAAGCGGGACGATTGACTTCAGATATTCCATGTTCGTTTTCGACCCCGAACTTGTGCGTCCGGGTCTTCTGCGAGTTATTGATTTTTCTCAATTAACGTCTTGGAAACGACGTCGGCATTGCTAAATAATGCGGAATCGGTGCGTGTCTTTAGCGCTGCACCCGCGGTGCGAATGCCCGGAGGCTGCGCCAACGGCTCACGTGCCAGCGCCAACGGAGTAGTCATCGACTGCAGCACCGGTGCTGGCCGGACGCCCAGAACGATCACCGCGATCGCGAGGGGCACGAGGATGCCGATTTCACGCAAATTCAGATCGTTCTTTGCAACATGACCATGCCCGTGACCATGGACATTCGGATCAGCGACTTCCGTCGCTGCGTGGGTGCGCTCATCCCCGTGCGCCGGAACCTTCAACGGCCCGAAGATGATCTTGGCCGCCATGTGCAGCATGTAGATCGCACCCAGCACAACTCCCGTCGCGGCAAACACGCCGAACCACACACCCAAATACGGGCTGATGAACACCGATTGGATCGTCAGGTATTCGCTGATAAACCCGTTGGTGCCCGGCAGGCCGATCGAGCTCATCACGAAAAAGATGAAGAAAAACGCCATCACCGGCATGGTCTTTCCGAGGCCGGAAAGCTGGTTGATGTCGCGGGTGTGGTAGCGGTCGTAGATCATGCCGATCACCAGGAACATCGCCCCGGTGCTCAGGCCGTGGTTGATCATGTACATCACGCTGCCCTGCAGGCCGATATCGGTCATGCTCAGCAGGCCGAGCACGCAGAAACCCAGGTGGCTGACAGACGAGTAAGCGACGAGTTTCTTAATATCCTGCTGCACCCACGCGACCAGCGCGCCGTAGATCACGCCGATGATGCACAGCGCGCCCAGGATGCTGATCAGGTTGCTGGAAATCACGCCGTCGGCGGTGGAAATCAGGCCGACGGGGAAGGCGATGCGCAGCAGGCCGTAGGTGCCGAGCTTAAGCAGCACGCCGGCGAGGATGACCGAACCGGCGGTCGGCGCTTCGGTGTGGGCCAGCGGCAGCCACGTATGAACCGGGAACAGCGGCACTTTCACGGCAAAGCCGGCGAGCAGCGCCAGGAAGATCCAGAATCGCTCGTTGGCGGTCAGCGCGGCCTGCGCGTGCTGGATGACGCCCACGAGGTCGAACGTTCCCGCCGACGTGCCCAGATACAGCACCGCCGCCAGCGTAAACACCCCGCCGGTAAAGGTGTAAAGGAAGAATTTCCCCGCGGCAAAGCGGCGTTCGGGCCCGCCCCAGATGCCGATGATGAAGAACATCGGAACGAGCGTGAGTTCAAAAAAGACATAGAACAGCAGCAGGTCGCGGGCGATGAACACGCCCAGCATCGCCGCCAGCAGCAGTGACATCCAGGCGTAATATTCGGCCGCCCGGTCTTTGATCACGTCCCAACTGCTCAGCACCACCAGCGGCTGAAGGAAAACCGTCAGCAGCACGAGCCATAGACTCACCGTATCCAGCCCGAGATGAAACGAGAAGCCAATCTTATCGATCGCAAATTTGTTGCTCTTGAAATCGCCGCCCCAATGAAGCTGAACGGTTTGGCTTGTGGCATCCCACGCGGGCTTGGATGGATCGATGCCCGCGAACAGGTTCATTTGCGCCGCCAGGCCGATGCCCAGCATCAGCGCGACAAGCGAGACGACCAGCGCCCATCCCCGCGCCGCATTCCGCGAAGGCATAAACGCCCCGACGGCCGCGCCCAGCAGCGGCACGAGGAGCAAAAGGAGTATTAAATAGTTGTCTTGCATGGTTGTCGGAAGTTGCGGGTTGTTGGTTGTGAGTTGTCAGTTGTTCGTTGTTAGTTGCCAGAAGAAGAGGTTTTTCTTACTGGCAACTGGCCACTCACAACTAACAACCAACAACTCACAACTCACAGCCTAAAGAAATACCACCAGTAAAATAATCGCAATCCCCAACACCATGCTCAGGGCGTAACCCTGCACGTACCCGCGTTGGAGCGTTAGTTTCAACACGAACCCGCCGAGTTGCGGAATAAAGCCCGCCAGCCACACCAATCCGTCTACAAAATACTTATCCAACGTAAAGAAGATGCCGCCGATCCGTCGCAGCGGTTCGATGACGGCGGCTTGATAGAACTCATCCACCCAATACTTGTGTTCCATGGCGTTGGCGACACCTGACATCGATAGCGCCAGCCTGTCGGCTTTGGGGCGGTCTTTCAAGTGCAGCGAATACGCCAACCCGATGCCCGCCAGTGCGATAATCGTACTCACGGCCATGAAGATGTAATGGCCTGTCGCCTCGGCCTTTACTACCGCCGCTTGGCGGTATTCCGGCTGACCGAACACCAGCGGGTTTACCCAATGAGCCTGATCGGCGGCCTTGACGTTGTAGGTGTCCTGCGCCAATTCAAACGCGCCGACGAACGACGGGCTTTGCCCGAGGAAATGCCCCAATCGATGACCTTGCCACAACGCCAGACCCGCGATCACCGCGCCAATTGCCAGCACGACCAGCGGCACCATCATCAATGCCGGTTCGTGATTGTGGTGATGATGATCCGCTTGGTGACGATGCGGATTCGCGGCTGACGCCACGGCGTGAGCCGCGGATCCGTGACTGTCTTCCCCATGATCATCCCCCGCCCCATGATGATCCGGATGCGGCTGATCAGGAACCAGCCGCGGCCCTTCGAACACACGGAAGTAAAGACGGAATGTGTAGTAAGCCGTCACAAATGCCGTCAGAAGCATCACGATGCCCAGCACCGGCGACGCATGCCACGCCGCGGCGACGATCTCGTCTTTGCTCCAGAACCCCGCCAGCGGAATCACGCCCGCCAGCGCCAGGCAGCCGATAAGCATCAGCCAGCGCGTCTTGGGCAGCACGGTTTTCAGGCCGGACATTTTTCGCATGTCCAAATGGCCGAGCATCGCGTGCATCACCACGCCGCTGCTTAAGAACAATAGCGCCTTGAAGAACGCGTGGGTGACCAGGTGGAACACGCCCGTGACCGGCGCGAGTACGCCCACGCCCACGAACATGAACCCAAGCTGGCTCACCGTGGAATAGGCAAACACCTTCTTTAAGTCGAACTGCCGCAAGGCGATCGAGCCGGCAAAGAGCGCCGTGAACGCGCCGACGAAAGCCACCGTCATCATGGCCGCTTCATTGCCGACGAAGAGCGTCCCGCACCGGGCGATCATGTAAACGCCGGCGGTCACCATGGTGGCGGCGTGGATGAGCGCGCTAACGGGCGTGGGGCCTTCCATTGCATCGGGCAACCAAACATAAAGCGGAAATTGCGCAGACTTGCCGAACGCACCCAGCATCAGCAAAAAGGGAAGCCAGTTCAACACCTGCACCTGAAAATCCGTCATCCCCGCTTGCGGCTTAGCGGCCAGTTCAAGCAACCCGTTCGCAACCCCCGGCGTGTATCCATCTGCACCGAAATAACTGACCGTTCCAAACGCGGCGAACGACAACATGATGCCGATGCCAAATCCAAAATCGCCAATGCGATTGACCAGAAACGCCTTCTTAGCCGCCTCGCGGGCGGCGGGTTTTTCGTAGTAGTAGCCGATCAGCAGGTACGAGCAGAGCCCCACGCCCTCCCAGCCCAGATACAGCATGATGAGGTTTTCGCCCATCACCAGGCAGGTCATGCTGAAAATGAACAGCCCGAGGTAGGCGAAAAACCGCCAATACCCCGTTTCGCCCTTCATGTACCCCGCGGCAAAAACGGTGATGAAGAAGCCGATGCCGCACACGACGCAAAGCATCGTCACCGTGAGCGGATCAAAGAAAAAACCCGCGGCGGCTTCGAAATATTGGTTCGTACCCGCGTTCTTCGGATCACCCGCGGCGATCCAGGTAAACGCGTTGTAAACCGCGGATACTGTTTTAGCGCCGTGACGATCCGCGGCTGACGCCGTGGCGTGAGCCGCGGATCCGTGAGCCGCGGATGCTTCGGCGCCGTGCCCCATGAGTCCGATGGTCTGAAACAACAGCACAATCGACATCACGGCGCTTGCGCCCACACCCAGCCAGATCGGCCAATGCGACTGCCCTTTAAGGAACCGCGCGCCAAAAAACCCCGCAATCGCCGCCGCAATCAGCGGCAGCAGCGGGATGAGGTAACTGTGTTGGACAATCCAGAGGTCTTGCATGTTGTATGTTGTGGGTTGGTCGTTGGTTGTTGGTGCCGAGCCGGGTCTTCCGACTCACAACCTACAACAAACAACCTTCATCCCTTAAGCTCCCGCCACGCATCGGCGTCCAGCGTGGCCTTGTGGCGGTACAGGAGCACGATCAACCCCAGCGCCAAACTCGCCTCCGCCGCCGCGATCACCAGAACGAAGATGGTGAACGCCTGCCCGGCGAAGTTGTCGTGGTACGCGCCGAACGCCACGAGGTTGATCACCACGCCCTGAAACATTAATTCGGTACACAGAAACATCAGAATCAGGTTGCGGCGGGTCATAAACCCGATCAACCCGATCACGAACATAATCCCGCCGACGGCGAGATAGTGCTGCAGGGCGATTGGGTCGAGTGTGCTGGTCATCTTGATTTCGGATTGCGGATTCGGGATTGCGGATTTGCGATTGCGAAATTCAATCCGCAATCCGCAATCCCAAATCCGCAATCGATCAGTTCTCCGGATACGCCTTGTGCCTCGGGTTCATCGTGCCCACGACGGGAATCGCGTGCGGATCGTCGTCGATCGGCGTGGGTTTACCCAGGATAATTTCGTTCTTGATTTCAATCGGCGACTCGGCGATCGCAATTTCTTCGGCGTCGGCGCCCAGATGAACGATGCGCTTGCGCGCGATCATGATCGCGCCGATCATGGCGATCGTCAGCAACAATCCGGCCATTTGAATATTGACGAAGTGATAGTCGAACAGAAACTTGCCGAGTTGTTGCGTGTGGCCGACGGCAATCGCATCGCCGCTGCCGCCGAGGTTGTTGGGGGCGATGCCCGGCGGCGCTCTATCAAAAATAAGGAACATCAGCATGCCCATGAGCGTGAAGCCGATGAGGCATGCCATACGCGGGCTGCGGGAGACGGCATCATGTTCCGGCAATCCGCCCACCGCCCCGCTGCCGGGTCCGGTCGCCCCGGCTTCGGCGGCCAGCATGATTACAAAGACGTAAGTCACCAGAATCGCGCCGGCGTAAATGAGCACCAGCGCCGCCGCCATAAACTCCGCCCACATCAGCACAAACAAGCCCGCCGAAGCGAATACGGTCAACACGAAGTAGAGCGCTGAATAAACCGGCTTGGGGTGCGTAATCACCCGCAGCGACGCCGCGAGTGCGATCAGGCTGAAAATCCAGAAATAGATGTAAGAAAGCCCCGGCTTTGCGGCAGAACCGAGCGCCCAGCGGATCAGGAATGCCGCGAAAACGGCGGCGGCGATGAAAATAAATGTGCCGCCCAACGCGCGCCAGTTTGTGTCTCGCCGACCGGGCAGCAACAAGACCGTCCCCAGCCCCGCGACGACGCAGAGAATGATGACAAGCAGCGGCCCGAACGGCGGTCCGGCCGTCCACGCCACATCGTTCGAGGCAGCAAGAAAAGTCATGGTCTCGTCGCGCCCGGAAATTGCGCCCAAAAAATCGCGCCAAAAAAACCGCGCCCAGAAAGTCGCGCCCGCAAAATCTCGTCCCGCCGCCGACCGTCGCTACCGCGCAAACCGTCGTTCCGGCGGGCATTAAAGTGGGCAGAGTCTAGGGGTGAGGATAGGTGTTTGCAAGGCGGACGGAATCCGCAGTCAGCCTTCCATCGGACGGCTTGTTCCAGAACGGACCTTGAAACTCTCGTCGGGAAAACGTCCAACTTTCAACGTTCAACTTCCAACGTTCAAAGGTCGTTTTGGAAGTTGAAAGTTGAGCGTTGAACGTTGAACGTTGGACGTTGGACGTAGAAATTTGGTCGTCCTCCTCGGTCCCATAATACCCACCGCACTCCAGTCATCGATTCGGTTCTCCCTCATCCGCGAAAGTGACGATCACTCTGCTATGCACGCCGCCGTCATTGATGACTCGATCGCCACGCGAACCATTCTGACGAACATGCTGAGGGAGTGCGGATTATCGGTCCATGAAGCCGGCGGGCACGATAGCGCCTTGGTCCTGCTGCGCGCCCGGCCCGAAATCCGCCTGATCTTAATCGATTGGAACCTGCCCCGCGGCGGGGGTTACGAGCTGGCGCGGCACATTCGCTCGGAGCCGCGGCTCGCCGGCCGACGCATCATCATGGTTACCGCCGAAGCCGGGGTGGATGACGTGGCCACCGCCATCGAAGTCGGCATTGATGAATACCTGACCAAGCCGTTTTCGCTCCAACTCATCCGCGAAAAGCTCGATCTGCTGGGCGTGATGGCGGCGTGACGTTCCTCTGGCTTTTCTCCCCCTCATGGCACTCCGGGAGGGGGAGGAAATCGCGGTTACTTCCTCGTGAGCTTCCGATACGAAATCCGATGCGGCCGATCCGCCTCCGCGCCCAGGCGTTTGTGGCGGTCGGCTTCATACTCGGTGTAATTCCCCTCAATGAACCGCACGGCGCTATCACCCTCGAACGCCAGAATGTGGGTGGCGAGCCGATCGAGAAAGTAGCGGTCGTGGCTGATGATCAGCGCACAGCCGGCGAAGTTTTCGATCGCTTCTTCCAGCGAGCGCATGGTGTTTACATCAATGTCATTCGTCGGTTCGTCCAGAAGCATGACGTTCGCGCCGCTTCGGAGAATGCGGGCCAGATGCACGCGATTGCGCTCCCCGCCGGAAAGCGTGCCGACCGACCGCTGCTGGTCGCCGCCGGAGAAGCCGAGGCGGCTGACGTAGGCCCGGCTGTTCACTTTTTGTGAACCGAGCTGAATGAACTCCTGACCGTCGCTGATTGCCTGCCAGACCGATTGATCGGTGCCGATGGCGTCGCGCGATTGTTCGACGTAGGCGAGTTTTACACTTTCGCCGAGCGTAAGGGTGCCGGCGTCGGGCTTTTCCGTGCCGATGATCATCTTGAACAGCGTCGTCTTGCCCGCGCCGTTGGGACCGATGATGCCCACGATGGCGTTGGGGGGAATCATGAAGTTTAAGTCAGAGATGAGCAGTTGGTCGCCGAAGCCCTTGGTCAACCCGACGGCTTCGATAACCTTCTGCCCGAGTTTCGGCCCCGGCGGGATGTAGATTTCGAAATCGGCCAGCTTCTTCGCCGCTTCGGCGGTGGCCATCTGGTCATAGGCTTTGAGGCGCGCTTTGCTCTTGGCCTGGCGGGCGCGCGGGCTGGAGCGCACCCATTCAAGCTCGCGGGCCAATGCTTTCTGGCGGGCGGACTCCTGTTTTTCTTCTACTTCCAATCGCTGTTTTTTCTGTTCCATCCAACTCGTGTAGTTGCCCTTCCAGGCGATGCTCTCGCCGCGGTCGAGTTCGAGAATCCAGTTCGCGACGTTGTCTAAGAAATATCGATCGTGCGTGACCGCGATCACCGTGCCTTCGTATCGTTTCAGGTGCTGTTCAAGCCACGCCACGCTTTCGGCGTCGAGGTGGTTGGTGGGTTCATCCAGCAACAGGATGTCGGGTTTTTGCAGGAGCAACCGGCACAGCGCCACGCGCCGCTTTTCGCCGCCCGAAATGATGTTGACAGGCGTATCGGCCGGCGGACAGCGCAGCGCGTCCATCGCCAGATCGAGCTGCGCATCGAGGTTCCAGGCGTCGAGACGTTCGAGTTTTTCTTGAATCGCGCCCTGCCGGTCGAGCACTTTTTCCATCTCAGCCGGCGCAAGGTCTTCGCCGAGTTTATCGTTCACTTTGTCATACTCGGCAAGTAAATCTGTGATGGGTTTCGCGCCCTGTTGCACGACTTCTCGCACCGTGAGCCGGCTATCGACCAGCGGCTCTTGTTCGAGAAAGCCAATGGCGTAGCCGGCGGATTTGTTGATCTGGCCTTCATAGTTTTTATCGATCCCCGCCATGATGCGCAGGAGCGACGATTTGCCCGCGCCGTTGAGTCCGAGCACGCCGATTTTCGCGCCGTAGTAGTAGGAGAGATAGATATCCTTGAGGATGACCTTTTTCTCGTGCGATTTGTTGACGCCGATCATTGAATAAATGATCTGCGTGGTTTCAGTTGCCATGAAATGGGTTTACGAAAACGGGTGGCGGAACGCAACGGGCGCAGCAAACGAACGCGTAAACATTGTGGCGTTGAACGCCAATTAGTTTTGCATCGCCGCAAAACTGCCCCGCGCGCCCGACCATTCAGGGCGATCGATCTGCGGCGCGGGTTGCGATTCGATCGCCGCCAGCGCGGCGCGTTCGGCGTCGCTGGGATAGACCAGGCCGTACCCTGTAAAGATCCGACCAACCCAGCGAATGATAAATCCGGCGAGAATGGCGCCGAGAATTAACACCGCAAACAGGGCCATATCACCGCGCGAAAAGGCAATAATCTGCGAGCTCGCCGCCGCAATCACACCGAGGTAGTAGGGGTTATCCGACTGGCGAACCAGCAGCTCATCCATATAGCGCAGGGACAGGCCGATGAGAATTCCGTAGAAGGCCAGCATGTGGTAGCCGCCTTCATGAAAACCGTGGCCGGCAATGCCCGGGCCCCAATTGACGTAGCCGGTGCGCGTCCACACGCCGATATCGCGCGGCAGCGTTTCACCCAGCGCCTTGGGTTTTTCGCCCCACGTATCGGGCCACCACGCGCGCGGAAACGGGTTGGCCAAAATGTACTTGAACGAGAAAAACGGCTGCGGGTGGGCGACGGTGCTGTAGTATTGGATGGCAACTAAAGACGCCTCCATCGAGTCGCCGCCGAACACCTCGGCCAGCGTGCTCAATTCCATGACGGCGGTGGGCAGAAGTGTCAGGCTTTCGATCGTCGTTTCAAACGCCGTGCGGTCGGCCACGTTGACCTTTTCGGAATTGTAGCGGTGACGAATGGTGGTGTATCCCGCCATCATGACGACGGTCATCAGGACTGCCAGTACCAGAGGCACAACGGTGTATAACTTGGGCCTGAAACGGAACCACATCCAATAGGCGCAAAACGGCATCACCACCAGCACTGAAAGCAGCGAACGCCGACCGGTGGAGTTATTGATCGATGAAACCGCAGCCAAAGCCAACAGCCCAAGCGTTACAAAGAGAAGCACGCCGCTGGTCTTGTTATTCAACCACGCTCGGAAGCAGACGGCCACTGCGATCACTCCGGCAGTAGGGCCGATGATGATGACAATCTGCCCGAGAAACTGCACATTGGGGGTGAGCAAGCCGACCAGTTCAATGGCGACGCAGATGACCAGAATCGGAAGCAACGCGCCGCCGCGGTATTCCGGCCAGCGCAGCAGGGTTCGGCCCGCCAGCCGGCCCGCCCACCGCGTGCGGTAATAGGCGATATACAACGCGACGAAGAACACCGTCGTTCCGAGCATCAGCTTGATGTAATCATCGTTCGTGAATAACCCGTAAGAATAGACGTCCCATCCGGATTGCACGGCGGCGTAACCGACGAAATTCATCGCGCCGATCAGGAACAAGTTCCAAGTCGTTAAAAGGTCGGACTTTCCCCGAAGGTAGGGGATGACCACCGTCAACCCGAAAAAGACGACGCAAACCCAACCAAAGATGATGACGTTGTCGGTCATTTGTTAAAAATTGCCTGTTTTCCGTTCCGCACGGCGGTGAGTCGAGATATACGACCGGCCGGAATCGCGGAGCCTGACTACTATACTCGATGTCGTGGCCGATGGTTTCAACCCGACACGCGAAATCGCCCAACTTCTTCCCAATTTCTACCTTTTGAATCGGCCTGTGCTTGAATTAGGACTCGCCGAGTCCTATATTGATAGTAATGCTTAGGTTCGGGAAAACCGCCGAATACTCGTTGCCCGCGCTGATTCATCTGTCGCAAGGCCCTTCCTGTAAGGCTTTGGCGCGGCAAATCGCCCAGGCGTTCCGACTGCCGTAGGCGCTCGTGTGCAAAACGCTTAGGTGCTTGCACCAAAACGGTTTGCTCGACAGTGAACGCAGCGTTCATGGCGGGTATCGCATCGCGGTGGATTTTTCGACTGTTTCCATCGAACGACTGTTAAAAATGTTCCGCAGGGCAGAGCTGGGTGATCGGCCGAGCCGAACGACCCACGACGGCCAGCGGGCGCCCGGCGAAATTTTGCCCACCGAACCTTCGCTGCTGGCGCTCCATCGAAAGTTGGAAGGATTTTTACGGGGCATCGCGTTATCGGACGTCGTCATCCCCGGGCGACGCATCGACGTTCCGGTGGAGTTCATCGGAATGCCGAAAAAGCTGAAGGAACTCGTGTTAGCCCAGTAATTTAGCACAAAAGGAGATTGCTCATGCCCATTTTGCTTTCAGAAACAGCCGCCAAGGAAATTAAGAGCATCATTAAAGACCAGAACCTGCCGGAAGAAAACACGCGATTGCGCGTCGGCGTGCAGGGCGGCGGGTGCTCGGGCTTTACCTACATGCTCGACCTCACGGAGGAATCGCCCGGCGAAAACGATGAAATGATCGAAATCAACGGCGTGCGCATCGTGTGCGACATGAAGTCGTATCTCTACCTCAATGGCACAGAAATTGACTTCAAAGACGAAGTCCGCGGCCGTGGTTTTGTCTTCAAGAACCCTAATGCCACCTCATCCTGCGGATGCGGCAGCAGCTTCCAGGCCTGACCGCCCAGCACCGCTGTAGTCGGGAAGGTTTGGCGGGTCGTTTTTCAGATATCTTGACGCGTGATTTTTGTATCGCAACGGGCGAATCCAACCTACAATTCTCCGTTGCGACCGAATCTCATTTAACCAAATTGAGGCACCATGCCTACCGCACAAGAAGAAATTCAAGAACTTGCCTCCACCGAATACAAGTGGGGCTTCGTCACCGATATCGAAGCCGATGAAGCGCCGCCGGGGCTGAATGAAGACATCGTTCGGTTCATCTCAAAGAAAAAGAACGAACCCCAGTGGCTCCTCGATTGGCGTTTGAAGGCTTTCCGGCATTGGCTGACGCTGGAAGAACCGCACCATTGGGGCAAGATTAAATATCCGCCGATCGATTACCAGGCGACCATCTACTATTCCGCCCCGAAACAGGGCGGAAAGTATGAGAGCATAGATGATGTTCCGAAAGAGATTCTCGATACCTATGAGAAGCTCGGTATCCCACTGCACGAACGGGAAATTCTGCTCGGCATCGAAAAAAAGGGTCACACGCCCGTCGCGGTGGATGCGATTTTTGACAGCGTTTCGGTCGGCACTACGTTTCAGAAAGAGCTTGCTTCCAAAGGCGTGATTTTCTGCAGCATCAGCGAGGCGATCCAGAAGCATCCCGAACTGGTGCAGAAGTACCTCGGCAGCGTCGTCCCCTACAGCGATAACTACTACGCCACGCTCAACAGCGCGGTGTTCACCGACGGTAGCTTTGTGTACATCCCCAAGGGCGTCCGCTGCCCGATGGAGCTGAGCACTTACTTCCGCATCAACGCCAAAAACACCGGCCAGTTCGAGCGCACGCTGATCATCGCCGACGAACAGTCGCAGGTGAGTTACCTCGAAGGCTGCACCGCCCCGCAAAGAGACGAAAACCAGCTTCACGCCGCGGTGGTGGAATTGGTCGCGCACGATGATGCGACAATCAAATACAGCACGGTTCAAAACTGGTACCCCGGCGACCCGAAGACCGGCAAGGGCGGCATCTACAACTTCGTAACCAAACGCGGCAAGTGCGCCGGCAAGAACAGCAAGATCACCTGGACGCAAGTGGAGACAGGATCAGCCATTACGTGGAAATATCCAAGTTGCATTCTGCTGGGCGATAACAGCGTGGGCGAGTTCTACAGCGTGGCGCTCACCAACCACTACCAGCAGGCGGACACCGGCACGAAGATGATCCATATCGGGAAAAACACCCGAAGCACGATCGTGAGCAAAGGCATCAGTGCCGGCCACGGCCAGAACACCTATCGCGGGCTGGTTAAGATCATGAAAGGTGCCGAAAACAGCCGCAATTACACACAGTGCGACAGCCTGCTGCTGACCGATTACTGCGGCGCGCATACCGAGCCATACATTGAAGTACGCAACACCAGCAGCAAGTGCGAGCACGAAGCGTCGACGTCGAAGATCGGCGAGGATCAACTCTTTTACTGCCGCAGCCGCGGGCTGAGTTTGGAAGATTCGATCAACATCATCGTCAGCGGGTTCTGCAAGGAAGTGTTCCGCGAACTTCCGATGGAGTTTGCGGTTGAGGCCCAGAAATTATTGGGTGTGAGTCTGGAAGGTAGCGTCGGTTGACGCATGCCTAAGAAGATTCGACAACTCAAGGCGCGGCTTCGTCATGCAGGATTTGTTGAGGCGCCAGGTCGCGGAAGCCATGTGAATTTTTGGCATCCGCAAGTAGCTGGAACATTTGTAACAATCTCAGGAAACGACGGGCACGACGCGCAACGCTATCACGAAACGGCGGTTGACAAAGTAATTCGACGAGCAGAAGCGGCATTCCGGCAGCGAGGTGAACGATGAAAGCAAAGTATAGCCTGATTATTAGGTGGTCGGACGAAGACGAGTGTTACATCGCCTGGATACCAGAATTCGGCACAGGCGTTAAGACGCACGGCGACAGTTACGAAGAAGCTGCAAAGATGGGTCGCGAAGTAATCGAAATGATGATGGATGATCTGGCAGGTCTCGAATCGTTGCCTAAACCTTGGATTTTTGACTCCGAAGTGAACGAGGATGACGAAATCGGAAAGTCGCTATTTCCTGATCATCCTGCATACCAACCACCAAAGGCCCGCGAGTTGGCTACGCCGAAGCGCAATCGCAAATAACCCTGAGTTTAAAGGAATTGTATGTCCGCCCCCCTACTTGAAGTCCGCAACCTCCACGCCGGTCTGAAGGATAAACAGATCCTCAAAGGCGTCGATCTCACCATCAACGCCGGCGAAGTGCATGCCATCATGGGCAAGAACGGCAGCGGCAAGAGCACGCTCGCCAACGTCATCATGGGCCGCGAGGTTTATGAAGTGACGCAGGGCGAGATCACTTTCGAAGGCAAAGATGTGCTCGACATGGACCCCGAAGAACGCGCCCGTGAAGGAATCTTCCTCGCGTTCCAATATCCGGTGGAAATCCCCGGCGTGAGTACGAGCTACTTCCTCAAGGCCGCCGTCAACGCAACCCGCAAGCACCGCGGGCTTAAAGAGCTTGACGCCGCCGAGATGATCAAGCTGGTTAAAGAGAAGATGACGCTGTTGAAGATGGACCCGTCGTTCATGAACCGGGCCATTAACGAAGGCTTCTCCGGCGGCGAGAAGAAGCGCAACGAAGTGTTTCAGATGGCCGTGTGCGACCCGCGCCTCTGCCTGATGGATGAAACCGACAGCGGCCTGGACATTGACGCGCTCAAGGTTGTGGCCAACGGCGCGAACCAACTCCGCGGCAAAGATCGTGGGATTCTGATCGTTACGCATTATCAGCGGCTGTTGGATTACGTCGTGCCCGATTACGTGCACGTGATGACCGACGGCCGAATCGTCAAAACCGACGGGCCGGAACTGGCCAAGAAGCTTGAAGAACTTGGTTACGACTGGGTCGAAAAGGAACTGGCCGCCGCGGTGTGACGTGATTATTTGAACTGGATTTTCGATTCGGTCGCAGCTCAACGCCTGCGGCTGCAATCGAAAATCGGCAACAGAAGATTGAAGACTCATATGGCACAGCTCGCCGAAAACCTTGCGACCGACCTGAAGCAGTTCACGCAATTCACGTTGCATCGCAAAGCGCCCACGTGGCTCGATCAGATTCGCCTGAACGCAATCAGCCGATTCCACGTCACGGGCTTTCCGCATCCGAAGGACGAAGAGTGGCGCTTCACCAATATCACGCCCATCACACGCGGATCGTTCGAGCACGCGCCGGTCGTCAGCACCGAGGCGGCCGAGTCGGTCCTTCAGAAGTACACATTCGGAGAAGAGGCGGCGGCCGAGCTTGTCTTTGTTAACGGACATTTTTCGCCCCTCCTGTCGCGCATGCCCGCCGCCGTGAAGCGTGGCGTGACGGTCACCTGCTTCGCGCGAGCGGTGGAAGCCAGCGGAGAATTGTTTCGCGCGCATCTCGGCCGGTATGCAACCATCGAGTCAAACCCATTCGTGGCCCTCAACACCGGCGCGATCGGCGACGGCGCCTTCATCCACATTGACAAAAACACGACGGTGGACGGCGTGATCCACCTGCTGTTTCTTTCGACAAGGCCCGGCGGCGAGCCAACAGTTGCCCACCCGCGCGTGCTTATCACCACCGGCGAAAACGTCGAAGTCGCGATCGTCGAAAGTTATGCCGGCGATGGAGGCCAGTACTGGACCAACGCGGTGACCGAAATCGCCGCCGGTGCGAATTGCCGCATCGATCACAACAAGCTTCAACTGGAATCAACCGACGCGTATCACACGTCAACCCTGCACGTGCGCCTCGACCGCGGGGCGCAGTTCGTCAGCCATTCGATCACGCTTGGCGCGCGGCTCACCCGCAACGATCTGATCTGCCACATGGCCGGCGAAGGCGCGTACGCCACGCTGAACGGCCTGGTGATCCTCAGCGGCGAACAACAGTGCGATAACCACACGCTGCTTGATCACGCGATGCCCAACTGTCCCAGCCACGAACTATACAAACACGTTCTCGACGGCGCCGCCGGCGGCCTGTTCAGGGGCAAAATTCTGGTTCGAAAAGGCGCCCAGAAAACCGACAGTAAACAAAACAGCAAATGCCTGCTGCTCAGCGAACGGGCCACATTTAACGCGATGCCGGCACTGGAAATCTACGCCGACGACGTGAAATGCACGCACGGAAGTACCACCGGCCCGGTGGACGATGAGGCGCTGTTTTACATCCGCAGCCGAGGCGTTTCGCTCGAGGCGGCGCGTCACCTGCTCAC
>ENA-ORBV01000595-ORBV01000595.1-microbial-mat-metagenome-genome-assembly--contig:-NODE-595-length-83052-cov-10.682543_pt1 | contig 83052 bp, 72 predicted proteins | sample MGYA00237777_ERZ505514 | MGnify/ENA primary metagenome ERZ505514 (study PRJEB26160, sample SAMN06269048) | microbial mat metagenome | isolation source: Oligotrophic lake microbial mat | place...
CAAGACGAATGGATTTGCCGGCGGTTGCGGTTCGTGCGTGATTTTCTCGACATACGAATCAACAGCGAAGCGGGCCAGTATCCGAGCGGAACTCGTCGTTCATGTGCTGGGTGCGTGAACCAATTCTCGCGCTGACGTGCCGCAATCTACGCAGGCAAATACGTCATCCCTCTCCGCTGCCCCATCGTCCGCACCTTCCCATCCGCAATGAGCGCCTTCATCACCGGCCGCATCGTGTCCACGTCCGTCCCGAGCGCCTGTGCGATGTTCTCGCCACGCGAACCCGGGTTGCTCCGCACGTAACTCAGCAACGCATCGCGATCGACGGGATCACCGCCTCCACGAACGCGACGCGGCGCCGACGACTTCCCGACGAGAGTCAACCCTTTGAGTTGCAAGCACGCCGACAACGTCGACCGTGCCTCTTCGAGCGATTCGCGCATGGACGCATCCCGCGTGGCCGACGCCGCTTGATCGACGAACCGAATGGCCTTCGAAATCGTCCTCAGCGCCGGATCCTTCTGCACCTTCGCGGCTGCGATCTTGGACTTGAGGGTTGCGATCTGAGCTTCGAGGGACGCGATGTGTTTTTCGGCGGTGACGCGGGGCATGGGGCTGTTCCAAGACAGCGAGCGGACGGTGGGCCGCAGGAGAACGGCTTCGACGCGACGATCATGCCACAGGTTGCCTGAGGCTCCACCTTGCGGCGCGAGATATCCGAATGCATCACACACCGTCTCGCGCTCACCACCCATCGAACGACGGATCCCGCAGCGGACTCCAAATGCGGCCCTCCATCCGATCCAACTCGGTTCGCGGCAGACGCGCGAGCGACTCGAAATCGCGGGCGAAACGTTGCATGCACGAAGCCGACACCGCGGCATCGAACGCGTCCTCCGAACAGCCCGCCAAATCCAGCATCTCGCGTGACTCGTGAGCGTGATGAGCTTGCAGATAGAGAGCGCGCGCAATCGCACTCGATTTGTGGACTCGGCCCGTCAAGTAACGTGGATAGATCTCGACCACCATCGGTAAACGTGGTTCGTCGAAAGGCCATATCGAGAAACCAGCGTCCTGCAATTCGCGCAAGTAAGGCATCCCGCGCAAAGAGCCCGTTCCGACCGTTCCAGCTCCACCGATTTGGAAAATCGATTTAGGCCCGATGCCGCCGACCAGTAATTGAGCTTGCTCCGTGTCGCGCAATGCGTTGCGGCCGAGAATGCGCGCCGGGCAGGGCATGAAGGGTTTGCCCCAGAACGGTTCGGGGCATTCGTGCAGCCACGATTCGCCTTCGCGCGCAACGATCTCCCACATCTCGCGAGCGCTCTGCGCACCGAATTCGTCCATGAACCAGCGCGGGAACGAGAACGAGAAATCGATGCCGACCACGAGCTCGGGATCGCGCGCGGCGCTGGCGATCAAATTGCGGATCACGCTGCTGCGCTCGTAGCCGCATTCGACGCGCATCCAGCGCTCGCGTCGCGACTCGGCCAACCACAGACGCGAACGCACCGCCGACATCGAACCCGACCAATCGACCGCGATGCATGTCGACACGCGCGACAACGTCGTCAGTGGCGGGACGGCGGCGACGAGCGGGACGAAGGGGAGCGGGATGGAGTCGTCGATCACGATGTGGACCTCGCGCGATCAGCTTGACTCGTGAGGGCGAACGATCCCAATTGCAGTTCGAGTCCGCGGACTTTTCTTTAGGACGGGCGCGCCACGGACCGCTTCGACGGCGAGTTCGATACGCTCGCGGCGAGCCATGAACACGTGAACACCGCTGTAGAGCGCGAACCGCCGACCGCTGCGACTGCGACCGGGCACACCCTCGTGACCACCGTCGTCGCTCTCTCTGCATTTGCGGCCAATTCGCTCTTGTGCCGAGCAGCTCTCGCGGGCGGACACATCGATGCGGCGAACTTCACCACCATTCGCATCGCGAGCGGTGCACTCACGCTCGCTGTCCTCGCGCGCACGCGCGGCCGAGCTGCGCCCTCGTCCTCGTTCGCGTGGGGATCTGCGGCGGCGCTGTTCGCGTACGCGATTCTCTTTTCGTTCGCGTATGTGCACGTCGCCGTCGGCGTCGGTGCGCTGTTGGCGTTCGGCGCCGTGCAAATCACGATGATCGGCGCTGGATTGCGCGCGGGCGAAAGGCTGCGTGTCGCGGAATGGACGGGGCTCGCGATCTCGATCGCAGGCTTGGTCGTGTTGACGCAACCGGGGCTCGAGCGCCCGGATGGGATCGGATCGCTGCTCATGCTCGGAGCAGGCGCCGCATGGGGGATCATCTCGTTGCGCGGCCGACGCGGAGGAGACCCGATCGCTGTCAATGCGGCAAGTTTCGCGCGAGCGATTCCCATGACGATCGTCGTGACGCTCGTCACTTGGTTCGCGGATCGCAGCTACATCAGCACGAGCGGAATTCTTTTGGCCGTCTGCTCCGGCGGGATCACGTCTGGAATCGGTTACGCCGTTTGGTACGCGGCGTTGAAAGGATTGAGCGCGACACGCGCCGCCATCGTTCAACTGTGCGTGCCGCCGCTCGCAGCGACTGCGGGTGTGATCGTGCTCGGCGAAGACTTCTCGTCGCGACTCGTCATCGCAAGCGCGCTCGTTCTCGGTGGGATCGCGCTCGCGATCACTGCGCCGCGTCGCGGTTGAGCACGCTCACGCGTCGACGATCACTTTGAACCCGCCGTGCGCCATCTTGCGCGGATCGAAGGGCGACTTCTTCTTGTCGCTCATCTCCGCGATCATCGCCAGGATGCGCGGGTCTTTCATGACGGCGGCGTTGACCTTGTCGCGATGAGCGCGCGAGCGATAGACGATCCACGAGAATACCACCGTCTCGCCGGGCTTGGTCTTGGCGCTCTTGTGGAAAGACAGCGCGCCTTTGCCGTCGAGATCGTCACCGACGCATTCGCGAAACTCGAGCGCGCCGAGCTTGCGCCACACTTTGCCGGCCGCGCTCGCGAGGCGTCGGTACGCGGCGATGTTTTTCTTCGGCACGGGAATGAGGAAACCGTCGACGTAAAGGGGCATGAACGAGGCTCGTACTGGGGTTGCGTGTGAATCGAGACGAGGCGCGATTTCACCGCGAATTCAGGGCTTTTTCCAGCCTGCGCACGCGCCGTGCGGCTCGCTTGATCTGCTCGCGATCGGCGGCGACGTGCACAGTGTCAGGCCGCTCGTGCACATGAAATGCAGATCCCTCGTTGTCCGCACGAACCGGTCGGTATCGAACTCGACGACGTGACTGTGGTCGCTTGTCCGCAGTACACCTACACTGTGCGCTCAAACCGTCCCCCCCCTGCGTCTCGAAGGAGTTCTGATCATGATCCGTTCCAAATTCGTGCTGGTGATCGCCGTGGCGTCCACGTGCGCACTCGTCGCCGCCGCATTCACACCCATCGCCCAAGACATGGGCATGCCGCAACCGACGGACGAGCACAAACACATGCTCGCCGGCGCGGGCGAATGGGAAGGCACCTTGACGAGTTACGCGATTCCGGGCGTGAAGCCCGAACCGGTCGCTGCGCGCGAAGCGGTCACGGCGATCGGTGGCTTTTGGGTGCTTTCCGATTTCCACTGCACGTTCATGGGTCAGCCCTATCACGGCTCGGGTCACTACGGCTACGACGCCGAGAAGAAGAAGTACATCGGCACGTGGGTCGACAGCATGTCGAGCCAGCTCGCTCTCATGGAAGGCGAACTCGACGCGAAGACGAAGACGCTCGTCATGCGTTGGCAAGCTCCCGACATGATGAGCGGCAAGATCGTTCCGCAACGCTCGGAGTGCGTCGAGAACGGCGACTCGCGCACGACGACGTTCTTCTCCGGCGAAGGCGCCGGCACGAAGTCGATGGTCATCGAGATGAAGCGCAAGGGCAGCAAAGCGACCGAAGCGGGCGCGAAGAAGTAATCCCGAATCAGCTCGTGCGAGGTCGACTCCGCACCGTCGGACGCCGGCCTCGTTTGCATTCTCGAGCCTGTTGAGGGCGCCATTTTCGAGCGGGAGAGCGCCCTGACGGCTCCGGAGGGTGCGCTGCGACTGACCTTTTCGCCATTCGTGATTCTCGGGCGACATCGAGTCCCACGGACATCTCTCACCACGGTACGATTCGGTGTTCAGTACGCTCGCCGCGCACTCCACATGCACCTACGCACAGAACTCTTCGCGCTCCTCGCGCTCACCTCCAGCGTCACGGCCCAGACACCCACGTTCGACAACGTCGTCGTCGGTCAAGTCGCACTCGACGCTGGAGGCACGATTCCGCTCTACACGGACATCTACTTGCCGAATGCGGCCACGGCGCCGACTCCGTGCGTCATATGGATCCACGGCGGTGGTTGGGCGACAGGCAGTCACGACGGCATGCCGGTCGCGCTGCTGCAACTGAGGGATTCAGGCGTCGCGCTCGCGAGCGCCGGTTATCGCTTCAGCCACGAAGCAATTTTCCCGGCACAGCTCCACGACGTGAAGGGGCTCGTGCGGCACCTGCGCGCGAACGCGGCGGCGTACAACATCGATCCGAATCGCATCGCGTGTTGGGGAGCGAGCGCCGGCGGACACCTCGCAGCCTTGCTCGCGACGACCGGCGACGATCCTGCGCTCGAGGGTGATTCGGGCGGCAACACGCAGGAGTCGAGTCACGTTCTCGCGGCTGTCGACTACTTCGGCCCGACGGATCTGTTGATGACGAATCCCGACGTGACGTATCCGCCGGGTTGCTACCTCGATCACGACGTGCCCGCTTCCTACGTGTCGAAGCTCATCGGTTTCGACGGCCCGGGCGAAGGCGTCGGCATGTTGCGCAACAACGTCCTCAACACGACAGCGCCGTTCCCCGAGAAAATGGCGCTGATCCAACTCGCCAATCCGATCACGCACCTTTCGCCGAACGACGCGCCGATCTTCGTCGCGCACGGCGCGATCGACATGATCATCCCGCTCGCGCAGAGCGTGCGCTTGCACGAAGCGTCGTTGGCGATAGGGCGCGCGTCGGTGATGAAGATCGACGCAGCGAGCGGACACGGTTCACTCGACAATTCCACGTATGCGTCGTCGCGAGCGTTCTTGTTGCAACACTTCGCGCTCGGCCCGGAGGCGGCCGGGATCGCTTACTGTTTCGGCGACGAGTCCGGATCACCCTGCCCGTGTAACAATGCCACGTCGAGGACGGCCTACGAAGGCTGCGCGAATTCGAGTGGAGTCGGCGGGCGATTGCGCGGGGAAGGAAGCCCCAGCGTGAGCACCGGATCGATGACGCTCTTCGGCTCGGGCATGACCAGTTCGGTGGCGATCTACATCGGTACGAGCGGAGTCGAGAACGGCGGCATCGGCAGCGAGATGAGCGATGGACTGCTCTGCATCAGCGGTCCGATCCAACGCTTCGGGATGAAATCGAACGTAGCCGGCGCCTCGCAGTACCCCGATCTCGGCGACGGAAAGATCGCATCGGTCGGCGGATATTCCGGCGGCATGACGCGCTACTTCCAAGTGCTCTACCGCGACAACTACCAGTTCTGCAAACAGGCATCCTTCAACCTGTCGAACGCCGTCGCGGTGACGTTCACGCCCTGATCGTCCGCGGACTAGTCGGATTCGTCCCAAGTCACGCGGCCGTCGCCATCGATCGGAATCGGCGTGCCGAGCGCGCGCGGATCGCGCTGGAAGATCCCTGCTTCGACGAAGGCTTTCGTACGCGCTCCGATCTCCCGCATCTCGAACCAAACGCTTTTGACGTACGTGCGCTGATCGCACGGTGCGCCTTCGACAGTGATTCCGAGTGCCGTCGCGGTGTACAGAGCGCGCGGCAAGTGGAATCGTTGGGTTACGACGATCGCGCGTTCGATGCCGAAGATCCGCTTGGCGCGCGCCATCGTGTCGTACGTCGTGAAGCCGGCGTGATCGCAGTAGAGGTCGGGAGCCGGAACGCCGCGATCGAGAAGCCAACGCCGCATCGTGTTCGTCTCGTCGTACTCGGGACGGCCGTGATCGCCGGAGAGCAGAACCTTCGAGACAATGCCGGCGCGATGCAGTTCGAGTGCTTGTTGCAAGCGGTCTTCGAGCGCGTGTGAGGGCGAACCATCTGCTTTCACCGAAGCGCCCAGCACGATGGCGACCGGCGCGTGCGCGAGTTCTGCAATGGAAGGATGGGAGCGCGCTCGGCCGATGGCGTAGACCCACACGTTCGCAACCAAGACGAAGACGACCGGCAACGCCGTTGCGATCACGGCCCACTTGAGTCGGCGGCGGAGAATGGAGGTGAGCACGAGGATCGCCGTACACTTCCAGGGCTTCCGTCCTGGAGCGTCGGAGGTTATGGCAAAATCCGCGCAGGATCCACGCTCGACCGCGCTCCCTTGTGAACGAAGTCCCGGAAAAAGGGGGCTTGACGGAGTTCGATTCCGTATCTACAGTGGTTGCGAAATGGCATCCAACACGCGCTTCGCCGTCGCCGTTCACCTGCTGGTCGCGCTCGCCTATCGCGGCAGCGACGGCGCGACGAGCGAGGACCTCTCGCGCAGCGTGACGACGAACGCCGTCGTCGTGCGGCGGCTGCTCGGCCTCTTGACCAAGGCCGGGCTCGTGACCGGGCGTGGTGGTCGCAGCGGGGGATACACCCTGGCACGCAAGCCCGAGCGCATCACGTTGGAGCAGGTTTTCCGCGCCGTCGAGCCCGAAGGGGTGCTCTCGTTGCACGAGAATCCGACGAACCAGGCCTGCGTGGTCAGTTGCCAGATCAAGCATTTGCTCGGCTCCGTCTTCGCCGATGCGCACAAAGCGCTCGAAGCGCGCCTGAAAAAGACGAGCGTCGCCGATCTCCTCGCCGAGACGCGCGCCCAAGGCTGAACGCGCTCGCATCCATCGCACACCGTATTAGCACGGTCTTTTCTGTAACCAAATCAGTTTCGAATAAAGAGTCATCCCCATGCCCACAACCACTCAACATCGTCGATTCCAAGGCAAAGTCGCAGTCGTCACCGGCGGCAACAGCGGCATCGGTCTCGCAGCCGCGAAGGCCTACGCGAAGGAGGGCGCGCGCGTCGCCATTCTCGGTCGCGACAAAGTCACGGTCGAGCAGGCGCGCAAAGAGATCGGACCCGACACGATCGCCGTGCAAGGCGACGTCGCCAAGCTCGCCGACCTCGATCGGTTGATCGCCGAGGTCAAGGGGCAAGCCGGTCGCATCGACGCGCTCTTCGTCAATGCCGGCGTCGGCAAGTTCCTGCCGATCGAGGCGAGCGACGAAGACCTTTACGACTGGACGTTCGACATCAACGTGAAAGGTGCCTATTTCACAGTGAAAAAGGCACTCCCGCTCATGGGCCCGGGTTCGGCGATCGTGCTCAACGGTTCGTGCGTCGTCGAGATGGGCATGCCGTCCGCTTCGATCTACACCGCGAGCAAAGCAGCCGTGAACTCGCTCGCCCGATCGTTGATGGGCGAACTCGCACCGCAGGGAATTCGCATCAACATCGTCAACCCGGGTCCGATCGAAACGCCGATTTTCAACCGCATGGGAATGGACGCGGAATCGACGAAGGGCATGGTCGAGGGAATCCGATCGCAGGTTCCGTTGGGTCGCATGGGCAATCCCGAGGAGATCGCCGATGCAGTCTTGTACTTGACGAGCGACGATTCGTCGTACGTGCACGGCGCGACATTGCTCGTCGACGGCGGCATGAGTCGTCCGTGAGCGAAGTCGTCGCATTCGACCGCAGCGGCGGCGACACGCGCGATGTCGTTGCTCGATATCCGTTGTGCCGACAGCCGTCCGCGATCCACGGTTGGAGCTGCGAGAGCACCGCGATTGCAGTGTCGGCCGGAATGTTCCAGAGCGCGTACCACGGCGTGAGATCACGATCGATCGAACGCGACCCTGCGAAACGGGTCAGGGTGGGCTGCGCGGTCCACGCGCCGCGCGGCTCCCTCTCTCTCTAATTCGCCACGACCCGACCCCCCTCCACGGAAGTCGACGCGTTCCCGTTCGCAGGGCAGGCGACCACGGAAGAGCCGACCTGGGGACGGTGGAGCCAATGGCTCCGACGTGGCAGGAACGATGTCTTCCGGGTCGAGAGTTCGTCTTCCGAGCGCATTTCGCCCAAGCGAAGTGCACACGAACGAGTTTCCGTACGACTTGAACCCTGCACATCCCCGGTGGACAGGAATAAGAGAACTTTTCGCGGTTTCCGCTCGGCCCGGTCGTGCTTGAATCCGGCGGGAGCTGCGCGGCGAACCAAGACCTCGGGTGAAACGATGAGCACTACACGATGGTTCGCCGGACTGCTCCTCGTCGCCTTGGCGCCCGCCCGCGAGATGGCTTCGAAGCGCGCCGCGTGGACCGAGGTCGACACGCGCATTTTCCCGTCGACGTGGATTCTGCCCGGCGATCTGTGGCGTCCGGCGAATGCGGCCTCGAACTTGCCCGAGCGTTGGCTCGAGATCGTCGAGACACGTTTCGATGCGCCCGCGGATGCGCAGTGGATGGCGAGCGTCGGCGACATCGTGCTCGAACATCGTCGGCGAGGAGGGACGCGTGCGGCGCTCGACGCCCTGCTCGCGCAGTTGAAGACATCGCGACCGAAGACGCACGAGCGCGTGGCCGACGTGTTGTCGGAAGTGCTCGTCTCCGACGCGATCCGCTCCAAGAAATGGGATCCTGAAGACGATCGACGGGATGACGGCGTGTACTTCGGGCCTTTCCTCGAGCGCAACAAGACGAGAACGAGCCCGTGGAGCGATCAGTCGGGCACGACGCATTTCCATCAGGCGATCACGTTCGTACGCGCCGATCTCGACGCGATCGTCGGCGCGCTGCACGACTACGCGTCCACGATGCGGGATCCGGGAACGAGCTACGAGAAAATGGATCCGCGCGCGGACTCGATCGTGTTCGGCGAGGACGAGCAGACCGGACCGTTCGCAGCCTTGCGTGTCGCGATCCGCGCAGACTTGCCATTCCCTTTTTCACATTACGATCTCGATCTCGGCATCCTGCATCGACTCGACGCCGCGAAGCACTTCGTGACGTATGTTTTCAGCCCGAGCAAGGACTTCTACTGGCTCGCAGGACAGGACTTCCACTGTCCGGTCAGCACTGCCGCGGGTGAATGGGTCGGCACGCTGATCGTGCGCATCTCGGGCTTCGATCTGCGCGGCGTTCCCGACGATGACGACGCGCGCAAGTCGGGTTCGCGCAGCGCACTCGGCAACTTGCGTCGACGAGCTGAGGCCGCCTTCGTAGCGTCGGGCGGCGTTCCGCGAACGATCGACGGCGCGATCCCGAAGTTGACAGTCCTTGCGAACTGAGCACGAAACAGCCTGATTCACGCATGCCCGTGATTTTCGCGTCACACGGCGTGTCGATGCTGACAGCCGCGATCACGTCACGACGCGCACTCCAACCGAAGTCTTCGTGATCGCCGCTCGAATCGCCGTGCGCCCGCAGAGTGACGAGCATCACCGCGCAACCACGTTCACGCACGACTGCGGCTGGACCGAGTCGCACGGCGCGATTGCCGCCCTTCTTGTGCAGTTCGATCACGGTCGGTGCGTCGTCGCGTGTCGCTTGCATGAACCGGGCGCCGATATCCTCGCCGTCGCTCGTCGCGAGCCGCACGACTTCGATCTCTTTCAGCAGAGTGGCCGGTACGAATTCCTCATGACGCTGTGAATGGCGCGAGCGGATCTTCCAGAGCACGACGCTCGAAGCGACGAGCCACGAGACGACGAGAACGCGCGACAATACGATCCCTCGACGACGGCTATTCACGCGTTGCGAGCATAAGATGCGCGCTCGATGGCAAGCGAGAGCGAGTTCGGTTGGCGCGATCATCCGCGACTGCGCTTTCTCGTGGACGCACCTGCGCGAATCGACGGCGAATTCGTGCTGTATTGGATGACTTCGGCGCGGCGCTCGCGTTGGAACTTCGGATTGCAGCGCGCCGTGCGCTGGTCGCGCGAACTGAACAAACCGCTCGTCGTGTTCGAGCCGCTGCGTGCCGGGTATCGGTACGCGAGCGATCGACTGCATCGCTTCGTGCTCGACGGCATGCGTGCGAACGAAAAGGCCTTCGAGGGGAAAGACGTCCTGTACTGGCCGTTCGTCGAGCGCGAAGTCGACGAGGGCAAAGGACTGTTGGCCGCGCTGGCGAAGCACGCGTGCGTCGTCGTCACGGACGATTACCCGTGTTTCTTCTTGCCGCGCATGATCGAGCGCGCACGAGGCGACGTCACGACGCGCTTCGAAGCTGTCGATTCGAACGGCCTCTTTCCGATGCGTGCTGCGGGCAAGACGTTCGGACGGGCCTACGATTTCAGGCGCTTTTTGCAGCGCGAATTGCGACCGCACCTGGCGTTGTTGCCCAAGAAAGATCCGCTGTCGCGCGTCGAATTGCCCAGGCTCGCGAAGTTGCCGGCCGACATCACGCGCCATTGGCAGCGCGCCGATGCGAAGTTACTCGCAGGCGCAACTTCGACGCTCGTGGAACTACCGATCGATCATTCCATCGGCATCGTCGACACCGCAGGCGGTTCGGAAGCCGGTGAACGCGCGTTGAAGCGCTTCGTCGACACGCGCTTGTCACGCTACAGCGACGAGCGCAACGACGTCGAACTCGAGGCGACGAGCGGCCTCTCGCCTTACTTGCACTTCGGTCACGTGGGTGCGCACCAAGTGTTCGAGCGCATCGCGGCGAAAGAGGATTGGTCGCCGGAGAAGCTGAGCGACAAGGTCACAGGACAGCGCGAAGGCTGGTGGAAAATGAGCGCCCCTGCCGAGGCTTTTCTCGATCAAATCGTCACGTGGCGTGAGCTCGGCTTCAACGCGTGCACGTATGTCGACGGCTACGACACGTACGAATCACTGCCGGATTGGGCGCGCAAGTCGCTCGAAGCACACGCCGGGGACGAACGCACCGAACACTACACGCACGCACAGTTCGATCGAGCCGCGACACACGACGAGTTGTGGAACGCGGCGCAGAATCAATTGCGTCGATCGGGCGCGATGCACAACTATCTGCGCATGTTGTGGGGCAAGAAGATCCTGCACTGGAGCAAGAGTCCCCGCGCGGCGCTCACGACGATGATCGAGTTGAACGACAAGTACGCCCTCGACGGACGCGATCCCAATTCCTACAGCGGCATGCTCTGGACGCTCGGCAAATACGATCGTCCCTGGGGCCCGACGCGTCCGATTTTCGGCAGCATTCGCTACATGACGAGCGACAGCACGCGCCGCAAGCTGAACGTCGACGCTTACATCGAGCGTTGGAACGCGAAGGGTTCGCTGTTCGAATCGTGAGCAACGGTCATTCGGACAGTTCACTCGCGCGAGCGTCGTCGACGCGACTCGCGCAGAACCAACGCATGTCGCTGCTCATTCGCGCGAGCGCAAAGCGAACGTCGTCGCCGAACGAGCGCGCTGCAAACATCGTCGATCGCATACTCGAGACTCTTTCACGCGGAGAAGACATCACGCCTGAGTCGCTGGCGTAAAATCGCGTCGAAGCGATCAGCCGAAGATCTTGGACAGCTGTTCCGTGCGGTAATCGAAGATGCGATTGACATCGCGCGCGACGAACAATCGGTTGACGATCGAACCACCGAGTACTGCGTATCGCACGGAATCACGGCACCGCGTGCTTCCACCCAAGTCTTCGAATGCGTGGTGGTGAATCCAAGTGCGGTAGGGCCCGCGCAGTTGCTCGTCCGCGAATCCATACGGCGGATTCCATGCCGTGATGCGACTGCGCCAGCGCAGGGGAAGGCCGTGGAGCTTGAGCTTGTAGTCGATCAGCGTGCCCGGTCCGATGGCCGGCGTCGAACACGCGACGATGTGGAAATCCAACCACGGCGGAGTGAGTTGGTTGAGGTTTTTCGGCTCGGCGAAGAAGCGAAAAACTTCTTGGATCGGACGTGCGACGACGACATCGCGCTCCAACAGGAACTCCCCTTTACGCACTGTCGTGTTCATCGACGAGGCATTCGTCCGGTTTCGCGCGATGGATGCAAAGACAGTCTCTAGTTTTGCGACCGGAGGCGAATTCGCGCGGAAATACAGCGTGATTCTTACTGGCCTCAACGCATTCGATTGCATCCGCAGGCCGAGCGGGCGCGAAGGAATGGTCGCTCGCGATTTCGCGAGCTCATCCAAAAGAGGTCAATCATGTTCGCTCAAGTCGCTTTCATCACACTCGCAGCCGCTGCAGCGCTCACACCGCTCCTCGGTGACACTTCATGCAGTTCGACGACCGCCGCAGTCGCATCGGAGAAGAAGGACATCGTCGATACCGCCGTCGGTGCCGGCTCGTTCAAGACACTCGCCGCAGCATTGGGTGCGGCCGGACTCGTGAACGATTTGAAGGGCAAGGGCCCGTTCACGGTGTTCGCGCCGACTGACGAAGCGTTCGCGCGCCTTCCCAAGGGGACGCTCGAGAAGCTGCTCGAGCCGAAGAACAAGCTCATGCTGCAGTCGATCCTCACTTACCACGTGGTCAGTGGGTCGGTCGCCGCCGCCGACGTAGTCAAGCTCCAGAACGCGACGACGCTGGGCGGTCAGCGCATCGCCATACGCGTCACCGACGGCGGAGTCTTCATCGACGACGCCAAGGTCACGATGACCGACATCGCCTGCTCGAACGGAATCATCCACGTCGTCGACGCCGTACTGATGCCGAGCACGGACGACATCGTCGCGACCGCGGTGAAGGCCGGATCGTTCAAGACGTTGGCTGCTGCGCTCGAAGCCGCCGGCCTCGTCGAAGCTCTGCAGGGCGAAGGCCCGTTCACCGTGTTCGCTCCGACCGACGAAGCGTTCGCCAGCCTGCCGAAGGGCACCGTCGAGGGTCTGTTGAAGCCCGAAAATCGCGAGAAGTTGGCCGCGTTGCTGAAGCACCACGTCGTCAAGGGCCGCGTGTTCGCGGATGCGGCGGGCAAAGGCGCGAACGTCACCACGCTCGCCGGCACAGCCGTCAAGACACGCTCGGCCGATGGGCAAGTCTTCGTGAACGAGGCTCGAGTCGTCAAGGCGGACATCGATGCGAAGAACGGTGTCATCCACGTGATCGATCGCGTGCTCGGCGTCGAGTGATCCGTGTCGCCCGTGAACGTGTGTGGTGCCGACCCCTCGGGGGTTGCTAGAGTACGTCGTCGTTTCGCCCACGAAGCGACGATGACCCACCTCGCACGCTCGCGCGAACGAGATCGAATGAAGGACAGCCTGAGCGATCAAGAACTCCTCCTACCGCGCATTGCGCGCGGTGAGGCGGATGCTGTTCAGGCCTGCATCACTCGCTACGGGCCGCTCGTGTGGTCGCTTTCGAAGCGCCTCACGCGCGACGTAGCGGCGCTCGAAGATCTCGTCCAAGAGATCTTCATCGCGATTTGGAAGAACGCGGGCAGCTTCGACTCGAACCTCGGTTCCGAGTCGACGTTCATCGCGACGATCGCTCGACGAAAAGTGATCGATCGACACCGACGCACGCAACGTGCGCCTAAGACGCAAGTGCTCGAGGAGACGTCGATGACCGGCGAGGAGGCCGGATTCGCCCGCATCGACCTCGGCGACGATGCGCGGCGCGCGCAGGAAGTCCTCGCTCAGCTCAGGCCCGAGCAGCGCCGGCTGATCTTGATGTCCGTCGTGCAGGGTTTGACGCATCAAGAAATCGCCGCGTCGACCGGCATTCCGCTGGGGACGATCAAGAGCCACATTCGGCGCGGGCTCGAGCGTGCTGCGCAAGTGTTGCGCCCGTCCGAAGGAGGTGCGTCGTCGTGAAGCAAGATTACGCACACTGGGACGAGCGCACCTTCGACCTCGCTGTCGAGGAAGTGACGTGCGGACTCGCGACGAGCGAATTGGAAGAACTGTTGTCGCGTGTGGATCGACTCGATCTCGCTCATCTCGAACGCGCTGCAGCCGCGTTGAGCTTGGCTGGGCTCGAGACTCTCGAAGCTCCGCCAGCGGCGATCATGCGCCATGTGCAAGCGGAAGCGCGCTCGCGCTACGCCTATGCCGCACCGCGCAACGTCGCGCCGTCGCCACGCTCGTCGAACTGGATCGCGTGGACGGGCTGGGCCGCCGCAGCCGTGATTCTCATGGCGTTCGTGTTCCGCGGACTGACCCTACGCGCGAAGGATGCTGTCGCAGGGCGTGAAGAACTCGTCGCGACTGCAGGCGACTTGGTGCGCGCTCCGTGGAAGGCGACGGGCGATCCGCTGGCGCTGACGGTCGGCGGCGACGTCGTGTGGAGCAGCGCGCGTCAAGAGGGCTACATGCGCTTCCGCGATCTGCCCGCGAACGACCCGACGAAGTTGCAGTACCAGCTGTGGATCTTCGACAAGACACGCGCCGAGTGGGATGCGAAGCCGGTCGACGGCGGCGTGTTCGACGTCATTCCGGGCGGCGAAGTCGTGGTTCCGATTCACGCGAAACTCGCGGTTCGCGACGCGCAATTGTTCGGAGTGACCGTCGAAGTTCCGGGTGGAGTCGTCGTGTCGAAGCGCGAACATTTGGTGGCGACGGCGTCGCCGTAGTACGGATTTCGACTCCGTGCGCGGAGGTCAATCCGTGACGAGGCGGCGCGCGACCTCGACAGCATCTCGCGGAGAACTCGCGAACGCATCGGCACCCACGCGCTGCCACGCGTGCGGCGGAGTTTGGAACGCACCGCCTCCCACGACAATGAACTGATTCGGCCGCGCTTTGCGCAGTGCGGCGATCGTTTGGGCGGCAGCTTCTCGCTGGATGTCGATCGTCGCACCCAGAGCAACGACGTCGGCATCGAAGCGTTCGACGATGCGGACGACGTCATCGACGGGGGTGTTCGCGCCGAGGCAAATCGACTTCCATCCCGCGAGTTCGAAGAACGCCGAGACGATGCTGACGCCGAGATCGTGGGCGTCGCCTTCGACGGAAGTGACGACCACTGTCCACTCGTTGCGTTCGCTGCGCGGCGCGCGGGTCAAGATGCGCTCGATGGCGCGGCGCGTCACGCCGGTCGCAAAATGTTCCTCGGCTATACCGAGTTCTCCACGGTGCCATCGCCGACCCAGCTCGCGTTGCGCAGGGACGATCACGTGTTCCAAGGCATCCGTCGCGCTCATGCGACGCGCGTCGATTTCGTCGAGAACAATGGCGAGAGCGCGCTCCTCGTCGTAATCGATCAGAGCGGTGACGTGCGCGAACGCAATCGCGGCAAAGCGATCGTCGGCGCCGATAGCACTCTCTTGGGTCGACGCCGGCCGCTTCAATTCGACTCGCGCCGCTTCGAAGTAAGGTTGGATGTGCGCGCGCGCTTCCAGAGGCAAGGACTCCTCCAAGACTTCACGCAGTGAAGTCAGCGCCGTCGTCAGTGTGTCCAACGAGACGCTCCGTGCCGAGAACGCATCGCGCGACCAGGCGCTCTTCACGCCGAACGATGCTGGCGACTGTTCGTCGAGCGCGGAGGCCAACCCGAGCAGTAGATCGCGCTCGTAAGTGCGCCAGCCCTCGAGCCCGCTCAACTGTGCTGCAGCGTCGGATCTGGAAACCAGCCGATGTGATGCCAAGCGCGCGAAGCCGTCGAGGCTCGCTCGGATCAATGCAGCGGTGAAGGCGGTGGTGAGCACGGCGGATGTCTTCACCAACATTTACCGGTCTCGTCGAGGCCACCGACACGATAAAGTCCGGCATTCTTTCCCCAAATCGGTCGCATCCAACGCCGCGATGGCGCGAAGAACAGAGCGTGATGTCCGCAAACTACCTCCTCCCGGCGATAGGCCTGGCCGTTCTGGCCGTCGCGATGCTCGTGGGCTGGCTCGTGCAGCGCCGCACGCGCAACGCGGGGACGGTCGATCTCTTGTGGACGATCGGCCTCGGAGCCCTGGCGATTTTCTACGCGATCTGCGCGAGCGGTTGGGCGCCGCGTCGAATCATGATCGCGAGTCTCGCCGGACTGTGGTCCCTGCGGCTCGCGCTCCACCTGGCCGCACGACTCGCTCGCGAGAAAGAGGACGGCCGCTACGCAGCGCTGCGCACGAAGTTCGGAACACGCTTCAACGCGGCCATGTTCTGGATTTTTCAGGCACAAGCGCTGCTCGCCGTTCTGTTGTCGTTCGTCTACTTGATCCCGAGCGCCGCGGACGAAGTCGGATTCGCAGCACGCGATCTCATCGCGATCGGCGTGTGGATCACGGCGCTCTCGGGCGAAGCGATCGCAGATAGACAGCTCGACGCGTGGAGAAAGAACCCGGATAACAAGGGCCGCACTTGCCGCGCCGGCTTATGGAAGTACTCGCGGCACCCGAACTACTTTTTCGAGTGGACGCACTGGCTAGCCTACCCGATCGCCGCGGTCGGTTTGCCGCTCGGATGGGTCGCGTGGTTCGCGCCGGTCGTGATGTTCGTGCTCGTCGTCAAGGTTACCGGAATTCCTCCAACCGAAGCCCAGGCCTCGAGGAGTCGTGGTGACGACTACCGCGATTACCAGCGCACAACGAACGCCTTTTTTCCCTGGTTTCCTCGCCACAATCGCGAACCCAAGCAGGGCTCTCGCAACGTATCGATCTCTGCATGAAAACCGCACTCAAGCTCGTCGAGAACGGATTCGTTCCGAAACCGCTACTGCGCAGCGGCATTCGCAGTCTGCTGCGCGATCGTCTGCGCGAGCAGCAGCGCATCTTCGGTGCGGATAGGGAACGTGCACTCGTCGATTGGACGGAGACCATGCGTGCGTCTCCGATCGCGCTCGTGCCCGAGAAAGCCAACGAGCAGCATTACGAAGTTCCGCCACGCTTCTTCGAACTGACGTTGGGCAAGCGGCTCAAATACAGCAGCGGTTTCTACCCGACCGCGGAAAGTACGCTCGACGAAGCCGAAGAAGCGATGTTGACGTTGACCGCCCAACGCGCGCAACTCGTCGACGGGCAGGACGTGCTCGAGCTCGGCTGCGGTTGGGGATCGTTGACGTTGTGGATGGGCGAGCACTTTCCCCGTTCGCGCATCACCGCCGTTTCCAATTCGAAGCCGCAGCGTGAGCACATCGAACGCGAAGCGCGCCGCCGTGGAATCGCGAACGTGACGGTGATCACGCGCGACATGAACACGTTCGACGCGGGAGCGCGCTTCGACCGCATCGTCTCGGTCGAGATGTTCGAACACATGCGCAACTGGGAGCTCTTGCTCGGTCGCGTCGCGACTTGGTTGCGCTCCGACGGTCGCTTGTTCTTGCACGTTTTCGCGCACAGATCGTTCGCCTACCCGTTCGACGTGCGCGACGAGAGCGATTGGATGAGCCGCTACTTCTTCAGCGGCGGGATGATGCCGAGCCACGACTTGGCCGTGTCTGTCACGTCACCGTTCGTCAGCGAAGAGGACTGGATCGTTCCGGGCACGCATTACGCGCGCACCTCGGAAGACTGGCTGCGCCTGCTGGAAGCGCACCGCGTCGAAGTGCTGGCGCTCTTCCGCGAAACGTACGGGGTCGACGATGCGGACATCTGGTACCAGCGCTGGCGCCTGTTCTACCTCGCCTGTGCCGAGCTCTTCGCGTATCGCGACGGAACCGAGTGGATCGTCTCGCACCGACTTTTGCGGCTGAAAACAACCGGATCGGTGCGCCCGTGAAGATCGCCGTCGTCGGAACCGGGATCGCGGGAATGGTCGCGGCGTACAAACTTCACCGCGAACACGACATCACCGTGTTCGAGGCCGACGAGCGCATCGGCGGACACACCAACACCGTGGACGTGGACATCGACGGCGTGAAGACGCCGATCGACACCGGCTTCATCGTGTTCAACGAGAAGACGTATCCGGACTTCTGTGCACTCATGCGCGAGCTCGGTGTCGCGTGGCAAGCGAGCGAGATGAGCTTCTCGGTGCGCTGCGACACAACCGGTCTCGAATACAACGGCACCTCGATCGACGGTCTGTTCGCGCAGCGTACGAATGCACTGCGACCGTCGTTCCTACGCATGGTGCGTGACATCCTGCGCTTCTACAAAGAAGCGCCGGCTCTGCTCGCGACGAACGACGATCGGCTGACACTGGGCGAGTTCCTCGACCGCGGCCGCTATTCGAAGCAGTTCGTCGAGAAGCACATCCTGCCTATGGGAGCTGCGATCTGGTCGGCGCGCCTCGAGAACATGCGCACGTTTCCGATGCGCTTTCTCGTGCAGTTCTTCCACAACCACGGGTTCATGCAGGTCGACGGACGCCCGCAGTGGCTGACGATTCGAGGAGGCTCGCGCACGTACGCGAAGCAGCTCACCGCACCGTTCCAAAGCCGCATTCGGTTGCGCACGGCGATCACGAGCGTGCGACGTGTGCCGAGCGGCGTCGCCGTGCGAACAGCGGCCGGCGACGAGGCGCAATTCGATCGCGTCGTCCTCGCCACACACGCCGATCAGAGTCTGCGAATGCTCGTCGACGCGAGCGCGAAAGAGCGCGAAATCCTCGGTGCTTTCGGCTTCCAGCGCAACGACGCCGCGCTGCACACCGACACGTCGATCATGCCGAAGAAGCGGCGCGCGTGGGCCAGTTGGAACTATCACGTCACCGGTTCGCCCAGCGACCTGCCGACCGTGACGTACTGGATGAATCGCTTGCAGTCGCTCACGACACAGCGCGACTACTTGGTGACGCTCAATCGTAACGACGCGATCGATCCGGCGACCGTCGTCAAGCGCTTCGTCTACCACCATCCGATCTATTCGACTGCGTCGGTCGCCGCGCAACGTCGTCACGCCGAGATCGACGGAGTGGCGGGCGTGCATTTCTGTGGAGCCTACTGGGGCTACGGCTTCCACGAGGACGGCGTGAAAAGCGCGCTCGCTGTGCTGTCGCACATTCCCGCGGAGGTCCTCGTGTGACTCACAGCGCGATCTACACCGGACACGTTTTCCACAACCGCACTGAGCCGCGGCCGCACGCGTTTCGCTATCGGTTGTTCATGCTCTACCTCGACCTCGACGAACTCGCGACCGTGTTTCGCGGACGATGGTTGTGGTCGATCGAGCGTTGGAACGTGTGCTCGTTCAAGCGTGCCGACTACTTGGGCCCCACCGACGTGCCGCTGAAAAAGGCAGTGCTCGATCGTGTCCAAGCACACATCGGTCGTCGTCCAACCGGCGCCGTGCGCATGCTCACTCACCTGCGCACGTTCGGGTACGTCTTTAATCCAGTGACGTTCTACTACTGCTTCGACGCCGACGAAAAGCTCGTCGCCGTCGCGTCGGAGATCACGAACACGCCGTGGGGCGAGCGCCACACCTATGTTCTCGCCGCACACGAGGCTTCCGAAAAACAGCGCATTTCCAGCCGTTTTCCGAAGGAGTTCCACATCTCTCCATTCCAGGCGATGGAGGTCGATCACGACTGGAGATTCGACGCACCCGGCGATCGATTGGGGGTCGCGATGACGAACTTGGAGGCGGGTCGACCGATCTTCCACGCCGGCCTCTCGTGCAAGAAACAACCGATCACGAGCGCGAGCCTCGCCGGCGCGTTGATCCGCTATCCGTTCCTGACTGCGGTCGTTCACGCTGCGATCTATTGGCAGGCGGTACGTCTGTGGCTGAAGCGCGCGCCGTTTCACACACATCCCACGAAGCGCTCGACGGAGCCGAACACGCACACGACATGACGACTGAAAGCTCGACCATCGAACTCTCGACCAAGCTCAGTACTGCGGCTGCCGCCCCGTCGTTCACGGCGCGACTCGTGCTCGATCGGCTCGCTCGCATCGAGACCGGTTCGTTCACGATCGTCGAAGGCGGCCGCAGACACGTCTACGGCAATGGCGACCCTGCGTTCCCGCCGGCGCTCGTCGAAGTGCGCGACGAACGATTCTTCGGCAGCATCGCGCACCGCGGCACCGTCGGCGCCGGCGAGTCGTACGCACTCGGCTGGTGGACGACCGACGACTTGACGGCTGTCGTGCGGGCGATTGCTCGCAACGAGGCAGCCTTGAGCGGTGTCGAGACCGGCATGGCGCGACTTTCGCGGCCCATTTTGGCCATTTTCCACGCGTTTCGTCGCAACACCGAGAAGGGGAGTCGCGCGAACATCGCAGCGCACTACGACCTCTCGAACGAGTTCTTCGAGCTCTTCCTCGACGACACGATGATGTACTCGTGCGGCGTTTTCGAGCGTCCTGGAGCCACGTTGCGCGAGGCGTCGGTTGCGAAGATCGACCGCATTTGCAAGAAGCTCGAACTGAAGGCTGGCGACCACTTGCTCGAGATCGGGACAGGTTGGGGCGGCTTCGCGATCCATGCTGCACGCACGTACGGATGTCGCGTCACGACGACCACGATCTCGCGTGCTCAACACGATCTCGCCGCGCAACGCATTCGTGATGCGGGCCTCGAGGGGCGCATCACTCTTCTGTTCGAGGACTACCGCCGACTGAGCGGCACGTACGACAAGCTCGTGTCCATCGAGATGATCGAGGCCGTCGGCCATCGGTACTACGACGATTACTTCGCACGCTGTTCGAAGCTGTTGAAGCCCGGTGGTCGCATGTGCATTCAAGCGATCACGATCGCGGATCAGCTCTACGAGAATGCGAAGCGTTCGGTCGATTTCATCCAGCGCTACATTTTCCCCGGCTCGTGCATTCCGTCGGTCACTGCGCTGTGCACATCGATGACGAAGGCGAGCGAGCTACGCCTCGTCGGTCTCGACGACATCGGCACGCACTACGTCGAGACGCTGATGAAGTGGCGCGACAACTTGATCCTGCGCGCCGACGATGCTCGCAAGCTCGGTTTCACCGACGAATTCCTGCGTTTGTGGGATTTCTACTTCTGCTACTGCGCCGGTGGATTCGCCGAACGCCGCATCGGAACGGTACACATGCTGCTCGAGCGTCCTGCATCGCGCTTCCTCGTTGGATGAGGAAGCTACTCAACTTCGCGCTGTTCCAGAGCGCTTGGTTCGTCGCGGTGAAGGCCGCTGCGAACGGCAATGTCTGGCTCGGAGCGATCGCTATCGCGGTGGTCGTGCTCGTGCACCTCGCGCTGATCGGCGATCGAGCGCGCGAGTTGCGCTACTTGGTCGTCGTCGGGTTGTTCGGAACCGTCGTCGACACAGTGTTGTCGAACGCCGGCGTCATGTCGTATCCGACATCGATCGCAGCGTGGTCGTCGTGGATCGTGCCGCCTTGGGTCATCGCACTGTGGGTCGGCTTCGCGACACTGCCGCGCCTTTCGCTGGCGTGGTTGTCGGATCGTCCGCTGCTCGCGGCAGGACTCGGCGCGATCGGCGGACCGCTCTCGTTCCTCGGCGGCGTGGGCATGGGAGCGATCGCTCCCAGACCCGAGAGCATCGCGACATGGATCGTGCTGGCTCTCGAGTACGCGATCGCGACGCCGCTGCTGATGTGGTTGGCGCCACGCGAATACAGCAAGAAACCAGGTGAAAACATGGGGTTCAAACGAATTGTGACCGCGGCTACCAGCATTCTGGGCGTCGTCTTCCTCGCAGGTGCTTTGTCGACGGGTTGCGTGAGCATGAAGAAGCAAGAGATCGAAACGCGTCTGACGGCGCTTCCGAAGAACACGATCGTGCGTGAGAACGGACTGCAACGGCGCACGACCACGGTGAAGCTCGAAAACGAACCGTGGGAGGTCGAGTACACATGGACCCACTGGACGGCACGCGACAAGACGCGAGCCGCGCGCGGTTCGATCGTGCTCGTGCACGGGACGCCGGCCTCGCTCTTCAATTGGTCGGCAATGCTCGCGAGCCCCGCTGGTCGCGCAATGCTGGAAACGACCGACGTGTATGCTCTCGACGTGATCGGCCACGGCGTTTCGAAGACGAAAGCTCCGCGCTACACGTTTCAAATCTGCGCTGATTCCGTGCGCGGTTTCCTCGAGATGCTCGACCTGCGCGACGTGACGATCGTCGGCCAGTCGTACGGGGGCGAATTCGCGTGGCGTGTCGCGCTGGATGCTCCCGACCGCGTCACGAAACTCGTCCTGATCGATTCATCCGGTTACCGCCGCGGCGACGGCGAGTGGCTGCCGGAGGAAGAAAAGCTGCGCAATTGGCCCGGTGCAGGCTTCGGCTACCTACTCAATTCGCGCGATCGATTGCGCCCCGTGCTGCAACTGCACTTCGCCGTTCCGATCACCGACGACCAGCTCGAGGAGATGTTCACGTGTTGCGAGAACGCCGACAACTGGCGTGCGATGACGCAGTTGTGCCGCGACGAGAACGGCACGCGCGAGCACGAGATCGCACAGATCCGTCAATCGACTCTGCTCGTTTGGGGCGCGAACGACATCGCCTACACGGTCGAAAAGTGCGGTCGGCGTTTCGCGCGCGACATCGCCGGATCGTCGCTCGTCGTCGTACCCGCGGCGGGCCATTATCCGCACGAAGAACAGGCGAACGCTGTCGCGCAGCACGTGCTCGATTTCCACCGAGCCGCGCCTTGAGGTCGATCGTCAGTGGGCTCGCCGCGCCGCAGAGCTGATTCAGCGCGCGCTGCCTCCTCGATCGAGATAGCCCGTTCGGGACTCGCGGCAGGAAACGAAGACGCCCCGCCGCGCATCCTCTGACGGAGCGTGGGCGAGGCGTCTTCAGAGCGGCCTCTACTTGTTGAGGTCGACCTTCGACAGCTTCACGAAGCGCTCGAGGCGCACCGAAGTCTTGGTGGACTTGAACTTCTCCGCCAGGCCTTCCGCGCGCTTCACATTCGGCATTTCGAAGGGCTTCTTCTTCGCGACGTCGCCCACGAAGGATTGGAGTGCTTTGTCGGCATCCCGCTCCGCATCGAGTTCCTTCGACGCGAGTTGAGCACGTTTTTCAGCCATTTTCGCAGCCAAATCCGCGTTGCCCTTGACAGACTTCTCGACGGCGCTGAGCGCCTTGTCGGCGGCACTCAAGAAACCGTTCTCGATCATCCACTGCGTACGAGCGACGCGCTGCGTAAGTCGCGCGACGAACTCGTCCTTGGCCTTGTTCGAATCGTCCGAGTTGAGCTTCTCGCACTCAGCGATCGCTGCTGCAGCCTCGCCCTTGTTGAAGGACTTCCACGCGCCTTCGAGACCCTTGGGTGTCCCCGCCGGAGCGGCCTTCGACTTCTTGATCTCGGCGGCGATGGCCTCTTCGAACTTCTTGCCGAAGTCACCGGGATGTCCCTGCATCAGGACTGTGCCGTCGATTCCGATCAGCGCTGTCTCGGGCAGACCTTGGCCCACCGTGGGGATCGGTCGCTCGATCGTCCACCATGCACCGTTGCCCATCCACTTCATCTTCCACGCGAATGCTTCCCACACGTCTTTCGTCGTGTTCTGGCATTCGACGAAGATGACTTGAACGTCGTCACCGAACTGTTCTTGGATCTTGATGGAGGCCGGCACGGACCCCCCGATGCAACCGGGTCAATGCTGTCCCCAGAAGTCGATCACGATCGGCTTGCCGCGCAACTCCGAGAGCGTCTTCACGCCCATCGAACCCAGCGGAAGTTCGCGGAAGGTGTAGTCGACCGTGTCGGTCGTGTCCGCCGCGACCCAACCCGCAGCAGACGTCAGGCGCGCTGCGCCGACGAACGCGACGAGGGCCAGAGGCAGGGCGAGGAATGTCAGCTTCATCGTGGGATGTTCCGTGAAAGGGATTGCGCGAGACAAAGACTCTAAGGGACGTCCGGATTCTGCACAACGCATCGGCTCGCGAACCCGTTGATCGTGAGTCGACGATCGGGAACAGTAAGGCCTGGAGCCCCTTTCACACAGCCAAACCCGAGCTCGACGCATGCCCCAGAACACGCAAGCCAACGTCAAAAACCAACGCACGATCCTCGACAATCAGCGCCACATCCGCCGCTCGATCGAGAAGGTCTTGAACAACCAGACGAGGATCCGCCGCGAGCAAAACACGATCCTCGCGAATCAGGGGCGCATCCTCGCGAGCCTCGGCAAGTTGCTCGCGAAGTGAACGACGCGCGGCGCGCTATTTCGCTCCGCTCGTGACGGCGCGCTCGGTCGGCAGCGACGGCGGTCCGACGAGTTTGCGCAGCGAAGCGGGCTCGTAGCGCATGACGGTTGCGAGCAAATTGCACGGCCACAAGCGCGCGGTTCCATCGGCCGACGCAGTCACGACCATGCGACCCAGCAGATCGATGTCCCCGCCCAACACCGCGCTTTCGTGGCCGACGAAGCAGGCTTCACACTCGTTCGCCGCGACATTCCACAGGCGTGCGCTGCGATCGAGCGACGTCGTCAGCGCGCGACCGGCGGCGACGGTGAGCGACGTCGTGCTGTTTTGGTGATAGATGCCTGCGCCCGAGCGCACGGGCAGCGGTTCGAGTTTCGCGAGGCCGACGTACCACAGGTACGACGGATTCGCGTACTTCGCCGCCACGACCAAGGTGTCGCTGGCCGAATCGAACGCGACACGACCGGGCGTCGCGCTGCGAGTCGAATCGAGCAAGCGACCGGTGCGTGCGTCGAGTAGCTGGATGTCGCCGTTTTCGCACGCGGTCGCGACCCACTTTCCGTTCTCGCTCATCGCGACGTCGAACACACGCTTCAAACGGTAGAGCTGCGACTCGAACGGTTCGCTGCGCCAGATCGGAACACTGGTTTCGCTCTCGCGCGGCGCATCGGCGGGGATCGAAGCGTCCCACAAGCACGTCGTGCGATCGTCGCCGCCGGTCGTCAATCGCTCGCCGTCCGGCGTGAACCGCATGCACGTCAGAGTTTGTGCAGGAGTGCGCAGACGGCGTGAGCGGCCTGTGTCGAGCTCGACGATCAGCACGCATCCCGGTGCTTCGGCGAACGCCAGCCGTTGTCCGCCTCGACTGAAAACAGCGGGAATTTCAAGGCTTTGGCCGCCCTGCAGCGTGGCGATCGGATCGGCTTCGCTCGCATTCCACACCACGACCGTGCCCGCTTCGTCGGTCGTCGCGATGCGCCGACCTGAATCGTCGAAGACCGCTCCGACGAGCGGAACGCGCGAGCGACCGACCGCGATCGGATCGAAGACATGCAAGGCTTCGCCCGATCGCGTGCTCCACGTTCGCGCAGTTCCGTCATCCGACGCGGTCAAGACGGTCGTGCCCTCGTGATCGAACCGCGCCGAGCGTACGGCGCCTTCGTGGCCGCGTAGTACCTGCAAAAACGGACGCTCGCGGCCGTACCAGACGTCGATGAATTGCATCCGCGTCCATGTCACGAGCGAGCTGCTGTCGGGAGTCCAACGCAATCCTTGCATCTGACGCGAATCGCCGCGCGCGTAGCGCAACAAGTGTCCGTCGCTAGCTCGGAACACACGCAGCGCATCGTCGTACGCGAGCGTCGCCAAGTGTTCGCCGTCGGGGCCGAACGCGATGCGGATGATCGCGCGGTGTTCGTGGTCGGGCAGCGTGTACAGCGTCGCGCCGCTCGTCGCATCGACGACTTTCGCGCCCGCGTCCCAACACAGCGCGAGCTTGCGCCCGTCGGGGCTGAACGCAGCATCGTGGAACTTTGCGGGCGCTTCGAAGACGAACACGGGCGCGGGCTCGCGTTCGGTCATGTCGACCCGCCACAGACGGGCCGTGTGATCCTCGGACGCAGTCAACAGCAGGCGCGAATCGGGACTGACTGCAATCGACACGATCGCCGACGTGTGTCCTCGCAAGATCGTGCGTTCTGCGCCTGAAACAGCGTCGAAAATGCGTGCGGTGAAGTCGCTCTCGACGACTGATCCGCCGGCCAACGGTTCGCCTGAGCGCGTCGCGACCAAGCGTCCTCCGTCGATGAAGCGCGCTTCGGAAACATTGCCTTCATGACCGACGAATCGCGCCAATTCACGGCCGCTCGCCGCGTCGAACACACGCGCCGTCTGATCGCGAGACGCCGTCACGAGCTGTGTCCCATCGGGGCTGAAATCGACCCAGTGCACATCCGCGCGGTGACCGTCGAGAGCGACCGGCGCAGTCGCGCCGTCCACCCTTTCGATGCGACAGAATCCGCCGCTGCCGGCGATCGCGACGCGTTGTCCATCGGGCGAAAAGCGTGCGGCGAACAGTGCTCCGACGCCGGGTGCTAATGTGTGCGTCGCGACGCCGGTGTCGACGTCCCACACCCGTGCCGTGCCGTCGATCGACGCCGACAACGCGAAGCACGACGTGGGGTCGACGTCGACTTGGCTCACCGTCGCTTCGTGCCCGACCAAGGCTTGTCGCACGTTCAACGCGTCGAGCGCCGACAACAGCACGCGGTTGCTCGCCAACCCGGGATCGTGTTCTGCGGCAGCGACGGCGTATCTCAACGCACGCGGCGGTGAATACGCGACGAGGCTGGACGCTTGGTCGCGGTACCAACCGCCTTCGTAGAGGTGGAGAGCGCTCTCCTTCCGCGCGGTCTCCTCCTTGACGCGACCGAGCAGAACGAGCGTGACGACCAGCGCGCTGGACAACGCGACCAGCGAACCGATGACGGCGGTCGCGATGACGGGGTTGCGTTGCACCCAACGTCGCATGCGCAAGAACACGCTGGCCGGTCGCGCTCGGATCGGCTCGTACTCGCGCACACGCCGCAATTCCTCGGCGAATTCGAGCGCCGTTGCGTAGCGCCGATCCACGTCTTTCTCGGTCGCGGTCTCGAGTATGACGCCTAGTTCCTCGGGCAGTGAAGGGTGTGTGCGTTTCAACGACGGAGTCGAATCCGCACCGAGTAACCGCGCAGAACTGCCCGTCGAATCACTGCTCTTCGGGCGGATCAGCGTCAAGCACTCGAACAAGACGATGCCGAGCGAGAACACATCGGTGCGGCGGTCGACGTCGCGTCCGCTGCGCGCTTGCTCGGGCGACAGATACGCCGGCGTGCCGAACACTTCATCGGCGCGCGTCAGGACGGCGCTGTCTTCGAACTCGCCCCGCGCGAGGCCGAAGTCGAGGATCACGGGCAAGCCGTCCTTCGTGACCATGATGTTGCCCGGTTTGACGTCGCGATGGACGACGCCGGCTTCGTGCGCCGCGTGGAGTGCGCGCGCGCAACGTTCGAAAAACGCCAGTGTTTCAGCCAATTCGAGCGCTCGGCGCGGCGCCAGCAAACGCGATGCGCTCGTGCTCGCGTCCGTCGACGGCACAGCTTCGTCCAACTCGTTCTCGCTTTCGGCATCGCGCACGCGTGACAACGCCGACGCCAACGTTTCTCCGTCGACGAAGCGCATCGCGATGTACGGCAGCTCGCCGTCCAGGTCCGCGTCGAGCACGGTGCACACGCCGGGGTGATCGAGTCGCGACAAGATCTCGGCTTCACGGCGAAAGCGATTGCGTCGACCCTGGCTGACGCTCGCGACCGGAAGGCTGAGCACTTTCAACGCGACCGTGCGCTCGAGCCGCGAGTCTTCGGCGCGATAGACGACGCCTTGTCCGCCGCGGCCGAGCACGTGAACGAGCCGATACGGTCCGATGCGATCGCGCGGCTGAGTGCGTCGCTCTGGCCCGCCGACCTCGCTCGCGCCTTTACCCGTCAACGCCAAGAACTCGCGCGCGACGTGCTCTTCATGGCCCGGAAAACGCGCCAAATAGTGAGCTAACGGCAGTTCGCGGCCGGCCTCGAGGTCGCCCAACAATTGGTCGGCGAAGTCGAAGAGTGCAGAGCCTTCAGAGTCGGGCGCGTCGGCCATGTGGACAGGTCATCGTAGCCGGGCAGTGACGTTCACGACGATCTACCCCGGCTGATGTCCCGGCCGCACGACTCACATTCACACGAAAGTGCGTCCCGCAGTGGGATCGGTGATCACGTTGCAACTCTACTTCGATCAGTGTTTCAGCGACCGTGTCGGCCGGATGCCGCCGTTCACGTCGCACGGGCCCAACACGCTGACCAACGCCGCCGACGGCACTTACAACCCGCCACGCAGTTGCCGCTCGGCGCACTGTCGCCCATTCCGACCCTCGAATTCACGGCCGGAATCCCTGGAGTTTCGTGGGTATCATGTCGCGTACAGCGTCATGAACGACCGAGCGCACGTCCCCGACGCCGAGCCCGAAAAGCACTCGGCGGCTACGTTCGAGAAGGCCTACGCCGAAGTCGCGCCCGCGTTGTTCGCGTGGGCCGAGTTGCGCATCCGTCCGTCGATGCGTTTGCGGCTCGAGCCCGCGGATCTTCTGCAAGAGGTTTGGTTGCGCGGCAAGAAGGCGTATCCGCGCTTCGACACGGCCAGCGGCAGTTTCCGTGCTTGGGCCTTTCGCATCGGTAAGAACGTTTTGATGGAAGCCATCCGATCGATTCGTCACGAGGCGTTGTCGATGCCGGGCCTGTCGCCGACGAATCGAATGCTGGCGTTGGAGGGCGTGCCGCAGAACGTGACGAGCTTCACGCAGCGCCTAGCGAACGAGGACTCGATCCGCGAGTTCTTGAAGCACGCCGACGGACTGGACGAAAGCGACCGCATGCTGCTGATTCACTGCGGGCTAGAAGACGAAACGTGTGCTGAAGCCGCGCCGAAGTTGGGCTTGTCCGAGGATGCCGCGATCAAACGCTGGCAACGGTTGAAGGCCAAACTGCGCGAAAAACCGTGGTCGCGGTCGCTGCTCGGGATTCAGGCGACATCGTCGAGCGATTGACGCGTGGGCTGCGCTCTCGCCTGAAAGCTCCGTCGTAAACGCGATCGCTCTCCTCGGAGCACATGCGTGCTGCGAGGAGAGCGATCGTCGCTCGGTCAACCGCTCAGAACGAAACCGACAACCCGATCCACGGGCCGTCGAAGTCCACGTCGACGTCGATCGAGTTGCCGTCGCTCTCGTACTCGGCTTGCACGTTCAAGAAGCGATACCCGAGCGCGACGTGACCAGCGAACCGATCGCTGTCGCCGAAGATGCGCAAGCGGCCCATCGTGTCGACGTCGAGGAACGACGCTTCGGTGTCGCGGTAGTCGACCTTGATCCAGTTGATGAGTCCGGAGAATTCGAACGGCCCGACGTTGACGCCGACGCGTGCGGCGATGTTCGGCACGGGCACGATCTCGTCCGTGGCGACGACTTGGCTCGTGAGCAGATCCGTGAAGCTGGCGTCGATGTCGAGTAGCGCGACGCCGAGTCCGATTCCGACTTCGATCGTGTCACCAGGAACGAGGTCGAACGTGACGGCGCCCGAATACAGGCCGAATTCGAACTCGGAACGCACAGGATCGCCGACGTTGATCGTCACGGAATCCGACGACAGCGTCGCGTCGGCGATTCCGTCGCCGTCGTGTGACGACTGCTGAGCGCTGAACGTCCAGTGTCCGGGGCCGAGCAAGTCGACCCGGCCTCCAGGAACGCTCGTGTCTTCTTCGATGCCGAGCGAATCGACCGAAGCGACCGCGGTCAGCGTCGAACCCTGCTGAATGCCGACGTCGCCTTCGATGTCGAGACGGGACACGCGCGGCGTGATGTACATAGCCGGCATGCTGCACGCGCTGAGCGTGAGTGCGGCGAATCCTGCGAGCCCAAAGCGTTGGGACATGAACTCCACCTCCAGGCAGAAGATCGACCGACGCGCGAGTTGCACTGGAGGCACGGCACGAACGGAAGGGGCTCGAAACGGCCTGAAAACAGGCCAGAAACGGCGGAGACGAAGGTTTTTCCCACTTTCGGGGCAGGGCTGTCCGGTGGGCTCACGGACAGCGCGTCGATCAGCGTTCGCGCGACGCCGAGATGCGTACGACGAGCAGCGCACAATCGGAACACGTCCCGGCGAGATCGACGTCTTCCTCGGAGCGCAATTCCGACAACCACAGACTGTCGCCGGCTTCGAGTTCGAACGCCTCCTCTTCGCCGACGGCGCGCGCGACGAGTCGACCGCGCAACACGTGCACGAAGCCGTGACCGGGCGCGAGCGTTTCGAGCGTGCGCCGCGAGCCGAGCGCGAGCGTTTCGACCGAAGCCTCGACGATGTCGCGTCGCGTCATCACGTTGAAATCAGCGACGGGGCCGTGCGTGAGTTCGGCCGACGTCGGCCGATCTCCGCTGAAACCGTAAGGCTCCATTCGCCTCAGACGCACGCGCCGCGTGTCGTCGCCGTGAACGAGCACGAGTCCATCGCCCTCCGTGACGACAAGGATGCGCTCGTGCGATTCGAAGCAGGAAAAAGGCCCGTTTTCGACGATGCGTGCCTTCGAAATGCGCCAGTCGAAGTCGCCGCGTTCGAATGCGGCGTGTTGCGGCCACACCGCGAGTTCCTCGGTGACGCCGCGCCCGTTCTTCCACGGCACGCGTCGCGCGTCATCGGGCGTCAGGTGCAGAACGTTTCGCATCGTGAGTCGGAACGATACCGACGAGTCCCGACGCCCGCACGCACTTCAGTTCGCCGTGCCCTGCAGCCTCAAGCGGAACGGCTGTGTCGTGTTCGTCGCGTCGTGCGTGAACTCGAGCGTCGCGTTCTTCGTGCCCGTCGTCGTCAGAGGATTGAAACGCACGCGGTACTGCGCGTACTCACCACCGGCCAATGCAGACTGACCGATGCAACTCGCGTTCACCGACTGGCGCATGACGTTCGCGCACACCGGATGGAATTCGAGGTCGATGTTGCTCATGCCGCCGCACACGTGGCAGTAGCTCATGATCGTCCCGCGCGTGCACGACGTCGTGCTCTGGCAATTCGTCGAGCAGCGATCGAGCGGCGGACAGAACGAATGCGTGTGTTGCGATCCGAAGTTGTGACCGAGCTCGTGCGCGACGACGACGAAGTCCCACGTGAAACTTCCCGGCGCGCCCGTCCATGAACCCCAGTTGATCGCGCCGCTGATGTTCCCGCTCACACCGAAACCGAAGTTCGAACTGCACAGCGCGTTCACGTACGCGATGCCACCGCCGAGGCTCGCGCCCGAGATGAAGTGCGCGAGACTCGCCGAGACGGGCCAATTGTTCGGCGCCCACGCCGCGCGGAACTCGTCGAGCAAGTCGCCGGAGTCACCCCCGGAATCCTGCGACGTCCACGGGTCGGAAGCGCTCGAATACACGCTCAAATACGCGATCGAGAGCGTCGTCTGCACGTCGTGGAAATAACGATCGCTGACTGCAGCGATCAACTGCGTGACGTAGTTCGTGACGCCGACGGTCGAGCCGAACTTCTGATAGAGCTGGTAGTCGGTTTCGATCGCGAGGCGACAGTTCGCGGTCACGAGCATGCCGGTCGAGGGAGTCGCGGCGAGCTCCAAGCTAGCGCTCTGCGGCTCGGAACCAGGGACTGCGCGCGAATCGGCGCAGACTTCCGGCGACTGTCCGAAACCGAGTGCCGCCATCTCGGCCTCGCGCACGACGCGCGAGCCGGGTGGCAGTCCAGTCGTGGTCGCGCTCGCATCCGGCACGAGATGGACGATCGTGTCCTGCGCGAAACCGAGGTCGATCGTGCCGCGCGAACCCGTGCTCGACAGTGCGAGGAAGACGTGCGAACCCGGTTGATCGCGCACCGTGCCCGACCACAACGTGAGATCGCCGAGCAGGGGCGTGATGCCGCCGGCTCGTGCGACACCGTCGATCTTCAAGACAGCATCAGACGCAATCGGCAGTGGAATTCGGCTCAATTCAAGCGCGACGTCGTCCATACCCGGCACGGGAAATCCGACGAGAGTCGCGTGCTCGAGCGCGTTGAGCGCACTCAGCTGTGCGAGGTCCAGAGCGACGGGAACACCAGGACCCGGCGCAGCCTCGCTCGCGAGCAGCGGCGACAAAGTGTCGGGCCCCGGCTCCATCGGCATCGCCGCCGGCGGATTCGGCGCCGTTTCGAGCTCGACGTCGAAGTCGTTCGCGTCGGTTCCGGTCACGCGCGGAGCACCGAGCGACATCGGTGCGCCCCCGACGTTCGACACGCGCACGCGAGTACCGGCGTTGGATCCTGCAGCGACCGTCTGCGAACCGAGCGCGAGCAATTGGTCGTAGACGAGCGTGTTCTCGGTGCCACTCGCACCTTCGGTCGCCGCGAACGCGGACGCGCTCGTCGCGTCGTCGTCCATGATCGTCACTTGGTGCGTGCCGAGTGACCCGACCGTCGTGCTCGTCGCGAGCGACGTCATGCCGAAGCGCACGCTCTCGTTGGTTTCGACGATCGCGTCGTCGATGACCTGCATCGTGATCGTCTGAGTGGCACCGTCGAGCGCGCCGGCGTTGAACGTCACCGTCGTCGTCGCGAAACTCGCGTAGTCCACACCGACGAGCGCAGAGCCGCCGCCGATGTCGGATACCCGCACGCTCGCCGTCGTGGCAAGTGTCACGCCCGTAGGCAGATCCAAAGACACGGTCACCGCGCGCGGTGCAGACGTTTCGTTCGGCGTCGCACTCGTACTCGCCGCGAACTGGATCGTGGCGCGATGGATGTCGCCGATCGTCGCCGTGAATTGGCTCGTGCCGTAGATCGCTGCACCCGACGCATCGGCGAGAGCGAGTTTCACCGTCTCGCTCGGCCCTTCGATCGTCATGTCGTTCTGCGCGGCGAACGTGATCGATTGAACGTCACCGTCGACGCTCCCGATCGGGAACGTGACGGTCTGCGCCGCGAAGGTCGCGTAGTCAGTGCCGCTCGATGCACTCCCGGTGGAACTGTCGACCACGTCGACCGTCGTCGAGGCGGTCGTCGCGCCGACGCTCGAGTGCAAGACGACTTGTACCGTGAGCGGTGCGGCACCCTCGTTCACTGTCGCGCCCGTTAGCGCGAACGAGACCGAGATCGGCGGCACCGATGCGCCGCTCGAAGAACCACCACCGCCGCACGCCGTCGCCAGCGACAAACATGTCGCTGCCAAAGTGCGTGAAATCGTGCACGAACTCGCCATCGATACTGCCCCCATCGCTCGACAGCGGATCGGCATCGGGCACCATGAATCTAAAAGCCGTCACAGGAATTGTTTTCGAGGGCACCCCGTTGCGCGAAGGAAGCGCGCTCCACGCACGCCGAGCTCGCGCGTCGCATGTCTATCTCGTCCTGTTTCCCGACGCAGGACTGCTAGGATTCGCCGCGACATGACGCTCGACCTACGCACGAACGATTTGCTGCGCGAAGCTCTCGCGCGACTCGACGAAGGATTCGGCGGTCTGCCGGCGTTCGATGCGACTCCGAGCGAGCGCGACATCGAGCGCATGCGGACGGTGTTGTTCGAAGTCGCGGATCGCATGCGCGACAATTTTCCGTACGCGCATCCTTTTTACGCCGGTCAGATGCTCAAGCCGCCGCATCCGATCGCGCGGTTGGCGTACGCGCTCGCACAACACGTCAATCCGAACAATCACGCGCTCGACGGAGGCCGTGCGAGTTCAGCGATGGAGAAGGAATGCGTCGCGGAGCTCGCGCGCATGGTGGGTTGGAGCGAATTCCTCGGCCATCTGACGAGCGGCGGAACGATCGCGAATCTCGAAGCGTTGTGGATCGCGGGCAAGACGCAGCCGGGCAAAATGATCGTCGCTTCGAGCCAGGCGCACTACACGCACGCTCGCATCAGCGAAGTGCTCGGCCTCGAGTGCGAGAGAATCGCCGTCGACCGCTTTGGTCGCATGGATCTCGTCGCGCTCGAGAATCGATTGACGCGTGGTGACGTCGGCACGGTCGTCGTCACGCTGGGCACGACGGCCATCGGTTCGGTCGACCCGCTCGAAAAAGTGCTCGAAATGCGCTCGAAGTACGCCTTCCGCGTGCACGTCGACGCTGCCTACGGAGGGTACTTCGGAATCGCTTCGAACCTGGACCGGGGCGCACGCGCCGCGTTCGATGCGATCTCGCGCGCCGATTCGGTCGCGATCGATCCGCACAAACACGGGCTGCAACCCTATGGCTGCGGCTGCATCCTGTTCGCGGACCGCAGCGTCGGCGCGCACTACAAACACGATTCGCCCTACACGTACTTCAGCTCGGCCGAGTTGCACCTCGGCGAGATCAGCCTCGAATGTTCGCGCGCCGGCGCGTCGGCTGTCGCGTTGTGGGCGACACAGAAGTTGATGCCGCCGATTCGCGGCGGCGAATTCGCACGCGGTCTGGACGCGTGTCGCAGCGCTGCGCTAGATCTTTTCGCTCGACTCGCGCGCGACCCGCGTGTTCGAACCGCCCTGCCCCCCGAGCTCGACATCGTCGTGTGGGCGCCGCGTGGGGAAAGCGCTTCACGCACGTCGCTGCTCAGTCGCGGCGTTTTCGAAGAGGCAGCTCGTGCAAACTTGCATCTAGCGGTCGCGAACTTGCCGCGAGGGCTGCTCGAGCCATGGTGGCCTGAAGTGCAATGGGATCGGAATGACGTCACTGTCGTGCGTTCGTGCTTGATCAAACCGGATCACGCGGACTGGATGGAGCGCATCTGGAATGTTCTGGATCGCGTGATTCCGAGCTGAACACGGCTGACTATCGGAACGTTCTTCCTGCATGAACGCTTCTTCAGGCGCGCGTTCACTCATTCTTCCCTCGGCCTGATCGCACACCGCCATCGGCCGGGTGATACTTCGCGCGTCAGGTGAGTGCGACGCACCGCTCCAACGCGGTTTCGTCGGGCCCGAACCACGACTCATTCTCGGACTCCATTCCCATGCATCGACGACACGACTTCACCACGACGACTGCGATCGTCACGTTTCTCCCGGCGACGTGTCGTTTGCGTCTTCCGTTTCTCGTTCGCGCTGTCCGCAAAGGTCTCGAATCATGCAATTGACTTCAGGGGCTTTTCTCGCCGGTTTCGGCTTCTGCATCGTCCTCCTCGTTCTCGTTGCGGGACTGTTCTTCACCCTGGTCTGGTACAAAAAAGGCGTCAGTTCTCCCCCGTCGAAGATGGTCGCCGTGCTCGTGCTCGGCTTCGTCGTTCTGTTCCTCGTGCCGACGTATCTCGTCTACGGAACACAACGCGCGCCCTCTTCGATCTTGAGCGAGCAACGCATTTCGCTCGATCCGGGTGAAGAGCGCACGACCACGATCCTCTCGAGCGGTTCGCGTAACGTGCACGTCGAAGCGTTCGACATCCACGGGCAGAACGTGAACTTGAAGGTGCTCGCCGACGGCAAGAACGTCGCGACCTACAACGACACGGACAGCAAGGTCGAGTGCTCTATTCCTTCGACGCGCGCCTTGATCACGCTGACGGCCGGCAATCCGAGCACGTCCGAGCGTCGCGACGTCAACCTGCGCGTCACGCAGGGCGATCCGGAGTGAGAGCTACTTCGCGGCGATCGGCGTCACTTTGAATTCGTGACTGTCGACGCGGCGTCGACCGGCCATCATCGTCGTGCGTGAGTTGACGACCGATTTCGGAAGGCCCGTCGCCAAATCGTAGACGTACGTCGAAGCGTCCTCGATCGCGTCGAAGTTCAACGTGGCTTCCTTGGGCAACTCCTGTCCGCTGCGCTTCGTGAACTCGCGGATCGACGCTTCGAGGATCGGACCGGCTTTCGCGGGGTCGATCGTCTGCCGCCAATCGATGACGACTTCACCTGCTGACTTGTCGACCTTCGTGAGCACGAGATAGGCCTTGCTCGGCAAGGGCTCGCCGCCGAACGGGTTGGGCAATTCGTCCTCGTACTCGCGCTTCTCACCGAGGATGAGCGCGGCACCCGACGGCATGTAGAAAAGCCTGGGGAAGTTGAGGTAGGAGGCCTGGAAAGTAGGCCCTTTCATCGAGGAAACGGCCTTTTTCAGCGAGGCGAGCTCATTCGCCGCAAGTTCGCCCTTCGCGACGATCTCGTGCATCAGGACTTTGGATGTGCGTTCGAAGTGCGCATCCATCGCAGCCGGATCCGCGAGTGCCGTGATCGATCCGGACTCGTCTGCGAGCAGGTCGAGCTGCATGCCGTCCACGAGTCCGGTCATCTTGTCGATGAGCGATCCCGGCAGCGGAGCACCCGTCTGAATGATCGGTTTCGTGAATGTCCAACGGTAGGTGTAGCCGTCGTCACGCTTCGCGAGCACCTCGACGTCGATCGGCGTGAGACTCGAATTGCGCTTCGTCGGTTTGCCTTCCTCGATGTCCTCGCGCGCCTTCGTGAACTCGACGTGGTACTTGGTGCCGACGGCCCAGTCGCAAGGCAGTTCGACCGGCTTCGGATCTTCCGCGGAGAATGCAGCGGCTGCGACGAGAGTCAGTTGGGCGAGAAGCATCGATCACCTGCGCATCGAAACGAGAATGGGTGAGTCCGAGTCTTGTACACGCTGGAAATCCTCTTTGGATTTCACGCCGCGCCAACCTTCGCGTACGACGACCTGACCGCATACGCCACCCAATGAATTGCCGGGGCCGGGACAGACGAGATGGTCGGGTGCGTACTCGCGCAGCGCGACGCGGATCGAGAGCGCGAAGTCGTACGTCGTCGTCACCTGCGCGCCGAGCGTGTACTCGCGCAGTGCGTCGACGTCGGACGACCACGGCGTGAAGCGCGCGCCGCGGCCGTCGACGAGCGTCACTTTCGGTCGAGCGAACGACAGCGAACCCAACGTCTCTTGCGCTCGCAGTGACACGTTTTCGACGAGAGGTGTGTGGTAGGCGCCGTGCTGCATCAAGCGGAACGGATACATCGTCGCGCCGATTTTCACTTTGGGGAGCGCGGCCAGCAAATGTGCGATTCCGGCCTCGTTTCCAGCCAAAACGACGTATCCGCCGAGGTCGATCGAGCGGAACGCAGTACCGTTCGAGCTCGTGAGAGCATCGTCGACGTGCCGCGCGCGCTCCGCATCGGGACGCCACGCATCATCGATGACGGGGTAGATGATTTGCCCGCCGCCGAACTCGGCCTGGTGGTCCTTTTGCAGGATCGACATCTCTTGCACGAGACGGAAACCGTCATCGAAAGAGATCGCTCCGCCGACCGCGAGTGCCGTGTACCAACCCATCGAGTTGCCGGCGACGGCGACGCACTTGTCCTCTTGCATGCGTGCGGCCGCGTCGAGCATCGAGATCAAGTAGATGAGCGGCGAAACGTTTTCCGGCAGCAGGTGCACCTTCGAATCGAACTTCGCGGCGCGATCCAATTCGACGAGCGACTGCAGATTGCGCTCACGGCGCAGCGCTTCGGCGCGATCGATCCACGGATGTGAATCGGGCAGCGAGCGCAACGTCTTGTCGGTGTACGAGCCGCGACCCGGACACAGAATGGCGATGCGCTTCACTTCACGATCTCCAAGACTGTGTCCGCGATCTGTTCTTCACCGACGAGCACGGCGGCGGTCGCGGAGCCGAGCGGAACGTAGCAATCGGCGGCGCGCACGCTCGCCACTTTGGCGCGTGAACCGTGCTCGGCCAGATGCGCGACGATCGCATCGGCGACGCCAGCGCCGGTCGCGCGACACTCATCGACGACGACGACCTTGCCGCACGCGTCGGCGTGCTTGCGAATCGCGTCGAAAGGCAGCGGTGCGAGCCAGCGCAGGTCCAAGACGCGTGTTTTCAGGCCTCGTTCACGCTCCAACATGCGTGCGACGCGTAGCGACAAGCGCAGACCGTTCGCGTAGCTCACGATCAACACGTCTTTGTTCGCTTCGCCGTACACGCCGACGTCGCCGGGTAGCAGCACTTCCTTCGGATCGTTCGACGGCGGCGGATAGTCGGTGAGCCAACCGTTGTCGCCGTCCTCGTGCAGATCCTTCTCGTGGTAGAGCGCGATCGGTTCCAAGAAGCACACGACGCGACCGCATTCCTTCGCCGCTGCGACTGCGCCGCGCAGCATGCGAGCCGCGTCGTCACCGCGCGCAGGAACCGCGATCATCAAGCCCGGGATGTCGCGCAACGCGCCGATCGAGTTGTCGTTGTGGAAGTGCCCGCCGAATCCTTTTTGGTACGCGAGCCCTTGGATGCGGACGACCATCGGGTTCGTGAACTGGCCTTCCGAAAAATACGAGAGCGAGCACGCTTCGCCGCGCAGTTGATCGAGCGCGTTGTGCAAGTACGCGAGATACTGGATCTCCGGCAGCGGCAAGAATCCGACGTGCGCCGCGCCTTGCGCGATGCCGAGGATCGTCGTTTCGTCGAGCAACGTGTCGAACACCCGGTGGATGCCGAAACGCTTCTGCAGACCTTGCGTGACGGCGTAAACGCCGCCCTTTTTCGCGCTGTCTTCGCCGAAGAGCATCGTCTCGGGATACTGCAAAAGAAGATCGTGAAGGGTCGCGTTGATCTGCGCCGACATCGTGCGCTTGGCGACGCTCTTCGCGTTCTCGGGCAGTGCCTCACCGAAGAATTCGCGGCGCTTTTCGGGGCTGACGATCTTCGTCGAGCGCGCGCGAATCGCTTTCTCGTTCCACGGCGCAAGCGGTGCTTCGATCTCGGCGCGCGTGACGAGTTTGGGCCGTTTCGCGGCCTCTTCTCCGCTAGCGGTGACGCGTTCACGCGTGTCGGCGACGATGGCGGCGAGCTCACTCGGATCCGCAGCGCCCGTTTCGACGAGGTAGCGCGCGTTGGCGAGCAAGGGGTCCGTCGCTTCGACCGCTTCGATCTCTTCCATCGTCCGATACGTCGTCTCGACGTCGCTGCCCGCGTGCCCCCAGATGCGCGTCGTCTTCAGATGCAGGAATGTCGGCGTCTTGGTGCCGCGACAGAAATCGATCGCAGCCGTGCACGCGTCGAAGACTTGATCGATCGAGCCTTCGGCTCGGAAGTAGCGCAAATTCGACTGGTTCGAGTACGTGTCCTCGATCCAACCGCGCGGCGTGTCGACCGAGATGCCGATGCCGTTGTCCTCGCACAAGAACAGGATGGGGAGCGGACTTCCGCGCCGATGGATGTAGCGCGCCGCGTTGAAACCCGTGAGAGCGGTGCAGTGATTGGCGGACGCATCGCCGAAGCTGCACAAGACGATCGAGTCCTTCGCGAGCCCCGTCTCGACGCCGTTGCGTCGTCCGCGCGCGATGGCGAACGCGAGTCCGACTGCTTTCGGCAGGTGCGACGCGATGGTCGACGTCTGCGGCGGAACCCACAGCTCGCGGCTACCCCAAACTTTGTGACGACCGTGGCTGATCGGATCGTCCTTCGAAGCGGTGAGCGAGAGCAGCGTGTCGAAAGCCGGCGTGACGTTGTGCGCCTTTCGCGAGCGCGACATCATCAACGCGCCCGAGCGATAGTGCAGAAAACACGGATCGTCGAGTCGCAGAAGCGCGCCGACGATCGCGTTGTTCTCGTGGCCCGCGCTCGAGATAGTGTAAAAGCTGCGGCCCGTGCGCTTCAACTCGCGCGCTGTGACGTCGAGCGCGCGCGAGAGCACTTGGTCCTCGAAGAGCTCGATCGCCTTGCGCGCGGTGAGAGCACTTCCGGCCGAGAGGGCTTCGTCCGGCCGCAATCGGTTCGTTGCACTCGTGGCGGAGGAGAGATACGTGTCGAGGTTGTTCTCGACGACGACGACGCGGTTCGTGGTCACGTGGTAGGGGGCTTTCGAGCGGTCTTTTTCGAGCGAAACAGCATATCCACGGCGTCGAGCACCGTCCATCGCGATCGTACGGTGCCTGGTTCGCGCTGGCCGCTGATCGTGTGTGTACCGAGCCAGAGCAATTTTTCCCCGATGCGCTGCTACCAACGTGCGTTACGCACGTTGGTAGCAGCGCATCGGGGAAAAATTGCTCTGGCTCGGTACACACACGATCAGCGGCCAGCGCGAACCGTCGTGGTTGTACCTGGCACCGTACGATCGGTCCGGCATCTAGCGGACCGCGCGAGAATCCGAATGCCGTGTTCAATCCGCGGTGGCGGCGGATTCACGGGCCGGTACTGTGCTGTGCGTGACGACTCTTCCGCGAACGGCCGAGATGTACCGCGCGCTCGTCGAGCGCGACGCGAGCTACGACGGATTGTTCTTCGTCGGCGTGAAGACGACGGGGATTTTCTGTCGGCCGATCTGTCCGGCGAAGAAGCCGCGCAGCGAGAACGTCAGCTATTTTGTGGCCGCACACGCGGCCGAGCGCGCGGGTTTTCGGGCCTGCAAACGCTGCCGACCGCTCGAGGCGATCGGTTCACATCCTAGGTGGGTGGTGCAGCTCTTGCGCGAGGTCGAAACGCGCTCGCGCTCGAAACGTGAACGCATGAAAGACGACGACGTGCGCGCTGCGGGCTTCGAACCTGTAAATGCGCGCCGCTACTTCAAGGAGCATTTCGGGATGACGTTTCACGCTTATCAACGCACGCTGTGGCTCGCGGATGCTCCCGCCGAGATCGAGAGCGGACGCACGACGAGCGATGTCGCGCTCGACTCCGGCTTCGAGTCCGAGAGCGGTTTTCGCGCCGCTTTCACGCGCCTTTTCGGCACGGCGCCGAGTCGCTCGTCCGGTGGGCGCACGATCTCCGCGGCGTTGCTGACGACGCCGATCGGCCCTTTCGTCGCCGCTGCTTTCCCCGACAGAGTGTGCATGCTCGACTTCCCCGATCGCGCCGCGATCCTCACGCAGACGAAGAGTCTGCGCCGCTGGTTCGACGATCCGATCCTGCCCGGCACGAACGACGCGCTCGAACAACTGCGCGAAGAATTAGCCGAGTACTTCGCCGGCAAACGCAAGCGCTTCGACGTGAAGCTCGCGCTCGCAGGCACGCCGTTCCAAGAGTCGGTGTGGAAAGCGCTACTCGCGATTCCGTACGGCGAAACACGCTCGTACGAAGACATCGCGCGCGCGATCGGCAATCCCAAAGCCGTTCGCGCAGTCGGCAAAGCCAATGGCGACAATCGCATGGCGATCCTGATTCCGTGCCATCGCGTGGTCGAGAAAGGCGGCGCCTTACGCGGTTATGCCGGCGGTTTGTGGCGCAAGCAGCGTTTGCTCGAACTCGAGGAGGAGCACTCGCCGTCACGCTGACCGCCGGAAATCGCCTTGTCGCCCGCAGCAAAACGTATCTGTCTTGAGCTCGATCCTGCCCTCGAGCGAACAGGGCCTGGCGGGCCAAGGCAGGTTGGAGGGGACAGTCAGCGCAAGATGCTCGAAGAACTGAAGCGTATTCAGTCCGTCGACATCGTGCTTCCGAACGTCGACGGGCTCGAGCAGCGTCCGCACTGCTTCGTCGAACATGACGACGCGCTCGCGACGATCCTCGATCGGATGCAATTACGGTCGGCGGAGCGGCTCAAACCGGCGTAAGCCCCGAGCTCGCTGAAATGTTTCAAGCCCAGCTAGAGACTCCGTTCAATCTCGGATCTGAGGATGTTCCAGTCCCACAATCGTTGGCGCTGACAGAATCGCAACGCCAAGCAATAATTGAACTGTACACCCAGGCCACAGCAGAACTCTCCTCAGATTACTAATCTGTCAAAATGACCGAGCTCCGCGAGCCTTCTGTCGAGTGTTCGCACCGCTTCTCACGGACTCAAGTGTATTGACCCTCAAGCCAATTGACCGCCATTGCGTAAAGCTGCGGTCGAACGTCCTTGGCTCGTCATGTTGTTGTTTCGCGACCAAAGTACAGCCCACACAACAGTCTAGTTAGTAAGAGCTGCGCCTCGGGGCATGGCGCGCGAAGATTCGTGCTCAGGCCTTCCAACCCGAATGCAGCACCGTCACGTCCTTGACGGCTTCCGCGTAATCCTCGGCCGACAGCGGCGCGACTTCGTCCGTGTTCGCGCCACCGGAGCGATTCGACGGCACGGTCGTGTACATCGCGCGCTTCAAATACCCGTCGAAGAACGCGCGTTCCTTTTCGGCGATGTGTTGCACGTCGTAGCGCGGTTTTTCGCGCATGCCGGCGATGTGGGCGACTGGCGGAGTCGCGAGGGCACCGCGCGTGGCGGCGCCGGCTTTTTGGAAGTGATTGCGGAACGCTCTAGGGCCGAACTCGAGGAAGTGGAGGAAGGTGTGATGGGTCGAATTCGCGCCTGCCCACGGATAGGGATTCAGTTCCCAGCCCGAAGCGACGCGATCGATCTCGCGCTCGACACGCTGGTTCGCATCGATCGTCCGACGGCCGTTTTTCTGCGTGAAAAGCGCATACAAACGCAGTTCATCGCCGCGGGCGTAGTAGATCTTGCGCACGCCGTAGCGCGTCGGATCACTGGCGATGTGCGAGCCGTTTTCGAGCCCGAACTGGCCGACGATGAACAAGTCGATCGCGTCTTGTTCGTCCTCGATCCACTGCACGGTCGCGAGCGCTTCGTCGATCGTTTCGTCGGGATGATCGGTGAACGTCATCCACTCCGTCGCGACGCCGGCGTCGTGGAACGAGCGATTGACCGTCGTCATCGTCGCGCGATCACAACCCTTGCGCATCAGCGACAAGATGCGATCCGATCCACTCTCGATGCCGAACGCGGCCGAACGCAGCCCCGAATCGAAGAGCAATTTGCAGCGCTCGGGCGTGAAATACTTTTCGATCTTGAGGTCGCTCGACCAACGGATCTTCACGCCCTTCTCGATCAGCGCTTCGGCGAGTTTGACCGCGTACTTCGGCGAGAGCACGTCGCACGAGATGTAGATGTTCTTGACGCCGTAGCGACGCGAAAGCTGGCCCAGTTCGGATGCTGCGCGCTCGGGCGGGACTTCGCGATAACTCGCGGTCGCCGTCTCGGTCAAGCCGTAGTAGCAGAACGAACACTGACCCCAGTAACAGCCGCGCGTCGGCGCGTAGAGCAGCGTCCGGCTCGGCGCCCAATAGCGATCGAGATCGAGGTCGGAGTAGTCGGGCGGTGCCGCATCCTTCAAGTCGAGCGTCCAACGCGGACCGATGTGCGCCAGATCGGTGAGCGGATCGCGCGACATCAAGTTGGGCACGTCGCGCACGATTTCGAAGCGCTCGACAGCGCTCGCAGCCGCGCGCCAACGCTCGAGACGCGGCAACAGTTGTACGAGCGTCTCTTCACCTTCGAAGACACCGATGCCGTCGACGAACGCCAGCAGACGGCGCTTCAAATCCTCTTCGAGATGGATCGCGACCTGGTGGATCGCCGGACCGCCGAGCGCGACGAACGCGTGCGGCGCGCGCGCCTTCAAGAAGCGACACAGGTTCAACGCCTCGGGGATCTGCGAGGGGAACACGACGGACACGCCGACGAACTCGACCTCGTCGAGGTCGCAATTCGGCTGCGCGCCGGAGTCCCAATCCCACTCGGCCGGGCCGGTGAACCACTGCGCGTAGAAGTCGCGCAGCGGACTCTTCTTTCCGGCGCAGTACTCCTCGAGCAGGTCGAAGCTCCACGGCAAGACGCCATGCGACGCGACGTTGAAGCCGAAGCGATAGGGCCAATTTACCGCCGACAGGGCTTCGAACGCCATCTCGACGTGGCGCCGGGCGAGGGCGTAGCGCGACGCGTCGTAGAACAGTTCGCGCGTTTGGAAGACGGTGATGGGGGACGGATCGGCGCCGATCGCGTGCTCGATCGACGGGCGCGCTTGGACGACGGCCTTGAACTCGCGCTGCTCGTCGAAGTCGAGCGCCTGCTGCCGATTCAAATCGACGAACCGCGAGCCCAGGCGCCGGGCGACGTCGCGCAGGTTCTCGCGCTCGAACAGCCAGTGCGCCGCCTCGATGTTGAGATCGACGACGCGCGCGTCCAAACCGCGCTCGCGCAGCGCCGCCTTCAAGGTCGGCAGGCTCAGGTAGGGCTGGGTCGGATCCGCGAAGGGCGGGTGCAGGAGCAGGGCTTCCATGGAAACGACGGACCGCGTCGAGCCGCGCATCCTATCACCGCCCGCGAGGCCCCTCGCGCGGCGCATGAGCAAATGCAAATCCCTTCATCCGGCGCGACTTTGCCGGAAGGGAAAGTTCGGAGAATCCGCCTTCATGTACAATCGCCCTGCCGGATGCGAGCCGCAGAACTCGCTCGGGCCCGTCCCGCGGTGGCACCGTGGGCGGACTGGCAGAGCGAAAAACGGCTCGAATTTCAGGCAGATCGAGCGATCGAGCGACCTTCGCGGGTCGCATCCTTCGTTCGGATCCAGGCGAGACCAAGGCAGGGTAGGGGTGACTCCAAAGGGGAGCCCGTGTCGTGCCGTGGTGGCGCATCCGAAAGTCGCGCACGATCCCCACCCCCCTCACCCCCCCCGAATTGAAGACACCATGAAGTTGCACACCATTCGCAACCACGTTGAGCTGCGCTCCCGCCGCGCCGGCTCCGTGCTCGTGGAGTTCGCCTTCATCGCGTTGGCGTTCTACCTGCTCTTCGCGGGGACGCTCGAGCTCGGACGCTGCATCACGGTCAGCCAAGCCATCCAAAATGCGGCCCGCGTCGGTGCGCGCGAGTTGGCTTTGTTTCCAAGGCGCCCGACCGCACAGTTCGACGAGCCCTTCGACCCGTCGAACTCTCACTACAACGACCTCGATTGCCAAGCGATTCGCGCCCGCATCTACGATCCGAGACTGCTCGCCGTGGATCTCGCGGGGGGCGAGCCGAATACGGACACTTGGCCGGTCGTCAACCGCATGCTCTTGCCCGTGATGGTCCGCTCGCGCGTCGGTGGCGGCACTTTCTTGCACTACCCGGGAGCGATTCTGCAGTTGCCCGGGGGCGGGCACACCGTCGGTGTGCCGCGCGTGCTCTCGCGCGCCGCCAACGGCACCGAAACCATCCAGTGGTTGCCCGTGCTCGAGGAAGTGCGCGCCAACCCGGGTGATCCCAACTCGGGCCCATTCAGTTTGGCTTCGACCGGCCCTGAGCGCGGTATGGTGGCGTTGAGGATCCATTGTCCCTACCAAGCCACGTCTTTGGTTGCCTTTCGTGTGCAGACCGGGACGACGTCCGGCGGGGTTGTGAACGAAGTGATCGAGGCTCACGACGAGAGCGTCTCGGCTGTGAACAGCGCACCCGGTGGTGGGACGCTCGTCCCCATCGCACCCAACTTTTCCGGCGACACCAGTGAAGCCCCCGGTCACGTCGCTGACGGCTCCTACAACTCAGGTGCGTACGGTCTGGGCAACCTGTACGCGATGAACGCTGACGGAACCGGGGCGCAAGCTGTGCGCCCGTTCCGGCGCCTGATCAGCAGCCAGTCCATCTTCCGGCGCGAGGTTTTCGCCCAGTAGCCTCGAGTTCCTTCGGATCCACACCTCGCCCTGCCCCACATCCAGCCATGCCCCAACCCCAGAAACGCGGCCGCGCCTCCAAGAACGGCCTGACCTACGGACTCCTCGCCCTGCTCGTGCTCGTCGCGGCCGGCTTGACGTGGAGATTCGGTTTCCCCGATCACTTCTCGAGCGTCTTCGCGAGCGAGAAGAAGAAGGACGATCACCCCGGCAAGATCGCCGTACTGATCTCCCCTGTGCCGATCCCGGCCTTCACGGCGATCGATCCCGCGACGTTCATCAACCCGCAGACGGGCGATTTCTTCGTCGCGTACGTGACCGAAAAGACCGCGACCGACGGCGGCTTGATCCGCGATCCGGCGGCGATGCGTGGCCGAGTGTTGAAGCGCGACAAGGGTGCCAACTTGGCCTTCAGCGAGGGCGATTTCTACGAGCGCGGCGCGCAAGCGAGCCTGACCAGCGCGCTCCTGCCTGGCCAGCGTTCGGTGACCTTGAACGCGACCGAAATCGAAGGGTTGCGCAGCCTGAAGCGTTTCGATCGCTTCGATCTCTACGCAGTCAAAGCCAAGCCGCAAGTCGGATCGAGCAGTGCGCCCGGGTACCTCAGTCCCGAAGCCGCGAAGGCTGCGGAAGCGGGTCAGGAGTGGTCGACGGATCGCCTCGTGATCGCGCTCAACGCGCGCATCCTCGTTCCGGTGCCGGATGCGAAGAACGCGAAGAACGCCGACAACGTCGAGGTCGCCATGACGATCGACGAAGCCACTGCGCTCGCCGACGCGAAGGCCCGTGGCGCCAAGATCCTGTGTTGGGGCAGCACCGGTCTTCCGGGCGGCGACAGCACCAAGTTCGAGACGCCGGTGGACCCGATCACCGTCGACACGATCCAAGTGATCACGGGCGACAAGTCCACGACGACGTCCGTGCCGAAGACGCCGGAGCACAAGCCCTAGAGCCATGCGCAATCGCAACTCTCTTCGATTCGCTCGTGACTCCCGTCGCGGTGCTGCGTTGATTCTGTTCGTCGTGCTCGTCTTCGCGTTCTTCGCGATCGCGGGAGTGGCGATCGACGTCGGCACGGCGAGCTTGACGCAGCAGCAGATGCAGGTCGCCGTCGATCCGGCCGCGATGGAAGGCATCCGCCTACGCGATTTCAACGAGTACCAGTTCTCGAGCGACGTACGCCGTCGCCCGAAGGTTTCGATCCTCGTGCGCCAAGTGTTCGACGACGATTTGCATCCGACCGGCGGCATCCCTGCCTACGGGACCACAGCGGCCGTTCCTGCGGATGATCCCGATCGGCTGCAACTCGGCGCAGGCCCGATGCTGCGCATCGACGGCCAGGCAGCGGGCGATGGTGCGGGTGCCATTCCCACGGGTGGCACGATCGAGATCGAGTCCGAGACGCCGTCGATCCCGAGTGCGCGCGTGTGGGACGACCCGATCCTGCAAGAGAACACGTTGCCCGGTGGCACTGTCGGCAACTTCACGCATGGCGACATGGTGAGCGGCACCTTCTACGCCAACGAACCTGCTCTGGAAGACGACCATTACGTGCGCCAGGACTTCCGTCCAGGTGCGCAAGTCGGCTCGGAGAAGTGGGAAGCGTTGGGCTTCCTCGTGCGGATGCGCCGGACCAGCGGCGCGAACAGCCTGGACGATTCACCGGGCACGGCCAGCCGCGGGCCGACGCTCTCGTTCCTGTGGGCGCTCGGCAGCTTGATGCACAAGGATCCCAACGAGACGTGGAATCCGCGCCGCGACGGCCTGACCGTTCGCGCGACCGCGATCGCGGTCGGACGGCCGGCGTTGCGCGCTTCGCCGCCGCCTGCGACGACGAGCGGCACCGCCATCCTGGGCGAGAGCGACAACCCGTCCCCGATGCTCGGACTGCACTCGCTCGCGCTCTCCCTTGAATACTGGACCACGGTTTCCACCGGCGATTCGTTCTTGCCGAACCCGATCGAGTTCACGATCGGCACCGGCGGCACGCTCGTGCTCGGCGGACAAGTGCGTGGTTACGTCGTGCGCGCGAACAGCGTGACCAGCGTCGGACGTACCATTATCGCCGACGTCGGAGCGCCGATGCCAACCGCCTCGAGCCCCGGATACGTCGCGATCTACGCACCCGTGCCGAGCGGTCCGAGCGGCACCGAGCGCGTGATCGGCTACATCTTCGCCGACGCGAATCGCCCGTCGGTCGGCGGGATCGTGCGCATCCGCCCTGGCATCATCGCAGCAGGATCGGGCTCGACCTCCAGCGTTCGCGTGTGGGTCGCAGCGAACGGCGCGAGCGCGCAGATCGGCTTCGACACGCCGCAGCTCACCGCTCCCGAATGGGAATCCGTTTTCCAACTGAACGGTCAGCTGGCCTTCGGCGGGACGAACAACGCACCGCTCTTCGAGCCCAACTCCGACTACACGAAGATTCGCCCCGGCACGCTCCTGGCGCCGGCGCTCGCACGCTGAAAAAAGAGAGACTCCCTGATGGAAACCACTCCGCAGATCCTCGTCGTCGGCTCCGATCCTTTGCTGAAGGAGGAGTTCGAGCACGCAGTCACCAGCTTGCGCCGGTGGAAGCCGGTCGTGCACTTCGTGCGCAGCTCGCGTCAAGCGATCGAGGTCGCACGCAGCCGTCGGCCCGAGGTCGTCTGCATGCAGCTCGAATCGGATCCGCGCTCGCTCAAGACGTTCGCGGAAGAGATCGAAGCCAGCGCACCCGACAGCGTCGTCGTCGCGTTGTACCGCCCCGAAAATCTCGGCTTCAGCGAGGGCGAGCATTCGGTTCTGATCGAAGCGATGCGCGCCGAAGTGCGCGACTTCTTGCGCCGTCCGCTCGCGGGTCCGGAGCTGCAACAACTGCTCGATCGCTTGCTCAAGAAGCCGGTCGAGGCGAAGCGTGCGCTCGGCAAGATCATCTCGTTCGTGTCGAACAAGGGCGGCGTCGGCAAGTCGACGATGTCCGTCAGCGTCGCGTGTGAAGTCGCGCGCCGTCTGCCGCCGGGCCGCGTGTTGCTCGTCGATGTGTCGCTGCACTTGGGTTCGTGCGCGCCGATGCTCGACCTCGCGCCGCCGACCAGCCTCGCGCACGCTGCGCGTGAGCGGAATCGTCTCGACGAAACGTTGCTGCGCAAGTTGACGGTTCGTCACGAATGCGGCCTGGATTTGCTCGGCGCTCCGATCGATGCGATCGAAGCGGCAGACATCGACGACGAAGCACTCTCGCGCACGCTGACGCTCGCTCGACGCACGTACGACTGGGTCATCGTCGACACGTTCCCGATGCTCGACGGGATGATCATGGCGATCCTCGACTTGTCGGATCGTTCGTACATCGTCGTGCAGAACACGGTCCCGAACGTGATTGGCGCGGCGCGGCTCCTGCCCGTCATCCAGCACTTGGGTTTCCCGCGCGAACGCACCCGCATCGTGCTCAACAACAACTTCGAGAAGGCGCCGGGCGGACTGACGTTGCCCGATGTCGAAGCGCGACTCGACGCTGACGTCGACTTCGTCATTCCTTACCAGAAGCGCTTGATCACGGCGCTCAACACGGGCCGTCCGTACATCCTGCACGGCACGCAGCTCTTCGGTTTCGGCAAGTCGATCAAGCGACTCGTCGACGAGCTGATGACGGCGGTTCCGGAAGAGGCGCCCGAAGAAGCGCCAGCTCCTAAGGCGCAGACGAAGCGCCCGCGCCCGGGTACCAATCCGAAGACCGCGCTCGCCGGCGAGTGATCGCCCTCAGACGCATAACATTGATTGCCAAGAACGAGGTATGAGCGTGGAACAGCCGATGGATCGAGATGCGCTGCGGGCACGCTTCACGCGGAACCTGAACAACGACGTCGCGGCGCGCCTCAAGAAGGACGACGCCGGCGATTCGATGAGTCGCGGTTCTCGCGACGCCGACGCACCCGTCGTCGGGACGCGCGCGCCGAACGTCGACTTCATGTCGATCAAAGCGCGCTTGCACAGCCGTTTGCTCGATGAAATCGGCGAACGCGCGATGTACGGCAGCGGCGAAGACGCGATCGCGAAAGCGGTTCACGAATTCGTGCAGCGTGTGTTGTCGAGCGAGGACATTCCGCTCAACGCGACCGAACGCGAGCGTCTCGCCGACGAGTTAACGCAAGAGACGTTGGGCCTCGGCCCGCTCGCGCCGCTGCTCGCGGATCCTGCGGTGACCGACATCCTCGTCAACGGACCCGACAAGATCTGGGTCGAGCGCTTCGGTCGCTTGACGCGCAGCGACGTGTGCTTTCGCGACGCAGAACACATCTTGCGCGTGATCGAGCGCATCGCCGCGCGCGTCGGTCGTCGCATCGACATCGCGTCGCCGATGGTCGATTTGCGCTTGCCCGATGGCTCGCGCGTGAACGCGACGATTCCGCCGGTGAGCATCGACGGCCCGACGATTTCCATCCGTCGTTTCGGTCGTCAACGCTTGAAGCGCGCGGACTTGTTGCGCCTCGGGATGATCTCGAAGGAGATGCTCGCGTTCCTCCAGCAGGCGGTGCATCAGCGCAAGAACGTGCTCATTTCGGGCGGAACGGGCGCCGGCAAATCGACGATGCTCGGCGCTCTCGCCGAAGCGATCCCCGAGTACGAGCGCATCGTCACGATCGAAGACACGGCTGAACTGATCCTGGATCAAGAGCACGTCGTGCGCATGGAAACGCGCCCGCCGAACGTCGAGAACCGCGGCGTCATCACGGCGCGCGATCTCGTCATCAACGCGCTGCGCATGCGACCTGATCGCATCATCGTCGGCGAGTGTCGCAGCGGCGAGGCGCTGGACATGTTGCAGGCCATGAACACCGGCCACGACGGCGGTTTGACGACGGTGCACGCCAATGCGCCGCGCGACGCGCTGAATCGTCTCGAGACGATGGTGTTGATGGCCGGCATCGAACTGCCGTCGCGCGCGATCCGCGAACAGATCGTTTCGGCGCTGCACTTCGTCGTGCACGTGCGTCGCTGCGACGACGGTGTGCGTCGCGTCGAGAGCATCGCGGAGATCACGGGCCTCGAAGGCGGCACGCCGCTTTTGCAGGACATCTTCCGCTACGTCCAAACCGGTCGCGCGGGTCGCAAGCTGATCGGCACGTTCCAGCCGACCGGCATCGTGCCGCGACTGATGCACGAGATGCGCGAGAAGGGGATCGAATCCGATCTCACGATCTTCCAGCGTCAAGGTGACACGCCCTCATGATGCCGTACGTGCTCAGCATCGCGGCCGTACTCGTCGTCGGCGCGCTCGTGTGGTTCTTGCGCGTGCAGCGTCTGCGCAGCGTGGCCCGCGAACGGTTGTACGTTGCAGACGGCGAAGCGAGTGTCGACAAGTCGTTCACACTGGCGCCGAGTCTGCGCCGTCATCGCTGGATCCCGTGGGTTGCTGCGGGCGTGATGGCGACGATTCTCTACTTCGTCGTCGGCTTGCCGCTCATCTACTGCGTCTCGCTGACGATCATCGTCGGCGTAATCGGGTACTTGATCGAGGGTTGGATCGCGTCGAAGGCGGCACTGAAACTCGAGACACAACTCGCGAACGCGATCGACTTGATGGTCGCATCGTTGTCGGCCGGCTCGGGCGTGATGGAAGCGGTCGAAAGTGCCGCGAACGAAGCCGCGAAGCCGCTCAAGCAGGAACTCGGCGAAGTGCTCGGCCGCATCCGACTCGGCGAGAAGCCGTCGGCCGTTTTCGAAGACATGGCCGAGCGCATTCCGCTCGAGAACTTCCGCTTGTTTTCGTTCACGATGGCGGTGCACGGTGAAGTCGGCGGCAGCCTCGCACCCACACTGGCGACGGTCGGCAAGTCGATCCGCGATCGCATCGAGATCGGTCGCCGCATTCGTTCGCAATCGACACAAGCACAAGCGTCCGTCATCGGCGTCGTGTGCATCACCTACTTCCTCGGCCTGCTCATGTGGCGCACGAATCCCGCCAACTTCGAGGAGTTCCTCATGCATCCGGTCGGCGCGAACTTCATGGCGGCGGCCATGGTGTTGCAAGCCGTCGGACTCCTGTGGATCACGCGCTTGTCGCAGATGAAGTTCTAGGAATCACGGATGGCCCTCCTCGACACGTCTTCGAAAATCATCGCCATCGCGGCGCTCTGGGGCGCGGCGATTTTGATCGGCACGGTCATCATCCGGCGCTGGCGCGCACGCGAATTGTCGCGGCGTCGCGCCTGGGCAGAAGAAGACGCGATCGACGCGGCGCAAGAAGTCGACGTCGAAGAACTCGCGAGTCACGGGTGGCTGCGCCGTTGGCTCTACCTGGCTGGATTCCGCACGTTGTCGGCGTCGACGGTCTTCATCGGTGCGACAGCGGCTTTCACCGCGCTCGGCGTCACGCTCGCCGTGATCGTGACTCAGACCGGCCTCACTGCGAGCGCTGTCGAAGCTGCGGGATCCGTGCCCGGAGGGCTCGGCGATTTGGCTCGCCCGATGCTGCACGGAGCGCCGTGGATCTTGATTTTCCTGTGCGCGTTCGTGCCGTGGTCGATCGTCAACGGTGCACGGAAGAAACGCGTGCGTGAGATCGATCAGGACATGCCGGTCACGTTGGAATTGCTCGCGACGATGAGTGAGTCGGGCCTCGCGTTCGACAGCGCGCTCGACCGCGTCATCGGATCGAGCGCGACCGATCGGCCGCTGTTCCGCGAGCTGCGCTCGTTCCAACTCGAGACACTCGGCGGCGTGCCGCGCGTGCAGTGCTTCCGACGACTTGCGCGTCGTATCGAGCTGCCGTCGATGTCCGTGTTCGTGTCGGCGCTCGTGCAGGCAGAACAGATCGGTTCTGGATTCACGCGTGTGCTGCGTACCCAGGCCGACGACTTGCGCAACCGCCGTCGCGAAGACGCGAACATGTTGGCGCAGTCGTTGACCGTGAAGCTCGTCTTCCCGCTCGTCCTCTGTTTTCTGCCCGGGATTTTCGTGTCCACGCTCGGACCGACCTTCCTGCAGTTCATCAAGTTGACGAGCAGCCTCAGCCAAGGGCAGTGAGAGGACTTTCACGCCGAAAATTAGGCCGAGCTTTCCCCCCCACTCCCCACGTCGATGTCGGACTCGTCACGAGACACCGTCCGAACTGCGATACGCGTGCAGCGTGGGGCACTCCATCCGTGAACCCACAACCGTGATCCGCACCCGAGGAGAGTAGACATGCGAACCGAATCGAAGACCCCCCAACACGCACGGTGTCAGGAGGCTCAATCATGAGAATGCTCGACGCTCTGAACAAACAACGTCGCAACCGACGCAAGACCGCCGTGCCGCTCGTGCTCGGTGCACTCGCCGCGCTGTGCATGATGGCCGCGATTCCGGCGGCCGTGTCTGCACAGGATCAAGGCTCGGCCTTGGTCGACGTGTTGTCTGGTGGAAAACGCGCCAAGGAAATGCGCACGATCCAAGAGCACATGGACGCATGGCTGACGTTCGGCAAGGACATCACTGCGATCGCGAGTGCCGACGACGTCGTGTTGAAGGTGCCGAAGGAGTCGGTGCAGAAGCGCCAGGTGCGTCTCGTTGCCGCCGCGGTCGGTCGCACCGTCATCACGCTGACCTATGTCGACGGATCGACGGAACAGCTCGTTTTCACGGTGAAACGTGACCTTTCCGTGCTCGACGCGGCGATGAAGAGCATCCACCCGAGCATCGAAGTCGACATCGCGCCCGACCGTGATGCGATCGTGTTGACGGGCCTCGTGCCGGACGGGTCGTACTCGGCGCGAGCCGCGAATGCCGCGAGCGACTACGCGAATGCGGCGCGCACCGATCAGAAGGGCGCTTCCGGCAAAGTTATCAACTTGATCCGCGTGCAGGAGATCGCTTCGAACCTCGAACAACGTTTGAAGGCCGAAATCGAATTGCTCGGCGGCACGGGGATCACCCTGCGTCGCATTCAACAGGGTTCTGCGGCAGACGACACTCGCGACGTCTTCGTGCTCGCCGGCACGATGCCGAACAATGAGGGCATCGCACGCGCGACCATGCTCGTGCGCTCGGCCGTCGGCGACCGCGAGAGCGCAGCACCGCGCGTGATGGCGCTCATGACGAGCACCGAGGTCGGCCAATCGATCGAATCCGTCATCGAACGCGCGATCCACGAGCAAGTGCGCGCTCCCAAGGTGAAGGTGTCGCGCATCGCACCGCCCGATCCGAGCGGTGATTCGGACATCTTGGTGCTCACCGGCACGGTTCCCAATCAGACCGCGCTCGTGCAGGCTCTCACCATCGCGTCGAAGGTTTTCCAACAACAGCTCATCGTGAAGCGCAAGCGCGCCGGCGAGGATCGCAAGACGACCGAAATCACCGCCGGTGGTTCGACGATCATTTCCGAGACGACGCAACTGCGGGTAGCGAATACGGCGAGCGACATTCGGGCGACCGCGGACGAATCAGGCGCCCTGCGCAGGTCGAGCACGCAAAACTCGAACAACTCGGCACTCAGCGGCGTGTTCGGAGCCGGCGGACAGAGTTCGATCGGCGGCACCGATTTCGCTTCGCTCATCGACAACAACCTCGAAGCGAACCTCGCGCGCGCGAAGACCATCGAGCTCGCCGAAGGACGCATCGTGTCCTTTCTCGTCGTCGAAGATCTGCCCCAAGTGCGCATCGACATGAGGCTGTACGAGTTGAATCGCACGGCGCTCCTCGACTGGGACTCGAGTTTGAACAAGGCCGGTGTCGCGGACTTCGACACGAACGGCATCAACCCGAACGATGTCTCTCGCTTGTCGGACGGTTCGATCCTGACGAACGCGAACGGCGAACCCGTGCTCGGCTCGCAGAACACCGACATCGCCAACGTGATCAATTTCTTGGAGGGCGGCTTCGGCAACTCGTTCCAAGTCGGAGGCGGACACTTCGCCATCGACGCGGCGTTCCGCTTGCTCGAAACGGAGGGCATCGCGCGCTCCATCGCCAGTCCGTCGCTCACCGTGCTCTCGGGCGAGCTCGCGGCGTTCGGTGACGGCGGTTCGGTCAGCGTGCGCAGCAGTGTCACGACGAACGTCGGCATCAACGACTCGACCGGCGTGTTCTCCTCCGTGCAGAAGTTGACGTTCGGCGTGCAACTCGCCGTGCGCCCGCTCGTCGACGAAAACGGTTGGATCACGCTCGACATCGTCCCGTCGGTTTCGAACCCCGATTTCGCGCTCACGCAGCTCGTGCGCGCCAGCACGGGCACTCCGCAGGAGACGATTGCTTTCGCCGAACGCTCGATGCGCACCAGCGCTCGACTGCGCGACGGCGACACGCTCTTGATCGGCGGCCTGCAAGATCGCTCGCGCAAGGACAAGGTCAGCGACACGCCGTTCTTGTCGAAGATCCCGATCCTCGGGTGGCTTTTCCACGACAAAAGCTTCGAGGACAAAGATCGCGAACTCGTGATCTCGGTCAATCCGTCGATCGTGCGTGAGCCGCTGAAAGAGGCGCGTTTGTGGGCTTATCCCAGTGCGAACGAGCTGATGCCGCGCGCGCCGAAGAAGTCGGCTCCGCCGCCGAGCACGCCCGCGCAACAAGAACCGGAAATGAAGTGAGGTGCGCACCATGAACACACGACACATCCTCGCCCTCACTGCGCTCGCGCTTCTCGGCTCGAGCTGCAAGACGAACTACTCGTTCGGTCACCGCGATCCGAACTGCAATCCCGACGAGCGCCTCGAAGGACTCGTCGCGGCTTACGACGATTGTCACAGCGGCCGTCGTCAGACTTCGAACGCGATCGTCTTCGACTGTTCGAGCGAATGGCTCGCGATCGAACGCTTGGCGCTCGAGTTCCCGCGCCACGTCCCGACGTTGATGGCGAACGCCGTCATCGCGTACGACGAGCGCGAACGCGTCAAGGCGAAGCGCTATCTCGACGCCCTGTTCTCGATGACGGAATCGCACGCAGACGCCGCCGTACTCCGCTGCCGAGTGGCCATCGACGAAGGCAATTTGCAGCTCGCCCGTCGCGTCATCGAGACGCAGCTCGCGTACACGCCGAACGAGGCTGCCGTACACGAGGCGCATTCCTCGGTCCTGTACATGGCTCGCGAGCTGGATGCTGCGGGCCGTGCTGTAGAGATGGCTGAAAAGCTCGGGGCGCCCGCCTGGCGCGTCTCCTTCAATCGCGGCCTGATCGCCGAGGCCGCCGGACGCCCCGCAGACGCGCAGCGGCTATACCAAGACGCCCTCGACGCCAACCCCGATTTCGCCCCGGCCCGAGCCAGAATGGCCAGCGCACGTAGCGGATCCTGATACAATCGCTGCTAGCCCAGTCCGGCACAGCCGGGGGTGGTTAGCAGGCCACCTGAAAACGATGTAGGTCGAGGCAGCACGACCCCCATCGATTGAACGTTCGGCTGTCATCTGAATCGCAGGAAATCTCCAAATGAAGCTCATCCAAAAATCTTGCCGCCAGACGAAGCGCGGCGCCGCATTGGTCGAATACGCCCTGATCGTCGGTGGTGTGGCGCTCGTCGCCTTGGCCGCCATCTCCGTCTTCGGTCACAAGACCGCCAGCATGCTCGGCGCCGCGGCGTCGGTGATGCCCGGTGCTCAGACCACGGACAACGGCGCGATCGCCGCCGGCCGCATCGTCGATACGACGACGGTCAACGGTGCCATCACGATCAACCCGGGCACGAACAACCAACTCGGCAACAACCTCGGCCTGTCGCAGTCGCAAGTCGACAACATGGTCAAGGATCCGAACAACTGATTCGGCCCCCAAGCTGAGCGCGGCCATCGCGGCCGTGCACCCAGCTCTCGAACGGACGACTTCGCTCCTCTTGGCAAGGGGGGAGCGAAGTCGTCGTTCGTTCAGCTCTGGCTCCAATGCACGCACTGATCGCCCGCTGCTGCAGCGCGCGTCGGAGCGGTGCCGATGAATGCACTCGGCCAGCGAGCGGTGGGCGGCCGCAACCATGTTGCATTCGACATGACACTCTGAGGGCCGCGCCTGACCACAAAGCCCGTCGTTGCGCGCTTCTTTGCAAACCGCGCCGAACGGGGCCGAAAAGTCGAAAAAATCTGAACCGCGCCGGAGCGCGCCCATCGGAGTAGGCGCATCCGATCCGAGAGTGGGGCGGAGGGGGCGCTCACGCGTTCTCTCGCACTCCACGGCTCCACTCGTCGGTGGATGCACATGCCCTACGTTTCCTCCCCCGAGCACTTCCGTTCGAAGAAGAGGGAGGCTTCGTACCCGGCGCTCTCCTCACGCAACTTCAAACTGCTCTGGACGGGCCAGGCGTTTTCGCTGACGCGCACCGCGATGCAGAACGCGGCCGTTCTCTGGCACGTTTCATTGCTGGCGGGGCCGGGTGAGAAGGCGCTCGCGCTCGGAATGGTCGGGCTCGCGCGCGCGAGTCGTCTGAGGCGCGCCATGAAGGTCTGCGCCACCAAAGACACGCCATGAAAACGACGCAGATCTACGTGAACCTCGCGGTGCGCGACTTGAAGCGCTCGATCGATTTCTTCACCGGCTTGGGCTTTTCGTTCAACGCCAAGTTCACGGACGAGAACGCTACGTGCATGGTCGTCGCAGAGAACATCTACGTGATGCTGCTCGTGGAGAGCTTCTTCAAGACGTTCACGAAGAAGCCGCTGTGTGACGCGCACAAATCAACGGAAGTCCTCGTCGCGCTTTCCTGCGAGAGCCGCGCGCGAGTCGACGACTTGGTGGCGAAAGCTGTCGCTCGCGGCGCCAAGACGCCGAACAAACCGAACGATCACGGCTTCATGTATCAGCACGGATTCGAGGACCTCGACGGGCACATGTGGGAAGTGTTCCACATGAATCCTTCAGGTTAGTCACACACAGGATCGGGAGGGGAACGTGACGATTACGAGGGGTTTTTCGACGAACGATTTCGGCGCGCTCATCGAGCCGGAATTGCGCGATGGGTTCGTGATCGAAGTGCGCTGGTCACGAGCTATGCGCGGAGTCCTCGGCGAACCACGCCCCGACTTGTGGGTCGAAATCGAAGCGCGCGATAGCAAGCGGCATCGCTTCCATTTCGTGAGCGTCGAGAACGCCAAATTGCGCGATTTCGGTGTGCAAAACGTCATCTACGAAGTGTTGGTGTTGCGCGACCACCACATCCAAGCCGAAGACTTGCACTGCCTCATCGACGGCTTCGACGACGACGCTTACTCGGCGACGTGCTTGGCCGAGATGCGCGGCAAGATTTCGCACGAGCACCTCGTGCTCGTCGTGTTCGTGCCGGCCAACGGAGCCAAGCTGAGCGTGCTGTGTCGGGAACTGGTACTGGAGACGCAGTGACCGATCACGGGGCGACGAGACCGAGGACGACGCTCGAACTGTGATTCGGCACACCCCGATCGAGGCTCACGAATGGCAGATCGCACCGCACCGGCCGGCCTTGTCGAAATCGCGCTGGGGCTCGAATTGCCGCTCGAATCGTAGACATTGTGCGCGGCTCGCCGCTCGCGGACGGCGATCGTCTGTTAGGGTCTGCGCGTGCACAAGCAATTCCAAGTGAGTCCGGATGCGCCGCTCGACTGGCGCGATTACGTCAGCATCTTCCTCGTCAGCGCGACGCTGATCGTCTTCCAGATCGCGCTCACGCGCATCTTGAGCGTCGTGGCTTGGTACCACTTCGCCTTCCTCACCATATCGATGGTGATGCTGGGTCTGGGCGCACCGGGAGTGTGGTTCTCGTTCAGCAAACGGCCGCAGCGGTGGCTGCCGTGGATGCTGCTCGCGTCGGGCATTCTGGTCCCGACGACGGCTGTGCTCCTCCTCGAGTTCGGCCCCGCCGCGCGCGAAATCTCGGTGTTGTTGCTCATCGCGCTCGTCCTGCCGGCGATGCTCGCGCTCGGCGCGGTCGTCTGTCTCTTGCTCATGCGCGCGCAAGGAGCGCAGATCTCGCGCTTGTACGGAGTCGATCTGATCGGGGCCTGCGTGGGCGCCGTCCTCATCATCCCGCTCTTGCACACGGTGCCGACGCCGAGCCTCGTCGCAGGTGCAGGTTTGCTGCCGCTCGCCGCACTCGCGCTGCATGCGGGCAAGACGCGTTGGCTCGCCGGTGTCGCCGCGATCGCGATCGTCGCCATCTTGCCCACGGATCTGTTGAGTGTGAAACGCTCGAAGGTCTACGACGAGCGCGAGATGAAACCCTTGTTCGAAAAGTGGTCGCCGACGGCGCGCATCGCGATCTTCGACTTCTCCAGCACTCTCTTTTCGAGGCAGCGCGGTGGATTCACATGGGGCCGCGGCGTCGGCGTGCCGGCGACACGCGTGAACGAACTTTGGCTCGAACAGGACGGTAGCGCGGGCACACCCATCACGGAGTTTGCAGGCGATTACTCGACGATCGAGCACTTACTCTTCGATGTCACGACGCTCGGCTATCAAGTTCGCCAGCGCGACAAGGTCGCGATCATCGGTTCGGGCGGTGGCCGCGACATCTTGTCGGCCAAGTTGACGCATGCGACTCACATCGACGCAGTCGACTTGAATCCGCACACGATCCAAGCCGTGTCGGAGACCTACGGCGATTTCTCGGGCCACGTGTACGACTTGCCGGGTGTGCACAAGCACGCGGCCGAGGGTCGCAACTTCATCAGTCGCGCGAGCGGCGGCTACGACCTCATCCAGATTTCGCTGATCGACAGTTGGGCCGCGAGCGCAGCCGGCGCATTCGCGTTGGCCGAGAACAACCTCTACACGATCGAAGCGTTCGAGTCGTATTTCGACAAGCTGTCCGACACGGGCGTCTTGTCGACGAGCCGCTGGTTCCACGAAATGCCGCGCTTGGTGATGTTGGCGCGCGACGCGCTCTCGAAGCGTGGAATCAAGGAGCCCGAGCGGCATTTGATCGTCGCGTTCGGCAGTCGCATCGGAACGGTGTTGCTCTCGAAACGCCCCTTCGAAGAAGCTGATTTCACGCGTCTCCAAGAGACGTGCGTGAAACGCGGATTCAATCCGATCTATCCGCCCGACGAGGTGGGTACGAATCCGGACTTGCGAGCGTACACACTCGGCGACTTCTCGAAATTGCGGGCGATCGGAGTCAACACGCGCTCGCCGACAGACGACAGTCCCTACTTCTTCCAAGCCGTGTCGCCCTTCAGCCGTGCGTCGGAGAAGGAAGCGCGCGACGCGGACGCCGCGGGAATGCCGTTCAACATGGAGTCGACCAAGCTCCTGCGGGACACGATGCTGTGGGTCAGCGCTTTGGCAGTCGCGATGTTCTTTGCGCCGTTCGTGAAGCGCTTGCTCGCCAAACGTAGCGGCAGTTCCGACTCGAGCGGGCGCGAGATCGGTCGAGCGAGCCTCTACTTCGCCGCGATCGGCGCCGGTTTCATGCTGCAGGAGAGCATGCTCCTCCAACGTTTCGTCCTCTACCTCGGCCACCCTAGCTATGCGACGACAGTCATCCTCGCGAGCCTGCTGCTCGGCATGGGGATCGGTTCGACGATCTCGCCGCGCTTCGGATTGGACCGACTGCGTCGCTACGGATTCGTGGCGGCGATCGTTCTCGTCGCGATGGTGGCGATCACTCGGCCCTTGTTCGACGCGACGCTGAGCTGGCCGATCGAGGTCCGCATCGGCCTGTCGCTCGCGATGCTCGCGCCGCTGGGAGGCCTTTTGGGCCTGTTTTTCCCGCTCGGAATGCTGCGCTTCGGCGATGCCGAAAAGCCGTGGTTCTGGGCGATCAACGGCGCGTTCGGCGTCGTCGCGAGCGTGCTCTCACTCGCCTTGTCGATGCAGTTCGGATTCACGACGGTCGGTTACGCGAGCGCCGTGATGTACATCGTCGCGTGGCTCTGTCTGGGACGAGCCACGGCGGCGACGCGCGTTTCGACAACCTGATCCCCGATCCGTTCAGGGCGTTGAATCACCGAACGGACCGAGCAACAACAAGTCGCCGTTCTTCTGCACACCCGTTTCGAACGGCAAGTCCGCGACGGAGAATCCGCCCGCGCGCTCGACCAGCATCACGAGGATCGCCGGATCGGGCAGGTTGGCTGCCGTCGACGAGGCGTTCCAACCGTTCAATCGAATCCAGCCCGTCTCGACCGAGGTCGCACCGAGCAACTCGCCTTGAGCGTGATTGGTCGTCACGAGGAAGCTGTGATCGAAGATGGCGGAGATCTGCGGCAACGGCCGCTTGGCCCAGCACTGGAAGGTGGTCTGACCCGAGAACGGTTCCTCGTTGTCGTTGTACGCGAGGAAGTTGACGGTCGCGCTGAAGCTGCCGCTGCCGGTCAAATTCAAGAGTACGAGCTCGCTCGAGACCTTGAAGCTCTGGCCGAGAAAACGCGGAACGAGCATCTCGTCGCCGATGCACGAGTACTCGATGCCGTTCAAGTCGCGCACGCCGTCGCCGTCGTCGTCCGTCGTCGAGCCTTCGTCACCGATGCCGAGGAAGGTGAAAGGATCGAACGAGTACGACAGCGATTGAATGCCATCGATCACCAGCGCGTTGCCGATGAGCGCGTTGTGCACGATCGCCGCGCCCGTGTTCTTGTTCTTCGCGAACACGTAGACGTAGCCCTGCTCGAAGTTCGGATTGTGCGCGAACGTGATCGCCGTGAACGTGTCGCGCGGGGTCAACACGTGCGTGCGGTTGAACTCGAGGCAATTCAAAACCTGTCCATTCGGACCGAAGCGACCGATGTAGACGAACTCGATTCGGATGTCGCCGCCCGTCTCCTGTGTGTTCGTGACGGTCAACATCGTCGCGTCACCGAGACGATTGTCGAACTCCGGGAACACGAGCAAGCTGCCCGGCGTGTTCACTCCCGTGGGGCACTCGGTGCTAGGTCCGCCGCCGCCGATCGGTTGGATCGTCAAGTCCGTGAGAATCGGCGTCGCCGCCGAGTTCGCTGGCCGTGACATGCTCACGCGCACTTCCACGTAACGGCCGAAAACACCGGTGAAAGCCACTCCGTTTTGAGCCGGGACGAAAGGTAGGGCTGAGATCGCGGCCGCATCGTCCGACACGCGGAAGTCGACCGCGAGACCCGTCGTCGCAGGCACGCTCGCGTTCCAGGAGATCGTTCCGTACTGCGTGTTCGCGACGCCGCTGTCGTACGTCACTTGCCAATAACCGCCCGCATTCAAGTTCACGAACGGCGCGATGCCGGTCATGTCGCTGTAATCGTAAGGCAGAGCATTGCGGCCGAGCGGAACCGTCAGATCCACAGCACCGAGTCCGTCGCCGCCGCCGTTCGGGTCGATGCGCTTCGCCGTGTTCGACAGCGTGCACGTCGCCCACACCTTGCCGGCGCGATCGACTGCGAGTCCGCGCGGACTTTGTCCATCGCTGCCGAGGTCGATGACCTTGAGCACGTTCCCGTTGTTGTCGAGGCGCGAAACGCTCTGACCGAAGCTATTGTCCGACCACACGTGACTGTCGATCGGCGTCACGCACACTGCGCGATCACCGGCAGGTCCACCGGTCGTTTTGGGGAAGCCAGCGGCGATCGTGCCGTTGGGCTGGATCTTGACGATCGAGTTCTGCGTGAATTGGTTGACCCACACGTTGCCGGCCGGATCGAGCCCGAGGCCGTGATTTCCCGGAACGAGGATGCACGTTCCGATGCCCGTCGTGAGGTCGTAGCGCAGCACGGTGTTGTCAGCCTCGCCGGTCGACCAGAGGAGGTTGCGACTGGCGTCGATGACGCCGCCGTGACCACCACAGCCCGGTGCGGCAAACGTCGAGAGAATGGCCCCGTTCGTGCCGTTCAGCTTGTCGAACGAGGTCGGGAAGAACGGATATCCACCCACATAGAGGTCGTCGTTGGCGTCGATGGAGAGGTGGCGCACGTTGATGCCGCTCACGCGTTGGAAGACGAGGATCGCTTCATCCGTGGCGTCTTGAACGATGCCGTCAGGACCGCCGACCGCGTCGGTCACGTTCGTCCACGGCAGAATGTTGCCGAGGCCACGCGACGTGCGGATCAAGCCGTCGCCATTGCGATCGACGCAGGTGTTGTAGCGGAACGGACCCTTGAGATAGAGGCCGTTCACGTTCGGCGTGCCGTTCGCATCGACGCGCACGCCACCGACGCAGATGCCGATCTTGACGACCGAGCCCTTGCCGCCGGTCGACTCGTCGCGATTGCCGACCCACACGTTGCCGAGCGAATCGACCGCCGTGCGCGAAGGACTGCGACCGAAACCGTCCGGTGACGTCGCATACTCGCCGATCACGGCTCCCGTGTCCGTATTCAGGCGGATGAGCGTGCCGTTTCCGGACGCAGCGACGTGGATCAAAGGCAGCGGTCCAGGCTGACCGGCGACGTTCAGCTGCAACTGATCGTGCACCACATCGTGGTTCACGTTCACGAGCACGCCCTCGTCGAAGTCGGCATCGAGCGTGTACGTGCGAGCTTGTTGCGCTCGAGCCGCGGTCGCGAAGAAGGCGACGGCCATCGTCGCGATGAAGTAGTGGCGCTGGTAGGAGATCATGGTGCTGAACTCAGGAAGCAGGGGGATCGTGACGAACGAAAGGGTCGACGCCTAGCCGACGGAGGAGCGCCGCCGTGGTGAGGAAGCTAGGCGTTCCCTCAATGAAACATCCTACCTTGAGATTGGAAACTCCTTCCACATCCCTTGAAAAGAAGCCATTTCGTGCGCCATTTCACGGCCTGCGTGAACGAATTCTCACTCTTTGCAACATCCTTCACGGCGCCATTTCCTCTCCAGGCAAGCCGTCCACGCGAGATAGCGGGAGGCCCGCGGCCGTCGTCGGTCGCATGTCGCGCGCGAGCCAAGTCCACGTCGCACCGAGGATCGCTACCGCACCGGAGATGATCCACACCGTTACCGACAGCGATCGAGTCGCGTCGAAGATGAGTCCGGCAGCCAGGCCGCCGATGGCAAAGGCGATGTCCATTCCCAAGAACTCGATCGCGAAGATGCGTCCGCGAAACTCGTCGGAGACGTGGCGTTGCCAATAGACGGTCGACGTGATCCACAGCGTCGCACCGCCGATGTGCGCGATCGCGACGAACACGGAAGCGAGCACGAGATCGTGCGTGAATCCGAATATGGCGTAGCCGATCGCGGCGACGAGGAAGCCCAAGCTGGTCTGGAGCTTCAGCGCTTTGTCGCTCTCGCCGATGAAGCGTCGACCGAGGATGGGGCCGACGCCGGTGCCGACGCCGCGCGCGGCGTACAAGACTCCGGTGGCAAGCGCAGCCTCACCGACGGCGTCGCCTGTGGACGCCTCGCCGAAGCGCTCTTGTCCCGCGAGCGCGAGGATCACGAGGTAGCCACCCGCTGCACCCCAGAAAGTCTTGGCCCACAGAATCGGAACGATGCCGAGTGAACGCGCGTGATCCAATCCACGACGCAGATCGGTCAACAGCAAGATGTCCCGCCAGCGAAAGCGCTCAGGCTGTTCAGGCACGGGCGGCAGCCTCAATCCGGCGAGACAGAACGCGCTGAGGATGTACGTCGCCGCGTCGATCAAGAATACGTCGTGCACGCCGAAACGACTGACGAGTACGCCGCCGGTGAGTGCGCCGACGGAGAGCATCACGCTCCACGTCGCCGATGAGAGCGTATACGCGTCGTGAAGCGCGCTCTTCTTCACGGTCGAAGGCAAGGCCGCGGTGCGCGCCGCGTCGAAGAAGATGCCGATGCCCATCTGAGTCGCGACGAGTGCGTAGACCCATCCGAGGTGCTGCGGCTCGCGCACGAAGAACAAACCGGTGACGCACAGCGCGCGTAACACGTCTGCGATCACCATCAACAAGCGGCGCGGCACACGGTCTGCGACTGGACCGGCGATCGGGCCGAGCAGCGCCGACGGCAACAAGCGCAGCGCCAGTTCGGCTCCGAAGAGAGCGCCGATGCCGACGAAGTGCTCGCGACCTCCAAGGGACCCGATCAGCGAGAGCACTGCGACTCGATTGAGCCAATCGCCGGCCTGGCTGACGATTTGCGCGGCCCAGAGCCTCGCAAACAACGGGTTTTCCAGCACGACGCGCAGCACGGGCGGAACACGCTACGCGACGTGTTCGACCTCTGCGATTGGTATTCTCGTGCGCGATGAAAGAGCAAGATCTCGCCGGCCGGCACGCGCTCGTCACCGGCGCTGGGCGCGGAATCGGGCGAGCCATTGCGCTCGAACTCGCTCAGCGCGGTGCGCAAGTCGTCGCCTGTTCACGCGACGCGGGCAAGTTGGAGGAAACGCACGCGCTGGCCAAGCGCTTCGGCGGCAAAGTGTCTGCACTCGCGGCCGACATCACGGCACCGAACTTCTTGCACGAACTCTCCCGCGGTGCTCGTGCGATCGACATCGTCGTGCACAACGCGATGTGGTTTCCGCCGTACGCAACGCTCGAAGATGCACGACCGCAGGATGTCGCGCTCGCGCACGAAGTCGTCGTGCTCGCGCCGATGCGCATCACCGCGCACTTGTTGCCCGACATGAAAGCGCGCGGGTTCGGCCGCGTGATTTTCATCGGATCGATCGCCGCGAGCGTCGGCGCCGCGCAACAAGCTCCGTATGCATCGGCCAAAGCTGCACTGCACGGACTCGCGAAAAGTCTGGCACTCGAAGGCGCGAAGTTCGGAATCACGTGCAACGTGATCGAGCCCGGACTCGTCATGACGGAACGGGTGATGGCGTCGATTCCCGATGCAACGCGCGCCAATCTCGTTGCGCGCACACCGATGGGACGCGCCGGTACGGCTGAAGAAGTCGCCGCAGTCGCAGGATTCTTGGCGTCGCCGCGTGCCAGCTACGTCACCGGCGCGTGCATTCCCGTGACCGGCGGACTCGGCCTCGGCGTGCAGTGAGTAACGCGCCCGGCTTCGTCGATCCATTCCGCGAAGTCGCGCATCGCCCGTATCCATTGCCGCGCGGGCCGTGGGTGATGGCGCAGACTTGGCACGACCTCTTGTTCGCGCATTGGCCGGTCGACGAAGCGCAACTGCGCGCGCTGATCCCGAGTGAATTGGAACTCGACACGTTCGACGGTCGTGCGTGGATCGGCATCGTTCCGTTCCGAATGAGCGGCGTGCGTGTGCGCTTCACGCCGGCTCTGCCCTGGATCGGTGCGTTCCCCGAACTCAATCTGCGTACCTACGTGAAGTTTCGCGGGAAGAGCGGCGTGTGGTTCTTCGCGCTCGAAGCAGCACGCAAGCTCGCAGTCGATGTCGCACGCAGTTGGTTTCACTTGCCGTACTTTCATGCGCGGATGTCGTGCACCTCCTCCGGCGAAGCGATCGAATATGCGAGCAAGCGCATTCATCGAAACGCGAAAGGAGCCGAATTCATCGGCAAATACGCCCCAATCGCACCGGTAGAGCGCGCTCCCCCCGGCTCATTGGAGCACTGGCTCACCGAACGCTACTGCCTTTTCGCTGCCGACCGCCGTGGGGCGATCTACCGCGGCGACATCCATCACGCACCTTGGCCGTTGCAACGCGCGCAAGCTCGCATTGACACGTGCACGCTGGCACGGGCTCACGACATCGAGTTGCCCGCACTCACTCCGCATCTGTTGTTCGCGCGCCGGCTAGCCGTGCGCATCTGGCCTCTGACGCGCGAACAGTGAAACGTGCGGATCAAATCCGCTTCGGACCGGTAGTCAGCGCGCGTCCGTGAGCGCGCTCTTCAAGAACGCGCGGGTCTTCTGCCACGCATCCGCAGCCGAGCCTTGGTCGTAGCGCGCGCTCGAAGGATTCGCGAACGCGTGCTCGGCGTCGTATTGTTCGATCGTCACGCTCTTGCCTGCCTCGCGCAGACCCGCTTCGAACTTCATGATGTCCGTGATCGGGATGCTCTTGTCGCGCGTGCCGAAGATGCCGAGCACTTTCGCGTTCACGGCGGCGAGCTTCGCCGGGTCGGTCTCGAGACGACCGTAGTAGATGACTGCGGCATCGAGCGACGGCTCCGACAGAGCGAGATTGAGCGACTGCGCGCCACCGAAACACCAGCCGACCGACGCCGTGCGTGTCGCGAGAATGCGCGGATCGTTTTCGAGGAACTTCACAGCCGATTTCATCGTGGCGATCGCGCGTTCGCGATCCACCGACTTCATCGCTTCGCTGGCTTGGTTCGCGTCCTTCGCGACCAGCCCGCCGTACAAGTCGACCGCGATGGCTGCGTATCCTTCGGCGGCGATTCGGTCCGCCCAGTGTTCGATGCTCTCGTTCAGTCCCCACCACTCGTGGATGACGACGACACCCGGCATCGGAGCGCTTTGTCCCGCAGGAATCGACAGATAAGCCGACGTGCCGCCGAGCTGCACGCGTTGACCCAGGCGCTTCGGAGCGACGTTCGAGGGCGGCGTGTGCATCGCCTTGAACTCCTCTTCGCTGACGCTCGTCGGATGGAAATCGCCCGTGCGTTCGACGCTCGATGCGGAATGACACGCGACACTGACCGCGAGTGTGGATGTGATGAGCAGCGATTGGAGTTTCATGTGCATTTGATCTCGATTCAGCGGACGAGCGGCTGACCGTGGCGGACCAGTCGCTGGAACGATTGGAACAGTTGCGAGCCTTCGACGACCTCGGCCACGACTCCGTGACCGATGCCGTTCCAGTGGTAGTCGGTCGTGAATTCGAAGCGTTGGTGATCGCGCTCGTACCGCGCGATGAACGCGTCTTGGAGGTCGATCACTTCGTACGACAGACTTTTCGCCTTCGAGATGAAGCTCGAGCGCATCACCGAGAAGTAACTCGTGCGCGCCAGCTCGAGCGCGTGCTTGTCGTACAAGTCGGGCCGCATTCCGTCGACGACGAACAAGACGCGCTCGGGGCCCATGCCGCTCATGGTCGGCAACAGTTCGAAGAAGCGTTCGAGCGCGGCGAGTGAATCGGCGAGTCGCTCGGCGGTGTACTTCGTGGCTGTATTACCGACGAAGTGCTGTTCCGGCTGCTTTTTGCCGCTGAGCGCGCCGACGACGCTTGCGAGTCGATTGCCGAGCTTCAAATTCAGGTGCAGATAGCGCGCGAACGCCGACGCGTAGACGAGCGGACCGATCGCGCTCGCCTTGAAATCGAAACGCGTCAACTCGAGTTTCTTGTCCGCGCCCGGAACGAAGTGATGCTGTCCGACCGCGACGCTGTATTTGGCGAGGCTCTCGTCGAAGTCGTTTCCGACGACGGAGATCACGAGCGCATCCGGTGCATATTTGTCGCGCGCGTACTGAGCCCACACGAGGTATTGCGAGAGAGGAGCTGCGGCGGCGGCGAAACTGTAGAAGCGTGAACGGGCAGAGAACTTCTGCGCGAGTCGACCCTGCACGGTTTCGCCGTACGGCACCATCTGCGCTTCGATGAAGGAATCGCCGACGATCGCGAGCAACGGCTGGACATCGTTCGCGACGTACTCCTGGTCGTTCACGAAACCGTCGGCGTTCACCCAGCCCTTGTTGGCGAGGGCGAAATTCCAGTCGCGCGAAAACGTGTACGAGCGACTCGGCACGAAACGATAGATGGGATGCTCGGCGTCGACCGTCTGCGGTCGCAGACCCGTGCTCACCGGACAGAAGCGCAGCACGATCTCGAGCAGCACGAGCGTGATCCCGACGCCCAACAAGGCCTTTTTCAGGCGCGAAGGACGCTGGGTGTCGCTCATGCGAGGGGCAGTATCACCGACCCGCTCGCAGACTCCAAGTCGACCGTCGGCTCGCGCGTGTTTTCGAGTCGTTCCAGGAACCGCACGTCAGCATCGCACGGCAGCCGAGGGTACGCTCATCGCGCCATGCTGACCGTTCACGCTCATCCGTTGCTCGAGATCGCTGCGTTCGCGACCGATTTCCATGCGTTGCTCGAGGCCACGCCGACCGCGCAGAACGTGCATAATTTGGCGCGACTCGATGCCGTGGCACCCTTCAAGAGCGACGACGTCGTCAAAAAAGCCGTGCGCGATCTTTTGCGGTTGTCGGGATACAAACCGACGGGACGAGGCAAGCCGGCCAGTGAGTACTTGCTCGGAGCTGCGGCGGAAGGGCCGCTCGCGGAGATCAACGTCGCTGTCGACGCGTGCAACGTCGCGTCGCTTCATTCCGGCTTGCCGATCAGCGTGATCGACCTCGCGCGCGCGCGTGAGCCGCTCTCGATCCGGGTCGCAGAAGAGGGCGCGTCATACGTCTTCAACGCATCGGGACAGACGATCGATCTCGCCGGGCTCTTGTGTCTGTGTGACGCCGACGGTCCGTGCGGGAACGCGGTCAAAGACGCTCAGCGGACGAAGACGAACGGCTCGACGAAGCGCACGCTGTCGGTCGTGTGGGGGACGCGTGCTCTGCCGGGACGCGCGCTCGAAACAGCGCGCTGGTATCGCAGCTTGCTCGCCGAATGCGCTACGACGAGCGACGTCGACGTGCGCTCTGCATGACGGCGACCGGGACGGGCTTCAGATCCCAGATGATCCCGCACCACGACATCACTTTGAGCGTGTAGTACGTCACGTCGTACTCCCACCACTTGAAACCGTTGCGCGCCGAGTTCGGGTAGTGGTGGTGATTGTTGTGCCAACCTTCGCCGAGCGTGATGATCGCCAGGAGCGGATTGTTGCGGCTCTTGTCGGTCGTCTCGAAACGGCGCGTGCCGAACATGTGGCTCAACGAGTTGATCGTGCACGTGCCGTGAAACAAAACGACGGTCGAGATCACAGTCCACACGAACAATTGGAACCCGCTCGTGCCGAGGCCGGGCGCCGAGTACTCGAGCAACATCCCGAGTCCGAAGCTGCCCGCGAAGAGCGCCATCGGGACGAGGGAGTCGAAACGGTCGAGGAAGCGCAGCTCGGGGAACTTGGCCAGTTCGGGGACTTGGGACAAATGCGTCGCGAAGTTGGCGCGCGACATGATCCAGCCGATGTGGCTCCACCAGAAGCTGTTGTGGTGCGGCGAGTGCACGTCTTCGGCGTGATCGGAGTGCTTGTGGTGCAGGCGGTGGTGCGCGGCCCACCACAACGGCCCGCGCTGGACCGCTGAATTACCCCAGAGGGCGAACACGAATTGGAAAGCGCGCGACGTCTTGAAGGTCTTGTGGCTGAAGTAGCGGTGATAGAACCCAGTGATGGCGAACATGCGCACCACATACAGGCCCAGTGCGAAAAGGACCGCAAACGGGCTCCAACCGACCCAGATCAGCGCGACGAAGGCCAAGTGCATGGCCAGGAACGGTATGCAGCGCACCCAATCGACCTTTTGCGGCTCGTCCTTCGGGATTCCCTCCGCTCCCGCCCACGAATCGAACCAGCGTGAAACGGTCAGCAGGAAGTGCGGGCGGCGTTTGGAGAGTGCGGTCATGCGGTATCCCACGAGCAGCTGAGTTCAGGTTCTATCGGATCGATCCGGCTCCGTCCGCGAGATCGGACGATCCGAACAGCGCGAGGGTGAACGCGAAATGGGACGAAGCCCATTCCAGGGCTAGATCATAGGTCGATCGTCGCATCATCACCACGGAGAAGGTCGGCAACAGTCGGATTGAGTCGGATCCTTACGCCGTCGGTTTCGAGCCGGAAGGTCTCTCAGAGCCAACCGCGGCTGATGAAGTCCGTCATGGTGATCACGACCATGATGAGGAACCACAGGAAACCCGCCGCCACGAACAGCCAGGTGAGCTTCGACGAGTACTTCACGTGCATGAAGTACAGGATAACGAGCAGAGCTTTGGTGCAGGCGATCGCGAGTGCGATCGGCAAGTTCCAGCTCCCGAGGTCGATCGTCGCCGACCACACGGTGACCAGCGTGCCGACGACCAGCGCGAAGAACACTCCCCAGTAGATGGGCAGCGGCAGGACGTGCGGGGTGTGCGTATTCGAAGGCGTGTGCGAATGCGTGCTCATGGTGTCCCGTCCTAGTGTCCGAGGCCCGTGTGCGCTCCAAGCAGGTAGAGCATCGGGAAGAGGAAAATCCAGACCAAGTCGACGAAGTGCCAGTACAGGCCCGAGATCTCGATTCCGACGTAGCGCTGCGGCGTGAAGTGCCCCTTGCGCGCCTTCAAGAAGACCCAAGTCATGATGCCGAGCCCCACGATCATGTGGAACGCGTGCAGACCGGTCATCGCGAAGTAGATCGAGAAGAAGATCCGCGCCTGATTGCCCCACTGACCGAAGGCCGCGACGTCGAACGACGGGCCGGGCATCAGATGGTGCTCCCACTTGGACATGTACTCGAAGTACTTGACCACGAGGAACACGACGCCGAGCGCCATCGTCAAGACGATGTTGATCAACATCAAATTCTTCTTGGCAGTCTGCGCGCAGCGGATGGCCATGGCCATCGTGAGGCTCGAAACGATCAGCACGAGCGTGTTCAAACCGCCCAGCTTCCAGTCGAGCTTCGAGCTCGCGAGCATGAACGCTTCCGGATACATGTTCCGGTACACGACGTAGGCCGTGAACAACGCGCCGAAGAACATCACCTCGGTGATGAGGAACGTCCACATGCCCAGCTTCTCGGACTCCTCCTGTTGATGGAGGTCGACGAAGTGGTGCGAGACCGGCGGCGGAACGCCAGCGGGCAGAACATGCTCAGACATGCGTGGAACCCTTGTAGTGCGGGTTGGGATTGTCGTCCCCGGGACCGACCGTGATGGTCGGCTCGTGACCGTAGGCGTACGCCTCTTCCGTCACGACCGGAATGCGATCGAAGTTGTGTGTCGTCGGCGGTGATTGCGTCGTCCACTCGAGGCCCTTCGCGCCCCACGGATTCGGGCCGGCCTTCTTGCCCCACTTGAGCGACCACACCAGGTAGAAGACCGGGATGATGTAGCCGACCGCGAGGATCGACGCGCCGGCAGACGAGAGGATGTTGAGGACTTGGAATTCCTCGGGGTACGCGTGATAGCGCCGCGGCATGCCCATATAGCCGAGCAAAAACTGCGGGAAAAACGTCAGGTTGAACCCGACGAAGATGATGACGGCCGCGAACTTGGCTGCGAACTCGGGGTACATGCGCCCGAACATCTTCGGCCACCAGAAGTGCAGGCCGCCGAGGTAGGCCATGAGCATCCCGCCGACCATGACGTAGTGGAAGTGCGCCACGACGAAGTACGTGTCGGTCAAGTGCACGTCGACCGACATGATCGCGAGGAAGAGCCCCGTCAATCCGCCGATGGTGAACAAGCCGATGAAGCCGAGCGCGTACAGCATCGGCGTCGTGACCTCGATCGTTCCTTTGTAGAGCGTCGCGGTCCAGTTGAAGATCTTCACCGCGGATGGAACCGCGACGAACATCGAGATCACCGAGAACACGATGCCTGCGAACGCCGACTGTCCGCTGACGAACAAGTGGTGGCCCCACACGAGGAAGCCGAGCACTGCGATCGCGAGCGTCGAGAACGCGATGAAGCTGTAGCCGAACACGCGCTTCTTCGTGAAGCAGGCGATGATCTCGCTGATCACGCCCATGCCCGGCAAAATCATGATGTAGACGGCCGGGTGGCTGTAGAACCAGAACAGGTGCTGGAAGAGCACCGGGTCGCCGCCGATCGTCGGATCGAAGATGCCGATGTGGAACAGACGCTCGAGCCCGACCAACAAAATCGTCGTCGCGAGCACCGGCGTGCCGAGCACCATGATCAGGCTGGTCGCGTACTGTGCCCAGATGAAGAGGGGCAGCTTGAACCACGTCAGGCCCGGCGCGCGCATCTTGTGCACGGTCACGATGAAGTTCAGGCCCGTGAGGATCGAGCTGAACCCCGTGATGAACACACCCAAAGCCATCGGCACGACGGCTGTATTCGCGTAGGTCGAACTGTACGGCGTGTAGAAGGTCCAACCCGTGTCGACGCCGCCCGTGAGCGCGACGTACAGCGTCATCGTCCCGCCGATGACATAGATGTACCAAGACAAGAGGTTGATCTTCGGGAACGCCAAGTCCTTGCAGCCGATCATGATCGGCAGGAGGAAGTTCCCGAGCACTGCCGGAATCGACGGCACGAGGAAGAAGAAGATCATCACCAAGCCGTGCATGGTGAAGAGCTTGTTGTACGAGTCGCTCTGCAGGACGTCGCCTTGCGGCGTCGCGAGCTCGAGACGCATCATCGTCGCGAACGCTCCGCCGACCGCGAAGAAGAACGAGATCGAGACCAAGTACAAGATCGCGATGCGCTTGTGGTCGACAGTGAAGAGCCAACTCTTCCAACCGTAGCCGTTGTTCAAGTACGTGGACTGCGCTTGCGGTCCGTCCGGTTCGACGCGGACCGTGCCCTGCGAGTTGGGCGGGTGGCTCATGCTGCTGGTCATTTCTTCGCTCCGTCGCTCGGGGCTTCAGCACCCTTGAGCGACTTGATGTACGCCGCAATTTGAATGATCTGTTCTTCGCTGAGCTGGCCTTCGTAGGTCGGCATCACGGGTTCGAATCCGGCGACGACCTTTGCGAGAGGACGCACGATCGACTCGCGAATGTACGTGTCGTCGACGACGACTTTGCCGCCGTTCTTGAGCGCGACTTCGGTGCCATAGATGCCCGCGAGCAACGGTCCGCGTGCCGCGACACCGTCGATGAGCTTCACGGCCGAGTCGATCGGGTGGCACGAGGCGCAGCGCATGCCCTCGAACAACTTCTTGCCGGCGTCTTCCGGCGATTCGCCCGCGACCGCGCCCGACAACCAGATTTCGTAGTCCTCCTGCGTCATCACGGTGACTTCGCCGATCATCTGCGAGTGCTTCGTGCCGCAGTATTCCGCGCAGAATATGTGAAAGGTGCCGACTTCATTCGCTTCGAACCACTGCTGCGTGTAGCGCCCGGGCACTGCGTCCTTCTTCGTGCGGAAGGCCGGGATGAAGAAGCTGTGGATCACGTCCTCGGACGTCTGCGTCAGGCGAATTGCTTGATTGACCGGGATGTGCAACGCGTTGATCTCACGCTGTCCGGTCGGATGTTGGACCTTCCACATCCATTGCTTGCCGACGAGATAGAAGTCCATCACGTTCTTCGGCGGGCGCATCATCTGCACATACACTGCGGTGCCCCAGAAGAAGAGGCCCATCACGATGATGAGCGGGATCACCGACCACAGGATTTCGAGCTGAGTCGAGCCCTCGATCTGCGTCGCGACGCGACCGTCGTTTTTCTTGCGGAACATCACGACGAACGTGAGGACGGCCGCAAAAATCAACACCGTCATCACGACGGTGAGCGCGACGAGGAACCACCAGACCGCGTCGATCTGAACGGCCATCGTCGAGGCGGAGGGGGGCAGTAGGGGGAAGTTCTTCCACATGGATCGTTCTCAGGGGGCGGCCGCGGCTCGCGTGAGTCTTCGTTCGCGGAGGACCATCACGAACATGAACGAGCCCAGCCCCACGACCGTGAGGCCGCAGAGCAAGCGGATGACGTTCATGATGGCGAGGCCGTACTTTCCCGTCGTGGGGTCGTAGTGGTAGCAGAGCAAGAGCACGCGATCGGTCAGCGAACCGATGCCTTCTTTCGAGGCTTCGATCAGCGAGAAACGCAGTTGCTTCGCATTGAATTCAACGTCGAAGAAGTAGCGCGAGATGCGGCCTTCGGGTGTCACCACCAAGAGCCCGCCGGGATGCGCGTACTGTTCGATCTCGGGATCCCACATGAAGCGGAATCCGGCCGCGTCGGCGAATTTGGCGATGGACGCTTCGTCACCGGTCAGAAAGTGCCACCCCTTGCCCGCTTCGGGCCGACCGAGCAGGTCGAGGTACGCGGCCTTCTTCTTCGCGGCGAGCTCGGGCCCTTCGCGGTGGTTGATGCTGACCGTCAGGATCTCGAACTCTTCGCCGGGTTTCAGCCCGACGATCTTGAGCGAGCGCACGAAGCCGTTGAGCACTTGCGTGCACAACATCGGGCACTCGTAGTAGACGAAGAGCAGGACGACGGGCTTCTTCTTCGTCGGTCCGAAGTACGTGTCGAGGCGCACATCCGCCCCGGTCTCGTCCTTGAACGTCAGGTCGAGCGGCAGCTGTTCGTCGAGCTTCTGGTCGAAGCCGACCTTCTTCACGACGTCGGCGACCTGTTGAGCATGAACTCTTGTCCAGCCCGATCCGACACAGCCCACGAACGCGCACAGCGCTGCATTGCGCAGCGCAGTTGTGAATCGCATTCGTGTGGAGGAGGAGATCACGTTCAGCGGGGCTTCGGCGGCAGAGGCCAGTTCAGTTGCGCGTCTTCGCGGTCGGGAAGCCGGCCTTGAGCTTCATTTCCATCGCGCGCTCGATCGGAACGCGGACGAGGCCGATCTGCGCGTCGATGTACTCGTACGTGGAGAGCTCGGTCTTCCATTGCGCGTTCCACTGCTTCGCCATCTTGCGATTGAAGTAGGGCTCGGCCGTCGGATCGCTCATCTCGCCATAGACGCCCTTCACGACGCCGCGCAGTGCTTCGAGTCGCGGTTCAGCCGGCACTTGGCGCTCGGCGGCGAGCGGGTGAAGTGCGACGTCCTCGTTCGGAATCGGCATCTTCTTGTACGCGAGAACGAGGCCGTACATCGCGAAGAGGATGATCGTGGTGCCGATGAAGAGCCAGATCAGGAACTTGAAGATCGGACCGACGTGCGCATCCGACGGCTCGTAGCCGCGATGATTCGGATGACCGGGATCGGGCGAAAGGCCGGGAGAATCGGGTGAAAGGCCTTGAGACATGGGGCTTCCTCGTGATTCCGATCAGTGATGCGCGTGGCCGAGCGCGGCTTCGAGTTGGAGTTCTTGGCGCGGCGAAGTCAGCGGATGCGCCTTCAAGCGGCTGACGAAGTACGCGAGCCACAAGCCCGTCAACGCGATCGGTGCGACCGCGTCGAGCCAGTGGAAGTGCAGTCCGTCGTCGTGGAACGGCGGCATGACCTGCCAGTACACGTCGACGAAGCGCATGACGATCAGGAGCGCTGCTACGAAGGGCACGTACGACGCGTCCTTCTTGATGCGGCGCATGAGCAGCAGGAAGAAGGGCAGCGCGAAGTGCAGTGCCAGTAGCGCGATCGCGATCGCTTGCCAACCGTGACTCGTGCGCAGCACGTACCACGGCGCTTCCTCGCTCAAGTTGGCCGACCAGATGATCAGGAACTGCGAGAAGCTCGTGTACGCCCACAACATCACGGTCGCGAACATGAGCGTCGCCAAGTCGGCGAACAGATTCGGCTTCGCGAAGTTCTTGAACGGCTCGAGCTTGCGCATCCACGACAAGAAGATGATCGAGAACGCGAACGTCGAGAGCCCTTGACCAACGATGAAGATCACGCCGTACATGGTCGAGAACCACAACGGCTGCACGGACATCGCCCAGTCGAACGCGGCGAAAGTCATCGTGAGGAAGAAGAACAGGAAGCCCGGCCCCGAGATCAGGCGCGTCATCCCGTCGGCCTTCGCGTCGCCGGTCTCGTCGTACTTCTTGGCCTTCGAGAGGATCCAGAAGCCCGTGATCGTCCACGAGAGGAAGTAGAAGGCCGCGCGCAGAACGACGAACGGTCCCGAGAGCCAGAACTCTTTCTGCTCGCTGTAGACCTTGCGATTCGCCTCGGCGAACGCCGGATCGGTCCACGGATAGATCCAGAACGAGCCGTGATCTCCGCCGTGCGGACGCGTCAACATCGCGTAGGCGATCGGCACGAAGAGCAGCGCCATGAACGGGATGGTGCGGATGCCCGCCTGGAACAGTCGGCGTGCGCCGAGGCCCCAGAAACCACCGGTCAGGTAGTTGATCATCGTCAACCCGAGGCAGCCGAGTGCGAAGCCGAGCGGGATGAAGTACGCGAAGAGATACGACTGGAAGAAGCGGTTCGGATCCGTTGCGAAACCGATGCCCAGGCCGATGACGCCGAGGATGCCGACGACGAGTGCAGTCGTCTGGATGCTGTTGAGCTTGGAGCGTGTTTGATCGTTCATGGCTCTACTTGTGCTCCGCGGTGCCCTGCGCACCCGTCGCATTCGTCTTGGTCGCTGCCGCGCTCAACTTCGCGCGCTCATCCGCCGTCAGATCGGAAGCCTTCGTGTTCTGGCTCGCTTGCAACGTCTGCACGTACGCGACGATCGCCCAGCGGTCGTTCACGTCGATGCGATCGGAGTAGTCGTACATCGCTCCGAAACCGTTCGTGAGCACGTCGAAGAAGTAACCCGGGGGCGACTTCTGCAACCGCTCGATGTGGTAGCTCGGCGGACGCTTCATGCCGCGTTGCACCACGATGCCGTTGCCGTCGCCTTGCGGGCTGTGACACGGCGTGCAGTAGATCGCGTAACGCTCGCGACCGCGCTGCAGGATTGCGGCCGTGATCTCGAAGGGATACGTCTCGGCTGCCTTACCGTCGACCTTACCGCGGTAGAGATGGTCGTCTTCGTTCAAGCGACCGCGCGCGACCGTGTCCTTCACGAGCGGACGATCGTTGCGCCCGTCGGCGAAGAATGCCGAGGCTCCGCCGGCCTTGTATTTCGGCTGATCGTGCATGTCTTGGCGGCATCCCGACAAGGCGAGAGCGCCGACGAGCGCGATCAGCTCGGATCGATGGAAACGACTCATCAGTGAGGCACCTCGGTCACCGACACAGGCGCGAGACCCGAGAGGAATGCACGCGTCTTCGTCATGTCGAATTTGGGATCGCTGGCCGCGATCAAGAGGAAGAACCGACTGCGCGTCGCTTCGCTGAAGCGCGGCACGTTGAACAGCGGGTGGTAGGGCTGCGGCAAACCGTTCAGCGCTAGCATGCCGAACACTGCCGTGAGCGCTGCGCCGAGGATCGTGCACTCGAACGTCGGCACGACGAACGCGGGCCAACTGTTGAACGGGCGACCACCGATGTCGAGCGGGTAATGCAGCACCGAAACCCAGTAACAGAGGCCGAACCCGACGAACATTCCGGTGAGTCCACCCAACAAGACCAGCGGCGCGAGCTTGTTCTTGTATCCCATCACTTCGGGCAAGCCGTGGATGGGCATCGGCGTGTAGCACTCCATCATCTGGAAGCCTTCCGCTCGCGCAGCTTTCGCGGCGGCGATCAGAGGCTCAGCGTGCTCGTACTCGGCGAGGTAGCCGTAGATGGGCTGTTCGGGTGTGGTCGAGTGGCTCATGTCAGTGGTTCCCGGCCTTCGCGGGATGAGCGTTGTCCGAACCTGGCGTTCCGCCCTTCTTCCCGCCGAGTGTGGGGCCGCCGGACTTGCCGGTGACGCCCGAGCGCGGCACGAGGAGTCGCATCTCGAAGATCGCGATCATCGGCAGCAAGCGGATGAAGTGCATGAACATGAAGAGGAAGAAGCCGATCGTCCCGATGTACATGCCCCAGTCCCAGATGGTGGGTGAGTACATGCCCCAGTTCGCCGGCAAGAAGTCGCGGTGCAAGCTCTGCACGATGATGACGAAGCGCTCGAGCCACATGCCGACGTTGACCGCCATCGAGACGAAGAACAGCGCCCACACGTTCGTGCGCATGCTCTTGATCCAGAACAGATTCGGGATGGTGCAGTTGCACAGGATGAGCGACCAGTACAGGTGGCTGTACGGCCCCTGCATCCGGTTCGTGATCATGTACGCCTCGTACGGCGAACCCGAATACCACGCGATGAAGATCTCGAGCGCGTAGCCGTAGGTCACGATCAGACCCGTGGCGAGCAGCACCTTCGCCATGTTGTCGAGGTGCTTGTCGGTGATGAAATCCTTGAGCCCGTAGAACGCGCGAATCGGCAGCGCGAGCGTCAACACCATCGCGAAGCCCGCGAAAATGGCGCCTGCGACGAAGTACGGCGGGAACACAGTCGTGTGCCAACCGGGGATGATCCCCGCAGCGAAGTCGAACGACACGACCGAGTGCACCGAGAGCACGAGCGGCGTCGAAAGCCCCGCGAGCAAGAGCGACGCGGTCTCGTAGCGATCCCAGTGACGAGCTGCACCGCGCCAGCCCATCGCGAGCGCGCCGTAAGCCAGACGTGCGATCTTGTGCTTGGCTTGGTCGCGGAACGTGGCGAGGTCGGGGATCATTCCGACGTACCAGAACAACATCGAGACGATCGCGTACGTCGTCACCGCGAACACGTCCCAGATCAGCGGCGAGCGGAACTGCGGCCACATACCCATCGTGTTCGGGTAGGGCAGCAACCAGAACGCGAGCCACGGACGACCCGTGTGCAAGAGCGGGAACATGCCAGCGCACATGACCGCGAAGATCGTCATGGCTTCGGCGAAGCGATTGATCGACGTGCGCCATTCTTGGCGCAAGAGCAACAACACCGCGCTGATCAACGTGCCGGCGTGACCGATACCGATCCACCACACGAAATTGATGATGTCGAATGCCCAACCGACCGGGACGTTGTTGCCCCAGATGCCGATGCCAGTGAAGACGAGGTTCACGACGGTGACCCCGAGCATCAACAGTCCGATGCTCGCGATGCCGGTGACGGCGATCCAAGCGAGGGGCGTTTTTTTCGGCTCGACCAGCGCGATCTCGCTGATCTTGTCCGTGATCGTCCCCAGCGTGTGACCGGGGCCGATCAGGTCCGATTTCTCGTCGTGGATGGCTGTTTCGCTCATGGGCAGTGGTGGGGGGCGAATCGGTTGCGGCGCAGCGTGGGCTCGCGAGCGCCGAGCGCGATCAGGTCATCTCGAGTTCGGGGTTTTGATTCGTGACCTTCGACAAGAACGTCGTGCGCGGACGCGTCTGCAACTCTTCGTCGAGCAACGCGTAGTTGTGCGGTTCGCTCTTCAGCTTCGAAACAGCGGACTGCTTGTCCGCGACGTTGCCGAACGTGATCGCGGCGGCCGGGCAGACTTGTTGGCACGCCGTCACGACTTCGCCTTCGCGGATCGAACGCTCTTCGCGCTTTGCCGTGATGCGAGCTTGATTGATGCGTTGCACGCAGTACGTGCACTTCTCCATCACGCCGCGCGAGCGCACCGACACGTCCGGATTGCGCTGCAGCTTCAACGTCTCCGTCGCGAAATCGCTGTACAGGAGGAAGTTGAAGTGGCGCACCTTGTACGGGCAGTTGTTCGAGCAGTACCGCGTGCCGACGCAGCGGTTGTAGGTCATCTCGTTCAACCCCTCCGGGCTGTGCGTGGTCGCGCCGACCGGGCACACCGTTTCGCACGGCGCGTTCTCGCACTGCATGCAGGGCAGGGGCTGATTGTGGAAGCGCGGGTTTTCCTTCGGGCCCTCGAAGTAGCGATCGATGCGGATCCAGTGCATCTCGCGGCCGCGCAGGACTTGGTCCTTGCCGACGACGGGGATGTTGTTCTCCGAGATGCATGCCGTGACGCAGGCGCCGCAACCCGTGCAGGAGTTGAGGTCGATGACCATGCCCCACTGGTATTCGCTGACGAGGCGCTGCTTGCGCTCGATCTCGCCCAGGACGGGCGCGGTGTACATCGAAGTCGGACCGTGAGCTCCGTGGTCGGGCCTGCCAGCGCGAGCGGCCGGGTCGAGGCTGTGCGGATCCTTCGCGAAACTCGCGAGGCCGCGCACGCGCATGATCTCGCGCTTCTGGGTCTCGTTTTGAACGACGTCGTAGTCGACGTGATCTTGCACGGAGGCGATGCCGATCTTCTCACCTGTCTTCGCCAGCGTCGCTCCGCCAGCCGACCACATCGTCGCGCTCGAGCGCAACGGATACGCATCGAAGCCCGCGCCCACGCCGACGTGACCGCAGTGCGTGCGACCGCCGCCCAGGTAGACCGTGACACAATTGTCGGAGTGACCCGGGCTGACCCACACCGGGCCCGTCGCCTTGCGGCCTTCGACTGTGATCGTGACGAGGTCGCCGACGGCGAGGCCGAGTTCCGTCGCGGTGCGTGGCGAAACGTGGATCGTGTTGTCCCACGTGACCTTCGTCAGCGGCTTCGGCAGCTCTTGCAGCCAACCGTTGTTCGCGAAGCGGCCGTCCCACAACGTCGGATCGGGTTTGAAAGCGACCTCGAGACCGGCGGCGCTCTGCGCGGGCTTGTCGTCGAGCGCCTTCAACGTCGGCGCGATCGCTGCAGCCTGTGTGCCGGCGACGACACCGTCGTGCAACCAGCGACGCCAGTTCAGATCGAACGCGTCGGCCTTTTGCTTTTTCCAAAAATCGCGCACGAGATCGTACGAGCTCTGGCCCGCGAGACCGCCGAGCGCCGCGACGACGTCGTGTTGCGTCTTGCCGCCGAACAGCGGCGCGATGAGCGGTTGCACGAGCGTGACGGTGCCGTCGAACGCCTTGGCGTCGCTCCAACTCTCGAGGAAGTGCGCCGACGGCACGATCCAATCACACGCGAGCGTCGTCTCGTTCTCGCGATCGGCGAGTTGCGCGCGGAAGGGGACTTTGGCGAGGGCGTCACGGAAATTCAGGTCGGCCGGCGCGTCGAACAGCGGATTCGAATCGAGCAGCACGAGCACTTCGACGCGGCCCGCATTCATGTCGGCGACGAGCGCGCGCAAGGCATCGACTTGTCCCGTCGCTTGCGGCAGACATTCGACCGGCGGCAGATACTTGACCGTCTTGCCGACGTTGCCGAGCGCGGCATTGATCGCGTGCACGATCGCGTGCACGGCCGGCGGCTGCGAGTCGCCGCAGGTGACGATCGAAACGCCCTTCGAGCCTTCGAGATCTTTGGTGAGCGCTTCGGCGAAGCGAGCAGTTTCCGCCGACACTTCACCTGCCGCCGCGACTGCGACGCCGAGCCGTTTCGCGACGAGGCGCGCCACGTTGCCGACATCCGAAAAACGCATCGGCAGACGGTGATCCGCCATTGCGCCGGTCTGCGTAGGAGCGCTCTCGACGACATACAGACGATTCATCAGCGTCGTGTCCTTGCGCACACGACGGTTCTTCGTGAACTCGCGCGCTGCGCGAACTTGCTCCGGACCGCCGCCGAGGAAGTCGTGTTCGAACGAGACGATCGTCTTGGCCTTGTCGAACGAAGCGTGCACGGACACGTCTTGTCCGAGCGCGGCGATCGCTCCGGCGCGAGCGTTGTCGCGGTTGATCGCTTCGTATTGCGTCCACGTCGCGAGCGGAAAAGCCGCGAGCAGTTCGCGCGCTTGATTCGCGAGCGTCGGCGACGTGACCGTGCCCGACAAGATGCGCAAACCAGCGCCTTGGCGCTGCGCTTGGACGTTCAACTGAGCGCGTGTCACCGTGAGGAATTCCTCCCACGTGCTGATGCGGCCACGATTCGAAACGCGCGTCGCGCGGTCGGGGTCGTATAGGTCGAGCACCGACGCTTGCGCAAACGAATCGGTCGCGCCGAGCGACGCCGGATGCAGTTCGTTCCCTTCCGTCTTCGTCGGACGGCCCATGTGGTTCTCGACGAGCAAGCCGATCGCACCTGCGGCCCACGGCATCGCGGTCGCGAAGTACAAAGGCTGACCCGGGATCAACGACTCGGGGTTCTTCGCGTACGGGACGATCTTCTCGTCGGGTTGGCGCGTGCACGAGTTGAAGCCGGCGAGCGCGAGCGATGCACCCATCAACTTGATGACCGTGCGGCGCTCGGGCAGATCGAGGAGCCGCGACGCCTGTGTCGGGTACTCGCGCTGCATGTAGTCCTTGAAGCGATCGGTCCCCGACAGCTCCTCCAAGCTCTGCCAGAACTCTGCGCCGCTCTTGCCGGCGAGTTCCGCAGGCACGCGATCCGGAGTCACTGACGCTAGAGCCGAATTGCCGGGCTGACGCTGCTTGATCTCTTGGCTCTCGCTCATCGGTGGCAAATGGAGCAATTGATTTGGGTGTGGACGTTGTACTCACGCGCGAGGTTCTGCTGTTCCGCGTCGAGCTTGGCCTGGATCTCGAGGTCGTTCATCACGGGATGGCCGTGCTCGTCGACGTTCAGACGTTCCTTCTCGAAGAACTTCGTCGTCCAGTCCATCTCGTAGATGGCTTCACGCGGCCGCAGGTTCTTCACCGGATCGCGGTGGCACTCGAGGCACCACTCCATGTTCAGCGTGTTCTCGCGCAACATGAGCGGCATGCGATCGACGCGGCCGTGGCACGACTCGCAGCCGACGCCCTTCTTCACGTGGATCGAGTGATCGAAGTAGACGAAATCGGGCAGGTCATGGATGCGCAACCACTCGACCGATTTGTCCTCGCGGAAGCTCGCGCGCACGGGTTCGAGGATCTCCGCGTCCTTCCACACTTGGCTGTGGCAGCTCATGCACGTTTTCGTCGGCGGCACGCCCGCCTTGGCCGAGATTTCCACCGTCGTGTGGCAGTAACGACAATCGATGCCGAGCCCGCCGACGTGGTGGTCATGGCTGAAGGGCACCGGCTGTTCGCGCGAGACGCCCTGCTGCGTCACGGCCGGATTGCGGTTGAAAAGCAGCGCGGCGTAACCGACCGCGGTGAGGGCGACCAACCCGCCTGCGACGATCGAGATCTTCGCAAGGGAGTTGAAGCTTTTGTGGAAGATCTGTGCCATTCGAAGAAGTTGCTCTCGCGGCCTGGACCGCGCGTCCTTCGCCTTCACCGGACGGCGAAACCGTCGATGAGCACGCAGGCAGCGCGTCCGTTGCCGGGCACGGTTCGCATGGGGTGAGAGCCCTTAGCGCAACCGATACGTCGACAACGGGGCCAGCGTTATAGGGAACGGTCGAGTGCGCAGCAAGCGAGCCGATTGCGAGAGTCGAAGTCTGCTTTCGCGAGTGTGCCCAAGCATCAGTGGCGCAGAGACTTGGCGCGCTTGCGACGCGTCTTGGGCCGGTTCGAAAACGCGCTCCAATCGGACGCAGCCGTGAGGTGCAGGTCGGACATTCAGACGCACAGATCGCGGGTCCGAAAATGGGCCACTTTTGGACCTCAAATTCCTAATAGATCAGGTTTCGGAGTCTTCCGCTCGAACACAGAGACTTGATGATTTCTATTTGGGTCTCAAATGGATATGAAATGCATGTGTGGCGGGTGCTCCTCCACCTCGCGATCGGCTGAGTCCGTACGTTGCCGCGCAGCCCTGTTTCCTGCACCGGAAGCCCGGCCTCGAAAACGGCGGTGCTCCCAATGCCATCAGCCAAGGTGCGGCCGCTTCTTTCGGTTTTGCACGGCCTGGTAGCGCTGCGAAGACGAGGTCCCAGCACCCAAACCGACACTTCCACGCCCGCATGGAGCCGCACTTGGTCGCCGGGCCAGCACACTTGGCCGCCACACCGATTTTCAACGTGACTGACGTTTCCATCCCGAATAACTCGGCACACTCCGCCACCTCTCCCAACTGCATCGGAACCGACGTTGCCATTCCGACGCTGCGCCGCACTTGGCCGCCGGGCCAGCACACTTGGCCGCCACGCCCCTTTTCTTCTCTTGACAGAATTCCTGGCAGGTGAATGGCGGTACTC